>Ga0209024_1002012_pt1 | contig 13452 bp, 10 predicted proteins | sample AutmiccommunBRH5_FD_187380 | JGI IMG/M metagenome (GOLD analysis project Ga0209024, IMG submission 187380) | Deep subsurface microbial communities from Mt. Terri, Switzerland - Autotrophic microbial communities BRH/5 (SPAdes) (version 2) | ecosystem: Environmental > Aquatic > Deep subsurface >...
ACATGCGCGAGAACAGCCTGAAGGCTTTTGCCCACCGTTGGGAGGGCCGATTTGATGAAAAGCCGCAAGCCTTGCCCGGCGTTATTGCGGAATGGCTTGAGCACAAAGGGTTCAAGGTTAAGCAGTCTGTGCGTGGCAATGGCACGATGGTGGCAGCCAAGGCCGGTAGTGCGAACCGTTTTGGGTATATTGCTGCGCACATGTCGATCATTGTGATTTGCATTGGTGGCTTGCTCGACAGTGGTGTGCCTTTGCAGGTGGCGGTGTGGGCCACGGGCAAAACCCCGGTGAGTGGTGCGGAAATTAACGCAGGCATTCCAGACACGGCCCGTTTGGCGGTGTCCAACCCGAGTTACCGTGCCAACTTGTTGCTTCCCGAGGGCGAAACCAGCCGTGTGGCGGTGTTGAACACCGACGATGGCTTGCTGGTTCAGGATTTGCCCTTTGAGCTGACCCTGAAAGAGTTTCGCATCGATTTTTACAGCACCGGGATGCCCAAGCTGTTTGCCAGTGATGTGGTGGTGTTTGATCCGGACACAAAAGAACGCTTCGAGGCGACCATTGAGGTGAACAAGCCTTTGATTTACAAGGGCGTGACTGTTTACCAGTCTAGCTTTGACGATGGTGGTACCAAGGTACAGTTGAAAGGCATTCCTTTGAGTGGTGCGCGTGATTACCGCTTTGACCTGGATGGTGTGGTGGGTGGCGGCCGTGATTTAAGCCAGCTTCAAGGCGACATGAATGAGCAGATGAAAATTGAATTCACAGCGTTCAAGTCGATCAACGTGGAGGCGCTGCCGGTTGAAAATTCTGATCAGGTGAGTGTGGATGACCTGACCCTGGGAAATGCAGATGCCTTGACGCCGTTCGAGACAAACTTGGCCAGCGTGCTGGGCCCCGGCGTGAAAGAGGATGCAAAAACCAAGTTTACCAACATTGGCCCCAGCATTACCTACAAGCTGCGTGACCAGTCTGGGCAGGCCCGTGAATTTCACAACTACATGCTGCCGATCAACTTAGACGGTGGCCGGTATTATCTGGCGGGTGTGCGCGATACCCCGGCCGATGGTTTCAAGTACTTGCGGTTGCCTGTGGATGAGAATGGCCAGCTTGATGGTTTCATGCGATTCAGGGCGGCGTTGCAAAGCGTGCAGATTCGCGACGCTGCGGCCCGGCGATTCGCGCAACAGGCCTTTGGTGATCGTCCTGACTCTGCACAATTGGTGGCCAGTGTGGCGGACAGCGCCCGGCGCGCGCTGGAGCGCTTTGCTGGCGTGAATGGGGGACTTTCCGGTTTGCCAGCCATTGCGCAGTTTATTGAATCCACCGTGCCTGAGGGTGAGCGTGAGCGGGCCAGCGATGTGATTATCCGCCTGTTGCAAGGTGCCATGTGGGAGGTGTACCAGCTTTCCCGCACCACGGCGAATTTGCAAGCGGCTGTGCCTGATGAGGTGCACGGCCGTTTTGTGCAGGATGCGCAAATTGCCTTGTCGGATTTATCGCTGTACGGCGCGCCGGTGATGTTTCAGCTTGACCAGTTTGACGAGGTGAAGGCCAGTGTGTTCCAGTTGGCCAAGGCGCCGGGGCAATGGGTTGTGTACCTGGGTTGTTTGTTTTTGTGCATCGGCGTATTTTCAATGTTCTACATCCGTGAACGCCGTGCGTTTTTCTGGGTGACAGATGATGAAGATGGATCGAAAGTGATGATGGGCATGTCGACCACGCGCAAGACCATGGATTTTGAGAAAGAGTACGAGCAGTTTGTGAATGAATTGAACAGCAGAGCTTCCAAGAAAGCGGCCCCTGCAGGAGATGCGGTATGAGTTCGACGTGGATCAACCAGGTACCGGGCGGTGAAAAGCCCGGTTTGCCAACCAAGAAGGCGGGTTGGTTTTCAAAATCGTTCCACTGGAGCGACTTTGCTTTTGCGGCTTTGTTGGCAGCGACTGCAGGTTATGCCTCGCAGCAGTACCACAGTTTCATGGACATCTATGAAATCAGCATTTTGTGGAGTTGCGTGCCAGTGACTGCTTACATGGCTTACCGTTGGGGTTCGCTGAAGTGGTTGATCCTGAGCGTGGCCGCTTTAAGCCTGTTGGCGATTTCAAGCTATGGTGGTGATTTGGCTGCCGCGGAGCAACGGTTCTTCCTGAAGTACCTGCTGTCGAGTCAGTCCGCCATTTTGTGGATGGGCGTGATGTTTGTGGTGGCCACGGTTTCCTACTGGATTGGCTTGGTGGGGCGTTCACCGACAGCCGGTTTTGTGGGCACTGCCCTGACCTGGGGTGCGGTGGTGATGGGTTTTGCCGGCATGTTTATTCGCTGGTATGAAAGTTACCTGATCGGTGCGGATGTGGGTCATATTCCCGTGTCCAACCTGTATGAAGTGTTTGTGCTGTTTGCGCTGATCACGGCCATGTATTACCTGTTCTACGAGCAGGTGTACAAAACGCGCCAGTTGGGTGCGTTCGTGATGTTGGTGGTTGTGGCGGCTGTGGGCTTTCTGGCCTGGTACGGCATTGAGCGCCAGGCTTATGCCATTCAGCCTTTGGTGCCGGCCTTGCAAAGCTGGTGGATGAAAATCCATGTGCCTGCCAATTTCATTGGATATGGCACGTTTTCACTGTCGGCCATGGTGGCGTTTGCTTACCTGTTGAAGGTGTATGCCCACGCGCCCAGCATTAAGGCGCTGATTCCAACCGGTGCTTTGGGTGTGTTGATGTTTCTGGAGCCGCTGGTGTTTCGCAGTGGTGGTGTGACCGTTTACTGGGCCATGTATTTCGGAATTGGCTGCGTGGTGGTGGGTGCCATTTTGCTGGCGCGCAAGCGAATTGCCGATGCATTGCCACCGCTTGAAGTGCTTGATGATGTGATGTACAAGTCGATTGCGGTCGGTTTTGCCTTCTTCACCGTGGCGACCATTTTGGGCGCCCTGTGGGCGGCTGAAGCTTGGGGTGCCTACTGGCAGTGGGACCCCAAGGAAACCTGGGCGCTGGTGGTGTGGTTGAACTACGCGGCCTGGTTGCACATGCGCCTGGTGAAAGGCTTGCGTGGCGTGGTTGCTTCGTATTGGGCTTTGGTGGGGCTGCTGGTGACAGGTTTTGCTTTCCTGGGCGTGAACATGTTCCTGTCAGGCCTGCATTCCTACGGCGAGCTGTAACTTTTTCTACACATCCAGTTCGGGGCGAAGCTGGTCTTCAATGGTTTCGCGCCGACGTATCAGGGTGGCTTTGCCGTTTTCTACCAGCACTTCGGCTGCCCGGCCGCGGCTGTTGTAGTTCGAGGCCATGGTTTGGCCGTACGCACCCGCGGACAATATTGCAAGGTAATCACCCTGTTCAATGGCCAGGGTGCGGTTTTTGGCCAGCCAGTCACCTGATTCACACACGGGGCCAACCACGTCGTATTCTTGCTCAGTGGCGTGCGGGTTTTGTTGCACGGCCACTACACCGTGGAACGCCTTGTACATGGCAGGGCGCATGAGGTCGTTCATGGCGGCATCCACGATCGCAAAATGTTTGCCTTCGTTTTCCTTCAGGAATTCGACTTGGGTTAGCAGCACGCCAGCATTGCCCACGATGGAACGGCCCGGCTCGAAGGACAGGCTGGGCATGGATCGGTTGTTGACCTGCGTCCAGGCCTTCACTTTGGCAATCAGTTTGGGCAACACGTCAGCGGGGCTGGGTGGTGTTTCATCCAGGTAGCGAATGCCAATGCCACCACCCAAATCAAGGTGGTTGATGTGGATGCTTTCCAAAGCCAGCTGGTCGAGCAATGCGAGTACCCGGTCGAGCGCGTCGAAGTAGGGGCTTGCATCGGTTAGTTGCGAGCCAATGTGGCAGTCAATGCCGTGTACGTTCAACCAGGGGTGTGCATGGGCAAACTGGTACACCCGTTTGGCTGCGTTCATGGACACGCCAAACTTGTTTTCTTTCAGGCCCGTGGAAATGTAGGGGTGGGTTTTTGCATCTACATCGGGATTCACGCGCAGCGATACGTTGGCCTTGCGTTGCATCTTTTCAGCCACGTGTGCAATTCGTTCCATTTCCGCCTCTGATTCCACATTGAAGCAGCCCACGCCTTGGCCCAGTGCGTACTCAATTTCCTGAGTGGATTTGCCAACGCCCGCAAATACGGCTTTTTGAGGATCACCGCCTGCGGCAATGACGCGGGCCAGTTCGCCTGCTGAAACGATGTCGAAACCGGCGCCTTCCTGGGCCAGTGTTTTCAGAATGTGAATGTTGGAGTTGGCTTTGACCGCGTAGCAAATGGTGACTTGTGCCAAACCCTGGCAGGCGCTTGCATACGCACGGTAGGCTGCTTTGATGGAGCTGGCTGAATACACGTACAGTGGTGTTCCAAATTCCTGAGCCAAACCCGAGAGCTCAGTTTTCTCGAACTGAAGTTCGCCTGTTGCTGCGTCATACTGCAAGTGTGGGTTAAGGTCGCTGGGGTTCACTGAATTGTTTTGCACGGTAAAATTTGCTCGGTAATGGTGGGTTTAGCGGTTTTGCTGTTGTTCGGGTTTGTCGTAGCCTGCGGGTTTTGGTATGGGCGGCAGCGGTTCGGGCAAATAAAGCGGGCCGCGCTGGCCGCAGGCGTTCAGGCCCAGTGCAAACAGGGTGACAATGGCCAATGTTCTTAAAGGTGATTTTTTCATGACAGACACGGAATTCCAGATGGTGGTGGATGCCACCTTGGTTCAAGTAGAAGAGTATATTGAATCCTTGGTGGATACGCTGGATCTTGATGCAGATTCAATGCGCTCAGGCAATGTATTGACCCTTGATTTTGAAGACAAAGGAAAGATGATTCTAAACAGCCAGGTGGCCAACCATGAACTGTGGCTGGCGGCGAAATCGGGTGGCTTTCACTATCAGTATTCAAATGGTGAGTGGCATGATACCCGCAGCAAGACACCTTTCAAAACCCACTTTGTTGAGCTGTTGAGCGGGCAGATCGGTCAGGCCTGCCCAAAATTTTAAGCGCAAGCGCTTAATTTCCAAATAGCCGCTCAATATCATCTTTGGGCGGATCTTTCTTGCGCGTGGGTTCTGTGTGGGTGGTGCCGTCGCCTGTCAGTGGGTTGCTGCCACTTGATCCCTGGTTGCCGCCACCGCCTTCCAGCATTCCGCCCAAGCCTTTAAGGAAGTCAAACAGGCTGGGTATGTCGTCTCCGCTGCCGTTTACATCAATTCGTGCAATTCCGCCCAAGCCCGGTGTGTATTCCGAATAATAGTAATTTCCATCAATGAATTCGATTCCTGCTGGCACGGCTTGCGGTTTCTCCGGCAAGTCGGCCAGTGCCACTTTCATGTAGTCGATCCAGATGGGCAGGGCCAGCCCGCCGCCTGTTTCGCGGGCACCCAGGTTTCGGGGTTGGTCGTAGCCCACCCAGGCGACGGCTGAAATGTCGCTGTTGTAGCCTGCAAACCAGGCGTCATGGCTGTCGTTGGTGGTGCCTGTTTTTCCCACGATGTCGCCACGATTCAGCACTTTGGCGCGTGTGGCGGTGCCGCGATCAATTACTTCGCGCAACAGGCGGGTTGTAAGGAATGCGTTGCGTGCGTCAATAACCCGGTTGGCTTCATCGCCTGCAATTGCGGGGCGTGCTTGGGCTACGATGCGACCACTGCCATCGATGATTTTTTCAATCAGGTAAGGCTTCACGCGATAGCCTGAGTTGGCAAACACTGCGAAAGCGCTGGACATTTGCAGCGGGTTGGTTGTGACTGCGCCCAGTGCCATGGTGAGGTAGGGGGGCACATTGGCGGCCGGGAAGCCAAATTGTGTGGCCCAACGTTGACCGTATTGCGGCGTAATTTCTTGCAACACGCGAATGGACACCATGTTTTTGGACTTGGCCAGGCCTTCTTTGAGCAGCATGGGGCCGTCGTATTTGCCGTCGTAGTTTTTCGGGCTCCAGTCTTTGCCGCCAGGGGTGTCAGCGGGTACGAAAATGGGTTCATCAGCCACCAGCGTAGTGGGCGTGACGCCTTTCTCAAGTGCGGCTGAATACACAAACGGTTTGAAAGCGGAGCCTGGCTGACGTGTGGCCTGCGTGACGTGGTTGAACTTGTTGCGCGAAAACTCAAAGCCACCAGAGAGGGCACGGATTGAGCCGTCTTTGGGGTTAATGGCAATGAAGGCCGCCTCCACTTCCGGCAGTTGGGTCAACATGGGGGGCTGGTCTTTTCGTTTCAAAATTCGAACCACGGCGCCGCGTTTCAGGCGCTTGTTGGCCGGGGAACGTTCATTAAGCCAGCTTTCTGCGGGTTTCAAGCTGGCGCCTGTCAGTTTTAGCGGCTCGCCCGCACCTTGAGAAACCACCACTTCAGTGGGGCTGGCGGACAGCACCACGGCGCTTTGAAGGAAGCCGTAGTCGGTGAAATCACTGATGTTGTCACCAATAACTTCTTCGGCCTCCTTGGGGTCATTGGGCAGCTCCATGAAGCCTTCCGGACCACGAAAGAATTGGCGCAATTCATAATCCATGACGGTATTGCGCAATGCGCGCTGGGCAGCGCGTTGTTCCTTGGCAATCAGGGTGGTGGTCACGGTGATGCCGGATGTGTAGGCTTCTTCGCCGTACATTGCAACCACGGCCTGACGGGCCATTTCTGCGGCGTAGTCGGCATTGATGGTCAGGCCGGTGGTGGCCTCGACGTCGTCGCCGTTTACTTTGCGGTTGCGATACACCAATTCTGTTTTCAGCGCTTCTTCGTACTGTTTGTCGTCCAGGTAGTCGAGATCGTGCATGCGACGCAGTACGTATTCCTGCCGAATGCGTGCGCGACTGGGGTTCACGATCGGATTGTAGGCAGAAGGGGCTTTGGGCAGACCGGCCAGCATTGCCGCTTCGGCTGCGTTGATTTCACGAAGGGGTTTGCCAAAATACACTTGCGAGGCGGACTGGAACCCGTAGGCACGCTGGCCCAGGTAAATCTGGTTGATGTACAGCTCCAGAATTTCGTCTTTGGACAGGTTGTCTTCAATTTTGTAGGCCAGCAGCACTTCGTAAAGTTTTCGGGTCCATGTTTTGTCGCGGGTTAGAAAGAAGTTGCGCGCAACCTGCATGGTGATGGTGCTGGCACCTTGCGCCCGCCCGCCCGATGTGACGTTGGTGACCAAAGCACGGGCCACGCCCATGAAGTCGATGCCGCCGTGCTGATAGAAGCGGTCGTCTTCTGCCGCCAAAATGGCTTGTTGCATCACGACTGGCACTTCCGTAATGTCCACTGGACGTCGTCTTTCCTCGCCAAACTCACCGATCAGTACACCATCTGTGGTTAAAACGCGCAGTGGTACTTTGGGCCGGTAGTCGGTCAGGGTGTCAAGATCAGGAAGCTTCGGAAAAATGAGTGCCAAGGCAACGCTTACAAGAAGCACGCCCGACACGCCCAAGCCGATGAGTATGGTCAGTGCAGATGCGATGAAGCCGGATTGTTGGGGCTGGAGGCGGGTTTTGTTTGAATTCACAGGTCGTTGCAAGATAGGTGACAGTGCACACATTGTATCTGCCAACGCACTGGAAATTGAGGCCGTTGACCTGTGGCGGCGAAATCTCGGATCTACCCCTTCTGGTTGGGCACTCTATTGAGGGTTAGCTGGCTCGCCTGAATTCTCTACTCTGAAGTTCTATCTTGTTCAGAGTTTACTTATGACTTTTATTCAAAGATTGCTGCACGGTTTTCAAAGAGGGGCTTTACATGCTTTGTCTTTGTCGTTCAGTGGTGATCGTTGCCGCTGGGTGTATGGAGAAATCGAACGTCGAGAGCGGTTGTCATTTAAATCCATTCACGCCTCGGGCGGATGTGAGTTGGGTCTCACTCCTTCAGATGATGCCTTGTTGACATCGGTGTCACTACAGCAGGCCATGAACAGTTCTTTGGCCCAGGTGCCAACGATGTTCGCTCGTCCTGCGTATGTCGTGATCTCGGTGCCATCCAAGCATGCGTATTTGGGCGAAATCAGCGCGAACAAGGACGATCGCGAGAATCTGATCCGCTATCAGATTCAGGAATTAATGGAAGCTGCCGCCGGATCCTCTGAAAGGGAGGCCGCCTTTGACTGGCAGGTCAAGTCAGAACTTTCTGATGGCAGTATGAACCTAGCTGTAGCTGGCATTGATCAAAAGCAGATAGATGAAATTCTAGTTGCTTGTCAGGCCTGCGGTTTGACCTGCTTGGGGGTCACGTTGGACTCTATCGCAGCGATGAATGGCTACATGCAAATGGCCCCGGAGGCGTTAAAAACCTCGAATATCCGGTTTTTGTTGCATGGTGAATTGTCGCGGCATCGAATTCGTTTGGCAGTGTTTTCGCAGGGCGTATTGTTCAACGAAAGCATGGAGCACAGTGAGGAGGGATTTTCTGTGGTTCAAGCAGTCTCCGCGCTGGAGCGTTTGGTGTCGACCTGGACGCGTGATGGGGCACCGGAAGAGGTTGCCTCTGTGCGGTTAATTCTAGGTGGAGAGTTGATGTACACCAAGGGCTGTGAGGCGACGGTCAGGCGGAGTCAAACCCTTTCTCCTCGTTTGCAGGTCATCTCGCCGCGCAAGGAGTTACAAACTTATTGGCATGATGATGTTGTTCCTTTTGGTGCACTGGAGGCGATGCCATGCGAGTAATTCTGTTCAACCTTTACCCGTATCGGGCATTTCGTGAGAAAAAGCGTCGCCAACGCGTGATGGCTGAACTGTTTGTTGGCGTTGTGGCCGGTTTGCTGCTGTGTCTTTCGGTGGGTAATGATTTTTCGGATCGTGCTGCAAAGAAAGAGCGTTTTTTGAGCAATCTTTCCGCGATGGAGACGGACGTGGCCAACCAAGTGCAGGAAGTTCAAGTCAAGAAAGATCGTCTGGCTGTGCTGGAGCGGCAGATTGGTGCATTGAAGGCCGTGGAGGTGGAGTCACTTTTGGCGAGTAATTGGGTCTCGTTTGTAGATGGTACCGTGCCGTCCAGTGTTTCCATTACCCGTCTGTCCGCCGCGAAAGATGTGTTGACCATCAACGGGTTTACCAACGTGGTGTCCCATCTGGCGGAATGGGTCGATCAAATGGAGGGGGGTAATCACTTGTTTCATTCGGTCGATCTGGTCACCCTGACAGAGCCTGACAATGATGGCAAGGATGTGAAGGAAGGACAGCGACACCTTTTTGAGATCAAGGCTTTGTTGCGTGGGGCTTCAGATGCGACTAGATGAATGGGATTTTCGGACTTTTGTAGAGGACCTGCCGCTTCTTGGTGTTCTAAACAGAATTCTTCTTGTACTTGGGGTGTGGGTTGTACTGGGCATCGTGTGCTTCCTGCTTTTTTGGAAGCACAGCCTTGATGCCAATTCCCGGCTTGAGATGGAGATTCAGGGTTCGTTGACGCGTCTTGATGCTCAGTCGCTACTGTTGCTGGAGGCGCCCGCGATCGAAGCGAAGTTGGTGCAGATGGAGGCGCAGCTGCCGGCTCTAACCGTGGCCTTGCCCACTGAGCGAGAACTCGCTTCTTTGTTGGGGCGAATCAACGAAGTGATTTTGGACCAGGAATTGAGCTTGTCTGAATTTACCCCGCAAAAATCTGTGGACCAAGAGGTGATGCGTGTAGTTCCCGTCAAGGTTCGTGTGCGTGGACAGGGTGGTGCGATCGCCAAGCTGCCCAACCAAATTGCGAGTCTGAGTCGTCAGGTTAGTTTGAAGGAGTTTGAGATGTCTGTGTTGCCCGACTCTGGGGATTGGCAAATGAATGGCGAATTAAATGCCTTTGTGCAGCTTTCAGCGAATGCTCCAAAAGTACCGTCCGGTGAGTCCGGGGAGGAAGCTTCAGAATGATCGAGTTTTTGTTTTCTTTATTGCTGGTTCCGATGCTACCGGAGTTGGCTGATCCTGCGGAGAGCCACTCCACGGCACTAAAGGAATTGGATAGACGGCTGAGTCGAGGTGGGCCTGGTTCCATGGAGTTTACCGAGGGCTCTGTAGTTGATCCGCTTCCAGGTGTCAGCCCGACTTTAAACATGTTGAACCCAGGGTCTTCAAGTTTACCTGTCATCACCGGCGGGTTGTTCGAATGGTCAAGCATCACGCCGATGAGCGGTCAGGGCTACGAGACTGCAGGTGGCTCGTCTGCTGCCTCATTGCGTTTGACTGGGTTGATCGAAACTTCCGGGCAGCGAATTGCCATTTTGAATGATGGTGAAAAAGACCATGTCGTAGGGGTTGGAAGTTACGTACTGAATACACACAAAGTGGTGACATTGGGCCGCAGACATGCGGTGCTAATACCTTTGGACGTGGAAACTGGGGGCGCACGCCTGGAGTTGAACCTGATACCTGGTGATTTGCCTAGGGGATTTTGATGACTATTAAATTGATCAATCGCAGCGCTTTTTTCTTGATAAATGGTTTGTTGGGTTTGGGCCTGTTTTTAATGTTGATTGGACAAACTTGGGCAGTAACTGTGACTGCTGTCAAAGTGGAGGAGCTTGATGATCGTACACAAGTAAGCTTGCAGTTTGATCAGGCACTGGAAAACAAGCCGGGCTTGTTTCGCATCGCCAACCCGGCGCGGCAGGTGGTTGATTTTTCCGTGCAGCTAGACAACAAATCGTTGCCGGTTGTCTTTGCCTCTGGCAGCAGGATAAAGAAGTCGCAGTTGATCGCCTCCGGGGGTAAAAGCCGTTTGGTGTTTGAAATGGCTCAAAATTATGACGTTCAAGTGAGCCAATCGGATCGTTCGGTTGATCTTGTTTTTTCAGGGCCAAAGCCCTTTGTGCCGGGTATTGCTCAGATCGCCGTGTTGCCCGCAAAAAGTGCCTTGAAGGAAACGGTTTCTGAGGTGTTGGGCAAGCCAGTTGTGGTGAAAGAGGGGCCAGTGCTGAACAGCTGGAGTGTAAGTGAGAAAAACGGCAAGCAGTTGATTCGCATCGAATTTGATCGCAGCGACATTGTTGCAGACGCAGTGCTGAACAGCGAGCGTTTGCGGCTTCGCTTTGCCAATGCCGGGGTAAAGCCTGAGATTCCCAAACAGTTGTCAACCAAGCCGGATTCGCCAATTCAGGGATTGACTTTGACACCCGGCGACCAAACCCTTCTGGTGCAGATGGACTTGAACAATGCCACGCACATTGTTCGGCAGCTCGGGGCCGTCGTGGAAGTTGAGGTCACGCCGATCGTCAAGCAGGCTGAACAGGCCAGCAGCCTGCAGGAAGTGAAATCTGCAGTAAAGGGGCAAAGCTTGGTGGCGCGTTACAGTGGTCGCCCAATCACTCTGGATTTCAAGGATGCCGACATTCGCACTGTGATGCAGGTTTTTGCTGATTTTACGAAAATGAACCTGGTGTTAAGCGACTCGGTGAAGGGCAATGTGTCCGTGTTCTTGAAAGATGTGCCTTGGGATCAGGCTTTGGACATTGTCATGCGCTCCAAAGGTTTGGTTTCAAGCCAGTCTGGCAACGTGTTGCTGGTTTCAACACCTGCGGATGTTAGCAATGATAAATTTCAGACGGCCAATCGCCAGGCCCAGGATGACATGGAGCCGCTGGTTTCAAGGGTGTTTCAGGTCAGTTATCAAAAAACGGCAGATTTGGTCGCATTGATCAAATCGGAAGATTCGAAGCTGTTGTCTTCACGCGGAACTTTGATCTCAGACGAGCGAACGAGCCAGGTTTTCGTGCAGGACACACCAACCCGCATGGAGCGGATCGGCATGATTGTCACGAGTTTGGACAAGCCGGTAAAGCAAGTCATGATTGAAGCGCGTGTGGTGTTGGCGGACACATCGGTTTCCAGAGAGCTGGGTGTGCGCATTCGGGCGGCTTCTTCCGGGGCGACTGCATTTACCGAAATTGGAGAGCAGTTTGGCAGCAAAGGGTTTGCAGATACCGGGGCGAGTGCGTCAACTACGCTGGCGTACACCCTGTTCAACGCCAATTCGACCCGACTGATCAATTTACAATTGCGTGCGCTTGAAACTGAAAACAAGATTCGTACTGTATCAAATCCTCGGGTTATTACTTCCAACAAAGAGCCTGCATTGATTGAGCAGGGCACGGAAATTCCCTATCAGATCGCCACCAGCAGTGGTGCGACTGCAACGGAATTCAAAGAGGCGAACCTGAAGTTGGCTGTAACGCCACAGATTGCGCCGGATGGTACTGTGTTGCTGGATGTGGATGTGGCCAAAGACTCCGTGGGTATTACCACGCCCAACGGCCCGGCCATTGACACGCGCCGCGTGAAAACCAAGGTTCTCGTGGCCGACGGTGGTACCGTTGTGCTGGGTGGTATTTTTGAGGAAGATGACAACCTGCAAAACGAGAAGGTGCCTTTCTTTGGCGATATTCCAGGCCTTGGTTTGTTGTTCAAAGGTAAAACCGACAGCAAGCGCCGAGCTGAACTGTTAATCTTTTTGACCCCCGTTGTGCTGGCGGACCAATAACACATGCTTTACCGTACAATGATTCGATTGTTTACAAAGATTCAACGAAGTGTCCAATCAATGCATTGTGCTGGTGGGCATGATGGGTGCCGGCAAAAGCACTGTCGGCAAGGCTTTGGCCAAACATCTGTCCTGGGAATTCACTGACACCGATCACTTGATCGAGCAACAAACGGGTGTCAGTGTTCCCGTCATTTTCGAAATTGAAGGCGAGGCCGGTTTTCGTCGACGCGAGTCGATGGCGCTGGCCAGTTTTGTTGGAAAGGAACGTCATGTCATTGCCACTGGCGGCGGCATCGTTCTGGCGGCTGAAAACCGCGAGATACTGAAGCAGATAGGCGCCGTGGTGTATTTAAGCGCTTCTGTTGCAGACCTTTATCAACGCACGCGGCTGGACAAAAACAGGCCTTTGCTTCAAGGCCCAAATCCCCGCCGAAAAATCGAGGAGCTATTGGTCGCCCGCTTGCCTTTGTACAAGGAGTGCGCAACCGTGGTTGTTGAAACAGGTCGGCAACCTGTTTACCAAATTGTTCACAAAATCAGCCATGCTTTAAAATTGGGTCAGAAAGCGCCCGGAATTGAACAAAAGGCAACTGGAACAGAATGAGCCGATACACTTTGGAAGTTGATTTGGCTGACCGCAGCTACCCGATTCACATTGGTGCAGGTTTGCTGGGCAACGCCGAACTATTCGCACCGCATGTGGCAGGAAAGGTGGTGATGGTTTGCACCAACACCACGGTAGGTCCTTTGTATGCGGACAAGTTGAAAGCCACCCTGCAGCAAGCGGGTGCAAAACTTGTGCATGTCGTCAGCCTTCCTGATGGCGAGGAATTTAAGGACTGGCCCACCCTGCAACGTGTGTTTGATGCTTTGCTGCAAAACCACTGCGACCGAAAAACCGTGCTTGTGGCGCTGGGCGGTGGGGTGATTGGCGACATGGGGGGGTTTGCTGCATCCGCCTTCATGCGTGGTATTGCGTTTGTTCAAGTACCCACCACGCTGCTTAGCCAGGTGGATAGTTCCGTGG
>Ga0209024_1002014_pt1 | contig 13442 bp, 11 predicted proteins | sample AutmiccommunBRH5_FD_187380 | JGI IMG/M metagenome (GOLD analysis project Ga0209024, IMG submission 187380) | Deep subsurface microbial communities from Mt. Terri, Switzerland - Autotrophic microbial communities BRH/5 (SPAdes) (version 2) | ecosystem: Environmental > Aquatic > Deep subsurface >...
CTCGAGGTGTGGGACGGCCGGCTGGAGGCAGGTGACGCCGCGACGGCGCTGGTGCACATGACCTACCGCCACCTGGGGAACGACATGGCGGAGCGCCTCGCGGGGCGGCTGGGGCGTGTGGTGATGGGCGCGGCGATCGACGGCGTCCCGGTGAACTCGGCGTTCGCCTATCGCTCGCAAGGGATGCTGATCGACGCTGTCAGCGAAGCCTCACCGCCGTGGTTCAGCAACACCGATGACCGTGATCGCCGCCTCCGAGGGGCCGTGGAGCGCGCAGTGGAGACCCTGACCGAGGTGTGCGGTGATCCCGCCTCGTGGAGCCTCGGTGGTGTGCAGCAGATCCCGTTCACGCACGCCCTCGGGAGCGTCCCCCTCGTCGGCGCTCGATGGTCGCGAGGCAGCAGGCCGTTCGGCGGTGACATCAACACCGTCGTGCAAGCGCAGGGGTCCGCGTGGGGCATCCCCAATAGCATCCGCATCGCTCCGGGCTACCGGCAGGTGCTGGACCTCGGCGACTGGGACGCCTCGGTGTTCATGCAGCCGACTGGCAATAGCGGCATCCCGGGCCACCCGAGGTACGACGACTGCATCGATGAGTACGTCGCGGGGGCGTACCGTCCTCTTCTGTTCAACGAACTGGCGGTCCGCTCGGCGGCGGAGGCCACGCTCACGCTCGATCGAGCGTCCGGAGAGGCACCAGCATGAGCGGACTGGCGGAGCGAGCCGCGGGCTACCGGCCTGCGGTCCAGCGCGAGATGCGCGCTGCGGTCGGGGACCGCTCGGACGGCCTCTACGCGTGGATGCGCTACCACCTCGGCTGGGAGGACCAGGCCGGCGGACCCGTCGAGGCATCCCCCGGCAAGATGATGCGCCCCGTCGCGGTCCTGCTCGCGACTGAACTCCTCGGCGGCGCGCCGGAGCACGCCTACCCCGCGGCAGCCGCGATCGAGCTCGTACACAACTTCTCGCTGCTCCACGACGACGTCGAGGATGCGAGCGAGTTTCGGCGCGGCCGCCAGAACCTGTGGGTGTTCGCGGGGGCGCCGCAGGCAATCAACACCGGTGACGGCATGTTCGTCGTCTCGCGCCTCGCCGAGTACCGGATGCTCGAGGCGGGCGCACCGCCGGATCGCGTCATCTCGGTCATGCGGGAGATCGACGACGCGTGCATCCGGCTCGTTGAGGGGCAGTACCTCGACATGTCGTTCGAGACGCGCGACGACGTGACACTGGACGAGTACCTCGCGATGGCGAACGGGAAGACCGCCGCCATGTTCGCCGCGCCGTTCGCCTCGGGCGCGCTCCTCGCGGGGGCATCCGAGGCTACCGTCGCCGCGCTGCGCGAGTACGGGCGACACGTCGGGCTGGCATTTCAGATGGTGGACGACGTCCTCGGGATCTGGGGCGACCCCAAGGTCACCGGCAAGCCGGTCGGGGACGACCTCTCCGCCCGCAAGATGACCTACCCGGTGATCGTCGCGCTCGAATCGTCCGAGGAGGCCGGTGCGCTCCTCCTCGAGGCGTATCGCACGCTGCCGTCCTCGAACGATCGGATCGACGCCATGGCGCGCTGGGTCGAGTCGACGGGGGCTCGCGCCGCCACTGAGGCAAAGGCGCGCGAGGAAATGCAGCTCGCCATGGACGCGCTCATCGGCGCGGGACTCGGATCAGAGGCTGTCGCCGTCCTCGCGGAGTACGCAGAGGCCGCGGTGGGACGTGTCACATAGCCGTCTCAGTTCCGGTGGCTGCCGCTGTTCGCATTGCCGCAGCGTCGGGCGGCTTCGTATCATCGCTACAGTTCGCGCGTGCCCGTCCGACGCCCGTCCTACGTCGAATCAACCCCCATCCAAGACAAAGTGAACAACCCTGCTTGGGTCTCGTGTTGCGCGGGTTGGAGGATGCCGGTGAATAAGAAGACAGTCCGTGACATCGACGTAGCCGGGAAGCGTGTCTTCCTCCGCGTCGACTACAACGTCCAGTTCGACGACGGACAGATCCTCGATGACTACCGGCTCCGGGAGTCGATCCCGACGCTCGAGTACCTCGTGCAGCAGGGCGCCAGGGTCATCATCTGCGCCCATCGAGGGCGGCCCGGAGGCAAGTTCAACGAAGAGCTCAGCAACGCGCCGGTCGCGAAGCACCTGGCCACGCTGATCGAGTGCGAGGTCGGATTCGTCGGCGACTGCGTCGGCCCCGAGGTCGAAGCGGCCGTCGAGGCGCTTGAGCCGGGCAACCTGCTGCTCCTGGAGAACGTGCGCTTCTACGCGGGCGAGGAGGCGAACGACCCGCAGTTCGCCCGTCAACTCGCCTCGCTGGCGGACGTGTTCGTCTCGGACGCGTTCGGCACGGCGCACCGAGCGCACGCCTCGGTCGTGGGCGTCGGGTACTACCTTCCGGCCGTCGCCGGACTCCTCATGGAGCGCGAACTCGACTACGTCGGGCGGGTGGCCACGGACGGCGAGCAGCCGATCGCGGTGATCCTCGGCGGGGCCAAGGTGGCAGACAAACTTGCCATCCTGAAGAACCTCGTGGACCGCGCCTCGCTGGTCTGCGTCGGGGGCGGTATCGCCAACACGTTCCTGCGGGCACAGGGCGTCGATGTCGGCGCGTCGCTGTACGAGGCGGACCGCATCCAGGACGCGTACGAGGTCATGCGCCTCGCCTCCTCGCGGAACGACTTGCGGCTCCTCATCCCAACCGATGTGGTGATCGCGGACGCCGCTGGCGAGCGCATCAACAACGTCTCGGTGAACCGGATCCCCCCGGGCTTCCGCATCCTCGACCTCGGGCGACGCACGCTCGAGGACATGCGCGAGGCACTCGCCCCGATGAAGACGGTGGTCTGGAACGGCCCGGTCGGATTCTTCGAGCGAGAGCCGTTCGACCGCGGGTCGATCGAGGTGGCGCGGATGCTCGCTGACCTCGTCGGAGCGATGACCGTAGTCGGAGGCGGCGAGACGGCCGCTGCCGTCGCGAAGGCTGGCGTGGCTCAGCACATCTCCCATGTCTCGACTGGCGGCGGCGCCTCTCTCGAGATGCTGCAGGGTGTCACGCTTCCGGGCGTTGAGATCCTTCGAGACAAGTAGGCTGCATGGACCTTGACCTGATCCGACGACTGTCACAGCCGGCCGACACGAAGGTCGTGCTGTGCGTCCTCGATGGACTCGGCGGCATCCAGGGGCCGCGAGGGCGGACCGAGCTCGAGGAAGCGAACCTCGTGAACCTCGACCGGCTCGCGGAGGCGGGAAGCCTCGGACGGACGCTCCCCGTCGGGTACGGAATCACCCCCGGGTCCGGGCCCGGACATATCGCGCTGTTCGGCTACGACCCGCTGACCTACGAGATCGGTCGCGGCGCACTGGAGGCGACCGGCATCGGCTTCGAGCTCGGCCCAAACGATGTCGCCGCCCGTGGGAACCTCTGCGACCTCGACGGGGACGGCTTGATCACCGACCGGCGGGCCGGTCGGCTGCCGACCGAGGAGACGACGAAGCTCTGCGAGCAGCTCCGCGCGATCCAGTTCCCAGGCGTCGAGGTCTTCGTCGAGCCGGTCCAGGACCAGCGCTTCGTCCTCGTCCTCCGGGGCGAGGGCCTGAGTGACGCCATCGCCGAGACCGACCCGCAGCGTGAGGGCGTCGCGCCGATCGAGGCGACACACACCGCGCCCGAGGGCGAGCGGTCCGCAAGCCTCGTGCGCGACTGGATCGCCAAGGCGCGCGAGATCCTCGGCGGCCGCGAGCGTGGGAACGGTGTGCTGCTGAGGGGCTGGTCGAAGCGCCCCGACATGCCGCCATTCCCAGAGCTCTGGAAGCTCCGTGCCGCCGCCGTGACCGTGTACCCGATGTACCGAGGTGTGGCCAAGCTCTGCGGCATGGACTCGATCGAGGGCGCCCACACATTCGAGGAGCAACTCGACCTCGTCGCGAAGCACTGGGACGACTACGACTTCTTCTTCATCCATTACAAGTACACGGACAGCGCGGGTGAAGACGGCGACTTCCGCCGCAAGGTGGAGGCGATCAGCGAGTTCGATGTCGCGCTGCCGAAGCTCCTGGAGCTCAACCCCAACGTCCTCGTCGTCACTGGCGACCACTCGACGCCGGCGGTGATGGCGCAGCACTCCTGGCACCCGGTCCCGCTGCTGCTCTGGGGGAACTACGTGCGCTCCGACCGCTCGCATTACTTCAATGAACCCGACTGCGTGGTCGGCGAGCTCGGCACGTTCCCGGCGAAGGAGACGATGCCACTCGCGTTCGCCCACGCCGGGCGCCTCGCGAAGTACGGGGCCTAGCCAATGACGCGCACGCCTGTCGTCGGTGGGAACTGGAAGGCGAACCTCGCGAGGCCCGAGGCCCGGGAGTTGCTCTCCGCACTCCGCGACCACCTCGACGGGGTCGAAGGCGTCGAGGTGCTCGTGTTCCCGCCCGCGCCGTGGCTGTCCGACGCCCACGACCTGCTGGAGGGCTCCACGCTTCACGTGGGGGCTCAGAACGGCTACTGGGAGCAGAAGGGGGCGTTCACCGGGGAGATCGGCCCGGCGATGCTCCTCGGTACCGCCACGCACGTCCTCGTCGGGCACTCCGAGCGACGCGTCCTCTTCGGTGAGACCGTCTGGGAGACCGGCCAGAAGATGCGCGCCGTATGCGAGGCAGGACTGACGCCGGTCCTCGCCGTCGGCGAGCCGCTCTCAGATCTGCGCTCTGGTCGCACCGAGGACGGTCTGCGCCGCCAACTGACCGAGGGTCTGCGCGGGATCCCCGCCATGCCTCGCGACTTCGTCGTGGCCTACGAGCCCGTCTGGGCGATCGGCACGGGCGAGGCCGCGACCCCCGACGATGCCCAGGCACGCTGCGCCTTCCTCCGCTCGCTGATCGCGGACCGCTATGGCGAGGCGGCCGGGGATGCGGTCCGTATCCAGTACGGCGGCTCCGTGAACGCCGAGAACGCCGCGTCCTTCTTAGCGCAGCCAGACATCGACGGCGCGCTCGTCGGCGGGGCGTCCCTCGACGCCGCCGCGTTCACCGCGATCTGTCAGGCCGCCGCTGCCGCCTGAGCGGCGCGCCTCGCCAGTTCTATGACTCGCCCCCGCGTGATCGCCATCGTCGGTCCGACGGCATCCGGCAAGACCGGCGTCGCCGTCGAGGTGGCGCGACGCGTCCGTGCTGAGGTGATCTCGGCCGACTCGAGACAAGTGCGGCGTGGGATGGTGATCGGTACGGCCGCGCCCACCCTCGGGGAACTCGCCGATGTCCAGCATCACCTGGTGGCGGTCACGGAGCCCGACGCGATGTGGAACCTCAACGACTGGCTCGAGCGCGCTCGGACACTGGTGGGTGAGATCCATGAGCGTGGAGCTGTGCCGCTGGTCGTCGGTGGGACGGGGCAGTACGTGTGGGCCCTCCTCGAAGGGTGGGACGTGCCCTCGGTGCCCCCGCAGCCCGAACTCCGGGCGCGACTGGAGGCCCGGGCAGCAGCGGGGGAGGGTGAAGCGCTGCACGAGGAGCTGCGGGCCGTGGATCCGGCCTCGGCGGAGCGCATCGATCCGCGGAACTCGCGGCGCGTGATCCGGGCGCTGGAGATCGTGGAGGCGACCGGGCGACCCGTCCCGCCGCTGGAGCCGCGCGACCCCGGCTTCGACTGGCACGTCCTCGGACTTCGCTGGTCGCGCGAGGCGATCCACCAGCGGGCCGACCGACGCGTCGTCGCGATGTTCGAGGAGGGCCTGCTGGACGAGGTTCGTGACCTTGTGGAGCAATACGGGCGCGACTTCGACGCGCTCCGCAGCATCGGCTACCGGGAAGCCCTCGGCGTGATCGAGGGCAACCTGACCATCGACGAGGCGATCGAACGGACACAGATCGAGACACACCGGCTCATCCGCATGCAGGCGAACTGGTTCCGTGAGGACGATCCGCGCATCCAGTCGGTCGATGGCGCCGACCTCGACGCTGCGGTCGCGGCGGTCTGTTCGGTTGTGGAGGGTGGGGACGCCTCGTAGGATCGTGAGTCTATGAAGAGCAACATCCCCAGCCCGCTCCCGTTCTGGAAGATGCACGGCGCCGGCAACGACTTCGTCGTTGCGGAGGTGCCGCTGCTTGACGTAACGGACGAGGAGTGGGGTTCGCTGGCCGTGCAGGTCTGCGACCGCCACTTCGGGGTGGGGGCTGACGGCCTGATCCTCGTGCAGCCGTCCGAGAGCGCCGACCGGAAGATGCGCATCTTCAACGCCGACGGCAGCGACGGCGAGATGTGCGTGAACGGCATCCGCTGCTTCGTGAAGTTCTGCTTCGATCGCGGGCTCGTGACCAACGAGGGCGGCGCGATGGTGGTGGAGACGGGTCCCGGTCCGATGCACTGCGTCGCATCGTTCGATGCGGACGGGAAGGTGGAGCGCGTCCAGGTGACCGCCGCCGTCCCGAGCCTCGATCCGGCCGCCTCGGGCGTGTCGATCGAGCAGCCCGCGCCGGTCCTCGATCTCCCCGTGACCACCTCGGACGCGCGCGGCGAGTCTGAGCAGCGCGTCGCGCTGGTCTCCATGGGGAACCCCCACGCGATCCAGTTCATCGACGAGGCGCCCGAGGCGTACGACCTCCACCGGATCGGGCCGCTGATGGAGCATCACCCGCTCTTCCAGCACCGCACGAACTACGAGGTCACGCGAGTCCTCGACCGGACGCACATGGAGATGCGCGTCTGGGAGCGAGGCGTCGGTGAAACGATGGCTTGCGGCTCGGGCGCCTGCGCCGTCATGGTGGCGGCGCACGTGCAGGGCCTCGTGGAAGACGCCGTGGATGTACGCCTGCCCGGCGGTACGCTGCGCATCGAATGGCCCGGCGAGGGTGCTGTTACCCTGACGGGCCCCGCACAGAAGGTGTTCGAATCGGAGTGGACGCGATGAACTCACGCCCGGCGCTTGAGACTGACCAGCCGTACGAGTTGAAGAACGCCCCATTGCGCCCTCGCGAGCGGCAAGAACTGCTGGAGCGCGACACGACGTACGCGATCCAGAGCGACACGGGCGAGATCATCCTGGCCTACGACCGGGGCCAGCAGAAGGTGTGGTGGGGCTTCCACTCCGTCGAGGACATGCGCAACGACTTCCCGCTGATGTGGCCGGAGGTGAAGCAGCAGCTCGACCGTGAGCGCCTCGAGTACGTCTCGATGGACATCGCCGGGCTGCCCACGCGTACCTGGCTCGACCCGCTGCTGAACGACGCCGACTTCACGTTCTTCGCCGAGTGGATGGACATGGCGAATCCGGACATCACCGGCGCCGAAGTCCCCGAGTTCCCCGACGACGTGACGATGCGCAAGGCGACCGAGGAAGACCTCCAGCGGTTCTATGCCATCTGGACCGAGGCCTACGGCGACTACTGCGACGGCCCGTCCACGTTTGACTGGATCACCGACGAGGCCGAGTGGGCCGGCTGCCTCGAGAACGCCGACGGCGAGATCGTCGCCTTCGCGATGACTAGCGAGGTCGAGCGCGGCGCTGGGGAGATCCTCGCTGCTGCCGTGGCGCCCGAGGCCTGGGGCAACGGCTACGGGAAGCTCATCCTCGCCGCCGCCACCTACGCGCTGGCTTCGTCCGGTGCGGTGAAGGCCTCGATCCGTGTCCGTCCTGATATCAAGCAGGCGCTCCGGACATGCTCCGAGCTGGGCTACCGGCACCAGGCGGCCGGCCTCGAGTTCCGCCGCGAGGTGGACGAGGAGCTGATCCAGGCCCGCAAGGACGCCCGACGCGTGGCCGGCGTGAAGGCTCGCTTCGGCGGCTGGCGCTAACCCTCGACACTCCCAGACCGACGAACACGCCCTCACGGGAAGGACCACACGTGGAGCTCGCTCAGCGCGTGCAGCAGTTGCCGCCGTACCTCTTCGCTCGCATCTCGCAGTTGATCGCTGAGAAGCGCGCAGCCGGCGTCGACGTCATCTCGCTGGGCATCGGCGACCCGGATCTCCCGACGCCACCGCACATCCTCGACGCGCTGAAGCAGGCGACCGACGACCCGGCGAACCACCGGTACCCGGAGACCGACGGTCTCCCGGAGCTCCGCCAATCGATCGCACGCTGGTACCAGAACCGCCACGGCGTCACCCTCGACCCGGACCGCGAGGTGGTGCCGCTCATCGGCTCGAAGGAAGGCATCGCGCACTTCCCGCTCTGTCTGATCAACCCCGGCGATGTCTCCCTGATCACCGACCCCGGCTACCCCGTGTACGAGGTGGCCACGATGTTCGCGGGCGGCGAGACAGTGAAGCTTCCGCTGAGCGAGGAAGACGGTTGGCTCCCGCGGCTCGACGAAGTGCCCTCGGACGTCGCGGCGCGAGCCAAGATCCTGTGGCTGAACTACCCGAACAACCCGACCGGGGCGATCGCGGACCTCGCGTTCTTCGAACACGCCGTGGCGTGGGCGAAGGCGAACAACGTCGCCATCGCGCATGACCTCGCCTACGCTGACGTGGCCTACGACGGCTACGAGCCGCCGAGCATCCTCCAGGTCGAGGGCGCTCGCGACGTGGCCATCGAGTTCAACTCGCTCTCGAAGGCGTTCAACATGACCGGCTGGCGCGTCGGCATGGCCGTCGGCAACGCGGAGCTGATCAACGCCCTCACGAGGGTGAAGACGAACATGGACTCCGGCATTCCGCAGGCGATCCAGCAGATGGCGATCACCGCCCTCGACGACCCGCGCGACGCGATCACAGGACACAACGAGATCTACACGCGCCGCCGGGACCGCACGATCGAGGTCCTGCGCGAGCTGGGCCTGCGAGTCGAGCCGCCGAAGGCGTCACTCTACGTCTGGGCACGCCTCCCCGAGGGCGAGCGATCCTCCGCTGACTTCGCGGGGCGGCTGATCGACCAGACGGGCGTCGTCGTGACCCCCGGCATGTCCTACGGCGAGGCCGGCGAGGGCTACATCCGCATCTCGCTGACGACCCCGGACGACCGGCTAAACGAGGCACTCGATCGCCTCGCGAAGTTCGCCCGGGGCGAGCAGGTGCTGTAGCCGAGATCCGCCAGCAGTAGCGCGGATTCCGGCTCGGATCGGTCTACACTGGATGTCATTCGTCCAGAGGAGACAGCCAACTATTCCACGTAAGCGACCACAACCCACCACCACTCCGCAGCCGTCCGGCGGCGCGCGTCCGAGTGGTGATTCCCGCTCGAAGGCCCAGGTGAAGTCCGGTCACAGCACGAAGCCGCGCCAGGAGCGCGCATTCCTCGTCGCGGTGGACTCAGGGCACGAGCCGAACCAGATGACCACCGACGAGTCGATGCGCGAGCTGGGCCGGCTCGTCCGCACGGCGGGCGGCTGGGTCTCCGGCAGCACGACACAGCGCCGCCCACACCCAGACCCCGCGCACTACATCGGGAGCGGCAAGCTCGAGGAAATCGTGCAACAGCGGGAGGAACTCGACTACAGCATGGTCGTGTTCGATGACGCGCTGTCGCCCTCGCAGCAGCTGAACCTGGAGCGGACGCTCGGGGTGAAGGTGCTCGACCGCTCTGCGCTTATCCTCGACATCTTCGCGAGCCGGGCGCGGACGCGTGAGGCGCGACTCCAGGTGGAACTCGCGCAGCACGAGTACCTCCTGCCGCGACTGCGCGGCCAGTGGCAACACCTCGAACGCACCGAGGGCGCCATTGGGACACGCGGTCCCGGTGAGACGCAGCTCGAGACCGACCGCCGGCTGATCGGCACGCGGATCTCGCGGCTCAAGAAGCAGATCGACCAGGTGAAGCGCCAGCGCGACCTGCAGCGCAGCCGTCGCCAGCGTCAGGGCCTGCCCACGGTCGCCCTCGTCGGCTACACGAACGCGGGGAAGTCCTCGCTGATGCGCGCGCTCGCCGGCGCGAAGGTGCTCGTCGCGGACGCGGTGTTCGCGACGCTCGACCCCGTGACGCGCCGCATCGGAGCGGGCTCTGGTGAGGCGTTCCTGCTCACCGACACCGTGGGCTTCATGCAGAAGCTCCCGACGCAGCTTGTCTCGGCGTTCCGCGCGACCCTCGAGGAGTTGGGGGAGGCCGACCTGCTCCTGCACGTCGTGGACGCCACGGCGAGCACGCGCGACGCGCAGATCCGCACGGTCATGGAGACCCTCAGCGAACTCGGCCTCGAGGATCTGCCGGTGCTGACCGTCTTCAACAAGATCGACGGACTCACCCTCGAGGATGGCTCGCCCATCCAGACCGAGGACGATCTCGCCACGCTCGCGACGGAGTACGACCCGGGCGTTCCCGGCGAGGTCGCCTACACCTCGGCGGTGACGGGCCTCGGCATCGACGCGCTCCGGGAGCGGCTCCTGTACGAGTTCTTCGGCACGCTCGGGGACGGCGTCGGCTACGACGCCGACTTCGAGCCCGGGGCGTCCGAGGACGAAGTACCCGCCGCCGCCGACCTCGCGATCCCCGCTGAGGACGACGCGGGCGATGACCTCGACGATGAGCCCGAGGAGTACCTCGCGGGCTAGCGGCTACTCGGCCCGGTACCGGATCACGACTAGGCGGTCGGCGGCGGACTCCGGCGCCCACACCTCGCCGTCGCGTCCGAGCATCTGGCGCACGTTGCCGGGCTCACCGGGGAGTGGGAACACCTCGAACTCCTCGACCGCCGGGTCAAAGCGCACAACGCTGTCCGACGCGAAGTCCGTGAGCCACACGGCGTCGAGCTCGTCGACGTAGACCGAGTACGCCTGTGCGCCTTCGGCGGGGAGTGGCCACTCCTCCCACGACCCGTCCGAGGGGTCGTAGACACCGACCTGACCTGCGTTCCATTCGCTGATCCACAGGCGGCCGTCCGAGTCCGACCACACTCGCCGCACCCCCGCGTTCGGCGTCGGCGGATCGATCACCTCGACCTCCCCGAGGTCGTCGAGATCGACACGCGCGAGGTAGGAGCCGGCCAGCGAGGAGAACCAGACGTCTCCACTCGGTGTGCCGGTGATCCCGTATGGCCCTCGTCCCCGGGGAGCGTCGAAGACCTGCATGTCGCCGCTCGCCGGGTCGAGGACGCCGAACACGCCGGTCTGCCCCGTGAACCAGACGCGGCCCCGCCCGTCGAAGGCGGCGGTATTGAGGTTGGAGCCGGGGCGGTCGGCCGGCAGCGGGAAGACCTGCACCTCCCGCGTCTCGTCGTCCACGCGCACGATGGCGTTCAATCCGCCGTCGGTGACCCACGCGTCGCCCTCGGGCCCGACGATCACGCCGTGCGGTGCCGAGCCCGAGCCGAGCGGGATCTGGGTGGCTTCACCACTCGCAGGGTCGAGGTAGCCGAGGGCGCCCTGGCTCTGCGCGGTGTACCAGACGCCACCGTCTTCCGCGGGCGCGACGTCGTGGGGACGAGCGCCGGCGGGCACATCGAATGTCTCGACCTCGAACACGAGGTTCGGCGCAGGCGTGGGTACCTCGACAACTGGCGAGGCCTCGGCGGTCGCAGTCGGAGACGGCGTCTCCGTCACGGCGGCCGTGGCCGCCTCGCCGGTGACGGTGGCTGTCACGTCCGTCGCAGCCGGCGTTGCGGCGCCGTCCTCGTCCTCGCAGGCGACCACAAGGCCGGTCAGGGCGACAAGAACGACGAGCGTCGAGCGAACGCGCATGGGGCATCCTCGGTCGGTTGGTGGGGACCATCAGTCTAGGAGGTCATCGATCGCGGCGCCTCGATGCACTCGACGCCGCGCCTGACCGAGGACTGCGCGAACGGGTAGGGTTCTAGGTGGAGGTGCGTATGAGCACTGCCATCGACTGGGGCAAGGCGTTCTTCCGGAAGTTCAACAAGGACGACGCGATGGGGTCGGCGGCCGAGATGGCCTTCCGGTTCATGTTCGCGCTGTTCCCGTTGCTCCTGTTCCTCGCCGCGCTGAGTAGCTATGTCGCGCGCTGGATCGGGATCGAGAACCCTACCGAGGAGATCATCACACAGGCAGGTGACCGGCTGCCGTCGGACGTGCAGAGCCTCCTGGAGCCGCAACTCCGGGCGATTTTCGGCAACCAGAACCCCGGGCTCATCACCGTGACTGCCGTGACCGCGATCTGGGCCGCCTCGAGCGGCACGAAGACTGTGATGAAGGTGCTGAACCGCGTCTACGAGGTGGAGGAGACCCGGCCGTTCCTCCGGAAGCAGGCCACGGGAGTGGGGCTGACCCTCGTTGGCGGGCTCGCGTTCTTCCTCAGCGCGATCGCGCTCGTGGTGGGACAGGCGGCGGGTGGCGAGATCGCCGACGCGGTTGGTCTTGGTGACGCGTGGGGCTTCCTGATGACCTGGGGCCAGATCCCGATCGTCCTCGGACTGCTCATGGTCGCCGTCAGCCTCGTCTACTGGTCCGCCCCCAACGCCAAGGTGTCGTTCCACCTCATCTCGTGGGGTGGCGTGATCTTCGTGCTGACGTGGCTGCTCGCCACGATCGGCTTCGGCTTTTACGTGTCCAACTTTGGCTCGTACAACGCGACCTACGGGAGCCTCGGCGCGGTGATCATTCTCATGACATGGCTCTACCTGTCCGCGCTGCTGCTCATCCTGGGCGCGGAGATCAACGTTCTGCTGGGCCAGGAGATTGCCGACCCGGACGAACTGGACGAGACGGCCGTGGCGGAGAACCAGAGCCGCGCGATCGATGCGGCTGTCCGTCCCGCGGGCACGTCGGGGGCGTCCACGCGTACTGCGGGCGACTAGCGGGCGTCGCGCTCGCAGAGGATCGCGACGTGGTCGTCACCCACGTGCGTCAGCGCGACGGTCATCACGCGTCCTGGCCCCCCGGGCAGATCTCGGTTGAGCCGCCCCTCGAGGTCGTTCGTCTCGATCGGTGAGGCACGGCGCATGACCTCGACGCGCGCCGCGCCCGCGGCACGACAGGCCTCGAGGAGTCGCCGCTCGGCGAACGGGAACCACCCCACGATGCGGAAGCGTCGCGCGAACGGCGTGTCGTGCGCCTCGTCGCTGCTGAGGTACCCGACGCCCGAGGCAAGCAGCCACGCGTCGAGGGTCGGCGCGAGCACATCGACGAGTCCCGCGCGGCCCCCCGAGGGGTCGAGGTCGTAGAGGTAGCGTCCCGGTTCGCGCAGCGGCGTAGCGCCCGTGTCCGGCGTACCACCGAGGGTGACGCCCTCGGGGAGGACGGTCGCACGGCGAGGGGCGGTGACGGCAGCGCCGAGCCAGATCACCGCCTCGACGAGACGGCCGCCGAGGGAGATGAACTCCACCTCCGCATCGCTTGGGACGAGCGCGAGGTCGATCCCGGGCGCGACCTTGATGCCGGCGCGCGGGAAGCCTCGGGCGATACGGAGCGCCTCGGAGAGCGGCGGGCTCCACCGCTCTGGGTCGAGGACGCGGCCCGAGGAGTCTCGACGCCCGGGGTCGAGCCAGGCGGCGTCGATGCCCCCGCCGAGGAGGTCGACCTCGCGGACATCCGCGACCAGCGTTTCGATCGGCAGCCCTTGGACG
>Ga0209024_1002016_pt1 | contig 13440 bp, 6 predicted proteins | sample AutmiccommunBRH5_FD_187380 | JGI IMG/M metagenome (GOLD analysis project Ga0209024, IMG submission 187380) | Deep subsurface microbial communities from Mt. Terri, Switzerland - Autotrophic microbial communities BRH/5 (SPAdes) (version 2) | ecosystem: Environmental > Aquatic > Deep subsurface >...
GGGGGAGGGTGGGGGTTGAAGAAAACGGCTGTTTGAGGGTTACTCGGTCGCACCAGGGGCGCGTGTAAAAACACCTTCAGCGTCGAGAACCAGCAACCAGTCATGATCTATTCCAGACGAAGGAGGGTGAAATTCCGGGAGTGTGTCGGTGGAGTGGGTTCCAATTTTAATGCTTTTGCCGGTTCGGGGATCAAACCACCAAGCGACGGCTTTGTCGCTGGCTAGCTCGACTGATTCGAGGGTCACCTTCTGACCTTTTGCCAGATAAATCATGGCAAAGGAACCGTCGTTGGCGATCGCCGCGCGGATATGGTTTTCGTTTTGGGGATTGGGACCTGCGACGATGGATTGGGCAGGTGCCAGCTTGTGGAAAGGACGAGAAACGAAGACATCTTTCAGGTGGCGCATGTCTTCGGCCCCGGGCTGATCGAGCGCATCTTTCCAGTCCTGCATTACCGGAATGGGGCCGACTTCTCCTTTTTTCCGGATCTGCCACACTGCGTTGTGCCCGTAGGCATAGCCAACCGCACCCGACAACAGATTCCAGTACCCATGGATCCGCACGTCGTAGTCGGTGAAAAAACCTTGAGGGAATTGTCCGGGATCGATCAGCAGGCGGTCCTCGTTCAGAAAGTCGGAAGAAATTCCGCCGGGATATGTTGCCCAGTCGAGGTAATCCCAGAAGCGAATGGGGATGTCTTCATAAGCCGGCTCGCCGTCGACCACCGGTTTGCGGGGTTCAAGGTTGAGGTGGCGTTCCGCAAAGTTGTAAACCGGCATGAAGTGGTGATCGTGCCCGCTTTGGTACAGGTTGAAGTCGAGCCATTCCTCTTGGTGAAAAACGTCGGCGGAACTTTTTGCACCTTCTGGATGAAAACTAACCAAGTGCTGGTGATCACTCCCTTTTTTGAGCCCTTCGGCCATCCGGATCCAGACTGCGCGCGCTTGGTCTGTCTCCACCGCCCGATCGCCGCCGACGATCCAAAGCACATTTTGACCTTTGTAACGGGCACCCAGATATTCACCATAAATGGCTGCGTTTTCCGGATTAAAAATGACCGGACCCGATCCCGCTCGTGAGGACTCAACCTTATCGCCCCAAGTCGGCAGCAAAGCCATCTGCAGACCCAGTTCACCTGCCTTTTTCACCACGTAATCGATGTGCTTAAAATAAGCTTCGTTGGGTTGGGTGGGGTCGAGGTCGATCAAGGGCAACTCCCCGTAGGCATTGGGTTTGCGCAAGCCATTGAGCTCAGAAAGGATCACCGCCTGAATGACGGTGAATCCTTTGGTTGCACGATTCTTCAGGTAGTAATCCGTCTGCTCACGGTCGAGCTTGTGCAGTAATGACCACGCGGTATCGGCGAGGTAGAGGTAGGGTTCGCCCTGTGGATCGATGAAGTAGCGTTGGTCCTCGCTGATTTGGAGCGGGCCAGCCTGGGCGGTGCCTGCCCCGAAAAGAGCCATGGCTGCGGCTGCACGGGTGGTTTTTTTGAGCTTCATGATGATCTTCGATGAATGATGGGATGGTTGGGGAGCAGAGGAATACGGCTCTGCAGAGGTGCTGCAAACGGCCGCAACTGGGCATTTGCTGCGCATAAAAGTGCACGGTTCTTTCTTCAGGCGCTTGATCCCCCCTGTGCAATCTTAAGCGCTCTCGCCGCCGTATTTATTCAATGGATCATTTTCTTGCTCCACCTGTGGAGTGCTTTTTACGCCAGAGAGGTGCGAGCGGGCCGAACGAATGGGATGGTTGATGAAATTAACCCGTCAATGGTGATCCCGCATGCGTCCGAGGAGTTTTCTTTATTGATCGCTCTCTCAGGGAGCGCAGAATCTGCAGTACGTTTGACAGCCGTCGTTCTTTTTGCTGACTCTCTGGTCGTCTCGAATCCACTCCCAATGCCGATAAATGATCAATGCAGCGTTGACAGGCTACCCCCGGATTGATCTGGATCTTTTGTGCGAAACGAGAACGCAATTACCTCAGAAGCGTAAATCAACTTTCCTGACTCCCCCCAAATACAGTCCGATCTCCTCTTTTGGCCGTATGGTTTCTTTGCTACCGGCCGTTTTGGTGTATTCTGGCTGTTGCTGCCGGGATCTTGATCAACTCAACTCCGCCACGCAATCGGCGGGAAAGAATCTGAACCCCTAACAAATGACTCCTATCCTAGAGTTGCGACTACCAAACACATGAAATACCTCGGAAAACGAACCACTACAGCGCTTCTGGTGCTCTCCATCCCCGGAGTGCATTCCAGCTGGGCTCAAAGTAGTGCTACCTCGGACGACTCGATGGACGAGTTTGTCCTCTCGCCATTTGAAGTGCAGGCGTCACGAACCGATGGCGGTTATGCCGGCAGTTCCACCCTTGCGGGTAATCGTCTTAACACCGATGTGCGCGACATCGGCAGCGCCCTTCAGGTCATTCCTCCGGAATACCTCAAGGACATCGGTGCAACCGACAATGCATCCCTTCTCCAGTACACGACCAACACGGAAGTGGGCGGGATTTACGGGAACTATGCAGGGCTGGGAGATTCCGCGACACTGAACGAGTCGGGAAATTTGGCCAATCCCAACAGCAATACGCGTGTCCGTGGTCTTTCTGCCGCAGAAAATGCGCGCGACCTCTTCGTGACCGATATTCCTTGGGATAGCTACAACACCGCGGGGATCGACCTGCAGCGTGGCCCTAATTCGATTTTGTTCGGTCAAGGGAAACCGGGGGGTATCATCAACGCCCGGACGGCTGCTGCCGAGTTTGGGGTTAATTCCGCCGAGATCTCTGCCCGCTACGGCAGCTATGGCAGTGCCCGTGGTTCGATCAATACGAACCTGGAGCTGATTGAAGATCAATTGGCCATCCGCGTCGCCGGCCTCTATGATGATGTCAAATACAAACAGGATCCAGCCTTCAGCACGTCCCGCCGGATTTATGGGGCCATCCGTTTCGAGCCAGAGTTTCTCAAACGGGGCTCTGCCCGCACCATCCTGAAGGCTAACATCGAAGCAGGGGATATCCGCAGCAACCAGCCGCGCATGCTTCCTCCCTTCGACCGGATCACTCCGTGGTTCTATGGTGCCGATCAGGAATTCCATGGTGCCAACCGTGACGGTTCCCCCCGTACCTATTATGGGACAAATCGCGCAACCTACGGGGCCTTTGAAGTGGATGATGTCAGTGGACAGTTTCCGGGGCGCGGTCAGGGTCGTGAGGTGGTTGGTAATCCTCCCCAGTATAACCCGGCCTACAACCCTTGGCTCCAGTCATGGCAGTTTGGCAGCCCCGTTGTTAATTATGACGGGCCGACGGGTACGCACATGAATAATCTGCAGTGGGAGACACGGACTCCCGGCGGGCTTCACCCCGGCGGTAGAGGTCGCGTGGACGGAACTATTGGCGGCATTCCCTATGATCGCCCCCGCACAATCGCAAATTATTCAACGTTCGCTCAGCAGGCCTACCTCCCTTATAGCACGTGGGGTATTCATAAAAACAAGTCCCTGACCGATCCTTCAGTTTTTGATTTCTACAACAATCTGATTGACGGTCCCAATAAACGTGAATGGACGGACTTCCGCGTTTACAATATCAGCTTGGCACAAACCTTTCTGCGCGATAAGGTCGGCTTGGAGTTTGTTTACAATCGTGAAGACCTTACCCGAGGTCAATCCGGGATGCTTGCCAACCCGGAGCTGATGATTGATATGATGCGGCAACTTCCGGAGACCTATTTTGATGAGGCTGGAGTGCCCTATTCGCTGGATAATCCCAATGTGGGTCGCCCGTTTATCATGAGTGAAGGCGGAAACCACAATGAGCGCATCAGCGACCGGGAGTCCCGGCGGCTCACCGCTTTCGTATCCCACAATTTCACCGATGCGGGTGACAGCATTCTTCGCCGGATCATTGGTAGCCATACCCTTACCGGCTTGCTCGGTGAGGATACGCACGAAGAAGACTATCGGCAATGGCAGCGTTATCGTGTGGGCGAAGCCTACTACGACTACCTAGACCCGAAAACCCCTGAGGAACGCCTGTTTACAGTGCGAACACTCCGGCCAGTCCAAACGATTTATCTGGGTGACTCCTTCGTCACCTCCGAAAATGCAAAGATTTCGCGCCCCGGCGCGATTCCCGGAATCACTACGGGTACCATTCGCGGCTTTGATTCCACTTGGATCGGGACGGTTGATCCTACCGCAGACTGGGAAAACGGTGTAAATTATGCGGGTAACATAGTTGGTGAGGGCACCAAGCAGTCAGAGAATCCTGCAAACTACGCTGGGTGGGCAGACTTGCCTTTCGATGTCATTGACGCCAACGAAAGCCGGGCCAATCGGGATCTGCTGACCACCCGTGGAGATCTCTCCCGGATGAAGCTTTCATCCAAGGCTTTGAATTGGCAGGGTTTCTTTTGGAACCGCTCAATCGTGGCCACCTATGGATGGCGTGAAGATGAGGCAAAATCGTGGGCCTTTTCCCGGAGTGATCCTACGCATGCTTCGAGCCATCCGACTTATGGATACCTGAATTTGGATCCGAATGATCCCGACTATCCTTATCGTCTCCCGCAGCTTGAGGATAATCGCCTGACCGCGCAGTCGCGGGCATGGTCCGTGGTGGGTCACATCAATGACCTTCCGGGTTTAGACTACTTGCTAAGCAGCCTCCCCGTAAATATCAGTATCTCCTACAATGATTCGAGCAACTTTGAGGCGCTCGCACAGCGAACGGATTACCTCGGACGCCCGTTGAGCGCCCCCGCAGGTAAGACGATCGATAAGGGGATTCGTATCGAGACCAAGGATCAACGGTGGAGTCTCAAGGTGAACAAGTATGTCACCACGGTGGAGAACGCCTCAAGTCAAGGTATGGGAGGTCAGCAGGGGGCCATCGGTCCACAGATCGCGAATCATATGCGATGGGCGCGGCGCTTCACTTATGCGATGGCTCCGGGTTATACGCGGGCGAATAGCTACCTTTTGAATCCGCCCTATGATCCTTACAATCGGGATCTTTATCCGGACAGCCAGATTCAATCCTACCACTATACTCCGGTGCCCGGGCAGTACATGAGTCCTGAGGCGATTGATGAAGCCATTGAGGATAATCGGCAGGCTATTGAGGATGCTATTGCTGCGGGAGAAGAACCACCGCCCCTTCTGGAAGTGGATCGTTCGATTCCCACTGCGCGCGATGATATGCACGCCGACGTGGCTGCTTGGAACGAGTGGATGGAAAATCCAATCAATCAGCCATTTTTCGAAGCTTGGGGGCTTGATCCAAACAACTTGGACGTGGATCCAAGCACCAGTGTAAAAGCTCCACAAGGGTTCCAAATAACGGAAAACAACCGGTCGGAAGGTTATGAAATCGAGCTCAGCGCGCTGCCGATGCCCAACTGGCGTTTGACGCTTAATGCGAGCAAGACAGAGGCGTTCCGGCAAGATGTCGGTGGGCCGGAGTTCACTGAGTTCATGAACACCTATCAGAATGCCTTGGATCGCACCCGTGCCGGGGACCTTCGGATCTGGTGGGGTCAACCGGGTGCAAACACGGCGCGTAGCACGTGGAATAGTGCTGTTGGTTCGTATTGGGCGGCAGCTTCCCAATCGGCTGGGCTCCCCGTTCCTGAACTGCGCGAATGGCGCGTCAATATGATCTCGAACTACCGCTTCACCGAAGGCTTCCTCAAGGATGTCAACATTGGTGGAGCCCTTCGTTATCAATCCTGGGTTTCCGTAGGTTATGCTCCGCACCCGGACGCATTGCCAACCGATACCGTCGTCCAGCTTGACGTTGAAAACCCCTATCGGGGACCTTCCGAAACCAGCTTTGACTTCTGGATTGGATACCGTCGAGCACTCACAGATCGGATCGACTGGAGCATTCAGCTCAATGTTAGTAACGCCTTTCAGGGCGATAATGAGCTGATCCCGATCACAGTACAGCCCGATGGTTCGCCCGGTGCATTCCGTATTGCACCCAAGCGGACTTGGCAGATTACCAATACGTTGGAGTTCTAGAGCTCCAGCAGTATCTGAAGTGTTTCATGCCTGCGGTGCTCGCCACCGCAGGCATTTTTTTTGTGCGCCCGGTAGGGCGCATTTGCTTGAGAGTGATCTTGAACGCGTTTCAGGAAAGTCTCTTGGCCACCCCCCGCAGCCCCGAGCAACTCCGCTTCGCATGAGCCCGCAGCCCATCCCCAAGCATTGCCGCCAATCCTCCAGCCACTCACGCTTTTTTCAGGGATGACGGATTCAAATAAGCTGCCCAAGGTGAAGCATTTAACCAGAAGATGCCCAAGTTCGGCCGCATTTGGGCTGGAAACCGTGATGGTGGCTGAAGTCGAGGAAGCCATAGGTGATCCGGTGGGGGCTGACCACGACTGGAGGCCTGTTGCTCTAGAAATTCTGGTTTGTTACCGTGCCTGCCACATCCTTCCGAAAGCCTGGCGATACGCATGAGCCAGATATTCGGAGGGTTCGGCACCAACGCGCGGCTGACGGTGGACCAATTCCATCCAACGGTCGGCTTCGCTCTTATTCTTGGTGGAAATTGCGTGAAAGGCCAAGAAAGTGATGGCCGCGGGATTGTCTGGCTCAACTTGGAGCGCCCGGCGAAGCTGAGCCAATCCTGTCTGAACCTCACCTTTGGCGACATAGGTTTGGCAGAGTTCAATATAGGCTTCAGCTTCATTCGGACGTAGCTGGACGGCCATTTGTAATTGTTCAATGGAGGCTTCAAGCCTGCCGGCTTCTCGAAGCGCGCCGCCCCACATCATGCGGAGGGTAGGAGAATCCGGACAGTGCTTCAGTCCCGTCAACAGTGTGCGCACAGCGGCTTCTTTATCTCCCTGTTGCTTCTGAAATGCACTCAAACGTACCCAGCCGTCGGCAAATTCGGGGGCTATTTCCGTCATGATGCGGAGCTCTTTCATGGCGGCTGCTGTATCTCCCCGGTCTGTGTAGAGCGAGACCAGCTGCAGGCGATAGGCGACTTCGTTAGGCTCGATCTTGATGGCCCTGAGCAAGAGGTCGTGGGCGAGTGTTTGATCATCAATGGTTCCGGCCACGATTGCGATCCTGTAGGGATCGTAACAGATGTGGATTAGTTCATCGAACCACGGGTCTGGCGCATCGCGATAACCGCCTGAACCAATTCTGCTTCCTCTAATTTCCCTCGCTTTGCTTTGAATCCCGAGGCGCTCATACACACTGACAATCAAATCGTAGCCGAGCCGATAGTTGGTTTGTTCCACCAGTTTTTCGAGCTTGGTCCGGGCGGCCTCCCAATTTTCGGATTCAAAATCAATTCGGGCCAACCCTAATAGAGCATAAGATTCATCAGGCCACCTTTGCAGGATGGCTTCGTAAGCTGTTCTTGCTTCTTGGATACGGTTTGCCTTGAGGGCTGTATCGGCAAACTGCAAACGTGCGGGTACATAATCGGGAGCCCATTCAATGACGCGCTCCCAGGAAGCGAGGGCGGGTTCCACTTCGCCGAAGCCGGCAAGGATGCGAGCTTTCAGGTGCAACCATTTCGGTTCATTGGGATCCAGCCACTCCAAGGCTTCATAACAGTGGAGGGCTTCATGGATAAATCCATTGGCATGGTATAACTGCGCCAAGTGGCGAAGTGCAGGTAAAGCATCGCCCGAGGATGCCATCCGGGCCATCGTTTCTTGGATTGCTTCACGCGTTTGATCCTGAACATGGTCTAGCGCGGGTACCGGTGGCACTGCATTGAGAACCCGTTGCCGGATTTGCACTGAGTGCCACCACCAGCCAGACGCACCTAGAATGCCCAGCAGGATCACAACCAATAAACCAATTCCGACTTTCTTATTCACGATCAGCCTTCCGCCACAAAAGGACGCGTTCCATGTTTTGGTAGGGAGGATAGACGTAGAATGTTCCCGTGACCAATACGGGAGCTCCTGTTCCGTCAAAATCGCCCGCAGCAAGCGTGATCATGTCTTTGGGAGCCATAGCTAAAGCGCGTGCTTCGAAATTCATCTGTCCATCATTGCGAAACCACATCAGGGATATGACCTCGCGGTCTTTATTGGTCCAATCGGCATAACCTGCCACCGCGACCACATCCATTTCCCCGTCCTGATCAAGATCCACCGCGATCGGACTGTAGGCTCCCATCAGATCTCCGATCCGCCGAAAAGCGAACGATCCCGAGCCCAAATTTTCAAGCCACTGAATTCCATGCCACGGACGCGGTCCAGGGGTTGCTGCCGGTCCGAATCCGTCACCATTGGTGAATAAAATATCCGGGCGTCCATCCCCATTGAGATCCGTTACGGTCATCCCGCTGCCGCCATAATCCTCATTGGTGGATCCCCACAGCCGAACCCGTGAAAACTGTCCGTTGCCTCGGTTTTCAAAGTAATGGACCTCTTCCCATTGTTGCGTGACGTTGGCCACGATATCTGGTCGACCATCTCCGTTGAAATCTGCCACGCACACGTTTATTGCACCGGAAAGATCCAGTAGCACGTGGCGCCGGAATTCCCACGGCCCGATGCGCTCCAGCCAGGCAACCTCACCTTGATCGTAGCCAAACTGGGCGAGAGCAATATCCAGCTGCCCGTCCCCATTCAAGTCTGCTGCTCGGGCATCTGTTACCCGTGTGGTGTGTTCAAGAACGGCGTGTTTCGTGAAATGCTGATGCCCGTCGTTTTCCAGGATAAAAACGGTTCCAATGCGATCGTTGTTGGGAAAAACCTCACCCATGCTGGAGACCAACAAGTCCAAATGCCCATCCTCGTTCATGTCGGCGGGTTCGACCCTGACGGGCACTTTCATGTCCTCCGCAATCGTGATTTCGGCGAATATGCCCGGAGACGTCTGTCGGATCCAGAAGATCGTATTGTTCCGGGAATCGCAGCCAACTACGTCCAACAGGCCGTCTTGATCCAAGTCGATCGCATTGACGTGGCCGATCCAAGGTGGGCCGTCTACGGGGTTGCCAATTCTTTCGAACTCGAGGAAATCCGTATTCATCACCACCGGCTTTTTTATCGGAGCGCGTAACGACCGCTCGGAGGGTCGTGGTCCCGGTTTGCCGCACCCTGCTATGATCAGGCAGGAAAACAGCACCACCGGAAGAATCAGTAAACGACGGCGCTTGAAGATCATCGGCTGACTATCCACTGAGGGACATGGTTGGTTCAAATACAATCGAGTGAGAGGGGAGTGAGGCTGCAGACTGTTCTTGGCTGTGCCGTGTTCATTCCGCCCTTTGGAGATGCGGTGCTTTTCGGTCCGACCCTCTTCCGAGCCTCACCTCCCGTGGATTATTCCTTCTAAATGCTCATTCCATCCCCAGGGGGACGCGATACGGCCAATGGAGAGCGTTTTCTTAAGCATCAGCTGCGGGGGCTGTGAACGCTGCTTATATTTGTTTTCGTGGCAGGAGAATCGTTCAGCGATCTGATGCGTCACGTAAAGCGAGGCCGCGGGCATTGACCCGTAGGGTGATTTCAGCTCAGACGGGCGTTGCCCATCAACTCCGTTGGTTGTCGCGCTCCTGCAAAGGCTAGGTACCCTGACTTGGGAGTTCTCGACGGTCTGACTATTGCCGGATCGCATCGCGGCGGGGTGAAACAGCGTTTGGTCCGGGGCAGCTTGACCCGTGAGGTCTGTAGAATAATGCTGCCGCTTCTCGTTTCGAGCTTCTTGTGGCATCATCGGATGCGACGGCCGAAATGATCACCCCGCTAATCCCAATCATGTATTCATACCTGTGTTCCGCTTTAATACGTGCGTCGGCGATTGCTTCATGCCTCGCGTTCGGAGCTGTGTCTTCGGCGACCGAGCCCGCTGTTGCGTCTCTTCTCGACGGACGTCTGTTTCACCTCGACTTCGAAAATGGCTTTGCGGCTATGGCCGAGGGCAATGAAAGTCCCGTGTCCTCTGCCAATCATCCCCGTTTGGTTGAGGGGATTGATGGACAAGCTGCTGTTTTTGACCAAGGCAGTGTTCTCCCGTTTTCCGCTTCGGACAACCTTTCCAAAGACAAAGGTACGATTGCGTTTTGGCTTCAGCTGCCCCCCGCGGATTCAGCGGCTGGCGGTGGACCATGGACGCTTTTTGCAGAAGAGGGATCGGACGATGCAGGTAGTACCAATCTAAAGATCGAGCTCTTCCCCAAACGCTTGATTCGTGCCAGTATCAAAGATCCAAGGGATACCCGGTTGCATTACCACCGTGTCGGCGAATGGGCTGCCGGTGAATGGCACCACGTCGCATTGACTTGGAACATTCATAAGGGAGCATTCCTTTATATCGACGGGCAACCAGTGACCCAAGGCTGGATGCCTGCATGGACGCCGCAAGAGTCGGATCGCTTTATGATCGGTGCCGGAACTGCAGATGGAGAGGAGGCGGCTCGTGTCGCGCTAGACGAATTTTCGATCTATGGTCGTGAACTCACCGAAGAAGAAATACGCGCAGCCTTCCAGCAACATCGGGAATTCTCGGCGAAGGTGCTGATCCAAGATCCTTTTGTATCTGCCAATGAAGCCGCGGAAGTGACGGTTGCGTTAATCAATCCCGGAGACCGGAAGCGCGAACTCCGCAATCTGCGCTACGAGCTGGTTCAGGGCGACGATTCAGTTCAGGGTGGATCACTGCCAGACCAGACGCTTAACCCCCGTGGCAAGCGCTTTTTGAAGGTCCCATTGAAGGCGATTCCGGAAGGCCAATACTCCTTGCGGGTGGAGTACCGTGAGGATTCTCAGGCGCGGGAAGTCCGGGCTGATGTGCTCGCCATGGGCGATGAGCAGGTGCCCGAACCGCGGGATGCGGAGATGACATTGGTGGACGAAGTGGATGCCGCCGAAGGAGAGCCGATTGCCGAAAGCGGTGGGACCACCGTGGTTGACGCGCCGTTTGGTGCTTATCGTGAGGGTGGATCCTCTTTTCAGGATCGGTTCGCCGTTGCTTTCGAAGTGGAGGAAGCCGATGTGCCCCATGTCGCGGTGATTTCCTATCCGGACGACAAACCCCGGACGATGGAGATTATGCTTCAGGATTTCAGTAAAACCATCGATTTTCAGGTGCACTCAGGCGTCTATATCGGGGAAGAATACCCTTCTTCAAACGGTTTGCTCGAGCATCGCGTGATCTTTTGGCCCAACGCCAAGCAGCAGGCCTTCATTTTCATGACGATGGAAGAGGGTTATCCGGCGGCGGTAAAAGGCATCAAGGTTTACCGCCTGAACGAGTTCGCGGTTGCCCCGCGCACGGGCGAATTTGAGGGCAGCGTTCGCGCGCGCAGCTCCGGTCTTTATTGGGAAGATCCCGTGCTCTTTCACAACTTTGGGACCGGTAGCGATTTGAAAGGCTTTGCTCAGGCCACGGATCGGCTCCTCGACTACATGCGCTCTTTTGGACAAACGGAGCTCGAGTACCCGCTCGTGTGGTATGGTGGCCCGCTTTACGGGACAGCAGTCGAGCCATTCCAGCCCGACGTCGATGGTGGCCAAGGCGGTGTCCGGCCTCATCCTCCTGGTTATCCCCTCCATCTGCTCCATCGCCTGGAGCAGAACGGCATGAAGTTCACCGCAGGCCTTCACATCCACACGCTGCCCAGCCTGAATAAATACTCCATTACGGACTGGGATCGGATCGCTCGGGGCGAAGACACGGTCATCAACGTCAACAAGAACGGGCGACTGTGGTATGGCTATTGGCACGGGTCAGATCCGAATTACAACGCTGCGGACCCCCGGGTGATGGATGCGGCCAATGCGATCGTGGATGAAATCGTCGGTCGTTACGGGAAGGAACCCGCATTCGACGGCGTTTCTCTCGTCATCGCGCGGCCCAAGCTCTTCTCCTTCGGATCGATCGCTTCTGGCTACAACGACAGCAACTTGCAGCGTTTTCAGGAGGCTTCCGGTATTACCATCCCGGTCTACGACATCGAAGATCCTCAGCGCTTTTCCAAAAGCTACGATTGGCTGATGGCTCATCCGGAAGCGAAGAAGGCGTGGGTAGGCTGGCGGTGTCAGGTGCTGGCCCGCCATTATCTCGATATGGCCGATCGCATTGCCGCGGTCCGTCCGGATTTGAAGCTGAAGCTCAACGTCTTTGTGCATTACACGAATAACACCCGGATTGCGGAATATATGACTGAGCCCAGCGGGGAGGCCATGCGGGAGATGGGAATCGATCCAGATCTTCTCGAGCACCCCAACATCGTGCTCGATTACACGATCATTCCCGCCGACCTGCGGTGGGGCCGCGCCATTCAACAGATCGACAACTTCCGCATCGGGCGAACCGTGATCACGGCCCCAGAGGTCGTCGCTTCAATCCGGGATTTCCCCAATCTTCGTATGACGCTTCATGACCGTTACTGGGAGGATCCTATTGGTGGGGAAGAACCGCTCGAAGGGCTCAAAGCGATTGGCGTCGATGAAATGGTTTGGCGGGCGTCCACGTTGAACCCGTCTCCCGCCTACGCTCTGGAGCCTTACGTGCTCTCTTTGCAGAATCTCGACGTCGGCAGTTTCATGAAAGGTGGCTATGTCATCGGAACCTATGCCTTCGAGGCTGAGCTTGAGGCTTTTTCCCGGGCGTTTCAGGCCTTGCCCGCGGTCAAATTCAACGATGTGGCCACTGCGGTCGATCCCGTCCGGATCCGCCAGAAGGTGGTCGACGGCAAGCTCTTCTTCTACGCGCTGAATACGGTGCCGGTGCCGGTTGATGTGACGATCACCTTCAAGGAATCTACCGCGATCGCAGAACCGGCGGCGGAGAAAAAGTGGCCGTCGACCCGGACGCTGACCCTCTCGTTGGAGCCCTATGGTCTGAGAACCTTCACGGCACCGGAGTCTCAAGGGATTTCCACCGCCGATGCCACTGTTCCAGCGCAGTGGCTTAAAGACCTGGAAAAACGGATGGAGGATGTACTCACCGCCGCCGAAAAGTCGGACGAGGCGGCGGAACAGTATGCCCCCTATCTCCAGCTCCTGCGCCAGTCTTGGAGCGATGGCCACTACGGTCGCGTCTACTACCTCCTGCAGGAGCACTGGGCGAGTGAAGTGAAGTAAGTTTCAAGCATCGATTCCCTGCGGCCGGCGTTTGCCGGCTGCAAACCGCATCTTTCCGTGCCCGTCGGCCTTTTTTAGGCCGGCGGGCACGTCTGTTTCTGGGGCTTCAGGTGCGGCTTACGTGAAAAAAAGAGAAAAGGGATTGACGGAGGGCTCCGGAAAGTCCGTTCTGACCAACTTTCCTCAAAAAGACGAGCCCACCCGGGTTCGGGGATTTGAAGAAAAAGGAAAAAGCAGCTTGACCGATAAAAGAGAGTGGGGCTTGATTGTCCTCTTTCGCCAAAAGCGGGAAGCGGCAGACGTTCTTAAAAATTCTCAAAGATTTCGACAAAGGGCTTGACGGCCTAACGGAAAA
>Ga0209024_1002019_pt1 | contig 13436 bp, 14 predicted proteins | sample AutmiccommunBRH5_FD_187380 | JGI IMG/M metagenome (GOLD analysis project Ga0209024, IMG submission 187380) | Deep subsurface microbial communities from Mt. Terri, Switzerland - Autotrophic microbial communities BRH/5 (SPAdes) (version 2) | ecosystem: Environmental > Aquatic > Deep subsurface >...
AGCAGCAGGGTGAGAAGCGCTGAGTTGGGTTATGGCAAGTGGATTACTTAATCATTGGACGCGGGAACATGTGGCGATCACTTTGTCAAACTGGCATTTTGGTAGCGACCGACGATGGCTTGAAGCCGCCTCGCACACACGGGCGGCGTGCAAATCCAACAGATCGAAAATGAAGTCGTCCGGGTGCTGAGCAACTAGATTGTAGGGCTTGAGTCGTTCCGGCGGGAAGTCCTTCAAATTGAAAGTCACGATCAAACTAGCGTCACCGTGTATTGCTGCGGCCACTACATGCCGATCATCGACGTCTGGAAGTTCAACAACAGGAATCAAATACTCAAAGCCGGTGACCAGACTGTCGCGGACGTGCGTATTCATCAGCAGATCGCGCAGTGGTGCAGGGTAAAGTACACAAGCGTCGTAGATGACGGTGAACTTTGAACTCATTCATACCCCATTTTAAGCGCTTGAGCTTGCTCAGCCAGCGCATCAAGGGCTTTGCCGCGATCAACATCAATGCGTTCTTTGTACGCAATCACATCTTGATAACGAACGCGGCGGTGCGTTCCAATTTTGTGGAAGGGAATTTCACCGCGCTCCAACAACTGCACAAGAAAAGGCCGTGAAACGTTGAGCACGTCAGCCGCCTCTTGGGTCGTCAGTTCAGCATGGATTGGGATAATACTGACCGCGTTGCCCTCACCGATTTCGGTCAAAACGTCGACGAGGAGCCGCACCCTTGTCGTCGAAGATCTCGATTTGCTGGGTTTCCGCGCGAGTTTGGTAAAAAAGCAGACAAAGCCCGGCCGCTATCGCGGGCGATACAAACTTCGTTCGCCGTCAGCAACGACTGAGCATTGAGGCACCGAGCCACTTCTGTTTGCGCAAGACCTATGCATCAAGCATGTGCCAACGCGTATTCTTTGGCCGTTGGCAAAGTACGCGGCAATATTTTGGGGCTTGGTCGAGTAATTTCCCAGCCAAGGCAAGCCAGCCAAATGGCGCGTGGAATTGTCTTCTGCGCCGTGCGGTAGTAACTCACCATGCGACGGCTAATACCCAGAGAATCGGCGGCTGTGTTCAATGACAGCCCGTTTCGATGCATCCAGGTGTCGAACATTTGGTGGCTAACCTCGCCCGCTTGTTCCTTAGCCCAAGCGTAAACATTATCCGCACCCAACTCAGCATCAAACCATTCAATACCCCCACCCCATTCGGCAAGGTGCGCCTTGGAAAAAACCTTTGGCTCAAGCAGCTTACTCAACGCAGGGATACCTTGCAGCACTGCCTGAACATCCACTTCCAGAATTTCACCTGTGCTCCAGGTAGTGCGCAACCGATACGGTGCCAATGCCTCAACGGCCTGCAACTTGGGATGAAAAAATTCGCTCATGGGTTCAACCTCCGCCATTTCTACGTATTCTAGTGCAACCATTGCACCACTTCAAGCATTCATAGAACTTACTTGCCGCGACATTCGTACATCCTTGAAACAGGTAACGATTCTTACCGCTTTAAACAGCGTAAAAGTTGTTATTGGAAGTGGCTGGGGAGTTACAAATAAACCTTATTGCACCTTTATTTTTGATTTTTTATTGCATATTAAGGTGTATTATTGTGCGATGCGTACAAAAATCCTTTCCTTCACCCCCTCAGAGAAGTTACAAAAGTCTCTAAAGGCCACTCAAAGTGAGATGGCTCGACTTGCTGCACAAATTGAACAGATAGACCCTGACGAACATGACTGGCTTCATCGCTGGGCGATGATTAGTACTGTGGGAGCATCAACCCGAATTGAAAATGCAGTTTTGACCGATGCCGAAATCGAGTGGGTTGACACCACGCTCACCCAGCAAGGCCATACAACCGCTTTTGAATCCAAAAAAGCAGAGATCTTGGACAAATTATCCAAAGACCGAGAAAGAAGTTTGGAGGAAGTGGTTGGGTGTCGTGAGCTGCTATCAATTGTCTATGTTCAATATGAAGACTTTTATCCGCTCTCGGAAACGGTTATTCGAGGCTTGCACCACACGTTGTTGGACTTTTACCCAAATGGCAAACGGTATGCGGGCCAATACAAAACCAGCCCAAACCAAGTCCTGTCGATCAATCATGACACGAAGGAACAACGAGTCGTATTAAACCCAACTCCACCCGGCCCCCAAACAGACTCAGCAATGCAAGAGTTAGTCGATTGGTACAATTCTGTGATCAGGAGCAATCCTTGGCCATTGTTGGTGGCGACAGAATTTGTTTTTCGTTTTCTCGCCATCCATCCATTTCAAGATGGCAATGGTCGATTGGGTCGCGCTTTGTTTTTGATAGCATTATTGCAATCTGAGGATTCTGAACTTAAGACGATCATTCAAATCAGCTCGATTGACCGACAAATTGAAAGACACCGCCCCCTTTACTACAAAGTACTGCAACAAACTTCTGGCGGTTTTTATAAGTCAGACTCAACCCAATACAAGCTTGAACCGCTGGCGTGGTTTTTTTTACAAATGTTGGATTCCGCCATCAAAGACATTGGCGTTTTACAAGCCAGATACCGCGCGCTCAAACGTTTATCCGAAAGCGCAGAGAAAGTGCTTGCGTGCTTTAAGTCTTCGCCAGAACGCAGGCTTACCCCTGCTCAAATCATGGAAGAAACAGGGATTGTGAGACGAACAGTTCAAAACTCACTTAAAACTTTGGTACAAGAAGGATTTATTCAACGCTTAGGGGCTGGTGCAGGAACTCGCTATCAACTTGTTTTCTAATACCATTTCCCCATAAGAAAAATTCTTAATCCCCTCGATTTCTGCCTGGATTCAATTGATGCCTTTCGGAATGGATTTCAGGGTGCCACTGAGCACTAAAGCACCGCCTTCACAACCCCCACCAATTTATCCATCACACCGCCCACAGCAGCCATTACATCCAAAGGCTTTTCAGCCCCGGCCAACTCAGCCTGCATGTGTTGCAGGTCGTTTATTGTGATGTCACTGGTCATGGCTGCAACTTGGGATGAAAAAATTCGCTCATGCGTTCAACCTCCGCCATTCTTTCAATGTTTACTTATCTCAACTGTTCAGTTTTGCCTGGCAACTTCTTTCGATGGGGGGTAGTTAAACAAGCGTAAATCCAACGCAAGCTTTGGGCATATACTTTCAAATGGATTCAATTACTAATCGCGCCATGAATAAAAGAATCAGCAAATACGGGGTTCAGCCAGTTGAACGACCCAAGATTCTTGCCAATAAAACACTGGATAGAAGTGGCTCGGTTGGTTTGAACAGCTTGACCCAAGAAATTACAAATGCAGACCAGCATCAGAAAAAATGATTGAAACCGCTGCCATTTCTTGGGTTGGGCAGCGCAAACCTGTGCCCGCTTACTTTTCTGGACGTACCCGAAGCCGCTTACAGCCGCGCCACCTTGGGCGTGTATGAAATGACGCGTTTGAAATTATTCAATCGCCCATTCTTCAACCGCCAAGCCCGGCACTCGGTGAAACTCCCGGGCGTTGTTGGTGATCAGCACGCTGTCTTCAGCCATGGCATGGGCGGAAATTATCAAGTCCATACCACCTATCGGCTTTCCTGCACGCTCAAGGGCAGCTCGAATTTGCGCGTAGTGGTGTGCAGCACTTACCGGCCAAGGTAATACATCAAACCCTGCCAACCATGCTTCTACAGCAGCGTAAAAACGCGGAGATGCCAACTTTGCAGCCCCAAAACGAAGCTCTGCGGCAACAATCGCCGAAAGCCACAACTGGCTTTTGTCCAAACCGGCAAACCGTTCGATCATTTCGGCGGGGTGGCGCCGCAAAATGTAACTACAAATATTAGTGTCAAGGGTACGGCGCATTTACTTCAAGTCCAATCGCGTTCTTGTGCGGGCGCATCCACGCGATTTAGCAAAAAGTCAGCGGGCAACTTCTCGGTGCTGTCGTAAAACTGTTGCAACCACAAACCCATGTTTTGCGCCGCTGGGGTAACAGGATGTACCCATAAATCGTTACCAATTTGTTCAACCAGCACCTCTTTTGCATCAAGGCGTAACTTCGCAGGCAAGCGCAAAGCCTGGCTGCGGCCACTCATGAAAACCTTTGCTGTAATTGACATGGAACCCCCTATAATTTGTAATACTACAACGTAGTATTACACAGTCTACAGCCCACATCAATTCAATCGCATTACCACGGTATATATGCCGGGCGCGTGCTCACAACCCGGCAATACAACCGGCGATTAGCCTAACAACAAACCCGAAAGGTGCCCCGCATAATAAAGCGGCACCACCAAGTGCTGCTGCTCTGCGGTGGACGAGCCCTGCGCTGCCATTTCCTGTTGTACAAAATTTTCGGCCAGGTAACCTTTGTACTCAAAGCCCTGCTGTTTAATTTCTTTATAAGAAATGCCCAGCATGTTGTTAAGCAAACCGATGTCGAACAAAAACAATTTGAAGTAATTTTCTTTTTGATATGCGGCCAACGGGCTACGCGGCAGGCCTTCGATTGGGTAATTTTTTAGCACCAAGCGGCATTTTTCCAGCCAGGTAATTGCATTGTCGAAATCGCTGTAACGCGACTTCCGCTCGGCAACACCTTTGAACTTGAAACGTTTTACAGAATCATCCAGCACCAGGGACAGTTGCGCGGACTTGTCAAACAACATGGCGTGTGCAGCCGCAGAATTGGCGCGGCTTCATTGCTGCCCAGCAAGAAGTTCAATATTCGAAATAACTTCCCCGGGCTTTAGAGACCCAACAAAAGCCTCGCCCATGCCCGGCGATTCCAGAAAGTCAATTCGAAGAACGCGCGGAAATACACCGCCAACCACACTTTTACGCGCATATTAATGCGATTAATTACATTTTTATGCGCATAAAAGTGCAAGAACCCGCAAAACCAATGGCGCTATTCTTTAAGCCTGAGCTTGTACATCGGCCAGAGTACCGCCAAGGCGGCACATTGGGAAGCTGACCAATAACCAGTACGCCGATCAATCAAAATCAGTACCCGCCCGGTACTGCAATGTTTTCGGGTTGCGCACATCGGTTTCGTTGTACAAATTCACCGGGCGCACCAGCTTGGCACCGCCGTCGCGGGTCAGTGGCCGCCACAAAATAACGGCATCGCCCGGAATTGATTTCGTGAAAAACGCGCTGAACGGAATGCTGACATAAATGCCTTTGTCGAAGCTGCCCTCGCCAAAGTCTTCAGCGCTTACATTGGTGCGTGTAGCAAACGCCCCCATGCGCACACCATTGTTGAATTCGCGCGAAAGGTCAACGGTCACGCCCTTGTCCCCAGCCAAATACTGGCCCACGCTAACCGTGGCCAAAATGTCTTCAATGCCTGTGTCCACATACGCAGTAATGTGCCCGGTGTTTACTTCGTATTTCTGCACATCAAAGTCTTGTTCAAATGCTCGCTGGCGCACCTTGTTCACATCAACGCCAATCGCATAACGGCTGTTAAAAGGGCGGTACATGTATTCACCACCCACACCCGCAAACATGGTTTCCAGCAAGCCGCCGTACACCGTGTAGTAGTGGTTGTCGGCCAGCTTGCCCATGTGCATCAGGTTCAATTGCGGAATGGTCAGATCGGAAGTAATCACGTATTCACGCACATTGGTACGAACCTGCGGCAAGTTACTTACACCCTCCTGCTTGAACTTCTCGTAGTTGTCCAACAGTCGATATGCAAGGCGCCCGGCAACCCAAGTATTTTCGGTGAAGTTAAAACGAGTATCGTTGGCCAAATAAAATTGGTACAGGTAACCATCCGCCCCGCCAACAAGCTGGTTGTAACCCAAGGCCAGCGTATTGTTGAAACGCTTCAATGGCTCTTCATAAACTGTGCGATAGGGCATATTGTGTCCCTCGATCGCAGACTGGTCAGGGTAGTCCGCCGCATCCGGATCATATTCCGTGCGGCGCACCACAAACTTGTCGCGGTCAATCACATGCTCGCCCATGTTTGTGCCGTTTTTCTCCACCTGCAGGCTGAACCACTTTACATTGTCGGGCAGGTCCTGGTGCAACACCTCGGAAGCGCGTTCCAAGGTTTCGGAATAGTAGGCCGCATCGCCATTGCGCACATTCAGCTTCACTTCGCTGCCACGCTTTTCAACCTTGGTAACCTGCCAATCGGTTTGTTCATGAACACGGTCCAGGGTTTTGCGCCATTCCACGCTGGCCGGGCGCGGGCCGGTGGTTACCGGCAACGGCTTCACTGCACTTACCTTGGGGGTATTGAAAGTGCTCAGGTTCTCGAAAAAGCTTAAGCCCACGCTCAGGGTATTGCCGCGTTCATAACCCACATGAAAGTTTACTGAATCAGACAACTTGTACACCGCGCCCAAATTGACCCGGCTGTCCTGTACCTGTGGGTTGTTCAGTGGCTCATTCTGGTAATTGTTGCCATCGTATTCCAGCTTCAACACCAGGTCGTCGATGGGGGTGTGCCACTGCACACCACCGAACAAGGAAGTGCGTCCACGGAAATAGGTTTTTGCGCTTAATTTGCCGCCCCTGCCAAAATCCACATTCGGGCGGGTTTCAAACTGATCTGAAATAAATCCAAACGGGTTTCCGTAATCGCCTGCCGAACCCAAATAACCCCAGCCAAGGCCCAGCGATGCATCAAAATCGCCAAACCGCTTGTTGGCCACCAGGTATTCGCTGGCAAACAAGGCGGTACCACCAATGTCGTTCAAACCCACCGCAATTTCTGGCACGTAAGCGCTTTCTTTCCACAAGCGCAACTTCGCATCAATGTTTTTATCCAGGTACTTCTGGTCGCCACTGAATTCTTCCGCTCCAAACTGGCGGTTGGTAATTTTGGTGTACCGAAACCCACCTTCCAGCCAGTCAAAGGGCTGCAAAATAAAACTGTAGCGGCTGTACGGTTCAACCCGGCTGGCAGTTACGCTGGCACTGCCTGCAGGCCGCATGCGGGCTGTGGGGGTTTGCAACAAGCCCACCCAGCCCCAATCGCTGCTGCTTACGGGCAAATCGCGCGTGGGTGCACGCTGCGCCACTTCATTGAACTGTTCGGCATTGTGGGCCAAACCAGCGGGTAAGGCTGCCGCCCCCTGCGTTGCCAAAAAGCTCGCCAGGCGTTGCTTCAATTCAGCGGTAAGTTTGCTGCTGCGTGCCGGGGCCAACAACCATGCGCCCGGCATGGGCACCACCTGCTGCTTACCATTCCACAGGCCAATATTCAGTTTGTGCACTTCGCCAGTGGGTTGCACCAGCCACACCGTGTCAGTGGCCTGCTCACTACAGGCCTTTACATAGGCCACGGCCTCGGCACCGGCCAGGTATGGCACCTGGCAATGGCCTTGGTCGTTCAGCACCACCAGGCTGCCCGGCAAAGGGGCCAACACCACTGTGTCGCCCGGCTCTATCACCGGGTCCAGGTTCGGGCGCATTTCCAGAAAATCAGCATCAGCACTTTTCAGCACCAAACGCCCCGTGACCGGCAACTGCGCAAGCAATTCACTGTAGGCGTTTCCACTGCCGCCCAATTGAATAAACAAATCTGTCAACAACTGGGTGCGCTGCAGGTCTTGCCGCGCAAGCAAGCCTTCGCGTTTCAATACCAATGCAGGCAAATAAGCTTTCTCGGCTGGCACCAGGGTGGGCAACAGGCTGTTGCTTCTTAAATACACCGACAGGCGTTCACCAGCCTGCAAAGGTGGCGTGGCCATGGGGCCTGCCACGGCAAAACCAGCCAAAGCAACATACAAGGCTGCCGAAACAGCGACGGAAACAGTCAAGCGGGTGTTGGGCATCATGGGTTCACAGGTTTTGTGCTGCGGTACGCCGCAAAAATTCAATGCAATAGTTTTGGCGGGGGCAATGTTGGCCGTACACCCAAGCTGCACCGTTGTTGGTAGTGCCCAACACCTGCAGGTTGTTGTTCAAGGCCTGCGCCCGTTCAGTGTCAAGGTTTGTTTGGCTGGGCCTGGCAGGTATATTCACGCCACGCCATGCCTGCAAATTGAAACTGGGCGCCTGTTGGGCCCGCTTCATCAGCGGGGTGGGCCGCAAATTCACGCTGCCCCGCTGCAAGGGCACCACTTGCTGCTGCAACTGAAATACATCGTGCGCCGGGGAATCAATCACCCACGCCACGGGTTCTCCATTCTCATTGCGCCGAACATCGGCTTGCCGCCATATGTTGGGAACGCCCTCGCTACCCACCACCAGCCCCCCCTGGGTGCGCAACACCTCGCGGGACGCGCTGACCCAGGTTTCCACAGGCAAGCCTCCGTTCACAGGCTCATCTACCGTGGCCAGCACCATTAAGGCGCTTGCCGTGGGCGACTGTATTTCAAGGTACACATATTGGGGGTTCAGGGGCAGCTCGGCAAAACTGCCACCCACCTTGCTGTCGTAGTAAGCCTTCATGGCATCGGTAGCGGCCCCGCCCAAAGTTGAACAGGCATGAAGACATGGCAGTACAAGCAAGAAAAAAACGATGCGATTCATGGCCTGGCTTACTGTGGTTTGTATGTTGAGAAATGTGCCATTAAAAAAGGCCCCGAAGGGCCTTTTCGAAACAAACAACTGCCAGGCAGTTATTGGGTTCCAGTTGCAGTTGCAGTTGATGTACCGGCAACGGCACTGTTGTCGTTGGCCACGGACACAGCAACCGCCAAACCAATGGCACCTGCTGTAGCTGCAGCCACAGACAAGCCACCGGCTGCTGCACCGGCACCAACACCTGCGCCACCTGCAGCGCCTGCACCGCCCGCAGCACCGCCGGACGCCGCACCACCGGCTTTTCCGCCGCTGGCAGCCACGCCTGTATCAGACTGGGCTACTGCAACACCACTAACAACCAACATCGACAAAATTGCCAAAAATTTCTTCATAAAATTCTCCCAATTAGGAATTTCAAACGCGCGTGTACTGAAAATACAGCAAAAAATAAAACATTTCTACCTTAAGCGCCTATATTCGCTGAAAAGCACCACTTAACGGTTCAACGGAATTGCGATCCTTTGCGTTCTTCATTCACCCGAAGCCGAACAATGCCCCCGGGCTTGTGGCACACTTAGATCCTCGTAATTTGCACTTGTTGCCTGCAAACCCTTTGCAAGCTTACATTGACTGAATATAGGTATTGCCTTGAACGCTTTTCTCCGCATCCGCGCCATTGCCCTGTTGGTTCCTGCCGTGTTGCTTGCCTTTCACACCGCGCACGCCCAAACCCTGTCACCTTCTGCGGCGGCAGCCCTGCGCGAACAAATCCAGCAACAGCAAAATTCCAGAAGCCAGTCTCCCCAAAACATCAATTCCAGTGATCAGGAAAAAAACAGGGGCATCAATTCAGACCAATCGGGCAACAATAACGCCAACAACAATGCCAACAACCGCAACAGCGATTCACAACAAGGCGACAGGCCGGAAAACAAACTGCCCGACAAACCCGTCACTTCATTTCAGCGTTATGTATTCGACACCACAGGCAAATTTTTACCCTACTACGGCGACAACGCACTGAAGCAAACCACACGCTTTAACGATTCCAACCTGCCAGTTTCAGCCGACTATGAAATTAGCGCCGGCGATGAAATTCTGGTGCGCGCCTGGGGCGGCATTGAAATTAACCAAGCCACTACTGTAGACCGTGATGGCCAACTCGACATTCCCCGCGTGGGTACTTTTCCCGTAGCGGGCGTAAAAGCCCGTGACCTGAACAACTACCTGAAAGCCGAAATTGGCAAGTACTACAAAAACTTTGAAATTAGCGCCACGCTGGGCAAGCTTGCGGGCCTGAACATTTATGTAACAGGCCAAGCCCGCAGCCCCGGCATGCATGTGGTTAGCAGCACCAGCACGCTGGCATCCGTCGCTTTTACAGTGGCGCAACCAGGTGCCAATGGTTCATACCGCAGCATTTCATTGAAGCGCGGCGGCAACACCGTGGCCACCTTCGATTTGTATGAACTACTGCGCGACGGTGAACTGAAAAACGACCGCAAACTACAACCCGGCGACGTCATTCTGATTGGCAACGCAGGCAACCGCGTGGCCCTGAATGTTGAAGGCCCAGCGGCCGCAATATTCGAAGCCCGCGAAGGTGAAACCTTGCGCGACCTGGTTGAAATGGCCGGCATCGACCTAACCCTGACCCGGCAAGACAGCGTATTGATCGAAGGCTTCAAAACCGACAACCCCACGGCGCCCCGCGCCATCGAGCAACTTGCCTTTGAGCGGGCCATGGCAGGCGCACTTTGCGATGGCGACATTGTGACCATGTTCCCCACCCGCCAAGTATTCTCTAACGCGGTTACTTTGAAAGGCAATGTGGCCGACCCGGCACGTTACCCCCACTTTCCCGGCATGCGGGTATCGGATCTGATTCCGAACACCGACATGCTGATTCCACCCAGCTACTACGAACAAAGAAACGCATTAACACTGAACCAGCGTGTTGGCAGAAAAGAAAAATCGGAAGAAATGCAAGTCAAAATTCTTGGGCCGCTGCCCATTGAACTGCAGAAAAAAGGTGAAAAAAATGCCAACGACGACACCAGCCTTCCTTTAAACAACACTGTAGAAAACCAAAGCAAGCGCGAAAACCAGCAATTTCAAACAGGAACATTCAGCGATTTGCGCAATTCAGACCAACTACAACCCACGGTTGAAGACACTGTGCGCAACCTGCTGCCGCAAATTAACTGGGAATACGCCGTTGTTGAACGCCTGAACAAGAAGGAATTGAAACCGCAGCTTATTCCATTCAACCTGCGCAAAGCCCTGGCCAAAGACAACACCCAGAACCTTGAACTTCAACCCGGCGACGTGGTTACCATTTTCAGTGCTGACGACGCCGACATACCCAAAGCCGACAAAACAGCTTTGATCAAGGTTTCCGGTGAAGTACGCGCACCTGGCTACTACCAAATCAAGTCGGGGGAAACCATCCGCGACGTGCTGGTTAAAGCAGGCGGCCTTACCAGCAACGCCTACCTGTTTGGCACCAAACTAACCCGCCGTGCAATACAGGCCCAGCAAGCCGAGCAACTGAAAAAAGCACTGGAACAGGCTGAACGCCTGCTGCAAGCTTCTGCTACGGCAAGGACTGGCAGCGCACTGAATGCCGGTGATGCAAGCACAGCACAAAACATAGCGGCCAGCCAACAAGCCTACCTTGAACGCCTGCGCCAGGTGAAACCCGATGGCCGCGTGGTATTGGCCATAGAACCCGATTCAAACACACTGGCCGAACTGCCACCGCTTGAACTTGAAGACGGCGACACAATCAACATTCCGCCCACACCGGGGCAAGTGGCCGTGTTCGGCAGCGTGTTTAGCCAAGGTGCATTTGCCTACAGCAATGGCCGCACAGTATTTGACTACCTGGGCGATGCAGGCGGAGCCGCCAAAAGTTCAGACAAAGGATCCATTTTCGTATTGCGTGCCAACGGCACGGTTAGCAGCGCACAGCAAGGCTGGGTCCCTTTTGTAAGCGGCCTGTATGGCAAAAAAGCCCTACCGGGCGACGCCATTTATGTGCCTGAAGATTACGAGCGCACATCATTCCTGAAAACCATGCTTGATGTGTCAACCGTGTTTTACCAGGTTGGCTTGGGCGCCTTGGCCATTGAAGCTATTCGGGATTAAATAAAAATGAGCAATATGGATCAGCGAGAAAACGACGAAATCAGCTTGATTGAACTGGCAACAATTCTGGGCGAAGAAAAAAAGATTTTGTTTGGCCTTCCCATAGCAGCAGGAATTGTTGCAGTGGTGGTTAGTTTGTTGATGACACCTATTTACACAGCTACTACAACACTGCTGCCACCGCAAAATGGCGGTAGCGGGGCAGCGGCACTGCTGGGCCAGCTGGGTGGCTTGGGTGGCTTGGCCGGGCTGGATATTGGAGGTGGAGCAGGTTCACCGGAAATGTATGTCACCATGCTTCAAAGCAGAAGCGCGAAAGACAAAATTATTGAGCGCTTCAACCTGATGGAACGCTATGAAGCAGAATTTAAAGCCGACATATACAAACGGCTAGACAACGTTGTTGAAATTACAACGGACAAAAAGTCTGGATTAATTTCCGTGGCCGTGGACGACGAAGAACCTGCATTTGCGGCAGACATGGCCAATGCATATTACGAGGTGCTGAAAGAATTGCTAACCCGCGTGGCGGTTACCGAAGCGCAACAAAAACGTGTGTTTTTTGAAGAACAATTTGCAAAGGCCAAAGATGAACTGGCCGATGCAGAAGTGAAATTGAAAGAGGTTCAGGAACGCACAGGGCTAATTCAGCTAGAGGGCCAAGCTACAGCCACTTTTGAGGCGATTGCACAACTGCGCGCGGAAGTAACCAGGCGCGAAGCACAGTTGGCTGCTTTGCGTTCATTCGCCACTACCAGTAACCCGGAATACAGAAGGGTGTCAAGTGAACTGGCCAGCCTGCGCGCACAATTGGCTGAAACAGAAAAAAGCACAGGGGTAGACAGCAAGGACTTGAACGCATTTTCTACAGGCAAACTACCAGAACAAGGCTTGGAATTTGTACGTGCATTCCGGGATGTAAAGTACAGCGAAGCGATATTCGAGATCATGGCGAAGCAGTTTGAGTTAGCGAAGATTGAAGAATCAAAAGACACGTCAAATATACAACAGCTAGATATAGCAGTACCTTCAGAAAGAAAAAGTAAACCACAACGAGCGTTGATAGTTGCACTATTTACCGTTGCGGGGATCATGGTTGCGATCGGCATACTGATAATAAAAACTCTTTGGAAAAAAAATATTTCGACAAAGAGCAACAAACTAGCAAAGGAACGATTTATTAATGCGTGGCGTATCAAACCATGAAGGATTTGTATCCAAAAATTAGCATAATAACGGCCACATGGAATTGTGAATCTACTATTCAAGAATGTATTGAATCATATAAAAAACAAGACTATGACAATAAAGAATTGATAATTATTGATGGAAACAGCACAGACAACACATTGAATATAATAAGAAATAATTTAGAAGTAATTAACCAATGGAGAAGTGAGTCTGACAATGGCATTTACGACGCACTAAACAAAGGTATCGCACTGGCAACAGGGGATGTAATCGGATTTTTACATGCAGACGACTTTTTTAGTGATGAATTCGTGTTGGCAAAAATTGCCAAATCTTTTGCTACAGAGAAAAACGACGCTGTTTACGGAGATTTGTTGTACGTCGACAAGACCAACCCATCCCGAGTGATAAGAACATGGGTGAGCAAACCATTTAAAAAATCTTTACTCGATAACGGTTGGATGCCTCCTCACCCCACTCTTTATGTAAAAAGTGTTGGCTCTGTTAGCGTTTCGTATTGATGACCTGCAAACCGATAGCAGAACGGATGTAATCTTCAGGTAGTAGGCCCTCTTTTTCCCACTTTAATAGCCTTTTCCATGCTAAATAGTGGG
>Ga0209024_1002026_pt1 | contig 13403 bp, 24 predicted proteins | sample AutmiccommunBRH5_FD_187380 | JGI IMG/M metagenome (GOLD analysis project Ga0209024, IMG submission 187380) | Deep subsurface microbial communities from Mt. Terri, Switzerland - Autotrophic microbial communities BRH/5 (SPAdes) (version 2) | ecosystem: Environmental > Aquatic > Deep subsurface >...
CGAACGAACATGGTTGATCTCCCTGTGTTGCATTTAAGGTGCTCACTTAATAGTGTTGCACTTTAGACGTACCACAAAAGGAAATAAAGCCCTTTTTGTTCGTATTTGCCCGTATTAGCTCAGCTATACCGAAAGTGAACAGGTGCGCTCGTGTGTCATTCACCTGGCCCCCGGGTTGGGCATCAGTTGCCGAGTGGCCCCCACGCGGCAACTAGATAGATTAGTGCCGAGTGGGGTCTATCTCTGTCGGCATCTGCCGAGTGGGTGGAGCTTCGGGCACCGCTATTGTCATCCGGTGGCCTATTCGTTAGCAGCGAGCGCAGGGGTCGCAGCGGTCTGGCGAATGCCCTCGACGCTGGTGTCCCAGGTGTCACCGTAGAAGTCGCCCTCGTGGTTCACGCCAAGCACGTAATAAACCCCGTTCCCGCCTGCCGGGTCGCGCTTCATCTCGTTGTAGTAAACCTTGTCGAAAGCAAAGTTTCGGGTCTTCGCCTGAATATCTATGTCATCCCCTGGCGCGATGTTTGGGGTCAGCTTTGTTTTCACCGTCACGCCATTGACCATGATCTGCGGCGAGCCAACCATTCCGTTATCGGCGGATATGACGTGCGGCGGCGCGTTTCGCCTTGCAAGCGTACCGTCCGGGCGTTTTCGGATGATGGTCAGCCGATTGGCGCCCAAGTACCAAACGAAGCCGTGAAGCTCGGCCATCTCGTTCATACAATCGATCGAGGCTCGACACATGCTGCGCCCCTTCAGCGCCCGCGGCAGGTCGGAGAAGTCGCCAATGAACTCGACCGGCAACAGCAGCGACTCGGCAACTTCGCGGATGATGTCGATCTGCGGCGTGTTAGCGCCCCAGGACTTACTAACGAACGCTGAGGCTTGAGCCTCCCCGGTCGGGCGTGCGTAAAACTTGATGTAGGTATCCACGCCATCACGGCCTGTTTCCAGGTTGATGATGTTTCCGCGAAAGATCATCCCCGGCTTTTCGCCGTAGCCAGCGGCCAGGCTGATGCCATCGAACTTGCTGTATATCGCTTCGCGTGTTCCAGGTGATGTGCCGTAGAGAGTGATTTCGGCCAGGCTGCCCGAATTGCCCGCCAGCACGTTGACGCTAAATCGGATCTGCATCGGCGGTTCATAGACCAGCGCGTCGTCGCCATCTTTCAGCGTCAGCCGGTAGTTGCGCCCAAGCAATCTAGGCATGGTCAGCGCCTCGCTCGTTCCATTGCAGATATGCGGCCTTCAGCGCCTCGGCAGGGGTCATGCCCTCGGGTGCGCCTGACTCCTTCAGCTCGTCGATTTTCACTTCCAGCCAGCCGATCAGATTCGGGCGCGTACAGGGCGCGAGGTCTTCCAGTTGGTGCGAAACCTTGAGCACGTTGAACTGGCGGTAAGACTCCAGCAGCGCTGCGCCGGTCTGCTCAACCTTGGCTAGAGAAAGCGCCAGATTGTAGACGGTAGAGATATCGTGCTCGATGACGGCTTCAATTTGTTCAAGCGTCGGGGTCATGGGTCTATTCCTATTCGACATGGCTCGGGATTTCGTCGCGCCCAATCTGCACGGCGTTGTTAAGTTCCTTACGGGCAACCCTGGTCATGGCTTGCTCGAATGCTGCAGGGTCGTTCATGCCCTGTACGCTGATGGTGTAGTAGCTGTTGCCGCCGCCCTTGCTGGCAGCGCCCATGATCGACGGGACGTAGGCTTGGGTTTCGCCCGGCATCGCGGATAGCCAGTTGGCGCCGTGGCTGGCGACGGCATTCTTCACCGCGCCAGGCCCTGCGTTGTAAGCCGCAAGCGCCTTCTGCGTGTCGCCGTCGAACTCCTTCATCATCGCGGCCAGGTAGTCGCGGCCGAACCGCAGATACTCCTCGCGCGAATCGTTCGCCAGCGGTCGGACACCATAGCCAGGGTCGCGGCCGGTGGCCGGCATGACCTGCGTAATGCCTCGCGCGCCTTTGGGCGAGCTGAGCAACATGCTTCCGTCGCCATAATGTCGGCCGCCCGATTCCTGCTGGATCAGGGCGTTGAAGATGGCATCGGTAGATAGCGGGCCAGACGGCGATTGCGCGTTGTCACCGAAGTAGCGGTTGTACAGGCGCATAACCGGGGAGTTCATCACCCCGGCAACCGCTGGATGGTATTGCAGAGCCCCCCATACCTCGCCGCCAAAGGCTCTGGCGTTCGGGTTTGCCGCCAGGGCGTCCGCCTTTTCGCCAAGCGTGCCTGGCCCCATGATGATGCCAACGGTGTCGGCTATCCCTTTCTTATGCTCGCCTATCCAGCCGGTTAGCGCTTCGATCCAGTCCGCCATACGCGGCAGTAGATGGCCGGCAACCATGTCACGGAGGTTAGCCGTCTGCTGGCTTAGCTCCGTCATAGCGTCAAGGTAGGCCGCAGAGTTATCCATCAGTTGCTGGTCGGCGATGCCCAGCTCATTTGCCCGAGCGTAGTCGGCCTTTGTGCGCTGATAGTTGGTCATCACGCCAACTTGCGCAGTCCCGGAGAACCCGAGCGTATCGAGCACCCGGCGCTGCAGATCCTTGTCGCCGATGCTGCTAGCGCCGCGCATCAGGTGATCGAGCGCGGCCTCGTTTGTCATCGATGAGATGGCATACAGGTCTAGGCCCGGCGCCTCGTGTGCCCAGGCTGGCAGCTCGCCCCGGCGTGCTTGAGTGCGCAGCTTCTCGACGTTGCCGAACATGGCCATCATGTCGGATTCAGGGTTTGCGCTTCCGGCCTTCGCCAGCGCGAACGCGAGCTCCTGCGCCCGCTTAATGCTTACGCCTGCAGCCTCTGCCCACTTCCCTAGCCCGTCCCGGCTCTTAGCCACGTCAGCGGACATTTTGGCTAAGCCGACGCCAGCACCCACAAGCGCGGTGCCAATAGCGGCGCCCACTGTCAGGGCGGTGGTGCGCAGGTTTGTGAACTGGGTGTTGGCTTCTCTAAAGCCTTTGGCGTCCAACTCTAAGCCGAGTTTGACCAGAAGGTCGTCCACTGCCTCTGCCATGATTGTTCCCTCGTGCCGGAGCCTTACAGCTCCAATTGGCGAATGATGACGGCAGGGTCAGTGCCGCGTTGTAGGGCGCGCTGTGCGTCTCGCTTCATCGTGTCGATGCATTGGTTTTCGAACTTCTCCGCCATCCGGCACGCCTTTTTCACGATCAGCACGGCGAGTTCGCGGGGAAACGGGATCTGCTCTGGCTTTGGGCGTCCGTAGGTAATCGACACTGGCTAACGCTCCGCTATGAATTTGGTTTGCCTGCCACCGGCCAGGAGGCGTGCCGCGCAGGCTCTCGGGGTTTTCTGTGACCTGGGGCACTAGCCGAGTGATCCCCTTCTCGCGTTACTTGCAGCCGAAACGAAGGTCAGGCGCTGCGGCGGGTTCCTGGTGGGCTTGCTGGCCATCCTTCCAGGCGTTCGCGGTGCGCTGCTGTTTGGCTTTGAATGCGGCGTCCAGGGTGCTCTGAGCATCCCCGGCAAAGACTGGCTTGAACTCTCGCGCCTGCTTCTCGTGCTCGGTTTGCTCGTCGGAATCGCGCCAGGCGTTGCTGAGGCGATCCATGCGGGACTGGTAGGCGGCGTCGGAGGTTGCGCGGGTGTCGGCGGCCTTCGTGCCCTCGATGTAGGCATCTACGTCTTCGGCCAGGCTGTCGGCTCGCGCTTCCAGCATCGCCACGTAGCCGGAGCCGGTTTCGCCTGCATTGGCAGCGCTGGCCAAGTCGGCTTTCATCTGGTCGAACTTGGCGCGCAGCACGTCCGCTACCCGGTCGCGTGGCTCTACCTGGTCTTGATCCTTCCAGGCATTCGACTGGCGATCCATGTAGGCCCGATAGGCGTCCTTTTCGGTTTCGGCGTAGCTGTCGAGACGGGCCTCGGCGCGATCGATGCCGGCACGGATGGCGGCGATCTTCGAGGGTGACGGCTCGCTATCTGCTACGCGCTTTTGCTTCGGGGCGTGGTCTAGCAGGCGAGCGCGGCGACCAGCGCGGGCGGCGTCCGTCAAAGCAACGTGATTCACAACAATATCGCTCTGGATATAGTCGTATGGCGTGCCGTCCGGCGTGATGCCAGGTTGCGCGATGTAGCTAGCCAGGTAGCCAACCGAAAGCTCTGATTTGCCAGCCTCAATAGCCCTGATGGCGTCCGCGTCCTTAATCAGCAAGTCGACGACTACCGCATCACCTTCTTGCCGGCCAGGGCTTGCCACGTGCCCTACGCTCACGCTCTTGAAGGTGGCGGCGCCTACAAAGTCGTTCGGGTGCTCGACGGTAATATCGGCATTGTCGAAGCTGGCCAGCGATGCCGGATCGAATACAGCGGCGTGCGGGCGATACACATTCACGATTGAATGAGCGGGCTTATTCTTAATGCCTAGCTCGCTTGCTGCGTATTGTTGGACGTTGCCGGCGAGTGCAACGCAGCCCGGCACCTTGAGGTAGCCGGCGTCGGTGTATTGCCGGTTTGAAGATACGGGTAGCCGGTCACTGAATTGAATCTGTCGGGCGGTCATTCGGGTCAGTCCTCAACGATGTATGCGATCGACTGACGCAGCGCGCTACTGTCGACAAGGGGTTTGCTTGAGCCTTTGCGGGCGACGGTGGACGGAGCGTTGGCGGGGTCGATACCTGCCGCGATGGCCTCCTGACTCACCGAAGCCGCCTTGGCGCCGATCTGGCTCATCATCTGGTGCATGGTCAACTCGCCGCGGACTACCTTCGGGATCAGGGCGCGCCAGATCGCTCGGAAGTCCTCGACGTTCTGCCGTAGTGGCACACGCAGGAAAGAACGCTCGGGCACCACGCCATCCGCTGAGCCGAACTCTTGAACGGCTGCGATCACGGCAATCGGCGCGCCGTCTTCATAGCTCCCGGTGCCGGCCGGAACGCCAACTAGCACGCTCCGGTTTTTCTCGAAGTCCTCGCGGATCTGGCGGAGGCGAGCACCTAAGCGGTCGCCGCCAGAAACAGAGGTTTGCAGCTTCACGCGGCACCCTTGAGCGAAACGACGCGATCAACGTCGCGCCCGAAAAATCCGGTTTCGTCACGCATTCCGGTGGATGCCCACATCTGCAGATCACGACCTAGGTAGCCCATTCTTTCCCCGGCCAGGGACAACTGGCGACTGGTGGGGGCGCCCATCTCGGCGGCCGGATCTGCGGTCCCGGATTCGGTCGCAATACCGCGCGCCTGGTTTGTCAGATTGGTGGCTTCGGCCTTGAGCTGCTGCAGCTGTGCGAGCGCGGCCTGCAATGCCTCCCAGTGCTCCAGCGCCTTGCCGACTACCTTGGTGCTCTCCGCGATCTTGGCCGCATGGGCTTTCTTCAGCTGGTCGATCTGCGGACCGGCCTCGATGCGCTTGGCCTCGGGAATCATGCCGGTCAGGGTGTCGTGCTCGATGCGCAGACGCTTGGCACGGCGTTCGGCCTTGGCCTGGTCTGCCTCTACCTGGTCAACATCGGTTCCGCTGACGATGGCCTGAGCCAGCAGCGCGTCATGGTCAATTGTTGCCAGTTCGGCCTGTTCCTTGGTGATTTCTTCCAAGCGTGCGTTGATTTGAGCGAGTGTCTTAGTCATGGGGGTGGATCTCCTTTGCCGCTAGTTGAGAGACGGCCCAAGGCGGGCAGTCCGGGGTCAGGTGTGAAAGATCAAATTCGGGATCGTCGCGCAGCGTCCATACGGCGTCATAGGCAAGGCGCAGATCCTCGACGGCTAGCGCCTGGTGATCCGTGCGGTACTGCTCCCAGGTAATGCGGCCCTGGTACCGGCGCAATGCGTTAAGCGCGGCGTCCTGACCGGGGGTCATCTGGAAGCCAGCCCCACGGCGGGCCTCTAGCGCCTGTACGCGCCTCGCAAGATCACGACTTGCCATTGGGCTGCTCTCCGTAGAAGGGGGCGACTCGGCGGGCTTTCTCGGCGTCTGGCAGCGCGTAGAAGGCGGCCAGGGTGTCGGCGTAGGTGCGGTGGGCTTTGCGCTGCTCCAGGGCGTCGAGGCGCTTCTCGAATTCGCGTTTCATGCTTTGGCCTCCAGTGCGGCAAGGCGGCGGCTCAGCTCGTCCAGCTCGGTGATCTTCGCCACGCTGGCGAGTGCTTCGATCAGGGTGCGGCCTTGGTCGGGGGGAATGTCGCCGGCTGCGATGGCGGCCATGATGCTGCGGGCCTGCTCGGTCGGCGTGCTGCCGCTGAAGTCGAACTGAATCGGTTCCGAGACGGGTTTGATGGCCGGCACCATCCGTTCCAGGATCAGCCGGCAGGCCTGCATATCGCCTTCTTTCGCCTTCGCCATCACGACTTTGATAACGGCGTCAGATCCAGTCGCTAGCTTGGTGCGCAGCTTTGCCGTTTGGCTTGAGCGTCCGCCGGGGTTGCCCGACTGCCCAGGCTTCCAGCGGCCTCCTGTTTTGCGCTCTGCTGCGTTTTCAGGCTGCTTCAATGGTGATGCCCTCGCCGCGTGGGAAAAGCGTCTCAGCGAGCCGCTGCGCTCGCTGGCGGGCTTCCTCGTCGCTATCGCCAGACAGGACGGCAAGCGTTCGGCTTTGGTGCTTCAGCCGGACGTGAAAAAGGGGAGTGCCGATCATGGCGCGGTGAAGCACCTGGCCACGCTCGATGGGGCGGAGCATCACGCGGCCACCTTTTCGGCTGGCTCAGCAATCAACGTGTAAGTGGCTACACGCGGGTGTTTGAAGCCTTGGGCATCCACCAGATCAGCGAGCCGGGTATGGATCACGTAGCCAGCGGCGCGCAGGTCAGCAATTCGCGCACCTGGTCGGCAGATATTCAGTTCGTCGGTGATCTCGAAACTATTGATCGAGCCGACACGCAGCCGCTCCACCAGTCGCCGACATTGGGCAGACGCGCTCACGTCGCGCAGGTTGGAGCGGCGGGTGTTCATGCGGCGACGTCCTGGTGTAGTGGCTTGTTCTCAGCCAGGGCAATCAGCGCGGCGCAGGCTTGAACGTCACCAGCGGCGGCGGCATCGCGCAGGCGATTACGGGCGGCCTCTACCTCGTGCTTCGTCACGTCCTTGGCGCGTCCGCGGCGCTTGGTCGGCTGCTGAGATTCTGTGAATGCCATTGTCTTGCCCTCATGTGTAAACGGAGACGACATGTCGTCATAGATGACATGATATGCCGATTCGAGCAGATGGCAAGCTTTTAGTGTGTATTCATCCAGTAGTTTTTAGGTGTGCATCATGTGCAACAGATCGGAGGCGCCATCCAGGGCGATGCGGCGGGGCTTTCAGTGGTCAAGGTGAGGGGCTGGCGTTGCACTAAATAACGATCAGGCAAAGTGATACGCTAGCGCGCTGTCGGCGCACCTGCTCCGGCCTGCTGTCAGGCGAGGTGCCGGTCACCTCCAGCAGGTCATCACCCAGGGCTTCGGCGCGAGAGACGTGGCGGTTGATGTCCTGCTTCGACTGGCCGGTGGCTTCGGCAGTGTCGGCGGCGAACTGCTTCTGGTTCTGCGGGCGGTCCTTGTGCTCTGTTGCTTTTTGGGTGGAACAACTTGTTCCACCCAGAGAAGGATTCCGAATCTCCCAGATTTCTTTCCGGCGCTTGATGGCGTAGGCGCGCTGAGCCGGGCGGGCGCTCCATCAATCTGAGGCGGTGCCAGTGTGTCGATTCCTACACAGTGGCGGATCGGAGAAAGTTCGACTCGGTGGAGTAATTCTGCTCCGCTACAGACCTAGAAATGTCTGAATCCAGCGGTCCAGCTGCTCGCCATTGTCAGCAGATTGAACTGTTCGAAAAATACAGTTTGCGGATGCTCCTATCCTGCATTCCTCGAAGTTCCCAGCCGCATAGACTGATGCTGCAAAAAGCCTGGCCATGGCGATTAGCGGATCTGCAGCCCCGCCGTTTCTGGCTGTTTGAGATGAAACTAAGACGTCCAGCGGTTTGCTGGTTACTTCTCTCTTAAGCCGGTCTATTAGCTTGTCTATGAAATCCGCGGTTGGAATGCAATTGCTCGCCCCGACGCTATACATCAAGCCCGCGCCTGTTTCACAGATAACATCCGCTTTTTGCCCCTGTTGAAGCGATCCGATGTAAGCACGACTACCTAGGTCATTCTTCATCTCAAGCAAGACGGTCTCCGACTTGTCGGATGTGTAGACAGTAATCTGCGCGTCTCCATGCGGAGCGCCGGAAACATCCTTAACCGATCCCGTGATCCGAGTTGTCGATTTTGCGTAGCTGTTAAGGTCTGCATTGGCGCCTGCAGCGTACTCATCCGCATTAACTGTTACGAAAACCATATCCAGAAGGTCCGAAATGTACCCACCGGTGCCTTCCTTCGCACGGTATGAATAAAGGAGGAGCGAACCGTCGTATATCTCGGATATCTTTTCTCGGTGTTCTTGAAAATAACCGGTAATTGCCGCTCTTCTCTCAGCAGGGCTCTGTGAAGCCGCGGCACTCACACATAGTACCGCTGCCAATATCCCAGCAATTGAACGCATCTTCGTCTCCTTCCAGTGGTAGCGGCAGCAATGGCGTCCGCTCAGTCCTATGTGTCTGAGGGTAGCGCAACGCCATCAGCTAGCGGAAATGAAAAACCCCGCTCAGTGGCGGGGTCTGATGGGGTTTGCGGTCAGTGGATGCGCCGCGTATCGAGTGCAGCCAGATCCTCGTCGCTGAGCACGCCTGCAGCGAACAGACCCTGTAGGAATCCCGACAGCATCTTGGTATCTAGCTCGCCCCGGTCGGCGTCGGCTTGGTACATCTCAAGTGCGGCGATCGCTCCGTCACAGTGGGCGACCATTGGCGCGATCTTGGCGAACAGTGAGAGCTCTCCCGGCTTCACTGCAGCACCTCCCACTTGGATACTTGGTTATCTGCATGAAGCTGAACATCTGCCCAGTTTTCGCGAAGCAGCTCTAGCACTCGCTCTACATCCTCTGGCGTGTAGCCGCTGGCGATCCTGGCGTCACTGTCTGACATGGATTCCTCGATATGCTCCAAGATTTCTTGAGCTTCTACGCCGATGTCATACATCAGATCCTCTGCGATCACGCCGGCCAGCCCCACCAGAACCTCCCCGCGCTCGGCAGCCGGGGGCATGAGAATCTGGCACCTGCCGCCGTACAGCATTAGGTCGTCGCAATTTTCCGCCTCGCTGATTGTTATGCTCCCCAGTCCTCCAAGTCTGGTCAGGGCTACAAGATGGCCGGCCTCGTGATGACAGACGCGCTTCAAATCGCGCCGGCGGATTTCGTCTAGCGTCATCGGCTTCATTGCTTGTTCATCCCATGTGCGATGGCCAGCTTCTCGGCCTCCACGTCGAAGTGGTTCGCCCAGTCATCCGAAATGTGCTGGCCAAGCCCGGCCAGGTGCTTTGCATAATCGGTGTGCCCCGCTTTCATTGCCTGAGCTGCCGCCCAGTTCACAGCGGCCATCCAATGTAGGATCTCGCGTGCCAGGGTCAGGTTGTCGAAGGCGTCAATCGGGCAAACGGTGGTTTCGATAGATGCGGTCATGGGTCTTACTCCTTTTTGCGGCGCCGGTCTCCCTCCCTAGGTTCTCGATGCCGCGTGAATGTGTGTTGGTTATCCTTTGGTGCTGGCCTTACTTGAAGCAGCTCGTCGGTCAGCAATACCTGTAGTGGGTGGTAGATATCTAAAAGGGTGTGCACTTTCTGCACACGTAGAACGGCGATTACGGTGCACTTTCTGCACATATAGGGCCGCGCACGAAACGGAGCCATACGAAACCGGACAGACGCGTCTTTCTACTTGTGCAGTTTCTGCACCGGTACGTGTGCAGTTTCTGCACAGGAAGATTTCGAACTGAACAGGGTTGGTAGTGGGCGCAGCGGGGCGCGGCGAGGCGCTACCTCCAAATCCTTTCCAGGGCATTCGTCGATCGGTAGCCAGGTGACTGCGTACAGGGCGCACCGGGCACCGTGCCGGTTGAACAGACTGCTTCGGGTCTGGATGATCCATCCGCCTTCCTCCAAGTCGGCGAGCGCCTTCTGTAGCGTGTGCGCTGAGCCGATACCCCAATCTCTTGCCATGGTTCGGGTGGCGGACAGGTCGCCGTTGTTCTCGCCGTTGTACTGCGCCAAAAGCTCCACCAGAACTCCGCGCGCAACGAAGCTCAGTGATCTGTAGCCGGCCGACTGAATCATGGCCTTCTGCAGCATCACGAACGGCGGCGCCTTTGTCTTGGTGTTGCCTTTACCTTTGCGAATAGCCATTCCCGTCTTCCTTCAGAAGGCCGGCAGAGGGTCGCTCTGCCGGCTTGCGGCTGTTAGGCCGCTTCTGCAACGAGGATGTACAGGCCTACCCGGTGAGGCTTCCTGCCCGCCTCGGTGGGGATATAGGTCCATTCGGTGACTATTCCCCAGCCGTCGCGGCGCAAGCGGCGCACGGTTGACGGTGGATGGACGATATCCAGCTCCTTGGCAGCGGTGATCGTCGATACGGGACCAGCCCGCAACGCGGCGACCAGCCTGGCCGCCTGAGCCTCGGCGGAGTGGTCGACAAGATCGGCGGTGGGTGCCACAATCCGGGCAGTCATGCTCATGACGTTTTGGTAGTTGCCCTGGCGGAGTTGCAGCTCCGCTTCGGGCTTACCCTTCAGTTTCTCTCTCATACAACCTCCAAGCGATACGCTCCAAAATTCCGGAGCTGTTCGAGATCCGCCAACTTGGCGGTCCCAGGAAGGTTCAGCCAGCCCAACACGGCGCCAGCCCGGTCAAGTAGTCTCACGGTCATTGAAAGTCCTTCTGGATTGCCGATCTGAAGCGGTCGATCAAAGCTATATCGCCAGCATCAAAGGAGTGGCTTAACAGATCGGCGCCACCGTTAATGTGCAGTTCGTGCAGGTCGATCTGTACCAACCCGACGTCCGTGGCGGCTTCAATCAGAACGGTGTCGTTCTCAAGATCCACAATCAGGCGACGCAGTTGAAAAGGGCGAAGCAGTTGGTCGAAATTGCTCATCGGGTATTCTCCTTCGCCATCCGGTTCAGCCAGGCGCGTAGTTCCTCGACGAGGATCAGGCGGCGCCTCCCTGCCTTGAACGACGCTAGGTCTCCTCGGGCAATGGCTTCGTAGACGGCGGAACGGGTGATTCCGGACGCGCTGGCGGCTTCTTCAGGGCCGACAGCGAGGGGTTGCAGCGTTGCGGCTTGGTTCATGTGTTTCTCCGTTGCGTTGTAGCTCCATCCAGACGATACTGGACGGGACGTAGACAATTTAAGTGTAAGTAACACGGAATGCAAGCGCATTGATCTGTATACGAGGAGGGGCGATGGCAAATAGATCGAAGAAAGTAGTGATGTCAGCCAGGGTTGATCCATACCTAAAGGCCGGGATTGAGCTGCTCGCGGCGTCACAGCGGGTCAAGATCGTGAAACTGATGGAGGAGTTCTTGGAGTGGGGGCTGGAGACCACTCAAGTGGAGAACCCGTTCGAGAGCTCTAAGAAGATGCCGAGGATCAGCTTTCTTGCGGTTCTCGAAGCTATATGGACTGATGATGATGTCCTTTTTCAGCTGCGAGCCGGTGCTCTAGGTGGTCGAATCTCTGGGGATGACATCTTTAACGCGGCCTTCGTCGTGCTAAGCCACGAAACGGCCTACTTTGAGGGGGATTTTGACGTCTTTGGCGACTTGAATGGTCTGACTGCCCGAATGGGACTGAAGCCGCCGGTGCCCTTCATGGTCAATATGGAGCTGGTGAGGGAAGAGTGGGAAACGATAAAGGCTTACGTCCAGTTTCTCGCGCAGAACAAGCCATTCCAGCCCTCATATGAGGAGTACAAGACGATCATGGCTAAATCCGTCAAATGAGCTGATCGACCGCCGCCGCCTTGCTATCCGGTGCAAGGTGGGCATAGCGGAGGGTCATCTTGATATCCGCGTGCCCCAGCAGATCGCGCACCGTGTTCAGCGGGACGCCAGCCATCACCAGCCGCGATGCGAAGTCGTGGCGCATATCGTGCCAGCGGAAGCCGACGATGCCGGCACTCTTCAGTAGCTCAAGCCAGGCGGTTTTCACGTCCGTCATGGGCTTATCGTCGTCACCTGGGAAGATGTAGCCGGTACCGCTTGCCTGGTCGTTCCATCCCTGAAGAGTGGCTAGCGCTTCGGCGTTGAGCGGGATATGTCGTGTCTCGCTGGTCTTAGCGCCTTCGCCGGCTACCGTGAGGGTCTTCGCTTGCAGGTTGGCGTGATGCCAGCGCAGGTTAAACAGCTCGCCGCGCCTCATCCCGGTATTGAGCGAGAGCAGAACCATCGGCTTCAGGTGATCGGCGAAGGCGAGGGCGCGAAGGTCTGGCAAAGCCTCTCTGCCGCGTTTTGAGCGCCATTCGTTTGCGCTGTCACGCTCTGCCCTGATTCGCTCTTCGCGTGCGTCCAGCGCATCCCTAAGGGCTTTGGTTTCGTCCTTCGATAGGTAGCGGATGCGGCCGATCGAATCGACCTTCAGTTGTTTGACCTTCTCCAGGGGGGAGGCGGGCAGGTAGGCCCATTCCACGGCTCGGCTGAATACGCCGCTGATGCTGCCCATCTTGCGATTCGCGGTGGCTGGCTTGTTGCCGCCGTTGAGCCAAGCGGTGCGGATCTGCTCCAGATCGCGGCCGGTTATCTCATCGAGGCGGCGGTGCATGATCGGCTCGAAACTAGTATCGAGCGTGTGCAGCGTCTTCTCGTGGCCTTTGTGGTGGGCCTTGAACCACGGCATATAGTGGTCATCGATGAAGCTGCGCAGGGTAGGGGTGCCAGCACCGCGGCGGCCTTGGGTGACTGCCAGAGGCTCGCCGTGCTTGCGGGCCTCGTTGAGGTACTGCAGCGCCTCTTCCCGTGCCTGCTCAAGCGTCAGGATGCCGACACGGCCTAGCGCCTTCTTGCGACCACGCGCCCAGGTGACGACGTAAGACTTCGCCCCGGCAGCGGTCACGCGCACGAACAGGCCGGGCACGGTGGTATCGTGGACTTCGTATTCCTTGCCGGTGACTTCTAGGCTGTTCAGTCGACGCGCCGTCAGCTTCTCTCGCACGGTGTCCCCATGGGTGCAGTGTGGGTGCAAAATTGACTATACGGGGCTGATTTACCGGACGCAACTGGACGCTAAGTGCTTGATTTGCAAGGTAAGCGCTTGATTTGTAAGGGGCTTGTTTGCCCCTCCTAAGGGGAAGGTTGTGAGTTCGAACCTCGCCTGGGACGCCATAAGATTTCGCACAGCGATCACGTTCAGATAGCAAGGCTTGTGACTCGGCTGTGCCGCTTTTTCGCGACAAGCCTTGAGCTGAGCGGTGGTCTGGCAAGGCCCGCTGCGCGGCGCGTTAGCCGAACGGTGAGGCGGAATTGTCGCGGCGTGCGTCGCGTTGAAGCTGGTACACGAGCTTTTCAATCTGACGTTGCGTCAGTCCGCTGAGGCGATGAAAGCGCAGCCCGC
>Ga0209024_1002027_pt1 | contig 13396 bp, 7 predicted proteins | sample AutmiccommunBRH5_FD_187380 | JGI IMG/M metagenome (GOLD analysis project Ga0209024, IMG submission 187380) | Deep subsurface microbial communities from Mt. Terri, Switzerland - Autotrophic microbial communities BRH/5 (SPAdes) (version 2) | ecosystem: Environmental > Aquatic > Deep subsurface >...
AAGGAGGCGACCGTTGAAGGGGAGGGCGCATCTACCGCTGATGCAGAAATGCCCCTGCTACCCAATACCGGAGTCAGTGAAAGTAGCGCGTTGTCGGCCAGCGCTGACCAGGGAGTAATCCCGGCGCTTGAGTTTGGTTCGGCTGCCATTGGCGCAAGTCTGGTTGAGCCGAAGGGATTCGCTCCAGGTGATCTGGCGCTCCAGTCCCGAGAAGCTGGTTCACTGCTGAACCTGAAATCCAAGTCTATCTCGAAGGAGTACATCGGCAGGGTCCACGACATTCCAGATGCCGATCTTCGCGCCCAAACTCTCGCGGCTCTCCTGATTCTCTATTCCGCTAGCATGCCTGAGTCCCAGGCGGACGAAATCCTCAATGCTCTCTACGAGCTGGACAAGGGTCGATATGAGAAAGCTTTAATCATTAAGCTTCCGGCGCTTCTGAAAACTGGTGACTTTGAGAGGGCCAAGGCGCTTCGGCAGGTTCTTCTTGGCGGTCCCGGCGAGCAGTCGGACCAGTTCTCTATGCTTGCCTTCGTTGCCAGCTGCTACACCATGATCGGGTTGAAGCAAGATGCTGGCGATATAGTGCGTGACGCGGTGGCCGGTGGTTTGAAACTGTCAGCCGATGACAGGACCCTCATTAGGCTGGCCATGGCCGTGAGTAATGGCGGCTATCCGATGATCCAGGATTTCTATGATTTCAAAAGCGATCAGGCCCGGCTGGATGCTTACCTGATGCTCGCCCTGATTGGCAGACAGCTCAATATTGAAGGCGTTGAGAAGCGCGCCTTATCCGATGCAGTCAGGTTCATCCAGAAATCCTCCGTTCGGATCGACCGTGCTTCTGCACTGGCTGCGATCCTGGCAGCTGCTCCTGGTGTCATTCAGTAGCTAGGGTTATCCACCGTTCCTCTGGATAACTCAGAGGATAACTATGCAGCAACGTTGAGTGGCTTGGGTTAGCACTCGGTGGTGATTTTTTGATCACTAAGCGTTGCCGAAATTTTTTCTCCCCCTCGGCGATGACACAGGGCTTTCCCTTCGAAGATGAGTTCAACAAATTCAGCTTCGTTAGGAGCAAGCCATGAATACACAAGCCCGTGCTAACCACATCCCTCAGTCGGCTGGCTTCGTGGTGCCGGATGTTTTGCCTGACTTCCCCGCCACGCCACGCGCCGGTCTTCGTCTGAGCCTTGAGCAGGAGCAGGCATTTGGCTTCACTGTCTTTCAGCTCACGCTTGATCAGATTCAGGCTCTGGCATGTGATCGCGAGGTCGTAGCCGAGCTGCTTTCAGAAATGGAAGGGGCCTTCACCAAGGAGAATAAGGCAGATAAAGCCGTGGCCCTGCTCAAGGTGGATGGCCAGTGGTTCCGCCAAGGCTCGATCCCTGGAGTAGAGTTCTCCAAGCTCTCTCGGGAGCGAATCCAGCTTGTCCGCCAGTGCCTGGATGCGCTGAATTCCCTTGAAGGGGGCGACCGCGATCTGTTTTACATGGAAGCCCTGGACTCGCTCCGAAAGGCGCTGTCTTTGCTGGTGCCCTACGATGCGATCCTGGCAAAGGCGGTGAACGCCTTTAAATCTCGCTGCGGGGACCTCAGCGCTGCGTGCCGCGAACTGGTTATGTACGTGGCATCCGAAATGCACTTGAGCCGTACCACCGTCCAGCGGCTCTGCGAGCAGTTCTGGCTGTCGAACAAGTTGCCTGCGATTTGCTTTGGCTCGAACCGATACGTTCAGTCGATCATGCCTGCCAAGGCAAAGCGCGAATTCCGATTCGGCGTTTTGGAACGTCAGCAGCGTATCGCTCGGGTTGCACTCGAAACTGGCGTTCCTGTGATCGAGCTGCTGGCTAGCTGGTCCGCCTTCCATCGAATTCATCAGCGCATTGACCGCCTCTCTGGCGCGTTCGCAATGATCAACGCAGGCCTTGCAGAGAAGGTTGCGCGTGAGCATCGATTCGCAGCTGACTTCGATCAGGTGCGCTCTGCGGCCTACCAAGGACTGACTCGGGCCATCAGTCTTTACGCCCCGGAAAAAGGGATGAAGTTCTCTACCTATGCCGTCACCTGGATTAAGCAAACCATCATCCGCAGCCTCATTCAGCAGGAGCTAATTCGACTTCCAGAAGGCAGCCACAAGATGCTTGGTCGTGTCCGTGCTGTGTACGCCGACATGCCGAGTGCCAGTGACGAATACGTTTGCAAAGCAGCTGGCATCAGCACGTTCGAGCTGGACGGGCTCCGTCCTTACCTCCTGGGCAATGGGGCCATGTCGATGGACACCCTTTCCAACTCGGAGGGCGATGAAGCGGGGATGCACAGCTTCATTGCGGACCAGAACAATGACTTTGTGGCGGAGCTGGAGGAAGAAAGCGAGGCAGCTTATGTCGTCGGGCTGATTCGTGCGGCTTTGAGTGAGCGGGACTTCTTTGTCCTCACTTACCGCACTGGATTGGCCGGTGCTCAAGTGATTCCCGTGGCAGAGCTTGCTCAGATGCTCGATACCTCTCCGCAGAACATCAGTCGTATGGAGAAGAAGGCTCAGTCTAAGCTGGCCTGCATCGAAGAACTCAAGGCCGTCTGGGAGCTAATGGAGTGAGCCTACGCGCACTCCATAATAAGCTGCTCAGCGCTAGATTTCTGGGCTGGTGATGCGTCTTCGTTATCCAGAATGAGTTGGCACATTTCTGTTGCCCCAACGAAATCCCCCATGCTGAAAAACTGGTTCGCAATCTCAAGGTGAGTTTTCGCCATAGGGTCGTCCGCTGCATCGGCCTCGGCAACTTCAAGGCCTGTCTGATCGATGGAGAGGGGTTGTTGAGCCCCGCTGTCAGCAGGCCCCGTGCCTGTGGCTCTCGATCTGGTTGATTGCTCGATGGCCTGCTCTTTGGAGGGGGCGAGCGAGTACACCCCCTCTCTTAGCGGTCCAGATGCAATCTGGGGGGCAGTAATTTCTGGAGCATCCGCCTCAATCGTCTTAGTGCGGTTCTTGATGGTCAGCAACCACAGACCGAAGAATGCGGCCATTCCGAGAAGCAGGCACAGCAGGCCTAGAAATTGTGTCGCCACGGGAAACCTCAGAAGTCGATACGAGCCAACTTTATCGTGATTGCCTCGAAGGCGCCGCTGAACCACATGCAGTTCAGGGTCACTAAGGGGGGCATTCTCAGACATAGCCTTCTGAGGAACCCCAGGTGATCGATTCCTTACCCCTCACCCGACGCCGCTTCAACAAACTGAGCGCAGCAGCTCTGGCCGCCAGCACTATGGGGCTCGGTGTTGTTTCGCCACCTGCACGGGCCATGAGCGCCAATATCGCTCAGCTTCTCAGCATCGATCCGGTGACTCTTGAATATAAGGTTTTTAGTCCTTGCTGTTACTTTTGCCAGGACTATCTGGTCGTCTCACATTATCAGCCTGTTGTGCTTTGCGAGGTGATCAAGGGCGGGGGTGATACGGCCCTTGGGCAATCTATCGGCGGTGTTCTTTCTGCTGGTGTGGACAACAACGACTACACAAGCATGCACGTTCGCTTATGGGAACTCCCTGATTGGGCCATCAACATTGCCATGGCTGGGCAGGGCTGCAAGATGTGTGGCGTTGATGCAGCCAAAAGCTCAGACACAAGCATTGTCGGCGGCTCAGGGCTCTGCTCGGCAGCAACAGACAAAATCATTGCGCAGGCAACCAAGCAACTTAACGACGCCTTGCCCGATTGCTTCCCCAAGCTGCTCTATACAACCGAGAGTGATCCAGCCTGGAATACAGGCTGTAGAGACTGGCTAATGGTCCCACCAACTGATCTTGAGTGCTCGACAATCGGCGCTTCCATTTCAAATCTGTTTGGCTTTGAGCGTTGTATCGGGACTCAGTGGGGGCCACTGTACCCAAGGCAGATGGCGACACCGAGGGATAACCCTATAGTGGCTGCCGGCATCGCGGCATATCGTGCTTTGCACATAGCACGCAAGGCCCTAGGCTCCCTCCCATTTGACACAGCCATTGCAGTAGGCAAGCTGCAACAGACCTCGCCCTTGACCACTGTGGGTTGGGGGGCAGGCAGTATGCCTCTCAACGCACAGATGCTGCTCGGCACAGTAAGCACTAGCCACATCTACACATTTGTGTGGTGGCTGCCGGTAGTCTGCTGCAAGACCTACGATGAAATATTTGGATTTTGCGAGCCAGAAATGCCGTGCTCCTGATCTGCTGATTTCCGCGCATGCGCGGAAAATCGAAACCCCGGATAGCACCTCCCGGACTGGCTAAATTCCGCGCATGCGCGGAATTTTTTTCTTGGCCGCGATGACACATAGGCTTCTGTTGGAACATCAAGTCACCGTAGAGGGGAGGTGTCTATGTCCAACAGTACCCAAATCATCACTGGTCCAACGCTCAGGCAGTTCGCCACGATAGTGGATGATGAGGACTTGATCGTTACTTCAAAGCTCGGGCCTAGCACCCTGAGCAGGGTGCGTTTCAAGGTAATCGACTATCCAGCTGTACCTTCTGAACGGACTGAATTTATCCGAGGCAAGGTGCTGCAAGAGTTCCCGGTTGTAGCGAACGTCCTGGGCAGCATGCTTGAGCAGTGCATACTGGATCAGGCAAAAGCGGTTGAGAGCCTTCTGGGAGAGTAGGGCGGGCAAGGGGCGAAGCCCCTTATCAAACCACGCCGACTCCGTAGCATTTCGCAAGACGCTTGGCCAAACCAACAGCTGTATGGCTCTCGTCCACGACTCCAGCTTGTCTTGCTGAGTCTGGCATGGAGCGAGCTGCACACTCATCGGCTTCCTGCGCAAGAACCATGATGGTCTTGTGCTTGATTTCCTTTAGCGCTGCGGTGCCGTCATCGCCCAGCCCGGTGAGGATGATGACCCCCACACCTCCAGTTGAAGTCCGCCGAACTGAACGAAGCGTTGCATTGATCGACGGGCTCGGTTGGTTTGGTAGCTGAAATGGCCGTGTGGTCATCCGAATGCCCTCAATGGACATGACAGAATCTCTGGGCACTATGTATGCGTGACCGGGTTGTAACGGCACACCGTCTCCACCAATTTCAATTGCCCACCGATCCTGGCGACTGCTAAGGACTTTCTGGAGCGAAACGGAGCCGCTGTCGCTACCAATGTGTTGAGCAATGATTAGTGAAATCGGCAGGCGAGGGAGTGCCGATAGGAAGGTGTTCAGCGCATCCGGCCCACCAGAGCTTGAGCCTATAACCCACACATCGTGGACACTTCCTGTCTCCTTCGAGTTGTTTAACTCAGAGGCGAGGTCAGGAAGGACGCGCATGATTTCGTTGATGATCTTCTTGCGCCATGCAAGGCGCTCATCATGAGCAAGCGGATAGAGCTGCTTTTCGGTCAGGATCACCTTTGGCTCGTCGCGGGTGATCATGTCCATGACGCACTCTTTCTCCATGATCGAATCGACGGAGTAGTCGATGATCATGACGTGCGCATTGCTTTGCATGAACGAACCGCCGTCAATTGCAGCTTCATCGAAGACTGTCACCTCCCCAGCAATGGGCTGGAGAAGTTCAGCCATGATGCCGGCCTGGGTTCCGTTCTTAGACGCGATACCAATTCTCATGCTGCACCCACTGCGTGAAGTTCAGGGCAAACGATGCGGATACCCTCGTTGAGCATTGCGGCGTCGTATGGTTTTGGAAGGAAGTAGTTCACGCCCAAGCTCAGAGCTTGTTCTTTCAGTTGAGCGCGAGTGGTCAGCATGATGATCGGTGTGCGGTCGAAGTTCTTGAGCGAGCGCAGCCGTTCTGTCAGGTCAAGTCCATTCATGCGTGGCATTTCAACGTCCACGACGAATAGGGATGGGGCACTGAGCGTTGGAAGCTTGTCCAGAGCGTCCTGTCCGTTATGTGCGGATGCTACTTCCCAGCCTAGGGCCTGGAAGTGGCGTGTCAGCAATTTTTGATAGCTGCTGCTGTCGTCAACGATCAGCACCAGGGGGCGAGCCTCACGCTTTACTCGACGGATTCGGTAGAGCTTCGCTTTGTAGCCGTCCTCGGTCATCTTGAGGTTCAGGCGGGCCAGCTCGATCACATCCAAGACCAGAGCCGGAGTGCCATCGTGGACTTCTGTGCTGCCGATGATCCCTTTTACCGTGCTCAAAATGCCCTCGAACTTCGTTACGTGAATTTCGGGCATGGAGACTCCGTTCTCCACTTCAATTGCCAATCGGGTTCCGCTTTGCTCTACCAAAACCAGGCAGGTGTGGCTTGGCGCCTGAGCACTGTTGAGTTTGAGGTCAGGGACGGCCATCAGATCGGCAAGATGAACCACATCGTAGGATTTGCCTTCATGGCTGACACTTGCCTGCCCCGGTTTGGCCTTGATTGCCATAAGTTCGGTCGTCGGGAAGTCCAGCACCTGGGCCATGTTGAAAGTCGGAATAGCAAACCACTGATCACTGATCCGGCAGACGAGAGCGCGGTTAGAGCCCACGGTCAGAGGCAGCTCTAAGGAAATAGTGGTGCCTTTCCCGAGTTCAGAGGCAATGTGAAGATGCCCGCCAAGGCTCGCAATGCGCGTCCTCACAATGTCCATCCCCACGCCACGACCAGAAAGCTCGCTCACGGATTTGGCAGTGGAGAAGCCTTGTTCCGCGATCAGGTGAAGAATCTCCTGTTCGGACAGCTGATCCTCCGGCTTGACTAGCCCCAGACTCAAGGCTTTGCGGTGAATGGCCTTCGGGTCTATCCCGCGCCCGTCATCGCTAATTTCAACGATGAGAGATTTTGCTCTCCGGCTGGCTTTGACCTGAATCTTGCCAACGGGCGGCTTACCTGCCTTCACTCGGTCCGCCTCCGATTCGATCCCGTGAGCGACTGCGTTAGTTACGACATGGCGAAGTGGGTCGCGGATCGATTCAAGAAGCTGCCTGTCGATCCGGGTGTCTGTTCCAAGCACCTCCAATTCCGCTTTTTTCTGGCTCAGCTGGAGGGCGCCGGCCAACGCGCCGTTGAGGCTAGGCTTTTCGTTGTCGAACATTACAAGGCGAGATTGCAGCAGGTCGCGCTGCAAGCTGGCGATCACCTCGCCCTGATAGCTGAATGCGCTATCCAGAAGGTTGGATTGGGCGATCATGTCTTGAGCGTCTTGCAGAAGTTGCTCGATCTGGAGAATCGACTGCGTATGGCTATGGGAAAGATGGTTGAAGCGCTCCAGATACAAGCGCTGGTCATCGCTGCTCGAATCGACGGCGGAATGTCGAGCGCCTGGGTTCCCTATGTTGTTGAAGTGACGCAGCTGCACCGTTGTTTTGTTCATGTGCATCAGGAGTAGCGATAGCTTCTCGCGCAGGGCTACGACCGATAGCTGCGACTCGCGGTGCAGGGTGTTCTGCCGGTATGAGGATGCCTTGAGTTCATTCGACAGCTTGACCGAGTTGTCCAGGAGTTGGAGTTCGACCTTGATCTTCTCGGAGCCCTTCGCCCCTTTCCGTTTGGTGCGCGAGGCCTCCCTGTCGCTTTCAGTAGCTCGATGCAAAAGGGACTGAACTTGAGGGCTGAGTTCCTTGTTGGCGGTAACAATGTCCGTGTAGTCAGGTTCGCCAGGGTAGAACTCCGCGTCGAAGACCAGCCCGTCAGCGGCCAAGGATTTTCGTGCTTGGCGATTTTCGAAGTTGCGTTGGCGCTCGCCAAAGGCCCGACCGCGCAGGCCACGGTATCCACGGCGCCCCTTCGGCCCAGATTCTTCTTCATCATCTTGTGCATAGTCCCTCACAGCCGGCTCATCCTGGGCAGCGTCGGGCGCGGGGATACCTTCTGGATGCTCTGTGAGCACTTCCTGCACTTCGGCTGTTTCGTTCTCAACCGATTCAGATGGCTGGGCCTCGACGACAGATGTGGGCGCGGCATCAACTGGGGCATCTGGTGTGATTTTGGCGGCAGGAGCTGCGGCGCCATAAGTGCCCTGAATCACAGCTGCGAGCTTGTCGCCATCCACCCTGCACATCTCACAGGCGTCACCCACCAAATCAATGAGGGCCGGGATTGTCCGGTATGCCTCGCGGTTGCGTACCGCGTCGCTCATGGTGATCAGTTCGTTTAGTACGAACGTGGTGAGGTCGGCACAGTGCTTGTCAGCCGTGATGGCCCCGGATGCCATAGAGTCGAACAGAGACTCCATGTGGTGGGTCAGGCTGCGGATCGCTGTGGCGTTGATGATTGCAGCAGCGCCCTTGAGGGTGTGCATGTTGCGGCGGATGTTCACCGTCAGCTCTTTGTCTGACATATCGGCCATCCAGGCGGTGATGTTCCGTTGTAGCTCAGGGATAACATCGTCTGCATCCGTGAGGTACAGGTCGTACATTTCCAGGTCGTAGTCTGGCGCGGCACTGATCTGCACAGCTACTGGGTTGCTGGGTTGTTCAGGGGCCGTTACTGGTGCTGGCGCTTCCTCAATCTCAATTGGAGTGGCGGCTGCGGAAACGGGCTCGGGCTCAGGTTCGCTCGGGGCTTCGGTGGCTATCCTGGTCCCGGTGATTGCCCCAGCGACTTCAAGCCAGCCAGGAAGTTGCGAAACTCCGGCCTCCCACGGGAAGTCCTTTTGATACTGCTCGACCTCCACAAGCAGGCTCTTGAGGCTTTCAGCTTGTTCTGCCGAGAGGCAGTCATCATTTGCCTTGAGTGCATAGAAGCGGGCTTCGAGAACGTCGAACAGCGTATTGACGGCATGGCACGAAGCAGAGCCTGAGCAGCCGTGGATATTGTGGATGGCGCGGCACTCAGCTTCCGTCACAGTGAGGTCGGAGCGCTCAAGGTAGTCACGCAGTTTGGCTATCTGCTCGGAGAATTCCTCGTCAAATAGCACCTGTAGTTGCGGATCGTAACCTTCGGGGTAGGCGCGTTCCTGCTTCTCAGGAACAGCCTCTGGTTTAGCTTCGACCGGCTGATCAACCGCAGCCGGGGCGCTGCCTATGATTGCCGAAACTTCTCGAATGGCATCGATCAGGAACAGGTTTACCTTGCCCTTTGCCGAGTAGTCGTCCATGCAACGGAGAATCGTCTCGCTGGCACGAGCCAAGGTTGATGCTGCCGTCTTTGAGTCGAACGAAGGGTCATCCACTCGGCCAGGGATGATGTTTGCCAGCTCGGAAGCGTTGCGGCACAGATCGGCCAGTTTTTTCTCGCCCTTCATCATCGCCGCTGCACTGAGACGTAGGCACGCCGCAGCATACTGAGACAGCTGGGTCCGCTTGTGATCGGCTGATTCCCGTTGCAGTTCTTCGATAATCGGACGCAGCTCGAAAATCTCGCGAAGCAGGGCGTCTAGACCGTCATCCTCGGTGCTGCTTGCATCGAATTTCGCCTCTAGATCGCTATGGCTGACAATGCGGAACTCACGAACATCTTGCCCCAGCTCGCGCACGGCGCTGTTGGCTGCCTCAATGAGAGTCGCGGGAGGATGAAGGTTCGATGTGATGTACTGGAGATACATTTCCAGGGCGACGAGAGCGCGGGCGGCGAGAGTCAGACGTTCGGACTCATCCAGCACGCTTCCACGAACCTCATCGCTGATTACATTGACTATTGCAGCAAGGATTTTTGCGATGGATACAGACCCTGCGAACTCGTAGACGCTCGCAAGCTCCCGCAACGAGGCGAGGGCCGTGAGCAGCTTGTCGGAGCCAACGCCGCTATCAACGTGGGTAGCGATCATGTGGCTGACCTTCTTGAGTTCAGCGGTCGTTTCGGTAGCAATTCGCTCGATAACATCAGCCGTGACGTTCTCGATTTGAAGCAGATCGGCGGCCTCGTTGCGCCGCAAGTGGGTGAGCCTGGAATCCAAGAACAGGATTTGGTTCTTAACCGTCTCGATCACCTCTGGCGTGAACTCAGATGGGCTCTTTACGCCCTTCACGGCATCGGCCAGATAGAAGCTGACTTCGGATAGTTCCGTTTCGTTGAAGATGCCGAATATGTTTGCAATGGTTCGCATCGACTGGTCGAAGGCTTGGGTCTGTACAGCGAAGCCATCCGCGTGCTTCGCGTTGACCGCCCGGCCAAACGCAATCATGGCGGACTCAAGCCTTGGTTTTATTTCGGTCAGCACATCAGTGATGTTCTGCACGCTCTGCGTGGATAGCTGCTGCCGAAGCTGGGCAATCCGATCTTCCTCGACGTTCTCTTTCACATCGAAGTGTTTGACGACCTCTGCTGCTGTAGCAGTGATCTTGCGGCTGATCGAAAGAGCGTTCAGCAGTGAGGAAAACTTGGCCAGGCTGAGTGCCTGTTTGGCTGCGCTCTCTCCCTGCGGAAGGCGCTGGGTAGCAACCATCACTACTCGAAGGGCCGTTGTCATCGCTGGTGTGATGTAGCAGCCGTCAGCAATGATCACGTCGATAATTGCCTCGCCTACCCACCAATAGCAGCCCAGCTCAGGGTCATTTGTGACCCGTTGTAGTGCCCGCAGGTGCTCGCGCATTTCGACCCAGGCTGCCTCGCCCGACTCTTTCATCGCCTGTGTGTAAAGCAGGCAAAACTGTGCAGCAGCCTTTTTGAATACGCGCTCCCGCTCTGCGAGGTCGCAGTCGCTTTCATGTAGGGGAGGGCTCTTGTACCCGAAGCTCAGATTTACAGTCAGCGCCGAGTCATCAGTGAGTGCCGGCACGTCCCGTAACGAGCGAAGCTCATTGATGTAGTTGAGCAGCACGCCCGGTGAGTCATGGGCGCCCTCGATGACCATCCCGATATAGCCCGGCAGAACCTGCAAAGCGTTCTGGATGGCCAGCAGAGCTTTGTCTTGCAAAACGCTGTCGTTCGAGGTCAGGGCAACGCTGGCCAATGTGCGCATTTCGTTGGCGAGGGCATAACCGCCGTTGCTGCCAATCACGTCCAGGGCCGACGCAATGCCTGAAAGCAGTGCGTTCAGTTCCTCTTGGCTAGACGCAAGCTTGTCGTTTTGGTTAGCAAACCACACGGGCTCCGCGCCGGCAGGGGGAGTATTGATACGGTCGCGGACGGAAGTAATGCTGACCATGGCCTGCTTGCAGCGCTCGATGTACTTCTCAATCGGGCCGCGCACCCACGACAGATGTGCAATTTTTACAGGGTTCATGGTTTCTTCCTAAAAACAGTTGCTGGAAGGCAATTCAGGCGCTCAAAGCCATCGGCCTTCCATTGGGCTTCTTCGGCAGATGCTGTGATGAGGTATCCCCCATCAGCGAGAAGGCAAGAAAGGGTGTCCAGGATTCGCGAGCGAGTTCTGGCGCGGTAGTAGATCAGCATGTGCTGTGTGACGATGATGTTCGGTGAGGCAAAATTGATTGGTCTTTCGCCCAGGATGTTGTGCTGCTCGAAGGTCACAAAGTCCTTGAGCCAGCTAACGAAGCGCATCGTTCGCCCGCCATCAATCCTTGGGGCATACCTATCAGGGATAGACTCATTTGCCTTGTAGAGCCCGGCCATGGCCGTCTCGATGCAGGGTTCGGAAACGTCTGTCCCATGGATATGGAAGTTTGGGAATTCCTGCCTGCAAAGCTCGACCGCCATCGAGTAGGGTTCCTCTCCTGTTGAGCACCCGACTGAAAGAATGCGGGGTCGCGGAAACTCTTTTGCGAGGCTGGCGATAAGCTCAATCACGGGCGGGTTACGGTAAAACCGAGTCTCATGATTGGTGGCCAGGTGGATAATCTGCGCCCAGCAGGCCTGTGGTAGCTGTCGCCGCGTCGCACGCAGTAGCAACGACTCTGCCGTCTCGTTCAACGAGGTTGCGTAGGCATCAAGGGCACGAAAAAGCGCCGGCTGGCGATCCTGGGCAACCTCGATCTTGAAGCGCGTGACAAGCAGGTCTACCCACGCTTGCTGGTCGTCGAGTGCAGCGATAGCTTCGGCCATTTCAGTTCCTAGACTTTGAAGTGAGACAGCGTTGAGCCCACGCGCTGAGCCTGCGCATTCAGGTTGCTGATTGCAGTAGCAGTCTGCTCGCTGGCGGAGCTGTGATCAGAGGCGTAGTGATGGATTTGCTCCATCGTGTCAGCCACCTCATCAGAGCGTTGATTCAGGTCGGCAGTCTTCCCTGCAACGCTGATGATCCCTTCAACCAGCTGGCTCGTTTGCTCACTGATCGCGTTCATTGCTTTCAGTGCATTGGAGGACATGCCGGACAGTGCCTTAATGTCTGTCTGGCTTTCCTCCAGCACATACTGGGTGTCCTTTGCTGCCACGTTGATCGCTTGCAGGTTGGTGGCGATCTGCTCAGCAGCTTCCTTGGCGCTGTTGGTCAGCTTGTTCATGGCTTCGGCGCTGATGCGGATGCGCTTGGACAGGTCATCATCGGTAATGGCGTCGGCCACAAGGTGCGCGTTGTAAGCAACTGTCGCTGCTTGGTTTGCAACGCGACGAACCACATCAACCAGCTGCTCCAGGCTCTGGATGTTTTCGGTCATGGCCTTAGCGTGGTGCATGATGTTGAGGTTTGACTGGGATAGCTTGACCACCCCTTCGTGTACCTCTTGAACCGCTGTAGAGCCGGTGTTGATCTGCGTACTTACAGCAATCGAAGATTCGCGGGTGCGGTTGATCACGCCGTCGAGTTGCTTGGTGAAGCTGTTCAGTTCATCGACGAGCTTTGCGATGTGCTGGATCGCCTGAACTTGTTCATTGCGGCTGCGCTCAGTATTCCGCGCCATGCTCAGGGTTTGTTCAGACGCAGCCGAGAGGCTGACTATCGTCTGCTGCACGTCTTTCACGATTTCCCTGAACTTGGGGAATACGGTGTTAAGCGTCGAGGCGATGTCATGAGTGGAGGCATTGCCCTCGCTGAATGCGACGGTCAGGTCCCCACTCCCTACTTCCTCCATTTCGTCGATCAGCTGGCGCAGCTCCTGGGAGCGCTCCTTTTGCGACGATTGGATCGAGTTGGCCAGCGATTGGGCTTGCCGAGTGTGTGCTCTCGATTCGCGCAGAATGAGGGTGATGCCCCCAAGGACGATAACCAGGGCAGCGCCCAGCGAACTCAGCAGGATCATCGGCGAAATGAGTCGGGACTTGTGCAGGGTTGCAATGCCGTGCTGCATTCCGTTGATTGCAGCGTCAATGTTCTCCCGCTCGGCCCAGATCGCCCGAACGTGCGGAGCGTTATCGACTGTGCCACTGGCAGCCTCAACGGACTTGATAGCTGAGCGGGTCAGGGCCTGTGCTGTTTGGTAGCTTTTCAGGAGTGGCCCGGTGAGGTTGTTGTCCCTTGGAACGGCTCTGCCGATGCTTGCCAGAGTGGCCACATATGCCTTGCTGGCCTCAAGCGCGAGATTCAGGTTGTCGCTGTTCGGGGTTGATGTGTTGGCCAGCAACTCGATTCCATCTACAACGGCGTCTTTCGCCTTCGACACCGCCTGTTTGACACGCGTATCGACCGCAGGACTGGCCTCT
>Ga0209024_1002033_pt1 | contig 13337 bp, 10 predicted proteins | sample AutmiccommunBRH5_FD_187380 | JGI IMG/M metagenome (GOLD analysis project Ga0209024, IMG submission 187380) | Deep subsurface microbial communities from Mt. Terri, Switzerland - Autotrophic microbial communities BRH/5 (SPAdes) (version 2) | ecosystem: Environmental > Aquatic > Deep subsurface >...
GTGCCTGCTCGACGAATGGTTGTGCCTCGGCGCCCACCTCGCCGGCGCGGTCCTCGACCTCCGCGATGACGGAGTACGGGCGCGCAACGCCGGTGCCGATCAAGGGCCGGCGCGCGTTCAGGGTGACGGGGAGGGTCGCTTCCTCGTCGGGTGCGAGGGGGATGTCGAGCCGGTCGAGCTCGGCTTTGATCGCGTTCGAGGGATCTGCGGTCTGCAGCCAGAGATTGACCGGCACATTGCCGAGGTTCCGCGCAACGATGCTCGTAGCCGCGCTCGACCCACCGTTCGCGGTCTGCGGGTCGAGGTGGATGGCGACGATCGGCTGCGAGTTCACCGTGAGCGGCAGTTCCGCGACATACGCCGCGTTCGGGTCGGTCATCGATCGCACGCGGATGCCGAGGACGTGTTGCCCGGCAAGCAGTTGGCTCGCGGCGGGGACGTCGAGGGTGAGGAGCACCGTGCCGGACGAGTTCGGGAAGAGCGCGAGCGAGACCGGACGGATGGTCACCCACTCGGGCCGGATCGGGTCCACCCACGGGCCGAGGAGGTCGACTCGGAACTCATCGACGATCGACGAGCCGTTGAATATCTCGACCTCGATCGCGGTGCGCTCACCGAGGGTGAGGGCGAGGTGATCGGGCTCGACGTGGACCTGAATGGCAGTGGTCGTCAACGGTGGCGGCTCAAGTCTCGTGGAATACCCGGCGGGGAATCGTGTGGGCAGGCGGCTCGCGAGCCACCCGGGCGTACGCGATCTCACGCGCGGCAGCCGGGATTTCGGAATCATAGCAATCTTGTCCCGTTCGGCCCCCTTTCCATTCCCTCATTTCCACTAATATGAGCGCGCTCCGGAGGTCCGCATGAATCAGCGCGTCCGTGCCCAGCGTCCCAGCACCTCGTCCGAGGCGAAGCGAGCCCCCCAGGCCACCGCTGCCCGGGCGCTCTCGCTCCGTGCAATGCAAGCACCGGACGTGCTCGGCGTGCAGACCTCGGCCGGGAACCGGGCGGCACGCACGGCGCTTCAGCGCTCGATGGAGGTCGGCGCCGCGGGCGACGCGCACGAGCTGGAAGCAGACGCCGTCGCACGGGAGATCGTCTCCGGAAGCGGTGCAGCCTCCACGCAGCGCGCCGCCGAGGAAGAAGAACTCCAGGCGAAGCACGTCCAGCGCGCCGCCGAGGAAGAAGAACTCCAGGCGAAGCACGTCCAGCGCGCCGCCGAGGAAGAAGAACTCCAGGCGAAGCACGTCCAGCGCGAGGCCGAGGAAGAAGAGCCTCTGCAGGCCAAGCACGTCCAGCGCGAGGCTGAGGAGGAGGAGCTCCAGATGAGCCGCCTCCAGCGCTCCGCTGAAGAGGAAGAGCCCCTGCAGGCGAAGCATGTGCAGCGCGCCGCCGAGGAGGAGGAACTCCTCCAGGGCAAGCACGTCCAGCGTGAGGCGGAGGAAGACGAGCTCCAGATGAGCCGCCTCCAGCGCGAAGCCGCGCCCGAGGTCGGCATGGAGGGCGGCTCAGTCTCCGGCGAGACGAGCGCCATGGTGGAGCAGGCCCGAGGCGGCGGAAACGCCCTCGCACCGGACGTCCGTCGAGAGATGGAGGGCCACTTCGGCGCCGACTTCTCCAGCGTCCGCGTCCACCAGGGCGGGGAGTCCGCGGACCTGAACAACCGCCTCTCGGCGCGCGCCTTCACGACCGGCAGCGACATCTTCGTTGGGCAGGGTGGCCTCAACCCCGGCTCGCGAGGTGGCAAGGAACTGCTGGCTCACGAGCTCACCCACGTGGTGCAGCAGGGGGCCGCACGGAAGACGCGACGCAAGGACTAGCCGGTTCCTACGCGAACCTCGCGCTGCGAGGCTACCGCCACCCGCCTCCCAGGACCGACACCGCTTGTTCACGGTCACACTCGTAGCCTCTTCGGGAAGCCGAAGGAGGCCCAACTGTGGCCGAACGACTGAAGATCGCCGCTATCGCCGGGAGCCTGCGCAAGGGCTCCTACAACAAGATGCTGCTTCGCGAGGCGGAACGACTCGCCCCGTCCGAGATGGAGTTCACGACGCTGGAGATCGGCGACCTGCCGCTCTTCAACGAGGACGTGGAGCGCGACGCGTTCCCTGAGGAGGCCACCCGCCTCAAGCGCGGTCTCGCGGATGCCGATGGCCTGCTGATCGCGACGCCCGAGTACAACTACGGCGTCCCGGGTGTCCTGAAGAACGCCATCGACTGGGCCTCACGCCCACCCGGCGACTCGCCGTTCGACGACCTGCCGGTCGCGATCATCGGCGCGAGCCAGGGGATGGGCGGCACCGCTCGCGCTCAGTTGTCGCTCCGCGACGCGTTCGTCTTCACGAAGAGCCCCGTCCTGCCCGGCCCCGAGGTCCTCGTGGCGCGCGCCTCGGATCAGTTCGACGAGAACGGCCGCCTCACGAGCGAGGCGACCGAGGACTTCGTGCGCGACCTCCTCGAGCGCTTCGAGGCGTTCGTGCGTCGCTGGGCGCGCGAGCCCGCTTACTAGATCCGGCGGGTCGGCTGGCGCTGGTGCGGTAGGGTTGAAGAAGACCAACCGCAACGGCCGCCGAGTCGACGCGTACGGATGGAGAGTCAGATGGACTGGGCAGACACACCGGATCAGGCCGCGTTCCGAGCAGAGGTACGGGCCTTCATCCAGGAGCGATTCCCCGAGGTCTATCGACCCGATCTGGAGTCCGAACAGAGCGTGGAGCCGGAGGACATCCCCGGCTACAACTGGCCAGCCGACCGCCGTTCCGAGGATCCCGAGCGCCGCGAGGCCGCGATCGCGTGGGCTGACGCCCTCGCCGAGCGCGGCTGGGTCGCGCCGCACTGGCCGAAGGAGTACGGCGGGGCGGGCATGACCGTGCTCGAACAGTTCATCTTCAACGAGGAGATGGCAGTTGCACGCGTCCCGATGGTCGGGGGCATCGGCGTATCGCTCGTGGGCCCCACCCTCATCGTGTACGGCACCGACGAGCAGAAGCAGCAGCACCTCCCGAAGATCCTCAGCGGTGAGATCGCATGGGCGCAAGGCTTCTCGGAGCCTGCTGCTGGCTCAGACCTCGCCGCGCTCCAGATGCGTGCCGTCCGCGAGGGCGACGAGTACGTCCTGAACGGCCAGAAGATCTGGACCTCCGGCGCGCAGTACTCGGACTGGATGTGCGCCATCGTGCGGACCGACCCGGAGGCCGAGACGAAGCACCGAGGCATCACCTTTCTCGTGTTCGACACGAACGCGAAGGGCATCAGCGTCCGGCCGATCGTCGACATGACTGACCAGGAGCCCTTCAACGAGACGTTCTTCGAGGACGTCCGCGTGCCGGTCGCCCAGCGCATCGGCGAGGAGAACCGCGGCTGGTACGTCGCGATGGCGATGCTCGACTTCGAGCGCTCCGGCATCGGCGGCGCGATTGGCTACCGCACCGCGCTCAACGACCTCATCGAGTACGTCCGCGGTCACCAGGGCCACGAGGGCCGCGAGGGTTGCGGCACCGTCCGAAATGACTGGCACGCCGCCACACGCCTCGAACTCGCCGACCGCTACATCGAGACGGACATCCTCAAGAACTTCGCGCTCCGCACCGCGTCCATCCAGGCCCGCGACGAGATCCCGGGGTACGAGGCATCCGTGAACAAGCTCTTTGGGTCCGAGGTGCACCAGGCGCTCGCCCGCACCGGCACGAAGACCCTCGGGCTGTACGGGGGCATCTGGAAGCGCTCGCAAGCGCCAATGGAGGCGTTCTTCCAGCGCGACTACGTCGGCTCGGTGTCGCACACGATCTTCTCGGGATCCTCGGAGATCCAGCGCAACGTGATCGCGACCCGCGGCCTTGGCCTCCCTCGGGGCTAGCGCGCCACCCCTCCGACCTCTGACCCCCTCTCCCGTCCTCGGGAGAGGGATGGGGTGAGGGCCAACTGCGCCACTACTGCAGGCAAGCGTCCCGACGGCTCACCCTTCGACAGGCTCAGGGTGAGCGGGGTGTTCCCGCGGCGGCCTCTCTGACCCCCTCCACTCCGACTTCTGACGCCCTCTCCCGTCCTCGGGAGAGGGATGGGGTGAGGGCCAACTGCTCCACTACTGCAGGACAGCGTCCCGACGGCTCACCCTTCGACAGGCTCAGGGTGAGCGGGTGTTTGCGCGGCATCGAGGCAGACCGAAGCGGGGTGCGGCGCGGACCGGGAACCGCGACTGAGGCAGACCTAGCCGGAGTAGCCCTCAGGCCGCACCTTGTCGGACCGCTCCCACACGCCCGGCTGCTCTTCCCAGAAGATCTGCGTCAGGAGGCCGCCCGTGAACTTCGGGTGGATGAACAGGTCTCGCCAGCGCGCGCCGTCCGTCGAGTCATCGTGCTCGTCGAACGTCGGGATCTCGTAGTACTCGCAGGCGCGCTTCGCGGCGTCGAAGTCTGCCACCTCGAACGCCACGTGATGCACCGAGGGCCCCCGACGGTCGAGGAAGGTCTGGATGAACGACTCGTCGCCGACCGGCTGGATGACCTCCCAGTTGATGGGGGCGCCGGGAATCTCGATGACGCAGTCGCCGAAGTCCGGCCACGCGCCATCGGGGGTTCGCCAGATCTGCTTCATGCCGAAGAGCTTCGTGTAGTGCTCGGAGAGCACGTCGCGATCCGGGTATGCGGTACAGACGTGGTCGAGGCGCTTGATGCCGAGCGAGGGCTTGCCCTCGTCCGCGGTTTCCGAGGGCTGCGCGTTGGGTGGTGCGTCCGTCGCGAAGAAGCGGAACTGGACGCCCTCGCCGGCGCCGTCCGCACTGACGATGACCTGCTCGTCGGTGCTGGCGCTGGAGGGACGGACGCCGAGTGCCTGCAGCTCCTTCGTCGTCGCTTCGAGGTCGGCGACCTGCACGCCGACGTGGTGCACGCCCGGACCGCGCGGACTGTCGAGGAACGCCTTCAGCGTGGAGTCGTCGCCGGTGGGCTGGACGACCTCCCAGTCGATCTCGCCACCTCCGAAGGTGAACAGGACACCGCGTTCACCGTCGGCCTCCCACGTGCTCTTGCGGCGGAAGCCGAAGATGCCCTCGAAGATCTGCGCCTGCTGGTCGACGTCCTCGACGCCCATGGCGATGTGGTCGAATCGTTTGAAGTCGATGGCCACGAGGTGCCCCTCTCGTGCGGTGATGTGTCGGTCGTGGTCGGTCGGCTCGCTCAGCGCGGGTGCGGCTCGAGCATGTCGTAGCCAGCCTGGAGGAGTTCCTTGTTGAGCCGCAGGTTGTAGCGGTTCATGTGGGCGATGCGGTCGGCCATCGCCATCACGCTCTCCTCGAACTGCTCCTCGTCGTAGACCTCGTTCGCGAGGCCGATGCGCAGCGCCTTGTCGGCGGGGACGCGCTCGCCCGTGAGGATCATCTGCATCGCCGCCGCCTTGCCGACACGCTCCGGGAGGCGCTTCGGGCCGCCCCAGCCGGGGGCCTGGCCGCCGAACTCGGGCTGGTCGGGATCGCCGTCCTCGGTGATCTTCGGGCGCACGGGCGGGTCGGCGGACAACGTGATCTCCGGGAGGCCGAGCTGCGCGTTGGAAGAGCAGAGGATGAAGTCGGCCGCGAGGGCGAACTCGAGGCCACCACCGAGGCAGTAGCCGTGGACGGCCGCGATGATCGGCGTCTCCATCTGCTCCATCTGGTTGCAGGTCTTCTGCCCGAGCCGGTTGGACTCCACGCGGCCCTCGACGCCCAGTTCCGCCGACCAGTCGAGGTCGGCGCCGGCGCAGAACGCGCGGCCCGCGCCCTTCACCACGATGACCTTCGCGTCCTTGTTCTCGTCCAGGTCGCGGAACGCCTCGCGCAGTTCCATCATCATCTTCAGGTTGACCGCGTTCAGTTTGTCCGGTCGGTTCAGCGTCAGCACGGCGACGCCGGGGTCGATGATGCTCACATCGAGGGTTTCGTAGGCCATCTGGTTGGTTCCTCCCAATGAGCGCTGCCCCGGTTTCGGAGCGGCGCGGGTGTGTCTAGATCGCGCCCTGGTCGCGCAATTCGGTGATCTGAGGCCAGTCGTAGCCGAACTCCAGCAGCACCTCCTCGGTGTGCTGGCCCAGCACCGGCTCCGGGCCCTGGTTCACGACGGGCGTCTCGCTGTAGTCGATGGGTGTGTTGACGTACCGGACCGTGCCGAGCGTGGGGTGCTCCATCTCGCGGATGTACCCGTTCGCGATCACGTCGGCATCCTCTGCCACGTCGGCGTACGTCTGGACCGGGCCAATCGCGAGGTCGATCTCCGCGAGGGTCTCCATCCACTCCGCGATCGGACGCTGCTTGAAGATCGCGTCCAACCGCTCGAGGAGGGCGCCACGGTGCTCGTTGCGGTGCTCGGGCGTGTCGAAGCGCGGATCGGTCGCGAGGTCGGGCTCGCCGACGAGGTCCGCGAAGGCCGGCCAGCGGTCCTCGCGGACGCCGGCCATCGTGAAGTGGCCGTCCTGCGCTGGGAACGTGTTCCAGAGGATGCCCGCGTGGGGGTGGCCGCGCCCGGCGCGTCGAGGCAGTTCACCCTCGAAGAGGTAGTGCGTGATCTCGAACGACTGCAGGGCAACCTGCGCGCCGAGGAGCGACACGTCGAGTCGCTGGCCCTCGCCCGTGCGTTCGCGGGCCACGATCGCGCCGAGGATCGCGACGGCGAGCCAGATCGCGCCGATCTGGTCGCCCATGAACGTCCCGACGGGGGTGGGCGGCCTGCCCTCCTCGCCGTTCACGCTCATGATCCCGCCGAGGGCCTGCGCGACGATGTCGAACATCGGACGCCCCGCGTTCGGCCCGTTGCGGCCGACGCCCGAGGCGAGGGCGTAGATGATCTTCGGGTTGCGCTCCCGGAACTCGTCGTAGCCGAGGCCCCACCGTTCGAGGATGCCCGCGCGGAAGTTGCTAACCACGACGTCCATCTGCTCCGAGAGTTCGAGCACGAGCTCGCGCCCGCGCTCGTTGCGGAGGTCGATCGTCATGCCGCGCTTCCCGCGGTTGTGGGCGAAGAAGTCCGGGGCAGGGTGCGTCGCGTCGTACCCGCCCAGGCCGTGACGGCCGGCGTCGCCGTAGTGCGGTCGTTCGACTTTGATGACCTGCGCGCCGAGGTCGGAGAGGAGCGTGGTGGCGTACGGTCCCTGCTGCCACTGCGACAGATCGAGGATGCGCACGCCGTCGAGCGGCCCGCCCATGTCCTCCTCCTTCACAGTGGTGCGCTCCCCCGTGGTCGAGGAGCCAGGGTCACGTCTGGAGTCACGCCGCAACGGTGCTGGCAGTCCAGCGCGCAGCGAAACGCACGAGACCAGACGTGCCCTGAGCCTACCAGACGACCCTTGCGAAACCGCAAACCGCGCAACGAACGCGAGAGGCTTGGGATGCGTAGTCCCGTTCTTGTGCGAGCGACGCACAGCTCCGCGGTTGACTACCATCGGCCCTCGAACGAACCGCACGAGCCGTACTGGGTGCCCGTGAGCACTCGACAGATGGAGGTGGCCAATGCCCGGACGAGTCGACGGCAAGGTAGCGCTGGTGGTGGGTGGCGGTCAGACGCCGGGCGAGACGATCGGGAACGGCCGCGCCACGAGCATGCTCCTCGCCCGCGAAGGGGCGAAGGTCGTCGTCGCGGACATTGACCTCGATCGCGCCGAGGAGACCGTGCAGGCGATCACCGCCGAGGGCGGCGAAGCCGTCTCCCAGGTCGTCGACGTCCTCGAGGAGGCATCCGTGAAGGCCATGGTCGACGCGACGATCACGAAGTACGGGCGCCTCGATCTGTTGCACAACAACGTGGGTGCGAGCCTCTCGATCGGCGACAAGCCCGCGGTCGACCTCGACGTCGAGGGGTGGGATCGCGTGGTGAACATCAACCTGCGCGGCATGTGGCTGGCCTGTAAGTGGGCGATCCCGCAGATGAAGCAGCAGGGCGCTGGATCGATCGTGAACATCTCGTCGATGGCGGCGATGCACGTCTATCCGCGCGTCGGATACAAGGTCACGAAGATGGGCGTCATCGGCCTCACGGAGCAGCTCGCCGGGGTGCACGCGCAGGACATGATCCGCGTGAACACGATCCTCCCCGGCCTGATGGAGACGCCGATGGCGATCGAGGCGCGCGTCGAGGCAGGCCAACCCCGCGAGGAGGTCCTCGCCGAGCGGAATTCGAGGATCCCGCTCGGCGGCAAGATGGGCTCAGCGTGGGACGTTGCCTACGCCGCCCTCTTCCTGCACTCGGACGAGGCGAAGTTCATCACCGGCGTCTCGCTGCGGGTGGACGGCGGGATGCAGGTCGGGCACTAGCCGCCGGAAGCGAAGCGGCGGCGCGCTTCGGCCTCGGCCTTCTCGTTCAGCTCCTCGAGGAACTCGATGAGCGTGAGCCCGGACTCGTGCCACGCCGCCGCTGCCTCCACGCCGATGTAGCGGTGGTGCCACGGCTCGTAGATGTAGCCCGTGATTTCCTCGCCGTCTTCGGGGTAGGAGAGGGCGAAGCCGTACTCCCACGCGTGCTCCGCGAGCCAGATGCCCGAGGGTGAGTCGGCGAAGGACTCCAGCAGCTCCCAGCCGTTGTAGGGGTCGGCGAAGTCCATCGTCGTGCCGAGCTGGTGCTCGCTATGGCCGGCCTCGGCGCTTTCGCGCCGCGCCTGCTCCTCGCCGACGGTGTTCACCCAGTACTGGAACGTCGTGACCTGCTCCGCGTACGAGCGGTACGCCGAACGGATGCGCAGGTCGACCTCGTCGCGCTCCCACGCGTCGGACATCATCGGCTCGAGCGCCTCGATGACATCGGCCCGCAGGAGGCCACCCTGGCCGCCCATGAGCCAGTTGCCCGGGATCGCCTCCAGGTCCGGCGGCACGTAGTCCGCGGCCAGCGAGTACTTCTTGCTGACCAACTGGTGCAGGTCAGCATCGAAGTAGTCGGGCACAGTCGAGGTCGGGTCGGGTGTCGCGGTGGTGGTGGGCGTTGCGGTTGGAGAGTCGGTGGCGGCGGGGGGCGCTGTGTCCACGGTGATGTCATCACCTGCACCGCACCGGACGAGTAGAGGGACGGCAGCGACCTGCGCGGTCAGCGCGAGGAACGCTCGGCGGTTCAGCCTCAACGTTCAGTCCTAGTCCAGCCCCGCTTACCTGAAACCGTAGCGCAGATCGTCGTCATGGGCGTTTCATCGCCCGGCTTCATGGTCGTGTTAACGTGCCGCCACCTCGGAAGAGGTCTGGGAAGGCCACCGATGCGCGTGCTGCAACGCCCGTTCTACGGGTGGTGGATCATCCTGGTCGGCGCCATGGTCGCGTACAGCAGCGGCCCCGGGCAGTCGTTCACCTTCAGCGTCTTCATCGACTCGATCATCGAGGACACCTCCCTCAGCCGGACGGCCATCTCCACGCTCTACGCCGTGGGCACGGGCCTGAGCGCGCTGATGGTCGTGATGGTCAGCCGCCTCGCGGATCGCTACGGGGCGCGCACCACGCTGATCGGCGCGGCGATCGGCCTCGGGTTGGCCTGCTTCGCGATGTCCGCCGCCCGAGGGCCCCTGTTGGTCTTCTCCGCGTTCGCCGCACTGCGCGCGCTGGGCCAGGGCTCCCTCACGATTAACTCCACGCTGCTCGTGGCTCAGTGGTTCGTCCGGCGTCGAGGGCGCGCGATGGCCCTCATGGGGCTCGGCTTCCCGGTGTCGGTGGCGACGATCCCGCCCGTTGCGAACTTCCTCATCCAGAACGTGGGCTGGCGAGAGGCGTACGCCGTCCTCGGCGTGATGGTCTGGATCCTCGTGCTGCCGGGCGCACTCCTCGTGGTCCGCAACCGGCCCGAGGATATGGGCCTCTACCCGGACGGCGCCGACGTCCCTCCACCCGGCGAGGAGGCCACGGACAGCGTGATCGACCGGGCGATGCCCGTGCTGACTTCCGCGAAGTTCTGGATCCTCGCGATTCCGCTGTCGACGACCTCGCTCGTCTCCACCGGCCTCGTGTTCCACCAGGCGGCGATCGTCGCCGAGCATGGCCTCTCGGCGTCCGTCGCGGCCGCGATGTTCGTGCCGTACGCGATTACCTCGGCAGGGGTGTCGCTCGTCGCCGGCGACGCCGCTGACCGCTTCGGACCCAAATGGGTGTTCGCGGCGGGAATGCTGACGTTGCTGTCCGGGATGGCGCTGGCACTCGTGATGGGGTCACTGGCACTCGCCATCGTCTACGCGATGATCATCGGGGCCAGCGGCGGCTTCTCGAGGATCGTCACCTCAGTGACGTGGGCCCACTTCTACGGACGGCAGGGGCTCGGACGCGTGCAGGGTTCCGCCGTCATGGTCTCTATCACCGCGTCAGCCCTCGGGCCGTTGCCGCTCGCGTGGCTACAGGCTCAGTTCGATGGCTTCCGGCCCGGCATCGCCATCCTCATGGTGCTGCCGGTTGCGGCCATCATCACCGTCGCGCTCGCGAAGCCACCCGGTCGCGGGGCGCAGGTCGAGGCCGTCCGAGCGTCGTAGTGCCTCGCGCCCGACTCCGTATCGCTGCGCGACCCGCACCCGAGGTGCCATCACAAGTGGTATGAATGCCCTCGGACATCGCGCCCATTGGGGTCGGGCACATCGGGCCACATCGGGGCACGCCGGGAGGACGACGACATGACGAACGAGCAGCAGTACGAAACGATCATCGTCGAGAAGGAGCGTGGCCGCGCTCGCATCACGCTCAACCGTCCCGAGAAGCTCAACGCCCTCTCGAGGCAGCTCCAGCGCGAACTCCGCGAGGCGTTGTGGGAGGCCGACCGCGACACCCGTGTCCACTGCGTGATCCTGCGTGGCGCGGGACGCTCGTTCTGCGCGGGGTACGACCTCACCCCGGACCGCCGTCTCGAGGGCGAGACTGGCGAGGCTGATGACTACGCCCAGGTCTACCGCCAGAGCCAGACCTTCGACGACGACGTCTGGCGGATGGAGCAGGCCCAACGCGACCGCATGACGATCTTCGACATGCACAAGCCGGTGATCGGCCAGATCCATGGCTACACCGTCGCGGGTGGCACCGACCTCGTGTTCCTGTGCGACATCGTGGTGGCGTCCACGGACTCGCGGATCGGCTTCCCACCGGTGCGAGCGCAGGGTGGGCCGCCTCAGCACATGTGGACGTATCACGTGGGCCCGCAGTGGGCGAAGTACATGCTGCTCACCGGCGAGTTCATCACCGGCGAGCAGGCCGAGAAGATCGGCCTCGTCTGGAAGGCCGTCGAGCCGGACCAACTCACCGAGACCGTCGAGGAACTTGCCGACCGGATGGCGATGATCCACCCCGACTTCCTCTCCGGGAACAAGCGTTCCGTGAACATGGCCCTCGAGATGATGGGCGCACGCACGATGCAGCGGTTTGCCGCCGAGCAGGACGCGCGGATGCACACGTCTCCGGCGATGGAGGACTGGCGCGTCCGCAACCGCGAGCAAGGGCTGAAGGAAGCCCTGGCGTGGCGCGACGGCCGCTTCGCGAACCCGGATACCCGCGCCAAGTGGCAGCAGGAGACCTGGGCCGAGGGCCCGCGTTCGCCCGGCGCGTAGATTCGCGAGTCTTGTGGGGACAGCTGCTATCCAAACGGGCAGGCATGCCCCATCCTGAAAGAGGTTGGTCGTCGGCTGTCCACAGTCGGCGGCCAATCTGCTTCTAGACTTCCCTCGCATTGGTCGGCGCTCTCTGAGAGGCCTCCCCCCCGTGGTCACACCGTTCGCGGCTGCGCCGCATGACGATGTCCTGGCGTTCCTCGTCCAGGTTGGGATCCTCCTCTTCACCGCTCGCCTGCTTGGCACCGTCGCCCGCCGGATGGGACAGCCGCCCGTGCTCGGCGAGATCCTCGCCGGCGTGGTGCTCGGGCCGTCACTGCTGGCCGGGCTCGCGCCGGGCATCGAGGAGTGGCTCGTCCCACAGACCGAGGCACAGGGCCACCTCCTCGAGCTCGTCGGCCTCCTCGGAGCGCTGTTCCTGCTCCTGCTCACGGGACTGGAGACTGACCTCGCGCTGATCCGTCGCCAGGCGCGAACGGCGACCGCGGTCGCCGCGGGCGGCCTCATCCTGCCCTTCGCGACCGGCCTCGGGCTGGGGTTCCTCCTGCCGGAGGCGCTGATCGGCGAGGGCATGGAGCGCGCCGTGTTTGCGATCTTCCTAGGGACGGCGCTGTCGATCTCCTCGATCGCTGTCATCGGCAAGGTGCTGATCGACATGGACCTCATGAGGCGAGACGTGGGGCAGACGATCATCGCCGCCGCCGTCATCGACGACACCATCGGGTGGGTCGCCCTCGCGGTCGTCGCTGGTCTGGCCGGCGGCACGGCGCTCACGGTCGGCAGCCTCGGCGGTGTGCTCCTCAGCACGGTCGCGTTCATCGCGGGCTCGTTCCTCCTCGGGCGGCTGCTCGTGCGGCAGGTCTTCCGGCGCTTGCCCAGCCGAGGCCACGACGAGGACCTCGTGCTCAGCGCCGTGGTCGTCCTGATGCTCGCCTGGGCAGCGATCAGCAGTGCGCTGCACCTGGAGGCGGTCCTCGGGGCGTTCGTGATGGGCATGCTGATCAGCCAGGTCGCGTCGCTCCCCCTCTCCGTCCGCGAGACGCTGGACCGCATCACGGTGGGCGTGTTCGCGCCAATCTTCTTCGGGGTTGCCGGACTGAAGATGGACCTGAGGGCGCTCGCGGACTCGGAGTTGGCGCTGCTGACGCTCGTGCTCCTCGCCGTCGCCACGTTCGGCAAGGTCTTCGGCGCGTTCGCCGGCGCGAAGTTCGCCGGGGTGCGCGACAACTGGCGAGCGCTCTCGTTCGGCGCCGCCCTGAACGCCCGCGCGGCGATGGGGATCATCATCGCGACGGTCGGTCTGTCGCTCGGGATCGTCTCGCAGGACCTCTTCTCCATGCTCGTGCTCATGTCCGTCGTGACGGCTGTCGGCGCGCCACCCTCCCTGCGCTGGGCGGTCTCACGCGTCCAGCTCGAACCCGTCGAGGCTGCTCGACTCGCCCGCGAGGCGCTCGCCGGACGGAGTTGGATCCTCAACCTTGAGCGCGTCCTCATGCCCGTTCGCTACAACCCCACGGACGTCGACGCCGCTCGACCGATGGAGGCCCATCTCCTCGAGCGGTTGGCGGCCGGTCGCAGGCTCTCGATCACCCTCCTCACGGTCGTCGAACCTTCCGAGCGCGACAGCGCGCGCCGGTACCTCGACCGCTTGGCGAAGGCGTACCCGGGACACGAGGTGCGCATACGGGTGGTCGAGGGCGTGGGTGTGGAGGAGGGCATCCTCGCGGAGGCGGAACGCGGCCACGACCTGCTGCTGCTGGGTGCATCCTCCCCGGATGAGGACTCGGCTTCGGTCTACTCCGACGTGCTCGACGCCGTGGTCC
>Ga0209024_1002034_pt1 | contig 13335 bp, 10 predicted proteins | sample AutmiccommunBRH5_FD_187380 | JGI IMG/M metagenome (GOLD analysis project Ga0209024, IMG submission 187380) | Deep subsurface microbial communities from Mt. Terri, Switzerland - Autotrophic microbial communities BRH/5 (SPAdes) (version 2) | ecosystem: Environmental > Aquatic > Deep subsurface >...
TTGATCCAGCCCATGGCGAAGATCATCCCGGCCAGCCACATATAACCCAGCCAGTTGGTCAGGACGCTCATGGTGAACACCCGCGTGATCTGCGAGGGCTTCAGGCCCAAGCGCGAATACAGTCGGAAACGCAAGGCGATGCCGCCGACCCAGGCGCTCAGGTTGAGATTGAAGGCGTAGCAGACGAAGGTGACCGGCAGGATCTGTCGGATCGGCAGGTCATGCCGTGCATAGCCTTTACCGAGCACGTCGAAGAAGCAGTAGACAAGGTAGCTTCCAAACGCGGCCGCGCCGGCCATCCACAGCGTCTGCGCCTGGTAGTTGCGCAGGGTCTTGTAGACCTCTGCCCAGTCGAGGTTGCGCGCAAGGCCGATCAGCAGGCCGACGATCAGGGCGAAGAAGACGTAGGTGAGGATCTTCTTGATCAGCGGCCAGCGCCGGCGCCAGCCGCTTTTTGCCTCGGCCTGGTTGGTCTGGCTCATTGGTGGTCTCGCTGCAGGGGGGAGGGCACGGGATCGAGTGGGCGGGCGGTGTCCGGATCGATCAGCTCCAGGCGCGGCTTGTGCTCGGGGAACAGGCTGACCAGTCCCGGGAAGTGCCGCAGGAAGTGGAAGATCAGGAAGGCCAGCGGCGCACGCCACCAGAATCCGCGGACGATCCGCTCCAGCGGAATACGCCGGCAGTCGGTCTGCAGCAGGTGATCGAGGCGCTCGTGCAGGTGGCGGTTGAACACATGATCACGAATGATCAGGTTGGCCTCCAGATTGAGCGACAGGCTCAGCGGATCGAGGTTGCTCGAGCCGACTGTGGACCACTCGTAGTCGGCCAGCGCGACCTTGCCATGCAGCGGGCGGCGGCAGTACTCGTGGATCTCCACGCCGTCGCGCATCAGGTAGTTGTAGAGCATGCGCGCGCCGAACTTGGCGATGGGCATGTCCGGCTCGCCCTGGAGGATCAGCCGCACCCGCACCCCGCGCCGCGCGGCGTTGCGTATTTCCCGCAATACACGATAACCGGGGAAGAAATAGGCGTTTGCAATCAACAACCTGGAGCGAGCATCTCGAATCGCTTGCAGGTAGTGCTGCTCGATGTCATTGCGGTGCTGATCGTTGTCGCGGATGACGAACAACGCCCGCGCCTCGCCGCGGCTGACGCCACCGTAACCCGGCGCCTGATGCCGCATGCGCCGCCGCCACCAGCGATGGGTCGGCTTGCCCGGTGCGATCTGCGCCAGTGCGAAGTGGTGGATATCACGCACCACGGGACCTTCCACCTGCAGGGCATAGTCCTGCTTGGCGGCCGGGCCGAAGTCACCCAGGTGATCGGCGGAGAAGTTGATGCCGCCGATGAAGGCAACCTCGCCATCGACCACGACGATCTTGCGATGCATGCGGCGGAACACGTTGAGCCGGCGGCCGAGCAGGCGCTTGCCGGGATCGAACATGTGAATACGCACGCCGACCCGGGTCATGGCGGTGACGAATTCGCCGCACAGGTCCGCCGAGCCGTATCCGTCCACGGTCACATCGACGCTGGCGCCGTTTTCCGCAGCGGCGATCAGCGCTTTCTGCAGCTCCGCGCCTACCTTGTCCTGGAACAGGATGAAGGTTTCCAGCAGCACTTCTTTCTTGGCCTGGGCGATGACCTCGAACACTCGAGGAAAGAACTCTTCGCCGTTTTCCAGTAACTGAAGGCGATTCCCGTCTCTCCAGTGGTAACTCATAGATGTATCTCCACCGCTAGGGGCAGATGATCGGACAAGTGCGTCCAGGGTTTGTTACCGAGGATTCGCGCATCGTGGCTGCTGGCATTACGCACATAGATGCGGTCCAGACGCAGCATCGGCCAGCGCGCCGGGAAGGTTTTCGCCACCTGGCCCTGGGAAACGGCGAACACCTCATGCAGGCCAGCGCAGCGGTCCAGTGTCCTGGTGGCCTTGAGTCGCCAGTCGTTGAAGTCTCCCGCGACCACCACCGGCGCACCTTCGGGCAGCGAGTCGAGCAGGTTGCAGAGCAGCTCCAGCTGTTGCTGGCGGTGGGATTCGCGCAACCCCAGGTGCACGCAGATGGCGTGGAACTCATCGTGCCCCGGCACCTGCAGCACGCTATGCAGCAGCCCGCGGCGTTCCGGGCCGGCGATGGAGATGTCGAGATTTTCGTAGCGGGTGATCGGAAACTTCGACAGCACGGCATTGCCATGGTCGCCGTCCGGGTAAACCGCGTTGCGGCCGTAGGCGAAATCGGTCCAGATGCTGTCGGCCAGGAACTCGTACTGCGGCGTGGAGGGCCAGTTATGAAAGCGCATTGCATGCTTGTCGTGGGTGCCGAGAACTTCCTGCAGGAACACCACATCCGCCGAGACGCTGCGCACCGCTTCACGCAGCTCGGGGAGGATGAAGCGACGGTTGAGTGCGGTGAAGCCCTTGTGCGTATTGACCGTGAGAATGCGGATCGAATTGACCGCTGTCGCCATGTGGGCATCGAGGTCGGCGCTTTCGATCGGGTGATTTTTGTCCAGAGTCAAACCATTGCTCCTTCCAGTTGGCCAGGCGTGGCCTGCAGGTGTTCATCCAGGCCGAGCCGGCGCAGCAGTTGCCGCGCGTCATAGGGCGCGCGAACCTTCACGTCGTTGTCGAAATAGCAGTACACCGCGCGGGATTTGCGCGGCCGCGGCTTGCGCGGGCTGGTCAGTCGCGCGTCATCGGGCTGGTCGCCGTCGCTCCAGCGCTGGATGCGTTGACACCAGTGGTCCAGCGCGGCATCGGTGTAACCGCTGGTATAGAGCTCCTCCGCGCCATGCAGACGGATGTAGACGAAGTCGCTGGTGAGGTCTTCTAGGTGCGGCCACTTGCCGGCGGTGTCGGCCACCACCAGCGCGACCCGGTACTTGCGCAGCAGGTCGATGAATTCGGGCGCGGCGAAACTGTCGTTGCGGATTTCCACCGCGTGCCGCATCGGCCGCTTGCGGTCGATGGACAGGTAGCTGCGCCCCTCCATGCGGGGCTCGCATCCTTTGGCGATGGCCAGCGCGGCTTCGGTGTCGTGGGGCAGCTGGCGAAGGAAAGTCTCGAACAGTTCCGCATCGAATTTGAACGAAGGCGGGAACTGCCAGAGGATCGGCCCGAGTTTTTCCTTGAGCTGAAAGATTCCCGAAGCGAAGAAGTTGGCGATCGGTTTCTCCACATCGTTAAGACGGCGTACGTGGGTGATGTAGCGCGGCCCCTTGATGCTGAAAACGAAGCCCTTTGGCGTATCGGCGTACCAGTCGGCATAGCGCTCCGGGGTCTGCAGCGAATAGAACGAGCCATTGATCTCGATGCTGCTCACCGCGCGCGAGGCGAACTGCAGTTCCTTCTTCTGCGTCAGCCCCTTGGGGTAGAAATCGCCGCGCCAGGGCGCATAACGCCAGCCGGATATGCCGATATGAATGTTCGCCATGGGCCGGCCCTACCGTGCAATCAGGACAGACGAGGCGCTTGCCGGATTACTGGCGGCGGTAGCTGCTACGCAGGGCGTTTCACCGGTGATGGGGTTGACCGCTTTCATAACCACTCCAATTCGCCCAGACAGGTGCGCAATCGCCGATGCGCACATCTGTTCCGACTTTTGCGCGCAGTAGCGGTTCACCTTTTCTATCGCGGTGGTGGCAGTTTTAGCGTGCGGGTTGCGCTCTGGACCGCGGTCTTGCGGCTGAAGTGAGCGGTTTCAGTCCGGCGACAGGCTCCACGGCAGGTCAGCGGAAAAGGCGTCGACCAGATAATCGATCATCACCCGGACCTTGGCCGGAGGACGTCTATCGGGCGGGTAGACCACGTGAATTCCACCAAGCTCGACGCACGGCTGATCCAGCTCGAGGGCGACCAGTTCACCGCTGCGCAACGCCTTGGCGACAATGAATTGCGGCTGGTAGATCACGCCCTGTCCACCGACCGCGGCGGCCACCAGGGCTTCCCCATTGTTGGCGACCAGATCGCCGTTGACTGCGATCCGCACTTCGGAATTGCGACCGAACGGCCAGACCTTGCCCGCGGCGAGGCTCGCCAGGCTGTAGCCGAGACAGTTGTGCTGCCCCAGGTCGGCGACGCTGCGCGGCACGCCTCGCTCATCCAGGTAGCGCGGCGCGGCACAGACCAACAATGGGGAATCGGCAAGCTGGCGGGCCTGCATGGGACTGTCCTGCAGTCTGCCAATGCGAACGGCCATGTCCCAGCCGCCATCGATCAGGTCGATCCGGCTGTCGGTCAGGCCGAGTTCCACTTTGACCGCGGGATGGCGACGGCTGAACTCTGGAATGAGCGGGGCGATGAATTGGGTGCCGAACGTCAGCGGCACATTCATGCGCAACAGCCCGGTGGCCTCGATCCGCTGCGACGCAACGCTGGCCTCGGCTTCCTCTATCTCCGGGAGGATGCGCTGGCAGGCCTCCAGATAGTTGCTGCCGGCCTCGGTCAGGCTCAGGCGACGGGTGCTGCGGTGGAACAACTTGACCCCGAGACGGGCCTCCAGCGCATCGACATGCTTGCTTGCCATCGCTGGCGACATTTCCAGATGGCGCGCCGCCGCCGAGAGGCTGCCTGCCGTGGCAGCGCGGGCGAATATGCGCATGCCAGTGATTCTGTCGAGCATCGCAGTTCCTACTCCTGGTTAAAACTGTGTGTGCCTTTTAGCAGGTTCTCTCACTGCTGAGTGTAGGTCATGCTTTGTCGCACGTCCTTCACGGAGTCCGCTGATGATTGCCAGTGATCCTGCAACCGATCGAACCATGCCGACGCTGTTCGTGCCGCATGGCGCCGGGCCTTGCTTCTTCATGGAGTGGAACCCGCCGACCGCCTGGAACGCCATGGCTGATTTCCTCAGGGGCATCGCGGCGACACTGCCGGTGAAACCGACGGCCATCGTGCTGATTTCCGGGCACTGGCTGCAGCCGACGTTCAGCGTCACCAGCGCTGCGCGGCCGGCGTTGGTCTACGACTATCACGGCTTTCCGCCGCACACCTATGAGCTGCGCTATCCGGCTGCAGGTGAGCCGCGGCTGGCTGCGCGTATCGCCGGTCTGCTCGAAGACGCTTCGCTCGGTGGCCAAGAGGACGCACAGCGCGGCTTCGACCACGGCATGTTCATCCCGCTGAAGCTGATGTTTCCCGACGCGGATATCCCGGTGGTGCAGCTTTCGTTGCGCAGCGACCTCGACCCGCAGGCACATATCGAGGCCGGTCGTGCCTTGCAGGGCTTGCGCAAGGACGGGGTGCTGATCGTCGGCAGCGGCATGAGCTTTCACAACATGCGTGGCTACGGCGATCCGCGTTTCGCGCCGATCTCCGACGAGTTCGATCGCTGGCTGAGCGCTGCGGTCGAATCTGCGCCCGAGCAACGCGATCTCGCGCTGCAGCGCTGGGAACAGGCGCCGTCGGCGCGCCTCTGTCATCCGCCGCGCGCCGAGGAACATCTGCTTCCGCTGCTGGTGGCGGCCGGCGCGGGTGGCGACTCCATCGGACGCAAGGTCTTCAGTGACCGCGTCATGCACACCATGCTGTCCGCCTATCGCTTCGGCTGACAGGGCAAATTTCTACAGGAGAACAAGCGATGTATCGATCACATGCCCGTATCGCGGCCGAGAACCCGCAGCGGCTGATCAAGCGGCTTTGCAACCACTGGCGGCACAAGTTTCCCGTACATTTGGACGAGCAGGGTGGGGTCATCGAGCTGCCGATCGGCCGCTGCAATCTGCGCGCCGTTGAGGGATACCTGAACGCACACCTGGAAGCAGCCGATCAGAACAAGGCGCTGCAGTTGCAGAAGGTTGTGGCCGATCATCTGGCGCGCATGGCGGGGGAAGAGCGCCTGCAGATCGACTGGCAATCCGAAGCGGGCGAGCCGCCCGGAGCCGCTGCGAACGCGAACACGGCGGTCGACTCCAGAAGTCGCTACGGCACGGTTTCGCGAGCATTCCACTGGCTGATGGCACTGCTGATCGTCTGGCAGTTTCTCAAGCTGGGCGACCGCATCGCCGAAGGCGAGCACTGGGTTGGGCAGACTCTGGTGCCCTGGCATGTTTCCCTTGGCGCGGTGCTGCTGGTACTGGTGGTGCTGCGCATCGTCTGGGCGGCGAGCCAGCTCAAACAGCGCCCGCCGCACGACCCGGCCACAGCATGGCTGGTCAAGGGCGGTCATCTGGCACTGTACGGCTGCATGTTGCTGATGCCGACCAGCGGTCTGCTGTATCTGATCGGCAATGGCTACGGGGTCAAGGTGTTCGGCCAGCAACTGGTGGAGAAAGGCCCGGAGATCGCCTGGGCCGCCTCGCTCGGCAGCGTGCATTCACCGCTGGCCTGGCTCACCGTACTGCTGGTGCTCGGGCATATCGGCGCTGCGCTGTATCACCGCCTGGTCAAGCGCGACGACATCTTGCAGCGCATGCTCTAGGGTCTGGTCCCGTTTCGTCGCAAGTCGCGTCGCTGCGCCAAATGGCGCCATGGCCGGGCGGCGTTCCGCAGGCGCAGGACACAGGTAATGGGGTTCCCTTGCCAAGTCCCGCAACGCCGCATGGTGCCATTTGCCGCGCAACCCGAAGGCCCTGGCTTCACTGGCTGCTCAGCGCAAAGTTCGGCAGCGAGCTAACCGGCTGGTTGAAGCGGAAGGGGATCGACAACATCGAGCTACCATAGGCCTTTTGCACCACGAAGTGCAGGTGTGGTCCGGTGCTGCGGCCGGTGTTGCCGGACTTGCCCAACAGCGTGCCGAGCTTGACCTGCTGCCCTGGCTTGACCCGCACCGATCCGCGGCTCAGATGCAGGTAGGCGCTGTGGGTGCCGTCCTCGTGTTCGATGCGCACGTAGTTGCCGGCCGGGTCGGGAAATCGGCCGCCCTGGCCGTTGCGAATCTTCACCACGGTGCCCGCCCGAGCCGCCACGATAGGGGTGCCGACAGGCATGGCGATATCCACCGCATAACGACCGCTCGGCGAGTTGTGGCTGAAGTCGCCGCCAGCGCCTTGGGAGATGCGGAACGGCCCGCCTTGCCACGGCAGCGCGTACGCCGGCCCTTCGACCGAAACCGAGTCAGGCTGATCCGGCTCCGGCGAGAACAGCATCGCGTAGCTGAACGAATGCTTGAACATGATTGGCCCGCCGGCCTTGCGCTTGCTCAGGGTAGCCACGCGAACGCGGCTGTTGGCTGGTATGGTCTTGCGAATCACCCCCTTGCCGACGCCGGCCACATTGACCATGCGCGTCAGCCGCAAGGTGACCTCGACCGGCACTTCCAGCGTGTTGCTGACGTCCATCGCCTTGCCGCTGCCGGCACGGTTGATGAACAGGCGCACCGAGCCCGGTTTGTCGGCTTTTGCGTGGTTGCTGGCGGCCAAGGCCGGCACCAGAGGCGCCAGCCCGAGCAGTAATAGAAAGGGATAAAAAAGCGGTCGCAGAGAGAGCATGACGTGTGATCCATCACGGAAAAGACAAGGCTGCCGGCGACGAGCAGAACGAATCCGTTGGGTTGGTTAGGGGGCCGCGCTGGTTTTGGGACTTGAGTCACGCGATGAGGTTCACTACCGCGTGTCGTTTTTTGCGCGTGGGCGCGGGACTAAGTCTGTAGCGGTACAGAGCTTTGCGGTCGAGACCGCTCCCACATCCGTTATGGGTTTGGCGTGAGGTGGGAAGGGCGTCTATAGCCCGATTTCCGCGCGGCGACATTCAGGGACGCCAAGCCAGCCGTGCCGCTGAACTGTTGAAGCACCGCTTCGCGGTCGAGGCCTGGCGGCCCCGCGCTCCCCACAAAGCAAGTTGGTGTGGAAGGGGTAGCAATGGATGCCAGGCACGCGATCCCGGAGAAAGCCAGCATAAGTGCCCCGGCCACTGGGCCGAGGCGCCTTTGCTCACTCGTCGGACTTGATCAGTTCGAGCAGCAGCAGCGAACGGCCGGTCACGGCGTATTCGTCGTTGAAGTCGAACCGTTCCGGTCGAGCGGTCGGGTGGTTGGTATCGATCAGGCGATTCCAGTAGATCCCTTGCGGCACCTCCGGCAGCGTGAAATTCACCAGGTCATGATGCGCGTTGACGATGATCAGCAGCGTTGCGTCGGAGCCTGCACGTCTGATGCCCGTGGGCTGGGCTCGACCGTCAAGCAGCATGCCCATGCAGCGGTTGTGTGCGTCCTCCCACTGCTCGATGGACATTTCCTCCGCATTCGGCGCCAGCCAGGTCACGTCCTTCACACCCAGCTCTTCGTGGTAGGCGCCGACCAGAAAGCGCCCACGGCGAAGCATGGGGAAGCGCTGGCGCAAGCGGATGAGCTTACGAGCGAAACCCAGCAGGCCGTAGCTGTCTTCGCTGATGTCCCAGTTGACCCAGCCGATCTCGCTGTCCTGGCAATAGGCATTGTTGTTGCCGTGCTGTGTACGGGCGAACTCGTCACCGGCGACGATCATCGGCGTGCCCTGGGAGAACAGCAGCGTGGCGAGGAAATTGCGCATCTGCCGATAGCGCAGCTCGTTGATCTCCGGGTCGTCGGTATGCCCCTCGACGCCATGGTTCCACGACAGGTTGTTGTCGCTGCCGTCGCGGTTGTCTTCGTCGTTGTCCTCGTTGTGCTTGTGGTTGTAGGACACCAGGTCCTTCAACGTGAAGCCGTCATGGGCGGTGACGAAGTTGATCGAACTGAACGGGCGCCGCCCGCGCTGGTTGAACAGATCGCCGGAGCCGGTAAGACGGCTGGCGAAATCAGCCAGCTGGCCGTCGTCGCCTTTCCAGAACGAGCGCACCGTATCGCGGAACTGGTCGTTCCACTCGGCCCAGCCCGGTGGGAAACCGCCAACCTGATAGCCGCCGGGGCCGCAGTCCCAGGGCTCGGATATCAATTTGGTCTTGGCCAGCACCGGGTCCTGGCGACAGGCGACGAGGAAGCCGTGGCGCTCATCGAAACCGTCATGCTCGCGGCCGAGAATGGTCGCCAGATCGAAGCGGAAGCCATCCACGTGCATCTCGGTCGCCCAGTAGCGCAGCGAGTCGGTGACCATCTGCAGTACGCACGGGTGGCTCATGTCCAGCGTGTTGCCTGTGCCGGAATCATTGATGTAATAGCGCTTGTCGTCCGGCATCAGGCGGTAGTACGAGGCGTTGTCGATGCCGCGCATGGAGAGGGTCGGGCCGCGCTCGTTACCCTCGGCGGTGTGGTTGTAGACCACGTCGAGAATCACCTCGAGGTCGGCGTTATGCAGGTGCGCGACCATCTCCTTGAATTCGGTGATCTTGCCGCTGGCCAGATACTTGGGGTGCGGCGCGAAGAAGGCGATGCTGTTGTAGCCCCAGTAGTTGGCCATGCCTTTTTCGAGCAGGTGCTGGTCTTGCACGAAGGCATGGATCGGCAGCAGCTCGATCGAGGAGACGCCAAGCTTGCGGATGTAGTCGATCACTTCCGGCGTCTTGAAGCCGGCGAAGGTGCCGCGCACGTCGTCCGCTACCGCCGGATGGCGCATGGTGTAACCGCGCACGTGGGTCTCGTAGATGATCGTCTTGTCCCAGGGCACCTGCACGGGGTGATCGCGGCCCCAGGTAAAGGCCGGATCGATGATCTTGCACTTGGGCACGAACGGTGCGCTGTCGCGCTCGTCAAAGCTGAGATCTCCGTCAGGGTGGCCAATGGTGTAGCCGAACAGCGCTTCGGACCATTTCAGCTCGCCTACCAGTTGCTTGGCATAGGGGTCGATCAGCAGCTTGTTCGGGTTGAAACGATGGCCGTTTTCCGGGTCGTACGGACCGTATACACGGTAGCCGTAGATCTGTCCGGGATGCGCATCCGGCAGATAGCCGTGCCAGATCTCATCGGTGTACTCGGGCAACTCGATACGCTCGAGTTCGATCTCGCCACTTGAGTCGAACAGACAAAGCTCAACCTTGGTGGCATGGGCGGAGAAAATGGCGAAATTGACACCCAGGCCGTCCCAGGTTGCCCCGAGAGGGAAGGGCAAGCCCTCACTGATCCTGGACGGGGTCGTAACCTGCGGCACGTAGGGCTTTTTCTTACTCATGAAATCTCCAAAGGCGGATTCCGGAAGGCATGCCGAGGCGAGTGTCGGCGCGGACGATCATTCGACCGATCCGACGCCGACAAGATGCCTGCCGCCGGTCAGCTTTCCTTCTTCGCGCGCGGGGTGCGTGTTTTCTTGATGGTTTCGGGTGTACCGGCCTTGGCATCGGTGCCAGCCTTGGGTGCGGCACGGCTTGCGCGGGGCTTGGCAGCTGGCGCGTCCTTCGAATCCTTCATGTCCTTGGCTTTTGTCTTGGCTTTTGGTGTGGCGTCGGTGGGTTTGGTAGCGGTCTTGCGTGGACGACTGGCGGGCTTGGCATCGGCAGCGCCGTATTCGGCCTCGACCAGCTTGCGCGCCATTGCCCAATGGCGCTCATCTTCCCCTTCCGGGCAACCCTCGGATTGCCAGATCTGATAAGCGAACTCGCGGATACGTTGCTCTTCTGAACTCATTGTTGGGATTCTCCATTTGCGGTCATAGACGTATGCAGGACGGCCACCGATAGTCCGTCCAGAACGCGCGCAACCTCTAGGCTGGCTTGTTGGGATGAGACTGTCGTTCCGTCGAAAAGTCGCTCGAATTCACTACCGTTTAGCGCCTCGGGCAGTGTGATCCGGGTGTTGCCCCAGCGCTGCGCCGGAATGCTCGGCACTCCACGATCTCCCAGCAGATCCGCTGCCAGCCGCGGTACCACGACTACCACCCACTCGCCTTCCAGCTCGCGGGCAAAGACCAGCAGCTGCTCGGCCTGCTCACCAGAAACCGCAAGCGGAAGATAACGGCCTTCGCTCAACAGCCGTGGATAGCGTCGACGCAGCTGCAGTGTGCGGCGGATCACAGCTTGCTTGATGCGACCGTCGTGCCAGCTTTGCAGCAGCTCATCGAGCGAGGCCGCGCTGGCGAGGCTGTGCTGCCGTGCAGTGAAGTCCACCGGCCTACGGTTGTCGGGATCGACCAGACTGAAGTCCCAGTACTCGGCACCCTGATAGAGGTCAGGCACGCCAGGGGTGGTCATGCGCAGCAGGCTTTGCACAAGGCTGTTCAACGCACCGGCAGGGGCCAGTTCGGCAGCGGCTGCAGCGATTTCGTCCCGTAATGGTGCACCTTCGTCGGTGAGTAGCAGGTACTCGACGTGCTGGCGGCAGGCGCTTTCGTAATCGCTGTTGGGGTCGCTCCAGGTGGTGCGCAGCTTGGCCTCGCGCAGGGCTTTCTCTTGCCATTGCAGGATGCGCGTGCAGTACTGCTCCATCGCAGCCTTGTCGTCGGCCCGCAGCTCCAGCGGCCAGCTGCCGAGCAGGATCTGGAACAGCATTAGCTCATCGCCGGGCGAGGGCGCCGCACCGTCGCCAAGCTGCTGGATGTGGCTGGCACTCATCTCGCGCCAGCGCCGCACCTTGCCGGCAAACCATTCGGCGCGCTCGCTGATTACCGCGATGCGGGCGCGGGTATCCTCGCCACGCTTATGGTCGTGGGTCGCGGTGGTCAGCATGTTGCGCGGGAAGTGCTCGGCGCGTTGCAGGCACTCGTCGTGGAATGCCTGCAATGGCGCGCTGAAGTGCTGTGGGTCGAAACCGACATCATTGCGCGACAGCAGAATGCCGGAGCGGTAGCAGGCGGTATCCTCGACGGCCTTTGCCGCAGCCGGTGAGGTTAGCTGCTGGAAGCGTGTGCAGGCGTAGCGACGAATCTTGCGCAGGCTACGCGGCAGTTGCCGCAGGCTTTCGCCGCCGAGCCAGCGCTGCAGATGCTCGAGCAACGGCCAGTCGGCTTCGCTCAAGGTCGTCTTCGCGCCGTCCAGCGCCTGCTGGAAGAACGGTTCATCGGCCTCGCGGCGGCCCGGCGCGGCAATGTAGGTGCGATACACCGGGAAGTGAATGATCAGCTCCAGCAGCGCGCGGCGAATCGCGCCGAGGGTGATGTCGCGGGTCATCACGTCGCCGCGGGCGACCTGCAAAAGCGACAGGGCGACGGTTTCGAAGTCGCCCGCCAGCGGGCCGGTCAGCACCAGCTGGCGAGCCTGGCGAGCCTCTTCCATGAAATCGGTGGTGCGTCCGCTGGTCTCGCTCCACAAGGAGCACAGAAGTGATTCGCCAGCCGGGTCATGTTGCAGCAGCGACACCTGATTCATGAATTCGTAACCGGTGGTGCCGTCCACGCCCCAGTCGTCATGCAGCCGCTCGCCACCGGCGAGAATCTTCTCGACGTAGATCGGCACGTGATCCTGCACCGCGTCCTGCGGGCGCCCGGCATTCAGCCGATCGACACGCCGGCGCAGGCGTCGGCAATAGCCGCGCGGGTCGGCTAGCCCGTCGATATGGTCGATGCGCAGGCCGTCGACCAGGCCATCGCCGATCAGCTCGAAAATCTTGGCGTGGGTTTCCTCGAACACCACCGGACGTTCGACGCGCAGGCCGCCCAGCTCATTGATGTCGAAGAAGCGCCGCCAGTTGATGTCGTCACCCGCGGTCCGCCAGCTGGCCAGACGATAGTTCTGACGTTCCAGCAGGCTGTGCAGGCGGCGGAAGCCGTCATCGGTAGTGGAGTCGTAGCAGTTGAGCGCCTGCTCCAGCGCCTGGCGGGTGCTGGCGTCCTGGAGCTGCTCGGCGAGCTCGGTGCGTAGCAAGCGAGCGGCCTGGTACGGCGCGGGCTCGGTCTTCAGGGCATCGAAGTGCTGCGCCAGGGTACGCAGCTGCGGATGATCGGCGGCACGCAACACCTCGCCGTAGCTCGGCGGGGTGATCGGAAAACGGTGCTCGTAATGCTCGGCGTACAGCGAGCCGTTATCAACGTCCAGGCGCAGCTTCACGGTGCCCTGCTGCAGCGCCTCGCCGTAGTCGCTGCCAAGGAAGGGCACCAACAATTGGCCTTCGAGCAGGGGGTCCGGCGAATTCCACTCGATGTCGAAGAACTGCGCGTACGGGCTGCGGCGGCCCCACTCGAGTACGTCCAGCCACCAGGCGTTGCCCGAGCCACCGACCGCCATGTGGTTGGAGACGATGTCGAGGATGAGCCCCATGCCCTTGCCGCGCAGGGCCTCCACCAGGCGCTGCAACGCCGGTTCGCCGCCCAGTTCAGGGTTGATGCGGGTCGGGTCGATCACGTCATAGCCGTGCATGGAACCGGGGCGGGCGGTCAGCAATGGGGACGCATAGATGTGGCTGATGCCGAGTTCCGCGAAGTAGTCGACCAGCGCAGTAGCGTCGTCGAGGGTGAAGTCGCGGTGAAACTGCAGTCTCAGGGTTGCGGTTAGGTCTTTCATCGATGCGCAGCTCCACGATGGTTACGACGGGCCTGCGCAAAGGACGCCAGCCG
>Ga0209024_1002036_pt1 | contig 13319 bp, 12 predicted proteins | sample AutmiccommunBRH5_FD_187380 | JGI IMG/M metagenome (GOLD analysis project Ga0209024, IMG submission 187380) | Deep subsurface microbial communities from Mt. Terri, Switzerland - Autotrophic microbial communities BRH/5 (SPAdes) (version 2) | ecosystem: Environmental > Aquatic > Deep subsurface >...
CGGAGCCGCGCACCTCGCGGAGGGCGGTGTAGACCCGCTCCTTCGTGATCTGGAACTCGCCCATGATCGCGGCGGCGTCACCGTCGCGGGCGTCGGCGATGGCGATCAGCAGGTGCTCTACGCCGACGTACTCGTCCTTCAGCCGGGTGGCCTCGTTGTTCGCGGCCTCCAGCATCTGGACGATGCGCGGGGTGGTGTAGATCTGCACCACGTCGCTCTGGAGCCGCGGCGAGCGGTCCAGGCGTTCCTTGATCGCCCTCGTGAGGGCGTCCGTGTCGACGCCCATCTTGTTCATCACCTCGCGCGCGAGGCCGTCCCGGCGCTGCACCAGGGCGAAGAACACGTGCTCCACGTCCCACTGCGCGTGCCGCTGGTTGCGCACGAGTTCCTGGCTGCCCTGGAGGACTTCCTGGGCCTGCTCAGTGAATCGGTCCTGTCGCATCATCTGTCGTTACCTCCACCGGCCGCGGCACCCCCAGCCGATGTGGAGGACGCATTCGGGTTGTTGTTGTTCGTGCGCGCCGCCTCCGAACGGAGTTGCGCGCGGGCCTGCTCGAGTTCCTGGCGACACTTCGCGAGTTCCGCCTGGAGTTCCTCGACGCGGTTGCTGAGGCGGAGGATGACCTCCACCCCCGCGAGGTTGACGCCGAGGTCGTTGACCAGGCGGATCACCTGGCGCAGCCGCTCGACATCGCGGAACGAGAAGAGGCGTGTGTTGCCGCCTGAGCGGGCGGGCTGCACGAGGCCGATGCGCTCGTAGGAGCGGATCGTCTGCTGGTGCAGGCCGACCATCCGGGCGACCACGCTGATCTGGAACACCGGCTCGTCGTGGGGAAGTTCGTTCGCGTTCGTCACGAGGCATCCTCCCCACCACTTGCGCCGGCCGCTGCCGGCTCTGCGTTCGAATCGCTCGAGGTCGCCGAAGCCCTCGACGCTCGGAGCGCCTCGAACAGTCGTCGCTGCTCGTCGGTCATCGGGTCGGGGAGCACGAGGCGGACGCGGGCGAGGAGGTCGCCGTAGCCGCCCGATGTCCGAGGCATCCCCTGGCCGGCGAGGCGGAACTGCTTGCCGCCCTGCGTCCCAGCCGGGACCTTCAGCGCGAGCGTCTTGCCCTTCAGCGTGGGCACCTTCACCTCGCCACCGAGCGCGGCATCCTCCACCGGCAGGTCGACCTCGACGTGGAGGTCGTCGTCCTTGCGCTCGAACCGCGAGTGCGTGGCGACGTGGACGCGCAGCAGGAGGTCACCCGCCGATCCGCCGTTCGCGCCAGGCCCACCCTGGCCTGCGAGGCGGACACGCTGTCCGTCCTTCACCCCGGCCGGGATGCTCACCTCGACGCGCTTGAGGGGCGTGGCGACCCCGGTGCCGCGGCAGACGTGGCAGGTCGCCCCGGCGATCTGGCCGGTCCCGGCGCAAACGCGACAGGGCTCCTCGCCCGCGCGGATCTCGATCGTGCGCTTCGCGCCGGCGTACGCCTCCTCGAGGGTGACGCGCACGTCCGCCTCGACGTCCTGGCCCTTCGTGCGCCCGGCGGCCCGGCGGAAGATGTCGCCGAAGACCCCGCCCGCACCTCGACGCGCGCCACCACCTCCAGCGGCCGCGCCGAACAGGTCACCGAGGTCGAACCCATCGTCCGAGGAGAAGTGGAACGTCTGGCCGCCCGGTCCGCCCTGTGCACCGCCAAACCCTCGAGGGTCGAAGCCGACTCCGCCACCCTGGCGGCGTCGCATCTCCTCGATCTGGTCGGCGTGCATCCACTGGTCGCCGTACTTGTCGTACTTCTTGCGCTTGTCCGGGTCGCCGAGGACCTCGAAGGCGGCGTTGATCTCCTTGAACTTCGCCTCGGCGTCTGGGTTGCCGGGGTTCACGTCCGGGTGCCACTGGCGGGCGAGACGACGGAACGCCGACCGGATCTCCTTTTCGGAGGCGGTCTTGGCTACACCGAGGACTGAGTAGAAGTCATTTGCCATGCACTGAGTGTAGGGATGGGCATCGATCTTGTCTATAAAATCTGATCGAGGGTCACTCAGATATCTTGACGAGGAGGCGGCCGCGGTGCATCATTCACCACAAGTCCGGCACCCGCGGACGGCGCAGTTCCGAGGAAGGGGTGCCGGCAACGAACGATGAATCGAGATCGTGGTAGCACTCGGGAGCCGCACCCCACGCAACAACCCAGGGGAGACGCCGAGAGAAAGGACATGACCGTGACCAACGATGTCGTTCGCCGTGATCCATTCGCGGCCATCGAGACCCCGTTCCGGCGAGTGTTCGACCGGATGTTCGATGACCCGTTCTTCCGGGTTCCCGCGCTCGGGATGGGTTCCTACAGCGATGAGGGCGCCCTCGCACTGGACGTGTACGAGCACGACGGTGCGCTGAAGGTGCAGGCCTCGCTGCCCGGGTTCAGGAAGGATGAGATCGACGTGCAGGTGCACGACGGCATCCTCTCCATCAAGGCGCAGCGCACCTCTGAGCACCAGGAGGGTGAGCCGAACGGCAAGTACTACCGCCGCGAGCGCTCCTGGGGTGCCGTCAGCCGTCGCGTCGCCCTCCCGGGCATCGTGAAGGACGCCGACGTGGACGCCGAGCTGAAGAACGGCGTGCTGACGCTGACCATCCCCCTCCCGGAGGAGAAGCAGCCCAAGCAGATCCAGATCAAGGGCGAGTAACCCGCGCTGCTCGCCCCGCCCTGCCCGCTCACGGCCGAGTGAGCACGAAGCCCCCGGTGCACCGGGGGCTTCTTCGCGCGTGCTAGCGTCCCGGCACGTCCGACGGGCGAGCGGCAGGAGGCACGACATGACGGGGATCTGGCCGGGCGAGACGCAGTGCGTGGTGATGCTGGGGTTCGACGTGGACGGGCCCTCCGCGATGATCCGGCGCAACCCCGAGGTGGAGCGGATGCCCTCGGCGCGGTCGATGGGGGAGTTCGGGCCGGACGTCGCGATGCCGCGCATCCTGGAGATGCTGCGGGACCACGACATCCCGGCGTCGTTCTACATCCCGGGCTGGGTGGCGGAGCGGTGGCCCGGGACGGTGGAGGCGATCGCGCGCGACGGGCATGAGGTCGCGCACCACGGTTACCTCCACGAGCCACCCGCCTCGCTCGTCGGCGACGAGGAGGGTGAGGTCCTCGACCGGGGGAGCGCGATCCTCGAGGGAATCACGGGGGAGCGGCCTCGGGGGTACCGGTCGCCCTCGTGGGAGTTGAGCGACCAGTCGCTCTCGCTGCTCGCCGACCGCGGGTTCGTGTACGACTCGAGCCTGATGGGGGACGACGCGCCGTACCTCGTAGATGCCGGCGGTGGGCGCGACCTCGTCGAGGTGCCCGTGCACTGGTCGCTGGACGACGCGCCGTTCTACCCGTTCAACCCGGCCGTGAGCCGCACGGAGGTGATGGCGAGCCCGCACGCCGTGTACGAGACCTGGGCGTCTGCCTTCGACGAGATCTACGAGCGAGGCCGCGCGTACACGCTGACGATGCATCCATGGGTGACTGGCCGCGCCGGCCGTCTCTCGATGCTCGAACGGCTCATCCGCTACATCGCGGCGTTCGACCACGTCGAGTTCGCCCGGACGATCGATGTGGCCGAGGGGTATCGGGAGCGGGTGGCGGCGGCTGGGTAGGTTCCGTGGTTGGGCGCGCGTGCATCTCGTGGGGCTCGCCCTTCGACAAGTTCAGGGTGAGCGGTTGCTTAAGACCCGATCGATATCACCCGCTCACCCTGAGCTTGTCGAAGGGGAGCCGTCGGGATGCTGGGTTGCAGTAGTGGGCCGCTTCCCCCACCCCAACCCTCCCCCGCCCTTCGGCAAGCTCAGGGTGAACTTGGGGGAGGGGGTCCGAGGCCGGAGGGGGTGAAGGCCGAAACTACGCACGCAAGTCCGAGGGCTTCGCGTCCGGCGAGGCCTGCGCCTGGCGGTACGCGTACCTCGCGCTGTCCTTGACGCGCTCGAAGCCGCGCCAGTTGCCGAAGCGCTCCGACATGGAGGACGTGACGTTGTGGGCGGCGGTCTCCTGGTCCTGGCCGTCGGCGATGGCGGCGCGGATGCCCTCCGCCATGGCGGCGATGAAGTCGCGGGCCTCTTCGAGGGCGGCACGAGAGCCGATGGGGCCGTGGCCTGAGACGAAGCGGTCGACGCCGAGTTCGAGGAGGCGCGTGTCGGTCCCGACCCAGTCGGCGATGTAGCCGTCCTCCATGAAAGGGACGCCGCCGTCCTGTGCCACGTCGCCGGTGAAGACGAGGCCGTGCTGGGGCAGGTGGATGAAGATGTCGCCGCTGGTGTGGGCGCGTCCGAAGTAACGCAGGTGGAGTTCAGTTTCGCCGACGTGCAGGCGCATCGAGGTCTCGAAGGTGAGCGCCGGGGGCGTGACCTGGACGGTCTTCGCCTCCTCGCTCCACGGCATGCCCGAGGTGGCCGCGCGGTTCCGCCACCACTCGATGAGGTCGACGTCCAGCATCTCGGCGCGGCAGTTGTCGTGGCCGATGATCGTGGCGTCCGGGAACTCCTCGTTGCCCCACGCGTGGTCCCAGTGGGAGTGCGTGTCCACCACGTAGCGGATCGGCTTCGGGGTGAGTTGCTTCACGTCCTCGATGAGGTCGCGCGCGAATGAGGGCACACGCAGCGAGTCGATGACGAGGACATCGTCGTCGCCCACGATGATGCCGCCGTTAGTGAGGCCGGCATGCAGGCGCGCGAACACGCCGTCGGCCAGCTCCACGATCTCGGTGCCCTCGGTGAATTGTGTCGCCATCGTGCGTCTCCCCTCGCGGCCCGACGATCGAGCGCTGCCGCGAGAGAGTACGACGCGGCGTCGAAGGCGTGCGGGCGCGCTATCCCCCGCGGATGAGCGTGAAGGCCGTGAAGGCCACGAACCCGCCGAGGAGCACGATGCCCTCGATGCGTCCGATGTGAGCACGGCGCCACATGAGTGGCACCAGCACGAGCGCGCTCAGCGCGAGCATGGGCAGTTCGAACGCGTAGAGGTCCAGGCTGACGCCGATGGGCCTCGCGGCGGCCGCCCCGCCGAGGACGCCGAGGACGTTGAACAGGTTCGAGCCGACGACGTTGCCGATGGCGATGTCGTCCTGCTTCTTGAACGCCGCGATGGCGCTCGTCACGACCTCGGGGAGACTGGTGCCGACAGCGACGACCGTCGCGCCGATCGCGAACTCGGAGATGCCGATCGTCTCGGCGAGCTCGGTCGCGCCGCGGACGAACAGCCACGAGCCGAACGCGAGCGCCGCGATGGCCGCCGCGAGGATCGGGACCTCGAGGGCGACGTTCACGCGCTCCGGATCGTCCGGCAGGATGCCCTCGAAGTCTGGTTCTGGCTCCGCCTGCACCTCAGGCGAGCTGAACCACTTCAGTTGCACGACGCTGAACACGAGCAGCAGGACGACGCTGACGATCCCCTCGAGGCGGGAGACCTCGCCGTCCGCGAACAGGATGAGGGCCCACACGGTCACGGCAATAAGGATCGGGATATCGAAGCGCAGCATGCGCCGGTGGATGGCGAGCGGCGAGATCACCGCTGCGATGCCGAGGACCAGCAGCACGTTCGCGATGTTCGAGCCGATGACGTTGCCGGCCGCGACGCCCTCGGCGCCGTCGAGGGCGCTCAGGAGGCTCACGGTGAACTCCGGCATCGACGTGCCGAACGCGACGACGGTGGCGCCGATCACGACGGTGGAGAGTCCGAGGCGGAGGGCCACGCGTCCGGCGGAGGTCACGAGGCGGTCGCCAGCGCCGACGAGGAGGACGAGTCCGATCACGAGCCAGAGGGCGGCGATCATGGGGCTCCGGTGTCAGATGTAGGGAAAGGTTGGCCCGCGCATCATCGGACGCGCGGGCCTTATGAAGCAGCATGGCTAACGCCTCGGCGTTACTCCTCGCCGCCCAGCATCTCGGTCAGGTTGCTGAAGAACGAGCTCTTCTTGCTCCTCTTCCGGTCGCCAGATCGATAGTCATCGTCGTCCCGGTACCCGCGATCGCGTCGCTCACGGCGGTCATCGTCGTCATCATCGTCGTCGTCGCGACGACGCGCCGTCGGAGCGGGGCGGGGAGGGGTAGCGACCTCGCCGTCATCGTCGAGTTCGATCGCGATGATCTTGTCGAGTTCACCTCGATCGAGCCACACGCCCTTGCACGAGGGGCAGAAGTCGATCTTCACGCCCGAGCGGTCACGCTCGCGCATCGTCTCGCCGCAGTTCGGACAGTCCATTGATGCTCCTGCGCTGATGGTGGGATTTCGAGGATATCCGAAGGCCCGGTTTCACTCTCGCGCCTGGGGCCTTCACAGACCCAACCCGAGGCCAGTGTTACGATTCGGCTCCGCCGGTCGTCGGGATGCTCGATACCTAGATTTGGGCTCCCCGGGGTGGCCGGCAGACGGATCACGCCATGACAGGCATGACGACCGGAAACGTGCCCCGCACGCCGCTCGAACGTTCCCAGGAGGCCGCTGTGTACCGTGAGATCTCAGTGTTCACGGGCAATTCGCACCGCGCCCTCGCCGAGGCAGTGTGCAAGCACCTCGAGATTCCCGTCGGCAACGTTCAGGTGTTCCAGTTCTCCAACGAGGAAGTCTTCGTCAAGTACGAGGAGAACATCCGCGAGCGGGATGTCTTCATCATCCAGCCCGTCGTCTCGCCGGTGAACACGCGGCTCATGGAGCTGCTCATCATGATCGACGCGGCGAAGCGCGCGTCCGCCGGGCGCATCACGGCCGTCGTCCCGTACTACGCCTACGGTCGCTCCGACAAGAAGGACCAGCCGCGCGTCCCCGTCACCGCCCGCCTCGTCGCGAACTTCATCGAGGTAGCCGGCGCTGATCGGGTGCTCTCGATGGACATGCACGCCGGCCAGATCCAGGGGTTCTTCAACATCCCGCTGGACGAGCTCACCGCCTTCCCGGTGATCTCCGACTACTTCTCCTCGCTGAACCTCGCCGCACCGTGTGTGGTGGCTCCGGACGTGGGCCGCGCCAAGCTCGCGCGCGACCTCGCCGAGCGCATCGGCGCCGACATTGCGATCGTCGACAAGAAGCGCGATGGCAACAAAGAGGCCGCCGAGGCGATGACGCTAATCGGCGAGGCGTCAGGCAAGGACTGCCTGATCATCGACGACGAGATCCTCACCGGCGGCACTGTTGCCTCGGCGGTGAAGCTCCTCCGCGCGAGGGGCGCCAACTCCGTGCGTGTCGCGTGCGTGCACCCGGTGCTTGCCCCCAAAGCGTTCCAGGTGCTGGATGTCCCTGATCTCGATGAGATCGTATTCACGGACTCGCTGCCCCTCGTGCATGGCGAGTTCAAGAACGTGAAGTCGACGGTGCTCTCGATCGCGCCGCTCTTCGGGGACGCGATCCACCGCATCCACACCGGCGGCTCCGTCGGCGGCCTCTTCCGCTAGGGCAGACTCGTCGGCCTCGAGCGATCGGCAGAGTCACCCGCGACCTCGGGCCGCTGACTTGGGCGGTCGCTCACATTCTCCTCACACTTCCGCTCCGTTCGGGATTCCCGCTGACGGCAATCGCGGTACCCTCGAACATCGGAGGATGAAGCCCCATGGTGGGAATGTTCCGCAAGATCCTCGGCGGCGGGGACTCCAACGAGCGCGTGCTGAAGACGCTCCAGCCGCTCGTCGATCAGATCAACGCCCTCGAGCCTGACATCGAGCCCCTCTCGGACGACGCGCTGCGCGCGAAGACCGATGAGTTCCGCGCGCGCTACGAGGCCGGCGAGTCGCTGGACGACCTGTTGCCTGAGGCGTTCGCGGTGATCCGCGAGGCGATCCGCCGCGCGACGGATGGCGTGGAGCGCGCGTACGACGTGCAGCTCATGGGCGCCATCACGCTGCATCGCGGCCAGATCGCGGAGATGCGCACCGGTGAGGGCAAGACGCTCGTCGCGACGATCGCGATGTACCTCAACGCCATCGCCGGCGAGGGCATCCACGCCGTCACCGTGAACGACTACCTCGCCCGACGCGACGCACAGTGGTATGCGCCCGCCCTCGACGCGCTCGGGCTCACGATCGGCGTGATCCAGAACGGCGGGACGGCCTTCCGCTACTCCGCCGAGCGCGTCTCCGAGGAAGGCTCGTTCGAGCACCTCGTCGCGGTGCCGCGCCGCGAGGCGTACATCGCCGACGTCACCTTCGGTACGAACAACGAGTTCGGCTTCGACTACCTGCGCGACAACCTGGCGACCACGGCCCAGGGCCGCGCACAGCGAAGCCGTGCGTACGCCATCGTCGACGAGGCGGACTCGGTACTCATCGACGAGGCGCGGACGCCGCTGATCATCAGCGGTGCGTCGCAGGACGACACCTCGGTCTACCCGCGCTTCGCGCGCATCGTGCCGCAGCTGGAAGAGAACCGGCACTACACCGTCGACCTCCGCCACAAGGCGGTCGCGCTGACCGAGGACGGCGTGGAGCACCTCGAGCGCGCGCTCGGCATCGACAACATCTACTCGTTGGAGAACTTCCGGCTCACGCGGTACATGGAGGCGGCGCTGAAGGCGCAGATCCTCTACCACCGCGACCGCGACTACGTGGTGAAGGACGGCGAGATCATCATCGTGGACGACTTCACCGGCCGGCTCATGGAGGGCCGCCGCTGGTCCGATGGTCTGCACCAGGCCGTGGAGGCCAAGGAGGGCGTCCAGATCCAGCGTGAGTCCGTGACCTACGCGACGATCACCCTTCAGAACTACTTCCGCCTCTACGACAAGCTGGCCGGCATGACCGGTACCGCCGCGACCGAGGCCGAAGAGCTCTCCGAGATCTACAAGCTCGAAGTCGTCGTGATGCCCACGCACCGCGAGATCCAGCGCGAGGACTTCGCCGACCTCGTCTACCGCACGCAGCGCGGCAAGTGGGGCGCCGTCCTGAAGGACATCACCGAGAAGAACCAGGCGGGCCGCCCCGTCCTCGTCGGCACGGTCGCCATCGAGACCTCGGAGATGCTCGCCGCTGAACTCAAGAAGGCGGGCATCGACCACGAGGTGCTGAACGCGAAGCAGCACCAGCGCGAGGCCTCGATCATTTCGCGGGCGGGGCAGCCCGGCGCGGTCACCATCGCGACGAACATGGCCGGCCGCGGTACGGACATCAAGCTCGGCCCGGGCGTCGCCCAGGCCGGCGGCCTCCACGTCATTGGCACCGAGCGACACGAGTCGCGCCGCATCGACAACCAGCTCCGAGGGCGCTCCGGCCGCCAGGGCGACCCCGGATCGACTCGCTTCTTCGTCTCGTTCGAAGACGACCTGATGAAGCGGTTCGCGCCCGACTGGCTGCCCGGCATGATGCAGAAGCTGGGCATGGACGACGCGGAGGCGCTGGAGTCCAAGATGGTCACGAGGGCCATCGAGCAGGCCCAGCAGCGCGTCGAGGGCCACAACTTCGACATCCGCAAGAAGCTGGTCGAGTACGACGACGTCATCAACCAGCAGCGCACCGTGGTCTACAACGAGCGCGACAAGGTCCTCCGTGGCGAGTCCATGAAGGACAGCATCCTCGACATGTTCGACGCCGAGGTGGAGACGCTCGCCGACACTCACTTCGGCGAGGTGCACGACGCCGAGGCGTTCCGCGCCGCGATCGAGGCGATGGTGCCCGACCTGCCGGAGGATGCCCTCAACCCGGACGGCCTGAACGCCGACGCGGCGATCGAGGAGGCTCAGAACCTCATCGACGAGCGCTACGCGAAGATCGAGGAGGAGTTCGGCGAGGACAGCGTCCGGCTCCTCGAACGGCTGTTGCTGCTGCGCGCGATCGACATGATGTGGGTGGAGCACCTGACCGCCGCCGAGGAGCTGCGGCAGGGCATCGGTCTCCGCGCGCTCGCGCAGCAGGACCCCCTCGTCGTCTACAAGCGCGAAGCGCACGACATGTGGACGCAGTTCCGTGAGCGCATCCGCCAGATCGTGACGCGCCAGATCTTCCGCACTCGCCTCACGACACAGGCCGTCCAGGCCGCCCAGCAGGAGCAGGCGCCGAAGCAGGTGACGACCACCGGCCCGGGCGAGCCCGGCGCCGACGGTGGCGACGGCTCCCGCCCGACCGCGACTCCGGTCACGGCTGGCGTCGCGATGGCCGACCCTGGCGAGAACGCCTCGCGCGCTGAGCGCCGCCGCTACGAGCGTGCCTTGCAGAAGGCCGAGAAGCGGAAGGGCAAGCGGGGGTGAACTTCCGCCCACCGGAGATCTGGCTGATCTCCGGCATCCCTGGTGCCGGCAAGACCACCGTTGCCCGAGCGCTGGCCGCTCGGCTGGAGCGCGCCGCGCACGTCGAGGGCGAACAACTGTGGCAGCAGATCGTCTCCGGTCGCGAGATGCCCAACCCCACGCTGGAGGGTGAATCGGAGCGCCAGTACGAACTGGTCATCCGCAATCAATGCCTCCTTGCCCGGTCCTACGCAGAAGCTGGCTTCACCCCTGTGCTGGACTTCGTTGTCGTCACGCAGACCCACCTTGAGGCGTACCAGAACTACCTCGTCGGTGGCGCGCTTCGGTTTGTCGCACTCGCGCCCTCCACGCAGGTGATTGCAGAGCGCGACGCGGGACGCGGTGGCAAGACCGGCAACACCTGGCAGCACCTCGACCCCACGTTCAAGACGGAGTTGACCGGGCGAGGACTCTGGCTGGATACGTCGGACCTCGGCGTAGATGAGACCGTCGAGGCGATGCTCGCGCGCACTGACGAAGCGCTCGTCCACCGCGTCTAGGGAGGCGAGTTGCCCTGCTTCTGCTAGTAGCCCTGGGACTCTCCGCGATGCTGCTTGCCCAGCCGCCTACGGTCTCGGCTCAGAGCGAACCTCGGTACTCGATTCAGGAACTTACGCGCTGGTACGACGAACTGCGCGATCCTGTCTTTGAGCTTCCGGGCCTGGTTGCGACCGACCTCGACGAAGTGGCTCATGTACTGCGCTACTCGGTGGTGGACGATGCTTCGGGAGCGTCCCTAGCCACCATCGTCGAAGCTCGCGGCGTCCCTGAGGACGCCATTGTGATCAATGTCATGTCGAGAGCGAGCATCGGTGACCCAATCGCTGTTTCGCCATCGGCGAACGACTCGTTAAGTCCGCCGACGATTTGGCTCGTGCTCACTGGCGCGGTCGTTGCGCCGATCCTGTTGCTTGTTGCTGCGCGGTGGGTGCTTGGGCGCCTCTAGCGACGCAGCTCGCTCGGACGTTGGGGGCGAGGGCACTACGATCGCTGGGCGGTGGGTTCCGGAAGGAAGATGCGGTACGTGAACGACGAACTTCTTGCGCGGCTCTACGACAACCTCGATCCAGACCACGAGTGCACCCCGTACAAGGGTGGCTGTGGGATGCCGCACTACCGGTACAACCTGAGCGCGCCGACCTGGCTCGAGAACTGGCCTGACTACTCGCCTGGCCGCGAGAAGGCCGAGCAGGTCCGCGCCGTCCGCGACTGGGGTACCGCCGAGTAGGCGACCTCGGTTCGAGAGGAGGCCCGCGTGGCCTTCTACACCACGATCGAATCCCCCGTTGGACCGCTGTTCCTGGGCGGTTCGGCGGCGGGGATCCATCGCCTCGTGTTCCTCGAACCTGACGAGTCGCGCCTCCGCACGGTGTACACGCTGGATGGCTCCATCGCCGCGCTCGAACGCGACGCCGGTGAGCCAGCCACCCGCGACGAGGGGTCCGCGGCGCCGGCAATCCTCCAGCTCCACGAGTACTTCGAGGGCTCCCGGACTGTCTTCGACCTCCCGCTTGCTGCGCGTGGGACAGGGTTCCAGCTCGCGGTGTGGGACGCACTGACGCGGATCCCAGCGGGCGAGACGCGCTCCTACGGCGAGGTTGCCTCGATGGTGGGTGCGCCCTCGGCGTCGCGGGCGGTGGGGATGGCGAACGGACGGAACCCGATCGCCATCGTCGTTCCGTGCCACCGTGTGGTCGGGGCGAACGGGACGCTGACGGGCTACGGCGGTGGCCTGCACCGCAAGCGGTGGCTCCTGGAGCACGAGGCATCGTCGATGCCGCTCTTCGCCACGGCCAGAGTCTAGGGCGACCTACCGCGACGCCGTCTCGACCCCGCCCTCCTCGGGCAGCAGTGCGCCGACATCGCGCTCGCGGAGCTCTCGATCCCACAGCACGACGAGTCCGACGAGGCCAACGCACGCGATCCCGCCGACGACCAGGGCGGCCGATGCGCCGATGGCGGCGGCCATCACGCCGCTGAGCGTGAACCCCAGTGGCGGGCCGCCGCCGGCGAGCATGCTGCGGAACGCCTCGACGCGGCCGCGGAGCGCATCGGGCGAGACGCTGAGGATCACGGTGTTGCGCGGGATCATCTGGATCGCGTTCGTCGCGCCGAGGATCGCGCCACCGACGAGGGCGAGCCAGAACCACGGCGAGAGCGCGAGCACGATCAGTCCGACGCAGTACCCGAGGACGCCGCCGACCGTGTAGAGGCCCTTGTAGGTCATGTTGCCCAGCGACAGGATCGCGGTCGCGCCGAGGACCGCGCCGACGCCGGGCGCTCCGGACAGCAGCCCGAACCCCGTCGCGCCCACGCCGTGCATCTCCGCGAAGATCGGCAGCAGCGCGCGGTACGAGCCGAGCACCGTCGAACCGAGGTCGAGCAGCAACAGCGACACGATCACGCGTCGGCTGCGGACGAACGTCAGCCCCTCGACGAATGACTTCCACGGGCTGTCGGTAGTCGCCGCCGGCGTCGAGGGCGTCTTGATGCCGAGGATGACGAGCATCGCCGCGACATAAATCGCGCCATTGAGCACGTACGTGCCGCCGAGCCCGACGAAGTCGATCGCGAGCCCGCCGAGGGCAGGCCCGACGATCTGGGATGTCTGCCCGATGGTCGCGTTCAGGGCGACGGCGTTCACGAGGTTGGCTCGCGGGACGAGGCTCGGGATGAGCGCGGTGCGCGCCGGCGTCGTGACCGCGCTGAAGGCGCTGTTCAGGACCGTGACGGCGTACAGGTGCCAGACCTCGACGGTGTCGGTGAACGTGAGCGCGCCGAGGGCCACGATGAGGATGCCGTTGGCCACCTGGCCAGCCTGGATGAGCCGCACGCGGTTGAACCGGTCCGCGATCACGCCGCCCATCAGCGACAGCACCATGTGCGGGGCCGCCCTCGCGAGGCCCGTGAGGCCGAGGAGGAGGGCGCTGCCCGTGAGCTCGTAGACCTGCCAGAAGACCGCCACCTGGATGAGTTGCAGGCCGATCGAGGTCAGGAGCAGGGACGCGGCGAACCGCCGGTAGCCGACGAAGCTGAGGGCGGTCATGGCCTGGCTGAGGCCGCGAGGGGCGTGCGGGCGGTGTGCCATCG
>Ga0209024_1002042_pt1 | contig 13279 bp, 10 predicted proteins | sample AutmiccommunBRH5_FD_187380 | JGI IMG/M metagenome (GOLD analysis project Ga0209024, IMG submission 187380) | Deep subsurface microbial communities from Mt. Terri, Switzerland - Autotrophic microbial communities BRH/5 (SPAdes) (version 2) | ecosystem: Environmental > Aquatic > Deep subsurface >...
AATGCGTGAGTTGATGAAGCGCTCAATGCCGCGAACGCTAATAATGTCGCAGGCTTCGGCCAAAGTAACAGCCACGCCACTGCGGCCAGCACGACCGGTACGGCCAATGCGGTGCACATAGTCTTCCGACTTCATGGGCATGCCGTAGTTGATGACGTGTGAAATGGCGGGCACGTCCAGGCCACGGGCAGCAACGTCAGTGGCAACCAATACCTTGATGTCGCCTTTGCGAACGCTTGCCAAACGGCGGTTACGCACTACCTGTGGCATGCCACCGTGCAGGGCGCAGGCGCGTACGCCTTCATCGGCCAAATCGCGGGCCAGGTTTTCAGCGTCAATCTGTGTGCTTGTAAACACAACCGCTTGAACCATGTCTGGGTGCTCCAGCCAGTGGTTCAGCAGTTTGCGCTTGTGGCCGCGGTTGTCAGCCCACATCAATTTCTGGGAAATGTCTGTGTTTGCTTCGTTTTGCGCTGCCATTTCAATGCGCTTGGGGTTGTTCATGATGTTTTCAGCCAAACCGATAATGCGCTTGGCAAAGGTGGCAGAGAACATCAGTGTTTGAATGCGGTTGCCACACAGGTGGTCGATTGCTTCCAGGTCTTCCGAGAAGCCCAGGTCAAGCATGCGGTCTGCTTCGTCAACGATCAAGGTGGTTACAGTGCTCAGGTCAAGTTTGCCTTGCTGGGCCAAATCGAGCAAACGGCCAGGTGTGCCAACAACAATGCGTGCACCACGCAGGCTAGCCATTTGCTTGCCATAAGGCATGCCACCAACCACAGTTGCTACGCGAACACCCTTGGTAAATTTCACAAGGTTGATCGCGTCTTGGCTAACCTGTTGGGCCAGTTCACGGGTAGGGCACAGCACCAGGCATTCCGGGCCTGCCAGCATTTCCATGGGGCTTTGTTCGCCGCTCATCATGCGGTGCATGACGGGCAACAGGAAGCCGAAAGTTTTGCCGCTGCCTGTTTGGCTGGAAACCATAAGGTCGCCACCGTCTTTGCCCAAGGGCACGACTTCTTGTTGAACGAGTGTAGGGGCAGTAATGTTTAAAGCATTCAGGGCTTGCAGCAAAGGCGCAGCAAGACCCATGTCATCAAATGACATAGACATGATAAAAGTTCCAATTCGATGTGGACTTAAAAATTCATCGACGAACAGAAATGAGACGACGCGGCTGGGAACTTGGTTGTTCCGGATGGTCGCAAGAGAACTGGCGGCGATGGGCAAAGCACAGCTTCAAGAGCTTGTGCCAACAAAGGCAACCCAACGCGGTCCAATGGTGAAAATCGTATAAACGACCCGTTGATTTGCAATCTGGAGCGAAGTCTACTGGGTTTGTGTGCGATGCACAAGAAAAGATTGCAATTAAAACCACAATTAGAAGAAAAACATCAATATCCGCGCAATTGCCTATCAATATTTTCAGAATCCGGACGTTATCACCTACAGAGGTAGTCAATCAGGACCGGGTTATGAAAAAACTGAAAATATTGATGGTTGCAGGCGCTGCGACCATGCTGAGTTCGTGCGATCTCTCGCAGATCCCCGGGCTGGATGGAAAGTTGTCTCTGGATGACAGCAAGGCAGTGGGCGCTGCGTGTCGGCATTCCGGGCGGGCGCTGGAAGACTGCTTTACATTGAACCCGAACACACATCAGTCTGGGGTGTTTGATGGGTGGCGTGACATGAACGATTACATGTTGGCCAATCAGATCGAGGTGGTGAAGCCTGAAATTCGCAATTCAGCATACAAACCTGACAAAGTGTCACTTGATCAACGAGGGGCAAGCGCGCCACCCATGGAACCTGGCTCGAGCCCTGCGGAAACGCCTGCTGATGCTGTGCCTTTGGCGCAGGGGCGGCAGCGCTGGTCGCCCAAGGATCCCCTGGGTGCAGCCGATGCAGCCCCCATTCCGCAGGCCAGTGTAGAGAAGGCTGAGGACACAGCCCAGCCCCCCGTGGAACGCAAGGAAGAGGCTACTGTCAGTGAAAAGCCTGCGGCGGATGCACCAGCACGGCCTTGGGAACGCAAGAAAGACCCGAAGAAACACACCTGATTCGGTTGCTGTTCATCGACAACGTGGCGTGGATGATATCCTGAAAGTTCACAATTGACTTTCAGGATTTTCAGCGTGTTAATCTGCAAAATCTGTCGTATTTCCCTTCTGCTTTCCTTGGTTTTGCCCGCAGTGGCATTGTCAAACAGTCCGGAACTGTCAACCAGATCGTTCCCCGCTCCAATAACCCAGGCGTTTGTTAAAAAGGGCATTGCCAGCAGCGATTTCACCGCATATGCCTTGCCTGTTGGGCCCTATGTAAGCCGAAAGCCGCAAGCCTATGCCCATGGCTCAAGCCAGTTGGTGAATCCGGCTTCGGTTGCCAAGGTATTTACCACGGGTTTGGCCCTGCAAACGCTTGAATCAACTTACCGGTTTAAAACCGGTTTCCATGCAGATGCCGAGCCCGTGGACGGTGTGCTTAACGGCCCTTTGTACATCAAGGGCAGTGGCGATCCAGCATTTGTAACCTCTGACTTGTGGACATCTCTTCGTCAGTTGAGAACAAAAGGCGTGGACGTAATCAGCGGACCGGTTGTGTTGGATGACTCTGCGTTTACCGAGCAAATGCCAAGCCTTGGGCTGGCTGAGGAAGATGCATTTGACGATGCGCCGCACCGCGCATACCATGCGCAGCCCGATGCGCTGCTGATGAATTTCGGTGCCATGTCCATTGATTTGAGAATCAACGAGAACACGGTGGTGGTTGTGCCGGAAGAGGCACCCAAAAGCTGGGCGTTTGTGTCCGAAGTCAAATTAACGCCTGCGGGTTGCGGGGCCTGGAAAAACGGCATGACTGTGGATTTTGCCAAGTCAGGACAAAATGTGGTGGTCACTGTGCGTGGCAACTACCCGCGCCGTTGCGGGCAATCCCGGTTGCCAATTCGGGTGCCGGTACAAGACTGGCTGTGGGAAGCCTGGGTGAAAGAGATTTGGCTGCAACTGGGTGGCAGGTTTTCAGGCCAGCAGGGCGGACAGGTTGTTAAAGGAATTACGCCAGTTACTACGATTGCCTTGCACACGCATTTTGGAAAACCGCTTGGGGACCTGATCAAACAAATCAACAAGTGGTCAAGCAACGTGATGGCTCGGCATCTTGAGTTGGCGGTGGCGGGAACCCCGGAGGCTTTCAATTCGCAAATGAAAGACTGGTTAAAGCAGCAGGGCATTGCATCGAACGACTGGTTTTTCGAGAACGGCTCCGGCTTGTCCAGAAACACGCGCATTGATGCCAAAGGCTTGGCGGAGTTTTTGCGCAATATGGCGCAACGTCCGGATTTTCCGGATTTTCTGGCCAGTTTTCCGCGCGCCGGTGCGGATGGCACTTTGCACCGGCGTGTGAACAACATCAACGGATTCGCTTATCTTAAAACGGGCAGTTTGAATGGCGTACGGTCGCTGGGCGGTTACCTGCGTGATCGTGAGGGGCAGTTGTGGGCTGTCGGTATTTTGGTGAAAAGTCCACGGTCATATGACAGCTGGGAGCCCATGGAGGGCTTGCTTGAATTCCTGTACAGAGCGGATTGAATTGTCTCAAAAATGATGCGCTTGCCCGCAAGCCTTGTCCAATCTGGGTTTTCCTTTGTTAGACTGATCTATCTCTTTTTAACCACGAGCACGGAGTCAATAACATGGACGAAAGCAAAGACAAACTTTTTAGTGACATGAAGATTGTGTTGAGCGACGCTGAAGATCTGTTGAAGGCGGCGGCGGCATCTTCGGGCGAACGTGCTGTTGAGTTGCGTGAAAAAGCACTGGTTAGTTTGCGCCGTGCCAAAGAAGTGATGCAAGACGCACAATCTGCCGTGGTGGAAAAAGGCAAGGCGGCGGCCCGCGCCACCGACGATTACGTGCACGACAAGCCATGGCAGGCCGTTGGAATTGCTGCGGCAGTTGGCTTCGTGCTCGGTTTGATCGTTAACCGTCGGTAAAAGGTACACGGTGTTGAATCCAAATGCCAAGGCCGCGCTGAAACGGGTGGCCGCAAGTTTGCTGGGCATGGGCCAAACCCGCCTTGAATTGGCTGGGGTGGAGTTGGCGCAGGCGCGGCAAAACACGGTTAGAACAGTGCTTTGGTCGGTGCTAACAGCGCTGGCCGTTGCATTTGCCTCCCTGTTCGTCTGCGTGTTGGTTGTTGCGCTGGCTTGGGATACGCACCGTTTTATTGCCATTGCTGGCTGCGCCGCTTTTTATGTGGTGTTGGCGGTTTACTTTTACGTTCAGCTTAAAGACACGCTGGCCGCACAGCCTCCTTTGTTTGAAGCGACCATTGCCGAATTGGGTCGTGACAAAAATGCCTTGCTTGAAGGTTTGTCCGGTGACAATACGCAGGGGCAACAATGAGCAACAAGTTTGATGCACTGCAGGCTCGCAAGGAACTGCTGATGATGAAAGCCGAACTGGAGCGCATGGAGCTTGGTGTCCAGTTCGAAGCGGTGAAGAAAGAATTTGCCTGGGTCAATGTGTTCAGGCAAGTCGGTGGCTGGTTGGGTCAGCGAAACCTGCGTGCGCTTGGCCCCGTGGCCACCTTGGGTGGGCAGATTTGGCAGGATGGTTTGAAAAAGTATCCTTTGCTGGGCATGCTCGCTTCTACGGCACTGCTGCGTTTTCGCCAGCCGATTGCCAAGGTGGCCCTGCGGGCCGGGCTTGGTGCGGTGGTGCTGGCAGCGGGCATGTACTGGTTTCAGTCCAGAAAAGGACCTACAAACCCAAGCGGCTCATAAGTTCGCGTACCCGTTCATCCAGGTTCGGGTCAGGCTGAATACTTCTTCCCCATTCACGGGTGGTTTCACCCGGCCATTTGTTGGTGGCGTCCAGCCCCATTTTTCCACCCAAACCGCTGACCGGGCTTGCAAAGTCAAGGTAGTCGATCGGCGTGTTTTGAATCAGCACGGTGTCACGCACTGGGTCCATGCGGGTGGTGATGGCCCAAATCACTTCTTTCCAGTCGCGGGCATTCACGTCGTCGTCCACCACCACAATGAACTTGGTGTACATGAATTGGCGTAGAAAGCTCCAGGCGCCCATCATCACGCGCTTTGCATGCCCGGCATAGGCCTTCTTCATGGAAATAACAGCCATTCGATAGCTGCAACCTTCAGGTGGCAGGTAAAAATCCACAATTTCCGGAAACTGCTTTTGCAGAATTGGCACGAATACCTCGTTAAGGGCTACGCCCAGCACCGCAGGTTCGTCGGGTGGTTTGCCGGTGTAGGTCGAGTGGTAAATGGCATCATCGCGCAGCGTAATACGGTCTACGGTAAACACTGGAAACCAGTCTTGCTCGTTGTAATAGCCGGTGTGATCGCCATAAGGGCCTTCCAGTGCACAATCCCAACCCTTGAGGTATTCCGGTACGGGGGGCGGGTCGCGCAGTACGCTTACGCCTGCCCGAATTTCGGGCACTTCACCATCGGCTCTGCCTTTGCGGGCAGCCACGGCAATGGGGTGGTCGTAGGGGTATATGTGGCCTTCCAGTACCATTTCTGCTTCTGCCGGCACTTGCAGTTCATTGCCTTTGCAGGCCACCAGTTCAGTGCGGCTACCGCGTAGCAAGCCCGCAAACTGGTATTCCGAAAGCGTGTCGGGTACGGGCGTAACTGCACCCAGAATGGTTGCGGGGTCGGCACCCAAGGCCACCGAAATTGGGAAGGGTTGGCCTGGATTTTTCAATGCGTGGTCGCGGAAGTCGAGCGCGCCACCCCGGTGCGCCAGCCACCGCATGATCAGGCGATTCTTGCCAACTTGCTGTTGCCGGTAAATCCCCAGGTTCTGCCGTTTGCGGTTGGGGCCTTTGGTGACGACCAGGCCCCAGGTCAGCAGGGGTGCGGCGTCGTCGGGCCAGCAGGTCCAGATTGGGATTTTGTTCAGGTCAACGTCGGGGCCTTCTACTACGTTTTTATGGCACGGGGCGTTGGTGACCACTTTGGGCGCCATCGACAGCACCTGCTTCACTAGTGGCAGTTTGTCCAGTGCGTCACGCATGCCTTTGGGGGGCTCGGGTTCTTTCAGGTACGCCAGCGTGCGGCCAATGTCCCGCAGGGCTTCGGTGTTGCTGGCGCCCATGCCCATGGCCACACGCTTGGGGGTGCCAAACAAATTGCCAAGAACCCGGTGCTGAAAGCCGTTGGGTGCGTCAAACAACAAAGCCGGGCCTTCTGCGCGAAGTACTTTGTCGCACAGGTGGGTCATTTCGAGGATTGGGCTGACGGATTCAGGAACCCGTTGAAGTTCACCTTCTTTGTAGAGTAAATCGATGAAGTCGCGGAGGTTCTTGTATCGCATTGTGAAAAATACAGCCTGTTTGTTGTCCGGATGGAACAGTTAACAAGAAATAACAAACCACATCCAGAGGGCTTTTTCAAGCCCCCAAAAGCGCATAACGCCTGATTGTGGGGCTAGGTTATAGTTCGAAGTAGAAAGACTCTACCAGATTTTGGATTGACCCCTGCCCGGGTAGACCCTAGAATCCGCTCAGCTTTGTGACAGGTACAAGCTAAGTAACACAAACGCAGTTGGAGGGTGACACTTGAGGAAACTTAAGCAATCCTAACTTCATCTTAAGAGTGCTTTGACCATGCAGTACAGGTAATAGTGGTTAAAGCAGAACGTTCTGCCTCACGGACAAAATGGAGGCAGATGCACCGCTGAGTCAAACAATGCAGGGTCAAGCCTGCGTTTGCGTAGCAGAGGAGGTTGCATGAAGCAGTACGAAACCGTTCTGAGCGTCAATGGCCAGCAGGTCCCGTCTCAGAGTTTTTTTAAGTCATTTCGCAATGCCCTGACAGGTTTGGGCGTGGCCACATCGGTTTTTTCAGCTGGCGCAGTTGCCATCTTGCTGTCCAATGCCGAGCTTCGAAGCCAGGTTTTTTTCTCGGCTCCGGTGCAGGCTGTGTTCGCTGCCGAGATTGATTTGTTAAGCGCAGGCCTGGCAGCCAGTGGCGTTCAAGTGGTCAGCACTGCCGCGGCGGCGCAAACCAAGCAGGGTTCCGGGAGTCTGGTTCCCGTCAAGTTCAATGCCCTCGACACCAGCAAGCCGCTGACTGCGGGTCAACGACAAATCACCTCGTATTTGGCCAAGCGCTACAGCGTGTCGCCAGAGGCCGTGGAGTCCATTGTCCGGCTGGCCTACAAAGTAGGCAAGGAAGAAAAAGTAGAGCCCACCCTGATACTTGCTGTCGTGGGCATCGAATCTTCCTACAACCCATTTGCCGCCAGCCCGGTGGGTGCACGCGGTTTGATGCAGGTGATGCCGAAGATCCACAAAGACAAGTTTGAAGCCTTGTCGCCAGGCGATTGGTCGCCCCTGAATCCGGAAATGAACATGCGTGTGGGTGCGAAGATTATTCGCGAATACACCCGCCGCACAGGCTCGGTCAGTGCCGGTTTGCGCTGGTATGTGGGTGCAGCGATTCACGGGAATGACGGCGGTTACCCGGGGAAGGTGCTGGCATTGAAATCCCGTATCGATGGGGCCTTTCAGCAAGGTCACATGGTGGCATCGCGTGAAAAAGCTGAAAAGGTTTCGGTGGTTGCAACCACTGGCAGCGAAAGTTAACAGGTGCTGTTGTTGAACTGGCGAAGCCTTTGAATGGCCTCGTCCAGGCTTTCCATCGAATTGGCGTACGAAAACCGCATCATTTCATGCCCCCGGTGTTGAGAAAAATCTTTGCCGGGTACGGCACATACCCATGCCTTTTCCAGTAATTCCCTGCAATACGCATCGCTGTCGAAGGGCGCTTTGGCGTATATGTAGAAGGCCGAGTCAGGGGTAGAGTGCAATTCAATGCCGGCCTTGGGCAACGCCTCGACCATGAAGTTTCTTCGTGCTTTGAATATTTGGCGCCGTTCTTCGCAAATGGCCAGGGTTTCCTGGGTAAAGCAGGCCAGCGCCGCCCACTGGGCGGGTGTGTTTGGGCAGATGCTCAAATTCTGTGCAAAGCGCTCAATGACAGGTAGCAGGCTCTCCGGTACCACCATCCATCCCAGGCGCAACCCAGTCATTCCGAAATACTTCGAAAAGCTGTTAATGACCACCAAAGGCATTTGCTCACTGGGCGCACCAGTTACTTGCAAAACACTTTGTGCGGGAAGGTCGTAACACAGGGATTGGTAGATTTCGTCCACAATTGCAAACGCCCCTTGTGTTTGAATGCCGCCAACAATTTCCTTCATGGCGGTGGTGGTAAGTTGTGTGCCCGTGGGGTTGTTGGGCGAGGCCAGCAAAACACCCGCTGTCCGGTTGGTCCAATGGTTGGACAGGTCAGCCCAGCTTGGCTGGAAGTTTTGGCATTCTTGGGTTTGTACAAAGCATGGGTTGCCACCCGCCATTTGCACAAAAGTTTTGTTGCAGGGGTAGCCGGGGTCGGTCAACAGCACTTCCTGGCCGGGATTGATCAATGCCAGGCAAGCGTACATCAACGCGGCAGACGCACCGGAAGTAACCACGATTTGAGTTGCTGGTACGCGGACTTTGAATGTGGTCATGTAGTAGTTGCTAATGGCCTCGCGCAATTCAGGCAAACCCAAAGCAGGGGTGTAACGGGTTTTGTTGTCGGCTACAGCCTTTGTCAGTGCAATTTGCACTGTTTCCGGCATGGGGAAATCCGGTTCTCCGATGGACAGGTGAATTACCGGTTTACCTTGTACTTCCAGGGCATCTGCCTGTTTCACCAGTTCCATGACATGGAAGGGTTGTATCAACTTGCCAAGATCAGACTGCTTCAATTCTTCACCATTGTTAGTGAGTGGCGCCAACAAGTTGCGCGATTTGTGGAAACCCCTAGGGACAGCCTCCCTGGCTGAGCCTATAATTTTCGGTTCTGTTGTTCACCTAAAAGAGAAGATTATATGGCTCAACCAATGGATCAGCGCTTCAGGCAGGCCGCCCTTGAATATCATGAATTTCCAAAGCCTGGGAAATTGCAGATTTCGGCGACGAAAAGCCTGGTCAACCAGCGTGACCTGGCACTGGCCTATTCTCCAGGTGTTGCGGCTGCCTGTGAAGAAATTGAAGCCGATCCCTCCACGGCGGTGCGCTACACAGCCAAGGGCAACCTGGTGGGTGTGGTCACCAACGGTACGGCCGTGCTGGGTTTGGGCAATATTGGCCCCTTGGCGGCCAAGCCCGTGATGGAAGGCAAGGCGGTGTTGTTCAAGAAGTTTGCGGGCATTGATGTGTTCGACATTGAGATCAACGAGAGCGACCCCGACAAGCTGATTGAAATCATTGCTTCTCTGGAACCCACTTTTGGTGGCATTAACCTGGAAGACATCAAGGCCCCTGATTGCTTCAAGGTAGAGCGCGCTTTGCGCAGTCGCATGAATATTCCAGTTTTTCACGATGACCAGCACGGTACCGCGATTGTTGTGGGCGCGGCCATTCTGAACGGGCTGGAAGTTATTGGTAAAAAGATTGAAGAGGTCAAGTTTGTTGTGTCTGGTGCAGGCGCAGCCGCCCTGGCTTGCCTTGAATTGCTGGTGGAGCTGGGCTTGCCCCGCAAAAATGTGTGGGTGACTGACATTGATGGTGTGGTGTACAAAGGCCGCGCCACCAATATGGATCCGGACAAAGACCTGTTCGCCCAAGACACAGCTGCCCGTACCTTGGCCGATGTGATCCAGGATGCAGACGTGTTTCTGGGCCTTTCTGCTGGTGGCGTGCTCAAGCAAGACATGGTGCGTGCCATGGCCGCCAAGCCCTTGATTCTGGCGCTGGCCAACCCCACACCTGAAATTTTGCCAGAGCTGGTGAAGGAAGTGCGCGACGATGCAATCATGTGCACGGGCCGCACCGATTACCCGAACCAGGTTAACAATGTGTTGTGTTTCCCCTTCATTTTCCGTGGTGCATTGGATGTGGGTGCAACCACAATCACCAAGGAAATGGAAATTGCAGCGGTTCGAGCTGTGGCTGAATTGGCCCGCAAGGAACAATCGGATGTGGTGGCTTCTGCCTACCGCACTCAAAACCTCAGTTTCGGTCCTGAATATCTGATTCCCAAGCCTTTTGATCCACGTTTGATTGTGCACATTGCCCCTGCAGTTGCCAAGGCAGCCATGGAAAGTGGTGTGGCCACACGCCCCATTGCGGACCTGGATGCTTACAAAGATCAATTGCAGCAGTTCGTGTATCACTCTGGCACATTCATGAAGCCAATCTTCGCAGTGGCCAAGCGCTGCGTGGCTGAAACGCCCCAAACCTGCCGCATTGTGTTTGCCGAGGGTGAAGATGAGCGCGTGATGCGCGCCGTGCAGGTGGTGGTGGATGAAGCAATTGCCAAACCCATCATGATTGGTCGCCCTGCGGTGATCGAACGTCGCCTGGAACGATTCGGTTTGCGGATCAAACCCGGTGTTGATTTCGAATTGATCAACCCCGAATACGATGTGCGATACAAAGAATACTGGCGCATGTACCACGACTTGACCAAGCGCAAGGGCGTGACCGAAGCCTACGCCAAAATTGAAATGCGCCGCCGCAATACCTTGATCGGTTCAATGATGATCAAGAACGGCAACGCAGATGGCATGATTTGTGGAACCTTTGGTACACATTCGCTGCACTTGCATTACGTGAACCAAGTGCTGGGCCTGCGTGCCGGTTGCAACACATATGGCGCTATGAACGGCCTGATGTTGACCAACCGACAGGTGTTTCTGGTCGACACCCACGTGAACTACGACCCGACCGCCGAGCAAATTGCCGAAATTACCTTGATGGCTGCAGAAGAAATGCTGCGTTTGGGTGTACAGCCCAAGGCGGCACTGCTGTCGCATTCCAACTTTGGTTCAAGCAATCAACCATCGGCTGTGAAAATGCGTGAAGCGCTGCATATTCTGCGCAACATCGCGCCTTGGCTGGAAGTGGACGGCGAAATGCATGGCGATTGCGCCATTGATGAAGAGGTGCGCAACACCATCTTCTCGGGTTCCACCCTGACAGGTGAGGCCAACTTGCTGGTCTGCCCCAATATTGATGCAGCCAACATAGCATACAACTTGTTGAAATCGGCCGCGGGCAATGGTATTGCGGTGGGGCCCATCTTGCTGGGCTCGGACAAGCCGGTGCACATTTTGACCGCATCGGCCACCGTTCGGCGCATTGTCAACATGACTGCGCTGACTGTTCTGGATTCCAACTCCGAACGCGTCAGCTCCATCTAAAGTGCATTTTTAAAACAACAAATGGGCGTGCAAGTCACGCCTGTTTTTGTTTTAACTTATTTACAATGTGTCGCACAATGGTTTCATGAGCGAACACGACATATTTCACACTGAAGATCATGATGATGTCACCGGCCTGGTGTTGTCAGGCGGTGGTGCACGCGCGGCTTACCAAGTGGGCGTGCTGCATCAATTGGCCAAATGGTTCGAGCATGAAAACAAACGCGAGTTTGATTTTCCCTTCAAAATTTTGTGTGGCACTTCCGCTGGCGCAATTAATGCAGCAGCACTGGCGTGCGCAGGCAGAAATTTTTACCAATCCACCGACCGCATGATGAAGGTGTGGGAAAACTTCAGTTCGGAACAGGTTTTCCGTTCTGATTCTCTGGGGATCATTCGAACGGGCGCACGCTGGTTGTCTGCCCTGTCGATTGGCTGGATGCTGCGCAAACGCCCCAAGTGCTTGCTGGATAATTCACCCCTGTCGCATTTGATGCACCAGCTGTTGCACTTTCGCAGGCTGGATGAGGCGCTTGAAAATGGCACCATCCATGCCTTGGCGGTCACTGCATCAAGCTACAGTTCAGGCCGTAGCGTTACTTTTTTTCAAACACAGAAAGTGATCGAAAGTTGGGCAAGAACCCAGCGGGTGGCTTTGCCTGATCGAATTACCGTTGAGCACTTGTTGGCCTCGGCAGCCATTCCCTTCGTGTTTCCAGCGGTGAAGCTGAATATCGAGGGGCATATGGAACACTTTGGCGATGGTTCTATTCGCCAGTTGGCGCCGATTAGCCCAGCGATTCACTTGGGGGCAAACCGCGTGATGGTGATCGGTTCCAGTCAATCGGACAAAGACCACACGGCGGCCGTTGAAGTACAGAATGCCTACCCCAGCCTTGCACAAATTGCAGGCCATGCCATGGCGTCCATTTTCCTGGACAGTTTGTCAATCGACATTGAGCGACTAAGCCGGGTGAACAAAACCTTGGGGCTTTTGCCACCTGAAATGTCGACCAAAACTGCCTTGAAGCCGATCGAGTTGTTGGTTATTTCCCCTTCAGAACGAATCGATGAAATTGCAGCACGGCACACGCAAGATTTGCCGCGCCCCGTGCGCACCTTGTTGTCGGCTTTGGGTGCGACAGAGGCCAGTGGTTCTTCCCTGGCCAGTTACCTGTTGTTCGAAGCGAACTACACACGCGAATTGATTCGCATGGGGATCGCAGACACGATCGCCCAGCGCGACGAGGTCTACGAGTTCTTTCACTTGGGCAAGTCGGGCAACTGAGTTCATTGCCAAGCCGCGTTACAATTGGCGCTTCAAGGGCAGTTCAGGCGCTTTTCCTTCATGACTTCACCTATTGTTTCCGCCGCATGGCATGCCAAAATGACACGCGCCGATGTGCCCGAAGGCTTGTGCGTGGCCAGTGGGTCGCCCTTGGAGGTTTTGCGCACCTGCTCACTTGATGCAATAAACCCCATGATTGAAAAAGCCCACGCTTTGGCAAAGCAGGGCATGTATGTGGTGGGGGGGCTAAGCTATGAGGCCGCACCTGCATTTGACCCTTCGCTACAGGTGTGTGAAACCGGCGATTTCCCGTTGCTGGAGTTTCATGCTTTCGAGCCTGGACAAATTTCCGTGTGGTCAATGAATCAGATTAAGGCCATGGCGCCGGGTGCTTTGTTTCATCCCTGGCAGGATGGGCAAACCTCCGCAGCTTATGGGGAAAATTTCGCACGTGTTCGGCGTGCCATCGAGGCGGGCGAGTTTTACCAGATCAACTTGACCACGCGGTTGAAAGCCAGGTGTGAGCAGCGCGATTCCTGGGCACTGTTCCAACATTTGTACCTGACACAAACTGCACCACAGAGTTTGTTTTTAAGGGGCACTGCGCTGGATGTACTTAGTTTGTCGCCCGAGTTGTTTTTTCAGTGGGACGGTGTGGAGTTGCAAACAGCACCGATGAAAGGTACCCGCCGCCCGCAAGTGGGTGGTTTTGATGTGCTGAGCGACAGTGAAAAAGACCGCGCAGAAAACGTGATGATTGTCG
>Ga0209024_1002044_pt1 | contig 13260 bp, 15 predicted proteins | sample AutmiccommunBRH5_FD_187380 | JGI IMG/M metagenome (GOLD analysis project Ga0209024, IMG submission 187380) | Deep subsurface microbial communities from Mt. Terri, Switzerland - Autotrophic microbial communities BRH/5 (SPAdes) (version 2) | ecosystem: Environmental > Aquatic > Deep subsurface >...
CGGCCCAGCCCTCGGTCGCCACACGTCCTCCCTTCGCATCGAGGCCGACGGCGACGCGGCCCGGGAATTTTTTGCAGGCCTCGATCACCAGCGCCGGGTTCTTGACCGCCGCCGTGCCGATGATGACGCGGGCGATGCCCCTGGCGAGCCACATCTCGAGGGTTGCCAGATCGCGGATGCCGCCGCCGAGCTGCGCCGGCATCGAGATCGCGGCAAGAATGCTTTCGACCGCCGCGGCGTTGACCGGCGCGCCGGCAAAGGCGCCGTTGAGATCGACGATGTGCAGATATTCGAAGCCCGCCGCCTCGAAGGCGCGCGCCTGCGCCGCCGGGTCGTCGTTGAAGACGGTCGCCTTGTCCATCAGCCCGTGAACGAGGCGCACGCATTGCCCGTCTTTCAGGTCGATTGCCGGAAACAGGATCATGGCCGCCACTTCAAAAAGTTTCCGATCAGCGCCAGACCGAGCGTCTGGCTCTTTTCGGGGTGGAACTGCGCGCCGACCATGTTGTCCTTCGCGACCATCGCGGTGACAGGTCCGCCGTAATCGGTGCGGGCGAGCACGTCCACTTCCGATTTCGCATCGAGGAAATAGGAGTGGACGAAATAGGCGTGCAAGCCCTCGTCGCCGGTTTCGATGCCGTCGAGCAGGATGTGCGGCCGCGTTTGCGTCAGCGTGTTCCAGCCCATATGCGGGATCTTGAGCGCCGCGTCATCGGGCTTCATCACCACGACGTCGCCGTCGATCCAGCCGAGGCCTTCATGCTGCCCATGTTCGAGACCGCGCGCGGCCATCAGCTGCATGCCGACGCAGATGCCGAAAAAAGGTTTGGCGTCGCGTTGCACGGCGTCCGTCAGCGCCTCGACCATGCCGGATACGCCATGCAGTCCGGCGCGGCAATCGCCGAAGGCGCCGACGCCCGGCAGCACGACGCGGTCGGCGGCGCGCAGGGCGTCGGGATCGCTCGTGACCAGAACATCCGCGATAATGGCGTTGTCGCGGGCCGCGCGCTCGAAGGCCTTGGCCGCCGAACGCAGATTGCCCGAGCCGTAATCGATGATCGCGACTTTCACGGGGCGCTAGCCTCCCGCCTTTGGGAAGAGGCCGAAGACGTCGTCCGGCTTCGCCGCGGTATCGGCGCGGCGTCCCCAGATCCGCTTCGGCGGCGGCGCGGGTGCGACATCGAGCGGCCGGTCCCATTTGGCGAAGAAGGCCCGTTCGGCCTCTTCGAGATTGCCGCCGCCGGCAAGGCCGACCATGCGATAGCCGCGGCGCGTCAGCGTCCAGCGGCGGATGTCGTTGGCCTCGAAGCCGAGCATCAGTTGCAGCGCCAGCGAACAGACGGCCGCGCCCTCGGCGCCGAAGAGGTTTTGTGCGAGCAGCGACACGGCAATGAGCAACGCGATCCAAAGCGCGGCGGCGATCCACAATCGATGCCAGAGCAGCCACGCCCATGAGAAAGCGAAGGCCGGAAAGGAGAAGCCCTCCTTGACCAGCACGATACCGGCACCGTCGAGCGGGGCGCCGGGAAGCTCGTGAACCGTGTAGATGCGCATGGACATGGGGCCCGTTCCGGGCGGCGTTGCGTTCGGCCCCTATCTAGGCCAGACGGCTGAAAAAGGCCAGATAGTTCCGGAAAGCGGTCAGCTTCCGAGCTTGCCCTTGGTCGAGGGAATTTGCGTCGATGCGCGCGGGTCGATCTCGACCGCCTCGCGCAGCGCCCGGGCGAGGCCCTTGAAGCAGCTCTCGACGATGTGATGGTTGTTCTCGCCATACATATTTTCGATGTGCAGCGTGATGCCGGCGTTCTGCGCGAAAGCCTGGAACCATTCCTTGAAGAGCTCGGTATCCATGTCACCGAGCTTCGGCTTGGTGAAGTTCACTTTCCATATCAGGTAGGGGCGCTGCGAAACGTCGATGGAGACGCGCGTGCAGGTTTCGTCCATCGGGATGATGGCGGTCGCGTAGCGGCGGATGCCCTTGAAGTCGCCCAGCGCCTGGCGCACGGCCTCGCCGATGACGATGCCGGTGTCCTCGGTCGTGTGGTGGAAATCGATGTGAAGGTCGCCCTTGGCGCGGACCTTGAGGTCCATCAGCGAATGGCGCGACAGCTGCTCGAGCATGTGGTCGAGAAAGCCGATGCCGGTCTCGATGTCGTATTCGCCCTTGCCGTCGAGATCGAGGGCGACCGAAATCGAGGTCTCCTTGGTCTGGCGTTCGAGACTGGCGGTGCGGGAAGCGGACATTTCGATTTTCCGGCGGCGTGATTTCAGCGGGCTTTTAGCAGGGAGCGCGGGAACCGGCCAGCGCAAAGCCCCGAAGCGGCGCGCCTTTCCCGTTAAAGCGACAATTCAATTTGAATCACAAAGACTTACAGGACGTTAACCAATAAAACCCGGTTCGTCTCACATATTACTTCAAGTAATTGCGCTTTTCCATGCAATAGCGGTGTTAAGTCATTGAATCGAATTGCAGCTACTAATCACTCCTAGTATTCGGGTAAGCGTCGCCTACCAGATATTGTTAAGGCCCCGGTCTTCAATAGAGGTTCTTCCTCGCGTCGTCCTCCAATGCCGTATCGATCAGGGCCGGAGCGACATCGAGCTTCATCTGGTCGCGCAGCATTTCGCCGAAGCTCGGCAGGGCCGTTCGCGGCACGTGATTTTCAGGGTTCCAGAGGCCGGAGCGCTTCAGCGCCTTGGTGCAGTGCAGATAAACCTCCTTTACCTCGACCACGAGGACCGAGCGGGGCGGTTTGCCGCCGGCCGTGAAGCGCGCCATCAGTTCGGGTTCCACGGACGTCGTGGCCAGGCCGTTGATGCGCAGCATTTCCTCGAAACCGGGCAGGAAGAACAGGAGGCCGACCGCCGGCGCATGGGCGATATTGGTCAGCGTGTCGAGGCGGTTGTTGCCGGGCCGGTCGGGCATGGCGAGGCGGCGTTCGTCGAGCACATGGACAAAGCCCGGCTCGCCGCCGCGCGGCGACACATCGGCAAGTCCGTCCGGCCGGCTCGAACCGATGCAGAGGAAGGGCGAAAGCTCGATGAAGCGGCGCGAATGCGGATCGATCCAGTCGAGCTGCTTGCCCAGCGCCCCGCCCGACGGTTCGGGATAAACCGTGCGCAGCGCTTCTTCGGTTTTCAAAGGACCGGACATCGGAATCTCCCTGCGATTCCAGTTTGAGAAAGATTATCACTTGCAACAGATGGGCGCCAGCCCGTAGGCCCGCCGGGCTTGACCCTATGGCGCGAAGCCGCCACATGGTAGCGGCAATCCCCGGCCCTCCCGACAGCGCCCGACAGGAATAGATATGACCTCGCACGACCCGATCAACTGGCACGGCACGACGATCCTTTCGGTGCGCAAGGACGGAAAGGTGGCGATCGCGGGCGACGGGCAGGTCTCGATGGGCGACACGATCATGAAGGGCAATGCGCGCAAGGTGCGGCCGCTCGGCAAGGGCGACGTGATCGCCGGGTTCGCCGGCGCGACCGCCGATGCGATGACGCTGTTCGAACGGCTGGAAGCCAGGATCGAGCAATATCCGGGTCAGCTGATGCGGGCCTGCGTGGAACTCGCCAAGGACTGGCGCACCGACAAGTATCTGCGCCGGCTCGAAGCGATGATGATCGTCGCCGACCGCCAAGTGACGCTGGTGCTGACCGGCAATGGCGACGTGCTCGAACCCGAAGCGGGCGTTGTCGGTATCGGCTCGGGCGGCAATTACGCGCTCGCCGCCGCGCGCGCCCTTGCCGACATGGATCTCGACGCCGAGGCGATCGTCCGCAAGGCGATGGGCATAGCCGCCGACATCTGCGTCTATACCAACAACAACCTGACCGTCGAGATCATCGAAGCCTGACTGTTCCTTCCCGCCTTCCCGACCGGAGTTTCGTTTCCCCGCATGACCAGTTTTTCGCCCCGCGAGATCGTTTCCGAACTCGACCGCTATATCGTCGGCCAGCGCGACGCCAAGCGCGCCGTTGCCATCGCGCTCCGCAACCGCTGGCGGCGGCAGCAATTGCCCGAAGATCTGCGCGAGGAAGTTCTGCCGAAGAACATCCTGATGATCGGGCCGACCGGCGTCGGCAAGACCGAAATCTCGCGCCGCCTGGCGCGGCTCGCCGAGGCGCCCTTCATCAAGGTCGAGGCGACGAAATTCACCGAGGTCGGCTATGTCGGCCGCGACGTCGAGCAGATCATCCGCGACCTGGTCGAAATCGCCATCGCCATGACGCGCACGAAGAAGCGCAAGGATGTCGAGGCGAAGGCGCATCTTGGCGCCGAGGCCCGCGTGCTCGAGGCGCTGGTCGGGGCCAATGCCGGCGAGGCGACGCGCGAAAGCTTCCGCAAGAAGCTCCGCGCCGGCGAGCTCGACGACAAGGAAATCGAGGTCGAGGTTTCCGATAGCGGCGGCGGCATGCCGACATTCGACATTCCGGGCATGCCGGGCAGCCAGGTCGGCATGATCAATCTCGGCGACATCATGGGAAAGGCCTTTGGCGGGCGCACCAAGACGCGGCGCATGAGCGTTCGCGACAGCTATGACGTGCTGGTGGCCGAAGAGGGCGACAAGCTGCTCGATCCCGAACAGGTGACGCAGGAGGCGATCACCGCCGTTGAACAGAACGGCATCGTGTTTCTGGACGAAGTCGACAAGATTTGTGCGCGCGCCGAACGGCAGGGCGGCGATGTCAGCCGCGAAGGCGTGCAGCGCGATCTGCTGCCGCTGATCGAGGGTACGACCGTCTCGACCAAGCATGGCGCGGTCAAGACCGATCACATTCTCTTCATCGCGTCGGGCGCCTTCCACATCGCCAAGCCGTCCGACCTGTTGCCGGAACTGCAGGGAAGGCTGCCGATCCGCGTCGAGCTGAAAGCGCTCGGCAAGGACGAGCTGCGCCGTGTGCTGACCGAGCCCGAGGCGAGCCTCATCAAGCAATATGTCGCGCTGATGGAAACCGAGGGCGTGACGCTCACCTTCACCGACGAAGGCATCGACGCCATTGCCGACATTGCCGCGACCGTCAACGCGACGGTCGAGAATATCGGCGCAAGGCGGCTTCACACGGTCATGGAGCGCGTGCTCGACGAAATCAGCTTCGGCGCAACCGACCGCGCCGGCGATACGGTAACGGTCGATGCGCCCTACGTGCAGAAGCATGTCGGCGACCTGTCGCGCAATGCCGACCTGTCGAAGTTCATTCTCTGAAGCGTCTCACGCCGGTTCGCGCTCCTTGCGGCCGAAAGCCGTTGCGTGACTTTCGTTTTCGGGAAGCGCGAGCGTTCCCTCGACGACGAGCTTCTTCAAATAAGCAAAGGTGCGCATCGTCTGCGTCACCAGATGGTCGCCCGCGACATAGGACGGATAGCGCGCCGGACCGTCGATGAATTGCGGCAGCGGCTCGATCGGCGTGTCGTAATCGACGGCGCAGAAGAGCGGAAACGAATAGCGCTCGCCGGGCACGTTGCGCACGCGGTGCGGCGTCGCGATGAAACGGCCGTTTGTCATCGCTTCCAGCATGTCGCCGATATTGATGACGAAGGCCCCTTCGACCGGCGGTGCGTCGATCCAGCACCCTTCGGCGTTCATTACCTCGAGCCCCGGCGCCGTTACATGCAGGGTCGTGAAGCATTCATAGTCGGTATGGGCGCTGATGCCCCATTCGGCGCTCTTTCCTTCAATTGGCGCATGCGCCGGATCGGCCGGGTAGTGCACGAGGCGCAATTGCGAGGGCGGCTTCGTCAGCAGGCTTTCGAAATAATTCTCGCCGAGGCCGAGCGCCAGCGCGAAGCCGCGAAAGATCGTATGGCCGAGCGCCATCGCACGTTGGTAATAGGCATAGACGTCGCGCTGCATCTCCGGGCGCGCGGCGGGCCACTGGTTCGGGCCGAGCATCCGGTAGCCGGTCACGTGGTCGGGATCGTCGTCCGGCAGTTCAATCGAGAGATCGAAGGCCTCTTTCTTGTCGATCTTTGCCGGATCGGCGCCGTCGTAGAAACCTTCCTCGCCGGTCGGCACATAGCCGCGATGGGCGCGCGACTTGCCGATGTAAAGTTCCATCTTGCGGTCGAGCGGTTCGGCGAAAAATTCCGCGGCGCGCGCTTCGAGCCTTTCGATCGTCGCGCGCGGAATGCCGTGGCCCGTCACATAGAGAAAGCCGACATTGCTTGCGGCGTCCGCCATTTCGGCGGCGACCTTGCGCTTCGCGTCCGCGTCGTCCGAGAACAGCGGCGCGATGTCGACAACCGGGATGCGGGTGAAGGCCGTTCCCTTTGTTTCGGGCTCACTCATGGTAATTCCTCGTTCGGCGCGGCATCGAAATCCGGCGTGCCGCGCAGGCCGGCGATTTCCCAATGGCGCGCCGTCGCCTTTCCATCGGCGTCAGTGTCGGCGGTCGCGAGCGTTGTATGCCCGAGCGCCGGCGCCAGCGGCTTGCCTTCGCGGAACGGAAGTGTCGAGCGCTGCACGATCCAGCCGGCGCGCGTCACCGCGCCTTGCGAAATCTCGCAATCGACAAGGGCGCGCGCCTCATCGAGCGTCGCGGCGCCGGCAACGCAATCGCACAGGTGAAGATGCGGCGGCGGCACGACGGCGCGGTCGCGTGCATACATGAAGAGAGGACCGAGGCGGATCAGCGCCGCCTTCTGCCCGGTCTCGCGGTCGCCGAGCCGCATCGCCCAGGCGGGCCGCGCCTCGACCGGCTCGCGGTGCCAGTGCTCGATATAGGGAATGTCGGCGCCCTGCTCGACCATGACGCCGTTCTCGACCCGGAGCCGGCCGCGGTCGGAATAGATCGCTTCGGGCTGGAAATCGATGTCGCGGCGCCACTCGAACCAGCCGTCTTCATAGATGAGTTCGCCGGCAAAGCCCTCCTGGCGCGCCAGCCAGTCCAGGTCGCCGGGCGCGAGGTCGGAGAGCGAAGCGGCATGCGAGAAGTCGGGGCGGCTCTCGGGCTGGCGGAGATCGAGATAAAGGCCCGGCCCCTGCAACCAGTTGACCCAGGAGGTTTCGTCGCGCCGCCCATCCGGCCAGAGGATCAGCGAGCGCCGCCAGAGACCCGTCAGGCTTTCGAGCGACGGTTCGGCGGCGGGCTTCAGAAGGGGTTCGGCGGTGGACATGGGCTCATGCTGCACCGCGATGGGTCATGGGAATAGAGGGGAATTTTCGATGTATCACATAGATTTCATCTATGTATCGGCTGGCCCGTCTCCCAATCGCCCCATGATTTCCGCCAGAAAAAGCTCGGTCGGCGTGTTGCGGGCCGGCTCGTCGCGGGTCACCAGATAGACCTGATAGGTGGGCAGCGCCGTTTCGGGCAGCAGCGGCCAGAGGGCGCCCCGGCTGTCGAGCGTTTCGGCGACGCAGGTCGGCAGGAAGCCGATGCCGACCCCGAGTTCGATCAGGCGCTTGGCCTCGTGCAGGTTTTCGGCGATACCGCCGACCTGGCGGCCGAGCCCGTAGCGGCGGCGGAAGTTCGCCAGTTCCTCGGGCTCGTCCGCGCCGGTGGCGATGAAGGCGCGGTCGGCAAGGTCCGATGGCCGGGGCACCGTCATGCCGAAAAGCTCGTGGTTCCTGTCGCAATAAAGCTGCTGCACCTCTTTCATCAGTGGCTGGTAGCGCAACGCAGGGTCGGGGGCGCTGTCGCAGGCGATGCCGACTTCCGCCGCGCCCGATTTCAGCGCCTCGATCACCTCGCGCCAGGGACAGACATCGATATGGATGCCGACGCCCGGATGGCGGCGGTGAAGGGCGGCCAGCGCCGCGTCGAATTCCGGCGCGACGACGGACGAGATCATGCGGATGTTGATGATGCCCTCGACGCGGCCGGCCGCCTTCGCCACCTCGTGCGGCGCGGCGCGGACGGCGCCGGTCATCGTTTCGCATAATTCGAAAAGCGCGCGGCCGGCCGGCAGCAATTCGACGCCCTGCGCGGTGCGGCGTAACAGCGGCGTCCCGAGATCGTCTTCGAGGCGTTTCAACGCCGCGCTCAATGTCGGCTGCTGGCGGTTGAGCTTTCGCGCCGCCGCGCCAATGCCGCCGGCGCGCACGATCTCGTGGAAGATGCGAAACAGGTTCCAGTCGACATGGCGGGGAAAGCGCGAATTGTCGGCGTTGCGTTCGGGCATGAATGGCCGTGGCGGCAAAAGGGCGGATGTTTCATTGAAGCGGCTTTGCGCCCATCCGTCCATGCGCCTGCCCGCGAATCTTCGTGGAGTTGAATTAATTGCAATCGGCGAATCCGTTTTTTCGCGGCTTCGCCGGACGCGAGTCCCGGTATGCGGCGATCTTCACCGGCGGCGAGTCATTTGCCGCGGCGGCGCTTGCGGGCATCGAGAACCGACAAAAGGCGGGCGATTTCGGCGGGGTTCATGTCGCCGATCTCTTCTGCAAGACGGTTTGCCGCTTCCGTTGCCTCGGGGGCAAGACCCGAGGTGTCGATGACGACACGCGGATGGGAAAGCCGCGCCAGGCGCTCCAGCTCCTCCGCTTCGTCCCAGATGATGTTGAAATAGCCGACGATCGCCTGCACCAGACGCCAGCTCGGGCGGCCGCGTTTCCCGTGTTCGAGCGCCGAGAGATAGGCGGGCGTCACGCGCAGCGCGACTGCCATCTCCTTCATCGTTACGCCACGCGCCTTGCGCAGCTCACGCAGTTTGCGGCCGAAGGGCGTCATCTCTTCTTGCGCAGCCAGACATAGAAGGCGCCGCCACCGCCATGTTTCGGATGCGCCGGCTGGAAGCCCGTCAGATGGGCGCGGAACGCCGCCTCCTCCAGCCAGCGCGGCACGGCGCTGCGCAGCACGCCCTGGCGCTCCGGTACTTCGTAGAAACTCGACCCGTGCAGCGTGTGGCGCGCATAGGGCGAGGCGCCCTTGCCGGTAATCACCAGCACGCAGCGCAGGCCGCGCGCCCGCGACCGGGTCAGAAACGAAAGCAACGCGTCATGCGCCTCATGCTGATTGTGGCCGTGGAGATCGAGCGTCGCCTCGACCTCCATCTGGCCGCGGGCCAGACGCTGGCTGACGCGGCGGTCGAGGCCGGTCAGGAGCGGCGGCTCGGGCGGGCGCGCTTTTGCCGCCTTTGGCGGCAATGGCGCGGCCGGGGCGGCAGCGGCAGTTCGTTCGGGTGGGGGAACGATGACGGCGCGCTCGCCGGCTTCCGCCAACGGAATTTCGGCGGTGGATTTCCGGCGGCGGCGGACGAGCGGTTTTGCGTCCTTGACCACCGCCCGCCAGAGCTTGCGCTCCTCCTCGGTCAGCGGGCGGGAGCGGCGCCGCGAGACTTTCCTGTCGTCGGTCCTGTCGCCACCGGCTGCCATTCCACGTTTTCCGGTCTATCGGGGGGCAATGGTTTTCGGCACCAGCGCCGTGAGCTCGCCTTCGGCTTTCATGCGTCCCGCGATCTCGCCGGGTTCGTCGCCCGAGCCGAAAAAGATGTCGCCGCGCTGCACGCCCTCGATCGCCGAGCCCGTGTCCTGCGCGACCATCAGATGCGCGAAGGGGACCTCGCCACGGCCATCGGGCGTCGGATGGCGCGTCGTCAGCCAGAACAGCGCGCCCAGCGGATGATGCGCGCGGTCGATCGCGAGGCTGCGGCGCGGCGTCAGGTTGACGCCCTCGGCGCCGGGGGGCCCGAGTTCCGGATCGATGTCCCTCAGTATACGGAAGAAAATATAGGACTGGTTTTGCCGCATCACGTCGCGGCCTTCCACCGGATTTTCCTCCATCCAGGCGCGGATCGTCTGCATCGAGACTTCCTCGCGCGGGATCGCCCCGCGGTCGATCAACACCTTGCCGATGGAGGTATATTCGTGGCCGCTTTTTGCCGCAAAGGCGAGGCGCACCGTCTCGCCGTTTTCGAGGCGCACGCGGCCCGAGCCCTGCACATGCAGGAAGAAGGCGTCGACCGGGCTTTCGAGCCAGACCAGCGCCAGCGATCCGTGATCGAGCGCCCCGTCCTCGATTTCGGCGCGGGCCGGAAAGCCGGCGCCGCCGGCGCGCATCACAAAGCCCGGCGGCGGCGCCAGAACCGGCGTCCGGTAGGGTCCGTGGCGCGTCAGCGCGCCGCGCATTTCCGGTTCGTAGTAGCCGGTGAAAAGCCCGCGTTCGGCGGGCAAGCGCACCGGCTGGAACCAGTGTTCGAAAAAGCCGCGCGCCGAACCCGGCGCAACGGTCTGTAAGGCGGCGGCGCAGGCCGGCTGCCAGTCGCCGGCGCGGCCATAGATCGAGGATGCCGATTTGGCGTCGAGCGGCGCCGCCGCGTCGAGCTTGGCGATGCGCGTGCAGGAGCGCGCGAATGTCGCGAGAGCCGCGGCGTGGTCGTCGCCGGCCCAGCCGGGCAGATCGGCGAAAGCGATCGCTTGGGCATCGGCGCGCGCATCCATCACAGTCGCCCCCGGCGCACAGGAAAGAACGGCAAACACGACAAATCCGGAAAGGAGAAGGCGCGCGGCCCGGCGCATCGCCGCGTCCGTCAGGCCGAAGCGCCGGTCGCGACCAGCTTCCAGTTCGGGTCGCGGCTCTTCAGGTCGCGCTCGAATGTCCAGACATCGTTGACCTCGCGGATCGTCACCGGATCGCCTTCGACAACGACGCCGTCGGCGTTCTTGGTGCAGGAGGTGAGCTGGCTGCGGAAGTTGACCGTCAGGCGGGCGCGTGAGCCGTCCAGCGTCGCGGTTGAAAGTTTTGCCTTGTCGATACCGATGAAACTCTGCTCGACATGCAGGCCGTTCTTTTCGCGTTCGGCGATGGCGGCCTCGAAACTTCCAAAGACCTCGGCGCTCAGGAGCGGCCGCAATGCGGCGCGGTCGCCTTCGGCAAAAGCCGTGACGATCATTTCATAGGCCGCGCGCGCGCCGCCGAGAAACGCCTCGGCGTCGAAGTGCCGGTCGAGGCGCGCAATCGCGCTCAGCGCATCGGCGAGCGGCGTGTCGTCCTCGGCGATGCCGCGCCAGCGGTTGCGGATTTCGAAGGGTTCGGCAAAGGGATCGCGCGCCGCATCGACGGTGCGGCCGCGGCCGGCGTTTTCGGAAGGCGTGCGCGGGCGTTTGGGCAACGCCACCACCTTGTCGTTGCCGGACGGATTGGAGCCGGCGGGCGCGCCCGCGTCGGAATAGGGATCGTAGGGCGGGCGCTCATGGCCGGTGCGGCGGCCAAGCACGCTTCTGAGTTTCAGAAAGACACCGACCGCTACCGCGAGCAGGATGATATTGAGAAGGGTCAAGCCGCCGTCCATTCGCTCGATGAGCCTTGCCTTGTGAACCGGAAGCGCAGAAACAGCCTCCCGTCGCCCGATGGGTGACGGGCGGACCGCTTCCCGCTATTGTTTATAACCTAGGGCAATCGAGGCGGTTTTGCTACCGGAGCCGACGCGACGGATTGCCCCTAATCGCCCCCCATTCCTCATCGAGGGGCCTCATTCGCCGCTGGAAGCGCTTTGCCTGTCCTCGTTTTCCTGATCCTTGCCGGCGTGCCGCTGGCCGAGATCGCCGTCTTCATCGAAGCGGGCGAGGCGCTGGGCGTCTGGCCGGTGATCGGACTTGTGGCGCTGAGCGCCTTTGGCGGCGTCTGGCTGATGCGGGCGCAGGGTCCGGAGACGCTGCGGCGCGCACAAACGACGATCGAGCGCGGCGAACCGCCCGTTGCCGAGATGCTGGATGGCGCGGCGCTGTTCGTTGCCGCCATTCTTATGGTTACTCCGGGACTTCTGACTTCATCCGTCGGGTTGCTGCTGCTGGTCGCGCCGCTGCGCCGCCTCGTGGCCCGCTTCGCGGCGCGGCGGCTGGCGATGCGGGCCGAGGTTCACGTCCGGACCGCGCATATGAGACGCGGTCCCGGCGGCGGACCGATTATCGAGGCCGAGGAATGGGAGGTCGAGGACGACCCGCCCGGCAACAACGGAAGCGGCGGGGGCGGCGGGCGGCTGCCGCCGAAATCCGGTCCGGATTGAGCATATTCCGGAGGCCGGATTTCTTGTCGCCGGGGAGGTTCCGTGATAGCCAGCAGCCTCGCGATTTTGCTAGGGATATTCAGACGAAGACCGGGAGCGGCGAGGATGTCGGACCAGAATACCAGCGATGCGGGCAATGCCGGCCAGCCGGCCGCCGCGCAGCTTCGCGTGCTGACCCAGTATGTGAAGGACGTGTCGTTCGAAAATCCGAACGCGCCGCAGGCGCTCGGGCCGGTCGACGAGCAGCCCAATATCTCCGTCAGGGTCGATGTCGGCGTCAATCGCATGAGCGACACCGACTATGAAGTGGCGCTGAAGCTCGGCGCCGAGGCCAAGGCCAAGGACCGGACGATGTTCCTGGTCGAAATCGACTATGCGGGGCTTTTCCGGCTGACCAACATCCCGGAGGAAAATCTCGAAGCGGTGCTGGTGATCGAATGCCCGCGCCAGATTTTCCCCTTCGCGCGGCGGATCATCGCCGACCTGACACGCGACGGCGGCTATCCGCCGCTGATGATCGATCCGATCGATTTCGTCAGCCTTTACCAGCAGCGCCGCCAGCAGATGGCGCAGGCGCCGGCGGGCGGCGGGCAGCCCAACTGATTTTGGCCAACTGACTTTGGCGAACTAGCTCTTCGCCGCGCTCCACAACGCCTCGCCGCGCAATCCGGCAATGAAGGCGTCGTGCGCCTCGCGCTCGGCATCGGTCAGGCGCGGCGGCAAAGGCACGGGGCGGGCCTGCGCCTGCACTTTCGCCGTTTCGGCGCCCGGCGAACGCGCCGCCTCGATGTCGGCCTGCAACACCAGGCCCGGCTGACGGCCGCCCATCAGCTCCAGATAGACTTCGGCCAGCAATTCCGAATCGAGAAGCGCGCCGTGTTTCTCGCGCGCCGAATTGTCGATGTCGAAGCGGCGGCAGAGCGCATCGAGATTGTTCTGCGCGCCGGGAAATTTCCGCCGCGCGATGTCGAGCGTGTCGATGGCGCGCGCCATCGGCAGGGCTTGACGGCCGATGCGTTTCAGCTCGGCATTGATGAAGCCCATGTCGAAGCTTGCATTGTGGATCACCAGCGGATCCTCGCCGATAAAGGCCAGGAACGCGTCGGCCTTGTCGGCGAATTTCGGCTGGCCGCGCAGGAAGTCGGTGGTCAGCCCGTGAATTTTCAGCGCCCCTTCCGGCATGTCGCGCTCGGGATCGAGATAGGCGTGAAAGAAGTTTCCGGTGGCGACGTGGTTGAAAAGTTCGAGGCAGCCGATTTCGACCAGCCGGTGGCCGTCCTGCGGCGAGAGGCCGGTGGTTTCGGTATCGA
>Ga0209024_1002048_pt1 | contig 13200 bp, 9 predicted proteins | sample AutmiccommunBRH5_FD_187380 | JGI IMG/M metagenome (GOLD analysis project Ga0209024, IMG submission 187380) | Deep subsurface microbial communities from Mt. Terri, Switzerland - Autotrophic microbial communities BRH/5 (SPAdes) (version 2) | ecosystem: Environmental > Aquatic > Deep subsurface >...
CCGGCACCTATTATGTCGCGCCCGCCGACGGCGTGGTGACGCTGGCCGCGTCCAGCCCGTTCACGCTGGAGGGCAATCTGCTGATGATCGACCATGGCATGGGCCTGAACAGCGCCTTTCTGCACAGCTCGGAAATCCTGGTCAAGGAAGGCCAACAGGTGAAGCGCGGCGAGCCGATCGGCCGGATCGGTGCCACTGGCAGCGCCACCGGCCCGCACCTGCACTGGTCAATGAAATGGAATGACGCCCGCATCGACCCGATCCTGCTGACCGGTTCGATGAAATAGGGTCTAGCGGGCGACTCTCCCTCGATTCAGTTGGCGACGCGCTGGACCTTGAAGCCGCGACCGTCATTCACCTTTGCCAGAAAACTGCCCAGCGCGGCGCGTTCGATGGTGATCTTGTCACCCGGCTTGGGGCGCCGCATCGTGCTGCGGGGCGGTTCGGTCTGTTGCCAAACGCCGCCGTCTTCCAGCTGGATCAGCCACTTGCCGCTGCGAATCGTTCGGGCGGACTGGATAATTCCGTCGATCGCCTGGATTTCGTCGCCCTCGTCGCCCTCGCCGCCGAACAGCTTGATCCGGGGCAGGGTCAGCCCGAACAGGCCGCGCCGCGCTTCGCGCACCTGCTCGCGGTCGGCAATGACCACTTCATTGGTGGACTGGGCAGTTTGCAGCGCGGTGACCTTTTCATCAAAACAGGCCAGTCGCGCGGTCGCATCGGCAATATCCCGGCAGGCTATCAGATCGGTATAGATTGCCGGCGGCGCGGTCAGCATTTTTCTGCGGTCAATTTCCTGGGCACCCGCCGGACTGCCTAGGCCGGCTGCCACCGCGGCGGTTGCCGAAAGCATGCCGGTGAAGAACCATTTTGAACTAACCATTGCCGTTTTTCCTGTCATGTCATTCCTTATGTGGGGGTGACATTAAGCAATAGCGCCATCAGAGGCAATTGATTGTTCGGCGGGCGGTGGTCATCGGGACGGAACCGGATTCGCCGACGCCGCAGCTGCCAGGCCACCGATTTTCTCAGGCCGCTCACTGTGACAAAATAGTTACAATCTCTACAAAATCCGCCGGTTTTTCTGAACAGAAGCTTTACAGGCAACCGGCCTTGTTGCAATTGACGCCCAACTCGGTGGTCGAATCCGCGCGTTTGGGGCGCGCAGATTGCCACCGGTCAACAATCGGGGACAGGTCATGGTGGCCGCCTCTCCAGAATAAGGGACTGGAATAACATGAGAAAATTTTCAAACCTGAAAGCATCTGTTGCACCCATGGTGCTCGGACTCGCTATGGTTTCTACGCCTGCCTTCGCGCAGGACCAGGACGTTCAGGAAGCTGACACGGCATCGGAAGGCGTTATCGTCGTTACGGGTTCGCGCATCAGCAACCCTAATCTGGAGCTTTCCAGCCCGGTTGGCGTTGTCACCTCCGAAGAACTCGAACTGCGCCAGACCAACACGGCTGAACAGTTCCTCCGTGAACTGCCTTCGGCGATCCCATCAACCGGTTCCGCAGTGAACAACGGCAACGGCGGTTCGTCTTTCGTCAACCTTCGCGGCATCGGCTCGCAGCGTAACCTTGTTCTGCTGGACGGACGTCGCTTCGTTCCTGCTGACACAACCGGCCGCGTCGACCTTAACGCCATCCCATTGGCGGTAATCGAACGTACCGATGTTCTGACCGGCGGTGCAACGACCACTTATGGTGCGGACGCAATCTCCGGCGTGGTCAACTTCATCACCAAGCGGGACTTTGCCGGCGTTGAAATCAATGCTTCCGAGCAGATCACCGAGCAAGGCGACGGCAATGTTTTCCGTACTGACGTCACCATCGGCGCCAATTTCGATGATGGACGCGGTAATGTTGTTCTGAGCATTGGCTATCAGGATCAGGACCCTATCTATCAGGGCGACCGTTCTTTCAGCGAATTTAACGTTGACTCGTTCACCGGTCAGGCTGGCGGTTCTTCCAACGCCATTCCGGCCGTGATTGTTGGCCCCATCCCGGGCGGCTTCGGTCAGATCGCTCCAGATGGCCAGACTGTCCTGAGCGGTGTTTTTGATCGTCCTTATAACTTCAACCCAACCAATATCTTCCTGACGCCATTCGAACGGTTCAACATCTACGGTTCGGGTCGTTATGAAATCAATGAAAATGTCGAGATTTATTCCCAGGCAGTATTTTCGAAAAATACCGTTAGGACGATTATTGCTCCAGGCGGATCGTTCTTCAACAACTACAACATCAACCTGAACAATCCGACCATTCCGACCGGCATTGCCAACCAGTTCTGTGCGGGTCTCGGTCTGACTGCGGCTGAGTGTGCCGCTGGCAGAACCACGCCATTCGGTCCAACATTGCCAGGTGGCGCAACGAACCCTGACTTTGTGAATGTCAATGCTCAGGTTCGTCGTCGTTCGGTTGAAGCAGGTACGCGTGACTCTATCTTCGTATCGACCCTGTTCAACTTGGTTGTTGGTGCCCGCGGTGCTATCACCGATAATATCAACTATGATGTTTCGGGAACCTATGGCGAAAGCGAGCGCATCCAGACTCAGACCGGTTTCTTCCGTCGTAGCCGCCTGGACGATGCTTTGTACGTACTTCCCGATGGAACCTGTATTTCGGGCAATGCGGGCTGTGAACCGATCAATCTGTTCGGCCTTGAAGGCAACCTTGGTTCGCAGGCTGCCATCGACTATGTCAGTGGTCTGACCCAGCAGGTTATCACGTCCACCAAGATTGCAACGGTGAACGGAACGATCACGGGTGATCTGGGCTTCGGTCTGTCGGAAACACCAATCCAGTTTGCTGTCGGTGGTGAATATCGCACATTTACTGCAACCCGCACCTCCGATGACGCATCGAAAACGCCAGGTGCCGTTGTTGGTGCCGGCGGTGCCGCTCCGGACATCTTCGGTAGCTATGACGTCTATGATGCGTTCGGCGAATTGAGCATTCCGGTATTCGAAGGCGAAGCTTTCGCTGAAAGCCTGACCATCGATTTGGGTGCTCGTTATTCGGACTATTCCACTGCAGGTACCAAGTTCACCTGGAAAGCTGGCGGTAGCTGGGAAGTCATTCCTGGTCTGACCTTCCGCGGAAACTATCAGCGCTCTTCACGTGCACCGAATATCGGTGAACTGTTTGCGCCGGTTTCAACGGGTCTCAGCAACCTTGCGAACGATCCTTGCCAGGGTCCGGTTGCTCCAACCGGTAACCTGCTCGCTGCCTGCTTGGCGCAGGTTCCTGCTGGATCGCCTGGTGCTGCTGCCGTTCAAAATGGTACGGTACTTCCACCTGCTGCTGGACAGATCAACATTACGGCTGGCGGTAACCCGAATCTCGAAACGGAAGAAGCAACGACTTGGACTGTCGGTGTGGCATTCCAGCCGGAAGCTATTCCCGGATTGTCGGTTACGGTCGACTACTGGAACATCAAGGTGGAAGGTGCTGTATCCTCGCCAACCGTCGGTGATGCGATCGCGGCTTGCTTCGATGCGCCGAGTGCAGCCAATCCATTCTGTGGTTCGGCCTTCATCGCGCGTAACCCGAATACGGGCGGACTCGACGGTGATCCTTCGAACACACCTGGTCTGGTCCTGGCACAAAGCAACCTGGGCACGATCGCAACCGACGGTATCGACGTCAGCCTTCGCTACAACGCTGAGCTGACCGACAATATCGGTCTTGCCCTGTCGTTTGACGGAACCTGGACCAACAAGAACCTGTTCCAGGCCACGCCAACCGCAGTCAACCGCGAATGCGTAGGCTTCTACTCGGTCAACTGTAATCCACAGTCCGAATTTGCATTCTCGCAGCGTACGTCGGTCACCTTTGACGAGGATTACACCTTGTCCCTGCGCTGGCGCTACCTTGGTGGTGTTGAGCAGGAGCCTCTGGACATCGCCAATAATGGTTCGGCATTCATCGGCAATTCGCCTTTGTTCGGCGATGTTGACTTCACCAAGATCCCGGCCGAACATTATTTCGATCTTTCGTTCCAGTGGGATGTCAGTGAAAATGTTCTGCTGACGCTGACGGCGCAGAACCTGTTCGACAACAAGCCAACAATTGTTGGTTCGACCATCGGTTCGACCTCGTTCAACAGCGGCAACATTTATCCTTCGTCTTATGACGCACAGGGTCGTCGTTATGCAGCTGCCGTGAAGTTCAAATTCTAGATCTTTAGAAAATGACTGAAAAAGAGGGCGGGCCGTTGGTCCGCCCTTTTTTGTTGTGATGTTGAGCTTCGATCGTCGATATGCTATCACACTGCATGTGCGAACATGAGGTGCCAGCCGCAGCAAAAAACACCTGGAGTTTTTGACGCGACCGAATGGCTGGCGGAAATTGTATGGTCCGGGACGCATCCGTGGCCGTCTTTGTTCTGGAAAACGGAACATCAGCATGGCCAGCGATGAATCGAAAAAGGCAGGCCTTTGGATTACAGGATTGCGCGCGAACTTTTTGCCGCCAAATCAGACAGGATGGCTTGCTCGCTGGTCTTTTGACCGGCTTCCACCGGAGCAAATACAGACGAAAAGACGGGAATATTTATGAAAAATTTGATGCAATTTCTTATCGCCGGCACGTTTGCTGCAACGGCATTGGTTGCTTCGCCCGTCAGCGCCGCTGATACGGGCAAAAGCGAAGCGCAGTCAGAGCAGCCGAAGAAAATCACCGACCGGCGTCATCCTGATTATGTCCGTTGCCGCTCCGAATCGGTAATCGGTTCGCTTTCCAAGAAAAGACGCATTTGCATGACCAATTCCGAATGGACCGAATATGTCCGGACCGGATCGCGCAATGCCAAGGAATTTGTCGCCGACAACCAGCCCGGCTTTATGTTGCAGCCGCAATAAGCCTATTGCCCGTATCGCTTTTGCTGATATTCTGTCATCTTGATATAGTGGAGTAATTATGAAAATTCTCGTTCAAGCCCTCATCATCGGCGCTTTCTCGGCGACCGCGCTGAATGCCCCCGCTGCCATGGCCGCCGATTCGAACAAGGCTGAAACCCAGTCCAAGAAGCCCAAGAAAATCACCGACCGCCGTCACCCGGATTATGTGCGTTGCCGGTCCGAACCCGTGATCGGCTCGCTCACCAAAAAGAATCGCGTCTGCATGACCAATGCGGAATGGACACATTATATTCGCACCGGATCGCGGGACGCCAATCAGTTTGTCGAGGATATGCAGACAGGCCTGCAGACCAGCAATTGACTCCGCCGCTGGCGGTCAGTCGAAAAGTCTGCTGCCGATTTTCAGTCTGAGTTGCTGGCTCTCGGCAACCGCTTTTGCCCATTGGCTGACCATGTTGATTTCCGATCCATGTAGCGCCGCCATTTCGCTCTGTTCCGCCCTGCGGGCGTCAGCATCAAAAACGGCACCCCGCTTGGCCTGATCCAGTTTGGAATGGCTGTTGAATGCCGGCCCGCTGAGCGTTTCTGCTATTTTCCCGTCACTCATGCCGAGACCGAAAAACCGGTTGAGCGCGGTCAGGGTCATTTGCTGGTTCGCCAGGAAACTGTCGCTGTCAAGCGTTGCTACCCGGTCCCGGCCTATCGCCTCGATAATCCTGGCAAAGGCGGCATGCTGTGAAAGCCAGCCGACCGCCGCGACCTGCAGGTCGGTAAGCTGCAACAGCTCCTCGGGAGAAAAGCCACCGACCGCATAGCCATCTTTCAATGTCCCGATCAGGACGTCGCGGACCCAGATGCGGCCCCACATTTCCTTTTTCGCGATCGACTGGAGATAGGATTCCAGCGGCGCATATAGCAGTAACGCCTTGGCTTCCGGACGCAATTTAAGGGCGGCTATGGCCAGCGGGGTACAGATGTTTGACGGTTTCACGATCACCGACCGGTCATCGCCCATCGGTCGCGCGAGCAGATCGAGCGATTTGTCGAGAACAGCCGCCAGCTTTTCCTTGTCCGCCCCGCGCCTCCGCCAGCCAATCATGTCGTTCAGAATAACGGGTTCTTTCAGTCCCATGGAAACACCCGGAATATCGAATGCGCGCGCCATCATCGTTGAGCAGCAATAGGCAGAGTGGAATATGAAGTGGATCGGTGCCGTCCGGACCTTCATCTGTGTCAGATTCGCCCGGTTGATCAGCTCGTAGCGATCCACGTCGGGCAGATGTTCGTCGGTGATGAACGTGCAGTTGCGATGCACGTCCCGCGGCACATGGACAAAGCGAAACCCGTCGGCGACTTCGTCATAGCGATGCGCCAGATAGTCGGCATCGCCGATGATGTCGGCCTGTCTTGCGGCTAGGTTCATAGTCGCTATCTGCCCGCCAGGCAGCGATTGTGCAAGCCTAAGCTGGCGCTGATGCCACCGGCTCCATTTCCAGCGCGCCATCGCCTTCGTCGATCCTGACCGTGCTGTTGTCCGGCACTTCGCCGCGCAGAATCAGGTCTGCCAGCGGGTCCTGCAGATATTTCTGGATCGCCCGTTTCAGCGGTCGTGCGCCATAGACCGGGTCATAGCCAACCCGCCCGAGCCAGCGCCGCGCCGCATCGGTCAGTTCCAGTTCGATCTTCCGGTCCTTGAGCAATTTCTGCACCCGCAGCACCTGCAGGTCGACAATCGGGGCCATATGTTCCTCGCCAAGACGGTGGAACAGGATGATCTCGTCCAGCCGGTTGATGAATTCCGGGCGGAAATGCGCGCGGACGACTTCCATCACCTGCGGCTCGACATCCTTCACCGTCTCCCCATCCTTCATGTTCGCCATATACTGGCTGCCAAGGTTGGAGGTCAGGATGATCAGCGTGTTGGAGAAGTCCACGACCCGGCCGTGACCGTCGGTCAGGCGGCCGTCATCGAGCACCTGCAGCAGCACGTTGAACACGTCGCCATGCGCCTTCTCGACCTCGTCGAACAGGATCACCTGATAGGGCCGCCTGCGGACCGCTTCGGTCAGCACGCCGCCTTCGTCATAGCCGACATAGCCCGGAGGGGCGCCGATCAGGCGGGATACGCTGTGCTTTTCCATGAACTCGGACATGTCGATGCGGACCATCGCCTGGTCGTCGTCGAACAGGAACCCGGCCAGCGCCTTGGTCAGTTCGGTCTTGCCGACGCCGGTGGGACCGAGGAACAGGAAGCTGCCGAGCGGCCTGTTCGGATCCTGCAGGCCGGCCCGGCTGCGGCGAACCGCAGCGGATACGGCCGCGACCGCGTCCTTCTGGCCGATCACGCGCTTGCCGATCAGCTCTTCCATCGCCAGCAGCTTTTCGCGCTCGCCTTCGAGCATCTTGTCGATCGGGATGCCCGTCCATTTGGAGACGACGGCGGCAATATCCTCCGGCATCACTTCCTCGCGCAGCATCGCCCCTTCGGTGGCGCCGGCGGCTTCCTCGAGCGCCTTGACCAGATTGGGAATGGTGCCGTAGCTCAGCTCGCCGGCCTTGGCGAGATCACCGGCCCGTTCGGCCTGCTCCAGTTCGAGCCGGGCGTGGTCGAGCTGTTCCTTGAGCCGGGCCTCGGCGTGGATCTTGTCCTTCTCGCCCTGCCAGCGGGTGGTCAGTTCGGCGCTATGCTGTTCAAGCTCGGCCAGTTCCTTCTCGAGCGCTTCGAGCCTTCCCCTGGACGCGTCATCGCTTTCCTTGGACAGCGCCTCGCGTTCGATCTTGAGCTGGATGATCCGGCGATCAAGCGTTTCGATTTCCTCCGGCTTGGATTCCACTTCCATCCGGATGCGCGATGCCGCCTCGTCCATCAGGTCGATCGCCTTGTCGGGGAGAAAGCGGTCGGAAATATAGCGGTTGGACAGGGTTGCAGCGGCGACAATGGCACCGTCGGTGATCCGCACTCCATGGTGCAGTTCGTATTTTTCCTTCAGCCCGCGCAGGATCGAGATCGTGTCCTCGACCGTCGGTTCGCCGATGAACACCGGCTGGAACCGGCGCTGCAGGGCGGCATCCTTCTCCACATATTTCTGATATTCGTTCAGCGTGGTCGCGCCGATGCAATGCAGCTCGCCGCGCGCCAGGGCCGGCTTGAGCAGGTTGGAGGCATCCATCGATCCCTCCGATGCGCCAGCGCCGATCAGCGTGTGCATCTCGTCGATGAACAGGATGATTTCGCCCTCGGCACCGCGCACTTCGTCGAGTACGCTCTTCAGCCGTTCCTCGAACTCGCCGCGATATTTAGCACCTGCGATCAGCGCGCCCATGTCGAGCGCCATCAGCCGGCGGTCCTTCAGACTGTCGGGGACATCGCCGTTGGCGATGCGCAGCGCCATGCCTTCGGCGATCGCAGTCTTGCCGACGCCGGGTTCACCGATCAGCACGGGATTGTTCTTGGTCCGGCGCGCCAGGATCTGGATGGTGCGACGGATTTCCTCGTCGCGGCCGATCACCGGATCGAGCTTGCCGTCGCGCGCGGCCTGGGTCAGGTCGCGGGTATATTTTTTCATCGCTTCATAGCTTTCCTCGGCCGAGGGGCTGTCGGCCGAGCGGCCACCGCGCAACTCGTTGATCGCGCTGTTCAGGGCTTCGGCGGTCACGCCGGAGGATTCCAGCGCCTTGCCGGTCGCCGTCTCCTTGGCGAGCAGCAATGCGAGCAGCAGGCGTTCCACGGTGACATAGCTGTCCCCCGCCTTTTCCGCGATCTGCTCGGCCTGGTCGAGCACCCGGACCGCGTCATTGTTCAGTCCCGGTGTCTGTTGGGCGCCGCCACCGGAAACCGCCGGAATCTTGGCCAGCACCGCGTCAATTTCCTGATGCGCCTTTTTGGCATCACCGCCTGCCTTGGTGATCAGGCCCGCTGCCATGCCCTGATCGTCCTCGAGCAGGGCCTTGGCGAGATGCGCAGGGGTTATTTGCTGATGGCTCATCCGGATGGCAACGGTCTGGGCGGATTGCAAAAACCCTTTGGCGCGGTCGGTGAATTTTTCTAGGTTCATCGGTTCATCCTGTTCAGTCTTACTATCTTGTCTCGAATATGGTGTTGTACCCGTGCAACACAACCATATTGATGACTTTTTCCATCGATTATATGTGGTAAGCGCTTGCCACTGCGGAAAATAAACGACAGCTTATGATGCTGCCGGAGAGGAACATATAGGTGAAAATACTTAAGCGCACGGGGCTGGGGCTGCTGATTTTTATCGCGCTGGCGGCGATCGGCCTGGCGCTGTGGGAACCATTGAGCGTCGACGAATCCGCGGCTCCTCCGGACCGCTCCTACGAGGCCCGCATCGTCAGGGACGAATTCGGCGTTCCGCATATTTTCGGCAGGACCGATGCCGATGTCGCCTATGGCGTGGCCTATGCCCATTCCGAGGATGATTTTTCCACCCTGCAGGAAGTGACCGCGATGACCCGCGGCCGGATGGCGACGCTCAACGGAGCGGACAGCGCGCCGATCGACTATATCGCCGCTCTGCTTGATGTACGCGGCACCGTGAACCGGAAATATGACGGCCTGCCAGCAGACGTCCGCGCCGTGCTGGACGGCTATGCGTCGGGTCTCAATGCCTATGCCGCGGACCATCCGGACGAGGTGAGACTGGCCCGATTATTTCCCGTCAATGGCCAGGATATTGCCGCGGGCTTCGTGCTGCGTTCGCCCTTTTTCTTCGGGCTGAACAATCCGGTCGAAGCCTTGGTCCAGAACAAGCCCCTGCCGCGCGAGGGCGGCCCGCGCCTGTTGGATGAACCGGAAAAAAAGTCCATCCATCCGCTCAGTCCCGACAAGCTGATCGACGACCAGGCGACAACGCCGGTCGGTCCCGATCCGGATGAAAATGGTTCCAATGCCTTTGCCATTGCCCCGCAACTTTCCCCCGAAGGCAAGACCCGCCTGATCTCCAATTCGCATCAGCCCTTGCGCGGCAATGTCGCCTGGTACGAACTGGTCGTGCACAGCGATGAAGGATGGGACTTCGCCGGCGCCAATTTCCCCGGATCGCCCTTCCCCTTTCTCGGGCATAACAAATATCTCGGCTGGACCAACACGGTCAACCGCCCCGATCTGGTCGATATTTACAAGCTGACGCTGAATGACAAGAAAGACGCCTACCGCTTCGACGGCCAATGGAAGCCGCTCGAAAAGAAGCGCGTCTGGCTAAAAATCAAGTTCGGTCCGTTCGTCATTCCCTATCCGCAGATCGCCTATCGCTCGATCCACGGGCCGGTGATCATGAATGACAGCGGTGCCTATGCGCTGCGCTATGCCGGTATCGACGAGCTCGATATGCTGACCCAATATTACCGGATCAACAAGGCGAAAAATTTCGACGAATGGCAGGCAGCGATGGCGGGGCAGGGCGTTCCAGCGACCAACTTCATCTATGCCGATGCGCAGGGCAATATCGGGCTTTATTATAACGCGATGTTCCCCGACCGGCCCGAGGGCTATGACTGGCGGACGATCCTGCCCGGTGATACGGCGAAGGCACTGTGGCAGAAAACCCTGCCGTTCACCCGCGTCCCCGCTCTGGTCAATCCCGCCTCGGGCTATGTCATGAACGCCAACAACACCCCCTATATAGCAGCGGGACCGGGCAACGAGCTCAAGCCGGACAATTTCTCTCCGCTCCTGGGTGTCGAGGATGACCAGACCAACCGCTCCCGCCGGGCTATTGCCTTGCTGGAAAAGGCCAACAGCGACGGCAAGATCAGCGACGCGGAACTGTGGGCGATCAAATATGACACCGGCTACGAAAAGGCCGGCTATGCGCAAAACTGGCTCGACAAGATCACCGCGCTTGACCTCAAGGATAGCGCCAAATTGCAGAAAGCGCAGATGTTGCTTGCCGGGTGGGACTGGAATCTTGATGGCAAGGGTGCCGCCGACGCGCTCGCTCTGATGGTGCTGCGCCCCGCCAACAAGTCGCATTACAATCGCGGCACCATGCCCGACCCCCGCCAGATACTGGAAGAAACAGTCGACCATCTGAGCGAATTTTTCGGCAGGATCGACCCGCCGATGTCGGATGTTCTGCGGATGCGCCAAGGCAAGGTTGATCTGCCCGTCGATGGCGGCAATGACACGATCCGGGCCTCGACCCTGTGGGATGTCGATGACGACGGGCGGTTGTCGGTACGGCACGGCGACAGCTACATCATGTTCATCGAATGGACCAGAGACGGGCAGGTCAGCTCCCGCTCGATCCAGCCCTTCGGGTCCGCGACGACTCGCCCGGACTCGCCGCATTATACGGACCAGATGCAGTTGTTTGTCGACAAGAAGCTCAAGCCGGTATGGTTCGATCCCAAGGATCTGGAGAAGCACAAGACGAGTGACAAGGTGGTGAAGAGCAAGCGCTAACCGATAGAGCTCCGCGTCAAGCGCGGAGCACAGCGTGTGAGGAGGTACATGTGCTCCGCGCCTGACGCGGAGCCTTGGAGGCAAGCGGCATGGCAATTTCATGACCAAACCCGGCTACGTCTATCTCATGGCAAACCGGCCCCGCGGAAAAACCTACCTCGGTGTCACCAGCAATCTCGTCCAGCGCGCCTATCAGCATCGCAACAAGCTGATTGAAGGATATTCAAAGGAACATGACTGCACGCTGCTGGTCTGGTTTGAAGCGCATGATGATATTCAGGACGCGCGGGCGAGAGAGTGGAAACTCAAAAAATGGCGTCGGGAATGGAAAATAGCGTTGATCGAGGAGCATAATCCGGAGTGGCGTGACTTATTCGACGACATCGCCTAGCCCGCAGAGCTCCGCGTCAAGCGCGGAGTACAACGTCGCTCGCAATGTGCTCCGCACTTGATGCGGAGCTGTGGCCGTCAAGAAACAATGCTAAGGTTTACCAAGCACCGCGTCGATGGATGTAATGCCTTAGATCGTGAAGGTGGTCGCCCCAGTGGTGCTGATAGCCGAATCGAAACTCCCAGATTGCATCTGCTTCGCTACCGTTTTTGAATTCCCATATGACCTGAGACAAATCGTTGGCTATTTCCGCAAGATCGGATTCCGGAAATGCGGCTCCGATTTCCTGATTTTCCTTGCCTTCAGGATCGACGGTCCAATATATCTGTAGCTCAGGGAACAGGCGAGCCGCTCTAGAGGCGTAATAAGCCTCATCAATCGACGGAGCATTTGTCGGCTCATCGGTTATAGGTTCGACGTCCGGTGTGGCAAAATAGACTAATGTAAGATTATCAAGTGATTGCGCCAATTCTCTAAGGCTGACTTCTCCTGGCAACTTTTCAAAAATCGCTAGAAAATCGGCGATTGCGTCCTCAATTCGCGCCCTTATCAAATTCACGGCACCAGAACCGTATCCACTGCCTCCGGCAGCAAATCCGGATAGTCGGTAATATAATGCAATCCCCGGCTCTCCTTCCGTGCCAGCGCTGACTTGACGATCAGATCCGCTACCTCGATCAGGTTCCTGAGCTCGATCAGATCCTGCGTCACCCGGAAATTGCTGTAATATTCCTCGACCTCCTCGCGCAGCAGGTCGATGCGGTGCTGGGCGCGTTCGAGGCGCTTGGTGGTGCGGACAATGCCGACATAATTCCACATGAAGCGGCGGATTTCGGTCCAGGTCTGCTTGATCACCACTTCCTCGTCGCTGTCGGTGACGCGGCTTTCATCCCATGGACGAATGGCGGGCGGTTCCGGCAGCTCGTCCCAGTGCGCGGCAATGTCGCGCGCGGCCGCGTCGCCAAAGACGAAACATTCGAGCAGGCTGTTGGAGGCCAGCCGGTTGGCCCCGTGCAACCCGCTTTCGCTGGCCTCGCCGGCTGCATAGAGGCCGGGCAGGTCGGTCCGGCCGGCCAGATCGATCAGGATCCCGCCGCAGGTATAATGCTGCGCCGGCACCACCGGGATCGGCTCCCGGGTCATGTCGATGCCCAGCCCGAACAGCTTTTCATAGATGTTCGGGAAATGACCCTTCACGAATTCCGCATCGCGGTGCGAGATGTCGAGATGAACATAGTCGAGCCCGAGCCGCTTGATTTCATGATCAATCGCCCGCGCGACGATGTCGCGCGGTGCCAGCTCCATGCGCTGGGGGTCGAAGCGATCCATGAACCGGTCGCCGGCTTCATCGCCCGCATCTTCGGGCAGTTTCAGATGCCCGCCTTCGCCGCGCATCGCCTCGGTGATCAGGAAATTCTTGACCTCGAGATTGTAGAGGCAGGTCGGGTGAAACTGCATCATTTCCATGTTGGAACCCCGCGCGCCCGCCCGCCATGCCATGGCGATGCCGTCGCC
>Ga0209024_1002050_pt1 | contig 13183 bp, 7 predicted proteins | sample AutmiccommunBRH5_FD_187380 | JGI IMG/M metagenome (GOLD analysis project Ga0209024, IMG submission 187380) | Deep subsurface microbial communities from Mt. Terri, Switzerland - Autotrophic microbial communities BRH/5 (SPAdes) (version 2) | ecosystem: Environmental > Aquatic > Deep subsurface >...
TCGAGGGCGTGGCGCACGAGCGCCAGCGCCTTCGCCCTGTCGCCCACGACCGCGGCATCGGCTACTGCGAAGCCCGTGGCGTTGACCCGCGTGCCGTAGTACTTGGCGACGGCCGCCTCATCGATCCCACCGTCGACGTCCATGGCCAGCTGGGAGCACGCCGCCGCGAGTTGTGACACATCGGAACCGACGGAGTCGACCAGTGCCCTCACCGCCGCGGCACTGACCGTGCGTCTGGCCCGCGAAAACTCGGCTGAGGCAAAGTCGACCAGGTCGCTATCGCGCGTGACGGCCGGGCATCCGTATTCGGGAACCGCCGCAGCGCGCGCGGCATCCAGCAGCCTCTTCCCCCGGTTCCCGCCGCCGTGTCTGACGACCACGACCGCTTCTGGGTCCGGAGCCGCGACGTATTCGAGTGCGTCCACAAGGAAGGCGTCATTCATCGACTCCGCGCCCTCGACGATGACGAGCGCGGTGCCCCCGAACAGCGAGGGGCTGGCGGCCGAACGCAGGAGCCCCGGCGTGTACGTCGCGGCCTCAAAGCGGTGGACATCCGTTTCGGGATCGCGCGCCTTCGCCGCGTCCACGATCAGTGTCAGCGCGCGGCTTCCGAGAAGCGCCTCAGGCCCGGACACCAGCACCACTGGCGCCGGCAGGGCACGATGCCACGGAGGCGCACCCGCGTTGCCGCGGCGGGGTGGCTTGGTCGCTGGCACGGCACTAGCCTGCCACGCCCGAGGGACACGCCGACGCCACCGTGCCGTCCGCACCGAGTGCGATGTCGCCACAACGGGCCGTCGTCATCACGGCAGCGACGTACCTCGCGTACAGCGCGATCGTCTCCTCGGCCGGGTGGCCGTACGAGTTGTCGGCGCCGACGCTGATGGCGGCCACCCTGGCGGTCACCGCAGCCGCGAGGTCTGCGGATTGCACGGACGAACCGTGGTGAGCGACCTTCACCAGGTCGACGACCACCGGGTGCGACAGGGTCGACGCGACCGCTGCCTGCCCCGCCGTCTCAAGGTCTCCCCACGCGAGCGCGGTGGCGGGTCCTGCCCGGATAGACAGGACGATGCTGGCGTCGTTGATCTCACTCGAGGTCGTGGCGTGGCTCGAACTGGAGGTGGGGTACAGGACGGCCATCTTGACATCGCCCATGGCCCACACCTGGCCTGCCGAGGGAACGGTCACCTGGGCACCCGCCGCGCGGGCATCGGCCGTGCCGATGTCGTGACCGGCCGTCACGGCCGCCGGCGACACCCACGCTTGCTCCATGCGCGCCACCTGCGCGATCTCGGCGACCGCGCCGTCGTGATCCGCGTGGGGATGCGTGAGTACCAGGAGTGGAACCTCCTGCACCCCATACCGCCTCAAGCACGCGGCACCGGCTCCCCCAGGCGGGCCGGTGTCGATCACAGCGGCGGAGTGATCGGCGACGCGCACCAGCATCATGTCTCCTTGGCCGACGTCGCACACCACGAGCCTCCAGTCGTCGAGCACCGGCCCGGTGCGGACCATGAGCACGGGTGTGACCACCACGCTGACGACCGCGACAAGGGCCGCGGCGAGCTTCATCCCGCCGCGCGCCCTGCGCGCCGCAGAGGCGAATCCCACGGCCGCCGACACGGCGGCGGCAAGGGCAACACCCGCCCCACCGGGGGGCCACGCCAGCCAGTGGCCGGGCGCCTCCGAGAATGCGCGGGCCGCCCACACGACGGGCCAGGCACATGCGCCCGACACCTGCATCCCGACGGCACCAAGCCCGGGCCACACGAGCGCGACGAGAGTGGACAGCAGTCCGACCACCGTGACCGGAAACGCCGCGAGCGCCGCCACGAGGTTCGCGGGCACCGCGTACAGGCCGAGCCCCGGCTGCAGCGTCACCAGCAGCGGCCAGCATGCGAGCCAGGCGGCGAGGGGAACCGACACGGCCTTGGCTAGCGACACCGCCATCCACCGGCTCAGTCGCCGCGCGACGTGGGGCGCCCAGACTACGATCGCCGCGACGGCCACGACGGAGAGTTGGAAGCCGATCGCCCCGCCCAGTCCCGGATCGACGAGGAGCAGGACGATGGCGCCCGCACCGAGCGCCGGCAACGCGCGTGCGGGCCTCCCCCACCACCATCCGAGCGCGACCGCGATGGCCATGGTGAGCGCCCTCAGCACGGAGGGTTCCGGCAGCACGACGGCAGCGAGGCCCGCCATCGCCACCGCGAGCATCACGGCCCTGAGCCACCTGCGTGAGACCAGCCGTGTGAGTGCCCAGCCGAGCGCCACCACCACGATCGCGAAGTGCGAGCCGGAGACGGCCGTGAGGTGAGTGAGGCTCGTGGTGCGCATGTCCGCGCTCAGTTCCGCCGGCATCTGGTCCGTGTCGCCGATCACCATGCCCAACACGAGTCCCCGGACGTCGTCCGGAAGCGATGCGGCGGCCTGGCGCGCGCGCTCCCGCACCGCTCCCACGGCGGCGAGCGGGCCGCGCGGGATCCGAATCACGTCGACAGACGCCTCCCAGATGCTCGCCTGGACGCGGCTGTTGACGCTCTCGCTCGCACGCCCCGCGACGGCCACCGTGTCGCCAAGCCGCGCGGCCATGGGCGCGTCCACGATCGCGTCCGCGACAAAGTCGACGACCTGGGGGCGCTCGCACGGATCGGTGCAGGCGCTGGAGACGGAGACCGTGATCGCGGTCCTGGGCACGCCGGTCCATGCATCGCGGCCCGCGGGTCGCGGGTCAGACACGACGACGCCCACCATCTCCACACGTGAGTGACCGCTGATCGCCGCCCCGATGTCGCTCGGCACGTGCTCGCGCGCGCTGAGAGCCGCCGCCGCGGCCACGATGGTCACCAGGAGGCACGTGAAGGCGGCGACCCGGGCCACGTCCCTGGGTCTGGTGAGGCGCACTTGGGGCGGCCCACCGCCGCGGCGGCGTGCTGCGGTCCCGAGCAGCGCCGCCACCAGCAGCGAGAGCAGTAAAGCCCCGCACCACACAGCCGCCGCAGCAAACCACGCGCCCTCGGTGGCGGCCCACGCGCAGGTGACGATGGCGCATCCGGCTCCGGGGAGAAGCCGCGCATCGTGCTCCGTCACACTGTGGCCGCATCAGCCAGGCCCGCGACGATCGCGGGTCCCAGCCCCGGGACCGATTCCAGCGCACCCACGGACGCGAACGGCCCGTGCTCCTCGCGGTATGCGACGATGCGGCCGGCGAGCACGGGGCCCACTCCGGGCAGGCCCTCAAGCTGCGAGGCGTCTGCGGCGTTGATGCTGATGCGGCCGTCGGCCGAGAGCCCGACGCTCGCACCCGCCTCCTCCTGTGTGGGCACGCGCACTTGCTCGCCGTCCACCACCTGCCGAGCCAGATTGATCGAGTCGAGTCTGATCCCGTCGAGCGCACCGCCCGCGGCCTCGATCGCGTCGGCAACCCGGCTGCCCACCGGGAGCTCGTACACCCCGGGTTGGCGGACCGCTCCCGCCACGTGGACCATCGCCAATGCGGCACTCACCGTGGGAAGCGTCGGAGATTCCTGACCGGCTACCAGCGGAGCCGAAACGACGGCTCCCATGGGGCTCGGCGCCCACACCACGAGTGCGCCGATGATCGCCGCCGCGACGCCCACCGTGACGATCACGCGCGGCGAGACCTCCCAGCGCCACCGCGGCGGCTCGGATGCTTCAGGGCCGGCCCCCAGGACGCCGTGCGCGGCCTCGTACGCGCGCGCCGCGACCTGTCGAAGCGCGTGGTCCACACGGGAGTTCACATCACCTGTCGCGTCCATACACGGACGCTAGGACCGAGGTCAGCGCGGCCGCCCCGACAATCAATCGATCGGGGAGGCGAATGCCCACATCGTCCCTGTGGACGACGCCAGCGAGGCTAGAGCCTCGCGGCCACATCCGGGTGAACGTCGACCACGGCCGCGGCGAGCGTGCCGGGCCCGGCGTGTGCCGCGAGCGCCGCGGACAGCCCCGTCGCGACCACCGGCCAGTCTCCCCTGGTGGACAGAATCTGCCGGGCGTCCGCGACGAGGTCGTCGTCCCCCGGCATCGTCATGATGCCGATCACGGGATGACGCATCGTGGCGGCACGCGACGCGATGCGGTTGAGCATGTCGGCCCGCGCCTTCGCAGCGGACCGATGGCGCGCAATGGAGGCGACCTCGCCATCGACGATGCCGAGCTCAGGCTTGACGCCGAGCGCCCTGCCCACTGCCGCTACCGCCGGGCCGACCCGGCCGCCGCGCCTGAGGTATTCGAGGGTGTCCGGCGTGAAGAGGCACAGCGAGGAACGGGAGGCACGCTCGGCCTCCGCCACCACGTCGAGGTAGGCGCCGCCCGAAGCCGCGACTGCGCGGGCGGACAGCGCCGCGAGACCAGCCGCGAGGCCCACCGTGCGCGAATCGACGACGGTCACTGGCAGCGGAGCGCGCTCCGCGACGGACTCCATGGCCTGAGCGGTCCCGGAGATCTTGCCGGACAGCGGCACAAAGACGAGGGACTCCGCGCCATCGGCCTTGGCCCACTCCGCGATCTCCAGGAGCGCTTGCGGCCCTGGTTGGGACGTGCTGACCTTGCGGCCCGCAACGAGTGCGGCGACCACCTGCAGGGGTGACACATTGTCGCCCTCGGTGAACGTCTCGTCGTCGATGATGATCTGGAGCGGGGCGACGGCCAGGCGCCACGCATTCGCGAGTTCCTTGGGCAGGCATGAGGATGAGTCAGTCGCGACTGCCACCTTGAAGGTCACGGCGGCTACTTGCTGACGACGACGTTGACGAGCCCCGGCGGGCGCACAATCACCGTGCGCACATCGGCGCCGTCCATCGCGCGCTGGACGTTGGGGGACGCCAGTGCGAGCTCGCGCAGCTGCTCCTCGGTGGCATCGGGCGACACCTCGAGCCGGTCGCGCACCTTGCCCATCACCTGCACCACGCACGTGACGGTCTCTTGGACCAGCAGTGCGTCGTCCACCTCGGGGAGTCCGGAAAGCTCCACCAGATCCTCGTGGCCGAGCATCGACCACATGTCCTCGGCGCAATACGGCGCAAACAGGCTGAGCAGCGTGGCCACCACCTCCGCGGCCTCGCGGACGGCCGGGTCGGCGGCGCCGGCGCCCGTGTCGATCGCCTTGCGCGTCGCGTTCACCAGCTCCATGACTCGCGCGACAACTACGTTGAAGCGAAAGGACTCCGTCAATGCTGAAGCGTCGGCAAGGGTCCGATGCGTGACGGCCCGCAGGTCGCGATCCCCGTCAGCCGGGTCCACGCCGGGCTCGCTGGCCACGTCGCGGGCGAGTCGCCACGCGCGCGCCAGGAACTTGGCCGAACCCGCCGGGGAGACGTCGCCCCAGTCGATGTCGTCCTCCGGCGGTCCCGCGAACGACATCGTGAGGCGAATCGCGTCCACGCCGAACTCATCGAGCTGAGCCGCGAGGCTCACCAGGTTGCCGCGGCTCTTCGACATGGCCGAGCCGTCCATCTGCACCATGCCCTGGTTGAGCAGCGCGGTGAAGGGCTCTCCAAAGTCGACCATTCCCATGTCGCGCAGGGCCTTGGTGAAGAAGCGCGCGTACAACAGGTGGAGGATCGCGTGCGTGACGCCGCCGACGTACTGGTCGATGGGCGCCCACTTCTTTGCCTGGTCGACGTCGAAAGGGCCGTCGTCCTTGCGGGGGCTCAGGAAGCGCAGGAAGTACCACGAGGAGTCGACGAAGGTGTCCATCGTGTCGGTGTCGCGCAACGCGGCGCCTCCACATGTGGGGCATGTCGTGTTGACCCAGTCGGTAGCCGCAGCGAGCGGGGACTGGCCCTTGGGCTTGAGGTCGAGGCCCTCGGTCGGCGGCAGCTTGACGGGGAGCTGATCATCCGGCACCGGCACCTCGCCACACGCGCCACAATGAATGATCGGGATGGGCGTGCCCCAGTAGCGCTGACGCGAGATCAGCCAGTCGCGCAGCCGGTAGTTGACGGACGCCGCTGCGGTGCCCGCCGTCTCGAGTTCGGCGATGATCGCGGTGATCGCGTCCGCCTTGTCCAGCCCATTGAGCGACCCGGAGTTGATGAGCGTGCCATCACCCACTGTCGCCACACCGGACTCGACGGGATCGGGCAGCGGGTTGCCGTCGTCATCGCGACAGTCCAGGACGGTGCGCACCGGCAGGTTCATGGCGCGCGCGAAGTCGAGGTCGCGCTGGTCGTGGGCTGGCACGGCCATGATGGCGCCGTGGCCGTAGTCCGCGAGAACGTAGTCGGAGGCCCAGATCTGCAGCCGCTCCCCGTTGACCGGGTTGATGGCGTAACGGCCCAGGAACACACCCGTCTTGGGCCGCTCGGTGCTCAGTCTCTCGATCTCGGTGTCGCCTTTGACCTTCTCGGCGTAGGCGGCAAACTCCGCCTGAATCGCCTCATCGGTGTCGGCCACCAGCTCTGCGGCCAGGTCGGAATCGACGGCGACCACCATGAACGTGGTCCCGAACAGCGTGTCCGGGCGCGTCGTGTAGATCGGGATCGGCGCCTCGCGGCCCTCGATGACAAACTGGACGTCGGCGCCGCGGGAGCGACCAATCCAGTTGCGCTGCATCGCGATCACCTTGGACGGCCACGTCTCGCGCAGCGTCTCAAGCCCGTCCAGCAACTCGTCGGCGTAGTCGGTCACCTTGAAGTACCACTGCGTGAGCTTCTTCTTGGTGACGGGGGTGTCGCATCGCTCGCACAGCCCGGCCACGACCTGCTCGTTGGCCAGGACCGTCTGATCGAACGGGCACCAGTTCACGAGCGACGGCTTGCGGTACGCGAGTCCCCGCTCAAACAGTCGCGTGAACATCCACTGGTTCCAGTGGTAGTACTCGGGGCGGTGTGTCATGAGCACGCGATCCCAGTCGAACGAGCACGCGTAGCGCTCCATCGACGTCCGCTGCTGCGCGATGTTGTCCTCGGTCCACGCCGCCGGGTCGACGCCGCGCTTGATCGCCGCGTTCTCCGCTGGCAGGCCAAAGGAATCCCAGCCGATGGGGTGCAACACGTTGAAGCCCTTGAGGGTCCAGTAGCGCGCGATCACGTCTCCCAGTGCGTACGCCTCCGCGTGACCCATGTGGAGGTCGCCGGAGGGATACGGGAACATGTCGAGCACGTACTTGGTGGGACGCTCGTCGTCGGCGTCGGAAGACCTGAACGGCTGCTTGTCAGCCCACACCGGCTGCCACCGCTGCTCGATCGTGTGGAAGTCGTAGCGCGCGTCGTCCAGGGAAGTCTCGGGGGAAGTCACCCGAGGATTCTACCGAGCGGGGCGGACGCGGCCGACGCCAGCGCAAACACGCAACGTGCTCTGGTGTGGCGCGTCGCACGGACTACTCCAACGAGGAACCTGGTCGCTGGCTCCTCGGACGGTGGCCGACGCCTGATTTGCCCGTGACCACGTCGACTCATCGCGCGTACGCGCGAATGGGAGTCGCGACGTGCTCCACTGCTGGCCTTAACCGTCATCGCCCCGCTGTTCTGCGTGACCGTCGTGCCAAGCCGCGTCAATGCGGTAGGCATCGGCGATTCCGCGAAGCACTCGCGCGGTCCTTGGCCACGTCACTGCAATCTGGGCGGCCCACCCTCGGTATTGGCTCTCAAGGTCGCGCTCTTGGTCGCCACCTTCGAACATGCCGCGGCTGGTTACGCCGCGCCTGTTGACGAGTCCAATGTGGAGTCCCGTCTCTATTCTCTGGTTCACCAGGCCGTCAATGATGTCGCGCACTGCCTCTGCGGGCCATATTCCGTCGGCTCCCGGCGGGCTCGCAGCGAGCACTTCGCCAATCTGCTCGTCGCCGACGGAGGCGCGGTGGGCCTCGGCAAGAGCGCGTCTTGCAGCCGTCACCCAGTCGTTCAGATGCGCGACGTCGATGGAACCGTCGGGCCGGAGCCCAGGGAGCGTCGGCCACTCCCTAAGCACCGACCAGGCCAACGACGCCTTTCCCTCCTCTTGCGCGGTCAGCTTGCGCTTCGCTTCTCCCTCCGCGCGGTAGACGGCGCAGACAAGCTCCACGAACTCTTCGGAGTTTGCACAGAGCGTTCCGTAAAGGGCGCGAGACGGACCGTGGTCGTCGACGAAGCGGAAGAAAACGAACTCCAGACCGGCCAACTCTGGGTCCTGAGGCGTCTCTCGCTCCAACTTCTCAAGCAGCATCGACACGTCGTACTGGAGCATCTGTCGTTCCTCGACGGAGTTTGGGTCTGACACTGCTGCGAACAGCGCCCGCTTCACCTGGCCAACATTTATCTCCTCATCGCCGTGGAGCATGAGGCCAAGCAGTCCAACTGCCGCCCAGGGACGCCCCCGCCCAACGAGCAAGTCGACCGCTTCGTGGCGCTCCGCAGGGGGGACGTCGTACACGCTGGACGTCCGCCAGAACTCCTCCGCGAGCGCAGGGTCTAGCGCCTCCATTTCCGTCCAAAACGTCTTCGCGAGCGGCACCGCTCGCACAAGGAACGTACCGAGTTCCAAACCTGCTTGATCAATCTCGTCCAGCGCCCGGCGCAGCCACCCCATACCCCCTTCAATCAGCCGAGCACGAGCGAATGCCGACGCGGCGAGCCGGAGGTTATCATTCTCCGCGCCGAGCCATCCAAGGACTTGCACCTGGGGCACATCCATTGGAGCCAGGAGCCATCCCACGAGCGCGGGGGTCGTGACATCTCTCACGAGCACAGCCAGCGCCTCAGTTCCGTCCTCCAGCGTCTCAGCAACCGCTGCCCTTCGGAGAGCCTCCAGCTTTTCCGCGAACGCTTCCTCCCCTCGGCGGGTGCCTGCCACCTCAGCACGCCAACTGAAGAGTTCCGAGTGACGTCGAGGATCGCGGGAAGGTTCGAGGGCCCCCGCGATGGACTCAAGTTCCTTGACGTCGTCGTCAGGCAAGGCCCAACCGGCATCGGGGTACTCACGGTGGCGCGCAATCTGGTTCGACAACGCTCGCCATACTGCGTAGCGTTGATCGGCGTCCCAGGCTGCAGATCCGGCCACTTCGCGAAGTGTGGCGATGACCGTCGAACGCTCAGCATGTGGCAGGTCGTCGACGCGCGCGATGATCTCGGCCCAACGATCTGAGCTATCGCAAGCGGCGCTGACAACGATACCTACCAACTCATGCACATATTGTCCCCACTCCCTTAGGCTCACTGAGCGGTCGGTCCTGCTCCAGTCTCGAAACACGGGCTGGTAGGTAGAGAGCCCGACTGCGTGCGCCTCAGGCCACACGCTAAGTGCGAGCCGCCAGCCGACGTCCTCGTACGCTTCGGTCGCCCACTTCACGATCTTGAGCTTCTCCACGACGCCAACACTGCAGTTCGAGATCCAGCCTGCAGTGATGTTGCTGATCGACGACAGGGGCCTGTTCGCAAGCCGCCCTCCAGGATCAAGTGCGGCGAGCCTCACCAACGCACGCGCGGCGTGTCCGAAGTGCTCTGGAGACCAGCAGAGCAACTCCAGCGCCCAGAGCAGATGGGTGTGCGGAGAAGAAGCCCCAAAGAAGTCCCCCGGGCTCGTCTGATCGCGAAACAGGGAGCGCAAGCGAGGTTCATCCCGCGCCAGATCCGTGTCGACCGCGTCGACGAAGACCTCGGGTGCCGCCTCCGCCATCGAGGGAAGATGGGGCGCGATGCGGGCCCAAACCGACCCGGTGCTATCTGCCTCTGCGGCCGCGAGAATCGTCTGCACAATCGCCGCAGCCCTCTTGTCGAGTTCGAAGGACCCGGAGAGACCCGACGAAGTCACCGACGCTAGCGCGAGACCCTTGGCGAGATGCTCCTTGAGCGTCGCCGAGACTTCATGCAGGTCGCCACGAACGGTCGTAGTGAGGCGCGCAGTATCGGTTTGACCCTCGATGCCATCAGAAGCAGTTAGGACCTCAGGCACCACTTCCGCCCATCGCTCCAACTGGCTGTTGGATAGCGAGTCAAGAACGAGGGTTGCCGCCTCCGTGGGTGAGGCCAGCCGCCACACTCCGCCGGATAGTACAAAAGGCGCGTCAGATGCCTTGGCAAGCGATCGAAGCAGTTGGTCAACGAGCTCGTTGGGCACGCCAGCGAGGCCCGCCACCAAGCTCGCGTCGTCCGCACTCGAGGTCCAGCTCCCCGCCAGAACCAGCGGCGCAAGCACAGACGCTTGCTCGCGATCGGTCGACCATGGCGGTGCAACAAATCGGGCGTCTCTGCCCACGGAGCGCAAGAATGCTGGCATGCTTCGCCGAGCGAGCGCGATCATCTCTTCAGCCGACGCGCGCGAGACGTTCTCGGCGACTAGCGCCTGGACACCCATTTCTCTATCGACCTTCGGAAGCACGATTGCACCGCGGCCGCGCACGACAGTGTCGTCGCCAGCAACCAACACAACCCGATGACCGCGGACCTCCGCGTCCTTCAGGTTGATCGGACCTTCAAAGGTCGGCACTAGCACCATGGGACGAGACGACTCAACTAGGCGGTCCCACACCGCTCGATCCGTAACAATCGCGCCCCGATCACGAAGCCCCTCATCCGACTGCAGCACTGCGCACACAAACGCGGTTGCTTCGTCACGCCATGGCGCGACCACGGTAGTCGGTGCCTCTCCGCGAGGGCCCACCGACAGCGCCGAGAGAAGGGCGTCAACCTGCTTGGAGCGCCCTGCCATGAGGAGCGCGGGAGGCAGCGGCACGGTGATTCGACCTTGAAATGTCTCCCACCAGCGGCTTACCGACTGTGCGCCACGCGGGTCGAGGCCCAAACGTTCGGAGAGCCAAATGTGCACTGCCGGTGCTTCCTGGAGCCAGCCCTCGAGAACGTGTGCATCGATCGCCTTCACCCCGGCAAAGACTGCATCGCTCGACTTCGCCTCCGCCCATGCTGAAGCGCCAGCCCAGTTCCGAGGAGTCGCAAACACAAACGTCACCTCGTCAGGGCGCGCACTGTTCGCCGACCGCTTCTTGTACTCGGACTCCGCCTTTGCCTTGGGGTTCCGATCGGTGCCGAACTCGAACCGGAGTGAGCCCGCGGGGAGGAAGACGCTCCCTGCGGACAGCGCCGATCCATCCCACCCGTGCGCCGCGACGCCTTCATGAGCACGGACCTCAAGGTTCGAAATCCCGGAGGTCGCTGCGAGCAAGCGACGCATGAGTTCCGGAAAGGTGCGTTTCGCGTCATCGCGAGAAGCCCATTGGTCAAGGCTCGCCGCCGAGACCAACTCCGGATCCGCAGACCTAAGCCGTGGCGCAACTGCCATGGCCGGGCGCCCACGATTCTCTCGCAGGGACATCACGTCCTCCCGAGCGAATCGGTGCTGGCGCGCGCCGGGGAGCCGACTCGAAACCAGCTTGCCGTCGCTGGCCCAGTTGCGCACGGTGTTCTCGTGCACACCAAGCAGGCGCGCCGTCTCACGGACGCCCAAGTACTCTGACTCTTCTCTCACACTCATAACAAAAGGGTAGAGGATTGTGTACTTTGTGGATATGGGACTTTCGTCCCCTATCGCCACGCGCGCCGCCGACTCCCCTTCCGTGCTGGCGCGCTCCTAGCAGGGTTGCCGTTCCCCAGTTCGCGGCGGGTCCCTCAAAGGCCTCGGTGTCCCCGCCGACCAACCGTCTGTGCCACCGCTACGCGTGACCCTCCATCTCGGCGACCAGCCGCGCGAGACCCAGGTCCGCATCGGCAACTCCGAAGCGGTCAATGCTCCCGCCAATCGCACGCACCGCGCGCCCAAGGTGGTGAGCGTCCCGCTTGGTGAGGGAACTGAGATCGTCACGCGCCCGCACCAGACCCAACAACGTCACGAAGTCGGCGAGGTGGCGTTGAGGGTTGGGGTCGACCGTGATGCTCAGAGCCGCGGCCTTGCCCACAAGCGCGCCCAAGAGGTTTGGCCTCCACAGCCGCGCCTCCCGCCCCTGCACCAGCACGTCCACCGGCTCAGACCGCTCCAGCGCCTGAATGCCTCCCGGGGATTGCACCGTGGTGCCGCCGCCGACACCCCGCCGCTTGGCTGCCCGCTGGCCCACCCCGTTGGGGATGAGCACATCCACCGAGCCCTCGCCGTCGGTCCACCGATGCTGGTGACCCATGAAAGTCTCGCCCCCGGCCGCGAAGCCAATCTCTCTGAGCCTCCCCGTGAACTCCATGAGAATGTGCGGATGCGCCCGCACATTGAGCATGGCGTCGACGTCGTGGGTGTCACGGGTAGCGGCCGCTCCGCGTTCGGCGCAATGCAGGTAAACCATCGAACCTCCCACCACGGTCCACGAGCCTGGCGGGAGCAGCGGCGCGATGTCCATGAGCGCATGCCACGACCTGACGTGACGCTCACTCCGCGAGCTCAGCGCAACGAGGGGAACCTCACGCATGAGCGGCCGCCATCATTGCGACCGCCACGTCCTCGCGCCCTGAGCGGTCACCATGCTGGGCCAGGTAGAACGCGTGGAGCAGCCACGCATCGGGATCAAGCGCTGGGTCACCGACGTGAAGTACGACATTCGCCTCGGCTGGCCCGCTCTCGCGGAGCATGTGCCTGGAGACGACGGCGTCCAGGTCGCGCGCCTCCACTCGGGCCTCGAAGAACCCGGCTCCATTGAGCTCCGAACCCGGCAATGATATCCCGGCGGGGCGAAGGGATGACTCCTCCCGCAGAAACTCCACGTCCTTGCAGACGTAGAGATGCCTCGGCTCAAGGTTTGCCATCCATGAACGGAGCAGCCGCGCAGGCTCGGGTGACTGCTTCAACCGGTCCAGTCGAGCGCTGGCACGTGATCTCTCGGAAGGATCCAAACCCTCAGGACGCACTCCCGAGGCCACGGCAACGAGTGCAACGGCCATGCGGGGCGACAACGGTCGCGACACTCGACCATCGGCGACCTCAAGGCTCACCGGATCGACCCTCCAGTCGCGGCCGGCGCGCTCTGCCCGGAGCTGTCCGCCTGCAATGAGCGCACGGATCCGCTGCGGTGACACGCCACGGCGCGCCGCTGCCTCGGCCACTGAGATACCCATGACACAAGTATTGCGCTAGCGCAATGGAAGCGTCAACCCCGCGCCTGGGGCGGTGACGGGTAATCCGCCGCAGCGCCTGAGTCCCTACGCCTGAGTTCCACAGTTCTAGTGCCCCATGGTGACTGGGGGTAGTTGCTTGAGGATGGCGCGGGCGTCGTCGTCGATGCGGGGTTCGGCCGTGATGAGGT
>Ga0209024_1002054_pt1 | contig 13137 bp, 11 predicted proteins | sample AutmiccommunBRH5_FD_187380 | JGI IMG/M metagenome (GOLD analysis project Ga0209024, IMG submission 187380) | Deep subsurface microbial communities from Mt. Terri, Switzerland - Autotrophic microbial communities BRH/5 (SPAdes) (version 2) | ecosystem: Environmental > Aquatic > Deep subsurface >...
CGCACAATCCATCAGCTTCTGCAGGAAATGATGCGATCGGATCTTGTCGCCGCGGTTGGGTGGCCACGGGACCCGGTGCGCCAGAAACAGTATCTCGCCCATCAGCCAAGGCCCCTGGCGATCATCGGCCCGAGCCGATTGGCAATCGACAGCGGTAATCGCTGCCACAGCGCCACCTGCGCCCGATATTTCGGGCTCCTCGGATTGACATCGCGAGGCGCTTCGCCATCCGCCGTGCGCGTTGCATAGCGCAGTGGCTGTGGTTCAAAACCCCAGTTCTTCTTGAACGAAAAGGCCCCCGTCCCATATTTCGAGCGCCCAAAATCAAACGACCGGCATCCCCGCTCCCGGCCATGGTTCATCAGCGCATAATACATCAGATCATTGGCCCGCAGCCGGCGCGCGTCGCGGGTGCCACCGCCCCAGTAAGGCATCACCGTTTCGCCGTGATAGAGACTGAGCACGCTGGCCACCGGCGTGCCTTTGTGGTGCACGGTCAAAATATCGGCATCCTCGCCAAATCCGTCGAGAACTGCGTCAAACAGGGCTCTCGGAAAAACCGGTGTTCCGAGATTGCGAACACTTTCCGCATATACCGCATAATGGTCGGCGCGCTCCTGGACTTCGGTCCCGATGCGAACCGTCAGGTCGTTGTTCAGCCCCTTGCGGACTTCGGCCCTTTGCTTGCGCGGAATCGCGAGCAACTGGCTCTCGTCATCGTCCGCCAGCGCCACCATGAATCCGGCATAAACACCCTCGCAATACTGCCACTGGTCCCCGGGATCCGCGCCTCCGCGCAATTCCACGGTCGGAAAACTGTGGCGTTCGGCAAAGCGCCACGCTTCGTCTGCCAGCAACCGGATCGCCTGATCATTGTCTGAAATTATGCCGCCGTCGACAGCGAAACCCGAGGACACCAGGGCCCGGCCGAATAACGCAGAGTGGATGAGATGAAGCGGAAGAATGCCTGTCAGTGCCCCGCGATCATCTTCGGCAATCAGATAGCACCATTCATGGCCGCACGCCTTGCTGACGGATAGCATCCATGCCGGTCGATGAAAGGCCGTGGCATTCGGCGAGGAGGCAACAAAAGCGTCTATCCGCGCCAATTCATTGGCATCGGAATGATCCAGAATGCGAACCAGCAATGATTTGGGCTTGAAGGCCATGTTCATCGCATCTGCCCCGCTTCCAGCACCGCGAGTTCGTCCACCCTGCCCCACTTGAAATCCTGGCTGGCCCGTAGCAGCTTCGCGCGCATCGTTTTGAGATTCGTATAGTGCCGCAGCTTGGAACGGATGGGCGCATTCTTGACGCGCGGCTGTCCGGGATCGATTTCCCAGGGATGGAAATAGAATATCGCTCCGCGCCCGTCGTCACGCTGCATTTTCCGGATCGATCGCTCATACAATGCATAGGGCAGCAGCCGGAAAAAGCCGCCGCCACCGGCTGCCAATATTCTGCTGCCCAGCTTGACGGTCGTGACCGGCAACTCGATCAGATCGGATTGCACCACGGGCTTCCAGGCGAAGCGCGGCGATCCTGCCCAGCCATAATGGTCATGGTGAATCGGCGCGACGCTGGAGGAATAGGCATAGCCCTGTTCCGCCAATATTTCATGCGCCCACGGCGTCCGCTGGTCGATGGAGAAGCTGGGCGCGCGATAGCCGGTTACCTTCTGCCCGGATGCATCCTCCAGCAGTTTCCGGCTCCGATCCAGGTCTGCCCGGAACTGGTCGGGCGACAGCGTGAACACGCGGGCATGATCATAGCCGTGATTGGCGATTTCATGGCCGGCAGAAGCGATCTGCAGCATCAAGGCAGGATAGCGTTCCGCCACCCAGCCCAGAACGAAGAAGGTCGCTTTTATCCCTGCTTCGTCAAACAGCGACAATACGGCTCGGCTGTTATTCTCTACCCGATGCTCAAGCTGATCCCAGTCGGCCCGGTCGACAACGGTTTCGAAGGCTCCCACCTGAAACCAGTCCTCGATATCGACCGACATGGCGTTGAGCAAAGCATCCGCTTTTCTCGCTGTCTGGAAGGATTCAGGCTGCGCGTCCTGCATTGACATAGCTTTCCTTGCTCTGGACATCACTCTCGACCCATTCCACGAGCATGGTCAACACACGGTGTAGATTTTCCTCCTGCCCGTCCATGCGCGCTTCCAGAGCCGACAGCCGCTCGGCAATCATGTCGAACTTCTGCAGGGCCTCCTGGTCGGAGGCTGGCTGGGCTTCAGGATTCGCCTCGCTCCGGGAAGGCGTTTCGGCTTTGCTTTCCGCAGACTCTTGAAAAGATCGCGCCGAAGATTCCATCCGCAGGTTGACCACATCACGTTCCGGCGTTGATGCTCGCTCTGCCGCTGGCTCGGCCTCTCGGACTGGCATTTGACGTTCCTGCTCAGTGTCGGGATCAACACTCCTCTTGGGTTTTTCCCAAAGAGGATTCTTGATCTGGGTCGGGCCCGTGGGCGGTGCAGCGATCTCGACATCCTCGCCGTTCAGATCGGCAATCACGCGCGCGACCATGTTCTGGTCGATCATTTCGGCATGCTCGATCGATCCCATCAGCAATATCCGGCTCATGAGAGCATTGATCTTGCGGGGGACTCCGTTCGTCTCCGCATAGAGCAAGCGGAATACGCTCGAGGTGATCTTGGGGCGGCCCGACCAACCGCTTTTGGACAGTCGGTGCGTGACATAGGGCTCGATTTCATCCGCGCTCATCGGATCGAGGTGATGATGCGCGATGACTCGTTGCCGAAGTTGCTCCAGCTGGTTGGAATTCTGCAGCATGTCTCGAAACTCGGGCTGGCCAAGCAGGAATATCTGCAACAATGCCTGACCACCGAGCTGGAAATTCGACAGCATCCGCAGCTCTTCCAGCGCGCCCGCTGGCAGATTCTGCGATTCGTCCACGATCAGCAAACAGCGCCGCCCGGCGCGTGCCTCGGCATGCAGGAATTCTTCAAACGCGCTCAGCAACTGCGCCTTGTCCATATGATCGGTATCGATGTCGAAATGATTGGCCGCGACGCGCACGATATCCTCGCTGTCGAGCTTCGTGGTGACGATATTCGCAGCGGTCAGACGCGCCTTGTCTATGGTGGCCATCAGATGACTGACCAGCGTAGTCTTGCCGGCGCCGACATCGCCGGTGATGACGATGAAGCCTTCACCCTGCGCCAGGCCATAGCCAAGATATGACAATGCCTTGCGATGGGTCAGGCTCTCGAAATAAAAATGCGGATCCGGAGTCAGTTGAAAGGGCCGACCGTTCAATCCATAAAATGTATCATACATTTGCGTATCTCCGATCATCAGCTGGGATGATGCTCTTAAAAATCATATCTGAGTCCCAGCAGCGCCGATGCCGTGATCTCGCTGTCGAAACCGTCTTGCTGGAAACTGTCCAGACCGACCGCTGCTGTACCCTGTAACCCCGGCAAAAGCTGGCGATAATAAGCCGCATTGGCGCCGAGCCCCAGGACATTGGGCGCATTTGCAAAGCCGCTATCCAGTAGATTGGCGTAAACATTTGTGTCGAAACTGGAATAGGTGTCGAGTTGCCGGCCTATCGACAGATTGGCGTAGTAATTTTCGTCCACCAGACCGTCGACAGCGGCAACGGCACCCAGTTGCGACGCAAAATAGCGACGGCGGGCATAGCCTACGCCCAGCCCGCTATTCCATCCGCCGGTACTATAGGTATATTGCCCGTTGACGCCTCGCGCACGGAATGAGGAGGAGGCGGCCGATTGCAGCACATCGTTGAAGCAAAGGCTGCTGGCCTGACCGAAGGCACAGCCATTCAATTCTCCACTCAAAGGATTGCGCGTGCTGGAAAAACTCGTGCCCAGATTAGCGAGATTGTCATTGAGCAGATTGCCGAAACCGGAAACGGTATCATAGACCGAAATGTTCAAGGCCGTGTTCGGGTTTGGCTGGTAGGCAAAGCTGCCATAATAGGTCTCGCTGCCATAGCGCTGGCCAACCCGCGCCTCGAGCGAGGTGCGACGGCTTGGACGCCACAGCACACCCACATCCCAGATGATTCCGTCCTGGTCGTAGGACAGCAATCGGGGAGATGTCTCGTCGGTGACAAGGCGACCATCATCGCCGATCACCGGAACGCCGTTGGCATCGCGTAGCGCGTCGCGTTCTGAAATCTCGATATCTTCGTATCCGACCCCGCCGACCAGGGCCAGGCTGGGCGCGACCGGCACCGTGACATCGGCGCGCACATATTTGCCTTCATAGCGCTGATCCAGCTGGCCGGCGTCTTCGCGCTCCCAGCCCCCGCCCACGGACCAGCCAAAGGGAAGGTCGCCGGGTTGCATGCCGACACTGGCACTTGCCGAGTGGCTTACGCTGTCGTCGAAAACATCGATCGGAAGCTGACCCGGAGGCAAGGGCCCGGTGCTTTCATTCTCAACCTTGGTATAGCCCACACGGTAGTTGGCGTTGACGGCCAGTGCGCCCACCGTGGTCGAAAGATTGGGACCCGCATAGACAGAATAGACCTGCGTCACATTATCGATATTGCCAACCGTGTTGGACGGTGCTTCGCCGCGCAGGTCGACGCGACTACGGGTTGCAATACCGCCCGCTTCCAACGACAGGACATTGGGAACAATCTGGATCCCCCCCCGCGCCAGACCGGTGATCACGTCATCGTCGCCCAGATTGTCCTGATAGAAAAACCGACGTTCGTATCGCAAATTCACTTGTGCTTCAGCGCCCCTCGTCTGGATGGAGCTGTCGATCCCGGCTGCCACCGAAGTATAGGTCAGCACATCGCTCCCGTCATTCAGATCGGCAACCAGAACTTGCTGGATTTCAATATAGGGAGCCACGTCGGCCCTGCGTTCGCGAGCCCCCGCTGCTGGCGCGACCAGTCCAGCGAGCGGCAGGACTGCCGCTCCATATTTCAGGACATTTCTGGTCAAATTCGAGGTCATGGCCTATTCTCCATATCCGTAATAGGATCCAAAGCGTCTTCCCGTGGGCGAGAATTTTATGCCGTTGAGAAGCAGCTGGATATGTTCACATCCGCCCATCAGGCTCAGCGCGTCGCGCAGGGCGGTTTCGGTTGTTTCGTCCGCTTTGACCACCATCACGACCTGGCCGACATGGGTCGCCAGAACGGAAGCCGGCGATGCCGACAAGGCGGGCGGGGAATCAAAGATTACGATGCGATGGGGATTGTTCTGGGTCAGTCGGTTGAGCACCTGCTCGGTCCTGGCAGATGCCAGATATTCGGTATCGGCATTGGTCTGATCGCCGGCTGGCAGGATTGCCAGTCCGGCAATATCGGTATGGATGATGCAGTTTTCGACCGGTAGCTGCGGATCGGCCAACGCGTCCATCAGTCCCTTGCTGCCCTCGAGCCCCAGGCTGGACAGGATGCTCGGCTTGGCAAAATCTGCGTCGACCAGTAGGACCTCGTTATCCTTCTCTGCGGCGATCGACAGCGCGAGATTCAGCGCGCAGAATGTCTTGCCTTCGTCGGGATGCGCCGAACAGATCAATATCCTCTCGCCATGCGGTATCGGTCTCGATTTCTGGCTGCCCTTCGCGGCAAGCAGCAATTGCCGCTTGATGATCCGGAATTCTTCGGAAATGCCGGTTACCGGTCCGTCGGGTACAATGAAGCCGGCTTCCCGCAGCTTGTCGCGATCGACAATGACGCGCGGTCCGCCATAAGGCTGGACTGGCCGTGGTGTGGCCGGAGTGACCTGTCCGGCAGGAGCCTGCGACGGCCGGGCGTCCGCATCGCTGTCCTGCCGGTCGCCTGTCCGTACGGCGGGGATATAATCATAGATTTCCCCTGCCCTTTCGAGCAAGGAAGCCGGCTTTCTGGGAGGATTATACTGGTTCATGCTTGCTTCCTCAGGCGACCATGCCGCGCTGGATAAATTCCACGATCATCAACATTCCGAAAACACCGAAGAGCGCACCACTGGTGCCGTAGAAAATCCGCAGCTTTTTCTTGTTCATTACGCGCTGCGCACCGGTCAGGATCTGCGACACCGAACCGATCACAGGCAAACCACTGGCTTTTTCCAGTTTGTCGGCGGTTGGGTAGCTGGTTTGCAACTGGCTCAGCGCGAAAGCGGCACCAACCCCGCCACCGATTCCGACAATCAGCACCATCGCCAGCAGCAGGGGCCGGTTTGGCGCGGCCGGTGATCGCGGACTGGATGGCGGGTCGATGACCCGGAATTTGAGAGAGTCGGTCTCGGATTCCACCTGACCGCGCAATTTGATCTGCTCGCGATCGGCAAGCAGCTTGTCATACTGGCTTTTCAGGACCTCATGGTCGCGATTGATCCGCGACATTTCCGCCGCCACGCCGGGCTCCAGCGTCTGTTTCGAAGCCAGTTGCGCCATGTCCGCCTGCAAGGCGTTCTTTCTTGCCTGCAAGGATGCCATGCTCGCCTGACGTTCCGCGCGCATGCTTTGCAAGGAACTATAGGCCGGATTCGGGGTGCGATAGCCGCCGCTGCCAGCGGGTTCACTGGATGCCTGTCTGCGCAAGGCGGCAATTTCGTTCTTCATCGACACGACGTCAGGATGGCTGTCGGTCCAGCCGCGTGCGCGCGCCGATGCCAGCTTGGCTTCGGCCTGGGCCAGCTGACCGCGCGCGCTCCCGTCGCCGGCACCACCAAATCCCGGCGTCGCGATCGTGGGAGGGGTACCGGACAGCTGGCCATTCAGGGCTGCCAGCGATCCCGATGCCTGGCTGAGCTGCGAATCAATCTGTCCCAGTTCGGCCCGGGCGGCCTCCATCCGTTGGCTGATCGAACCGATACCGGGCAGCAGGCCGAGATTTTCCGTCTCGAACTGAACCCTCTTCTGCTCGACTTCCTGCAGCTCCTTTTCCCTCTGCGCGAGCTGCGCATCGAGAAATTTTATCGTCTGACTGGTTTCATCTCGGTCGCCGGACAGATTCTCCTCGACAAAAATATCGATCATTTTCTGAACGATATCGCGGGCGAGAACGGCATTTTCGGCATCGGAAAGATTGCTGGCCGACGATTTCGCCGTGATCTCGAACAGGTTGTCCTTTTCCGATTTGATCTCGATATTCTTGCGCAGCGTCTCAACCTTGTTCGCCAGTTCGCGATCGGAAGAGATCGACTGGTTCAGCGCCGTTCCCCGCACGACTTTCTCCAGATTGACGGTGGATGCCAGCGTCTCCTGCACACGCTCCATGCTCTTCTTGCGCTCGCGCGGATCAACACCGACCTTGTCCGACAGGATCGACTGCATCTCCACCGAGATACGGGCCTTGGATTCGTAGCTATTGGGGATCAGCGCGACCACCAGCCAGCCCAGCAGACAAAGGCCCCAAGCAACGGCCAGCGCAAGCCAGCGCCGGTTCCAGACGCTGTGCAATGCAATTTTGAGTTCGTCATAGAGACCGTTCATGTGCCTATTCAATTCCTGTCTGGGGGCGTGAAACGCGGATCAAAACATGCTTTCCGGAATGATGATCACGTCACCCGGACGCAGCATCACATTGGCGCTCGTTTTCCCCTTCTTCATCAAATCGTCGATGCGCAGCGCAAATTCCTTTTGCTTGCCGGTGCCGCGATCGAACCGGATCAGCCGGGCACGGTTGCCGGACGCAAATTCCGACATGCCACCGACCGCGATCATTGCGTCGAGCAGGGTCATGTTGGCGCGATAGGGGATCGATGCGGGCTTGTCCGTGGCGCCCACGACCCGGATTTGCTGCGAGAATGTGCCGGAAAAATTGTTGACGATGACCGATACCAGCGGCTCGTTGATATATTGCGACAATTGCAGCGTGAGATCCTCGGCCAGCATCGACGGCGTCTTGCCGACGGCAGGCATGTCGGTGATCAGCGGGGTGGTAATCCGGCCATCGGGTCGAACCTGAACCTTCGCGCCCAGTTCGGGATTGCGCCATACGAATATGGTCAGTTCATCCAGCGGACCAATAACATATTCTTCGCCTGGACCTTCCTGCATCGACACGAAGGACGCCGTGGGCAGCTGCGGCCCACTGGAACTGCCGGAACAGCCGGCAACCGCCAGCGACGCCAGTCCGACACCGATCATCAGCTTGGCCAAATGCTTGTTTTGAATTGCAGAACGCATTTTTACACCTCGTTTTAACCCTCAGGTGAACCCCCGGAATTCCGCAGAAAACCGGTAATTCACGCAAAGTCACGAAATGGCTATGCTGGAAAATAGTGAATATAGCGTTAGGATTAGCTGAATTTGCGATTAACGAGGGCCGCTTTACCCCCCGTTCAAGCCACTGAAATTACGCGACCATTATCTCGCTGGCTGGGCCCTGGCCCAGAAAATTGGCAGGGCTTGCCGTGGCCCCATAGGCACCGGCACAGAAGATGGCGACGACATCGCCGACATCGGTTTTCGGCATGGCTGCGTTGTCGCTCAACCGGTCGAGCGGTGTGCAAAGGCAACCGACGATCGAGACGGTTTCGTCCGGTTCGGACTCGAATCGATTGGCGATGGCGGCAGGGTAATTGCGTCTCACCACCGTTCCGAAATTACCGCTGGCAGCGAGCTGATGATGCAAGCCGCCATCGGTGACCAGAAACACCTGCCCCTGGCTTTCCTTGCGATCGACAATACGGGTCAGATAGACCCCCGCTTCACCGACAAGATAGCGTCCCAGTTCGATGGCACATTGCGTATTCGACAATATGTCCGGCAAATGCTCCAGCCGGGCGGACAACGCCCGTCCGACCTTGACTATGTCCAGCTGCTCGTCGCCCGGAAAATAGGGAATCCCGAAACCGCCTCCCAGATTGACATGGTCGGGCGATCGCCCGATTGTCTTGGCCAGTCGCGCGGCAAGATCCAGCGTCTGCGACTGCGTTTCGATAATGGCATCGGCGCTGAGCGCCTGCGAACCGGCAAAAATATGAAAACCTCGCCATTCGGCCCCTGCATCGATCAGCTTTTTCACGGTCGGCGCTACCAGCTCGATATCCATTCCGAACGGCTTGGCTCCCCCGCCCATCTTCATGCCCGACCCCTTGAGATCGAAATCCGGATTGACGCGGATCGCGAGACGCGGTTTCCTGTCAGCACTATTCGCAATCTGCAGCGCCCGGGCGCATTCACCGGGCGATTCGATGTTGATCGTGACGCCGGCCTGGATCGCCTGTTGCAGTTCATCGTCTCGTTTGCCCGGCCCGGCAAAGCTGATCTTGTCGGGCGCGGCCCCTGCCGCCAGCGCGATCCGCAATTCACCCCCGGACGCGATATCGATGCCGTCGGCGAGACCAACCATCCGGCGGAGCAGCGGCGGAAAGGGATTGGCTTTCATTGCATAGTGCAGATTGAGCGCGTCCGGCATGGCGGCGCGCAACTGCGCCATGCGCGCCTCGAGCCTGCTCGCCGAATAGACGAAAAGCGGCGAGCCATATTCGGACACCAGTGCGCTGGCTTTCCGGTCGCCAATAGCGAGTTCGCCGTCGATCGTCTGATATCCCGGCGGGATCGGCCCGGTGGGTTTGGTCTTGATCATTCAATATCCATGCTGGCCAGTAAGTTGCGGTCCAATTTCCCGTTGGGGTTCTTGGGAAGTTCGGAAAGCAGGATGATATCCCTGGGGTGCATAAAATTCGGTAAATTTTGCTTTAAATAGTTTGCGAGCCGTTCGGTGACCGTCTCATCCTCCGATCCGCTATCCACCGCCCTGACGAACAGCCGAATCGCATGGCCGAGCCGTACATCCGGAACTCCGAGCGCGACCGCTTCCGCTATCATCCCAGATTCAATCGCGATTTCCTCGATCTCGGTCGGGCTGATCCGGTTGCCCGAGCTCTTGATCATCGCGTCGTCCCGGCTGACAAAATAGAGCAATCCGTCCTCGCCGCGCTTCACGGTATCACCCGAAAACACCGCAGTACCGGAATATCGCGAGATTGCCGGCGCGCTCTTGAACCTTTGCGCCGTTCGCTCGGCATCCTTCCAATAGCCCTGCGCCACCAGGGGTCCGCAGTGGACCAGTTCGCCAGCCTCATCGGGGCCCGCTATCTGGCCTGTTTCGTCGACCACCAGGATTTCGGCAAAAGGAATCGCGCTGCCCATGCTCGTCGGATTTTCGTCGATCAGGGTCGGGTCCAGATAGGTCGACCGAAACGCCTCGGTCAGCCCGTACATGGCATAGATGTCGGTTCCCTGCCCGAAGATGGCCCGCAACTGCCTGACCAAGGTTGGCGTCAACGCGCCCCCGCTATTGGTCAGCCGCCGCATCGAATCCACCGCTTCGGCCGGCCAGTCATGCTCCACCAGTTGGACCCAGAGCGGCGGCACCGCCGCCAGGGTGGTGATCCGCTCGCGCGCGCAAGTCTTCAGGACGTCACGCGGCGTCAGGTAGTCGAGCGGTACCGCGCATCCCCCGGCAGCCCATGTCGACAGCAGCTGGTTCTGGCCATAGTCAAAGCTGAGCGGCAACACGCAGATGGTGCGGTCATCGGCAGCGAGCTTCAGATATTCCGCCACGCTGAGCGCACCCAGCGTCAGGTTGGCATGGCTGAGCATCACGCCTTTCGGGCGACCGGTGGACCCGCTTGTATATAATATCGCGGCCAGGTCATGGATGTCGGTATTGGCCGGGCTGGGCGCCAGCGGCGTCACGACGGAGGTCAGCGCATCCTCTACATTCTTGTCCTCGAACAGATTGCAATGCGTGCCTATGCTGCTGTCTTCCAGGGTCTTCAACCGCCCGGCGTTGCCGATCAGCAGCCTGGCGCCGCTATCCTCGACGATATACCCCACCTGGGCCTGCTTGAGCAGCGGATTGACAGGAACATGGACCAGGCCGGCCCGCGCGGCAGCAAGCGGCATCAGGCAAGCCAGTTCGGTTTTCGACAGCCAGGTGGCAATCCGGTCCCCCTTGACCGCGCCCTGATCCCGCAGCCATGCCGCCAATGCACCGATACGATGATTTAACATCTTGTAGCTAAGGGTACCCGAGCGCGTCACCAGAGCGTCCGCGTCGGGATCCCTGCCTATCGCAAGATGATCCAGCGGAAATGCGACGGTTTCGGGATTGGTGTTCAATGTTTGACCTATGGGAAAAAGAGCAGATTTGTGACAGACACGACCTTAGCCATGAGCAGCGAATATCATAGCAATTTTCAGTCGGTGCAAGCCATAGCTGGAGAAAAACTGGGACGATCGGTCCAGAAGTCCCTGTTCGACCGGATCGAATGGCTGAAACCGCTGCACGAACTCTGCCTGCCGGACAAGTCGCCCTTGATTGTTCACAGCAAGGAAGGCGACGCCGAAGCCTGGATCTTCCTGATGAAGACCGGTCTCGGCCGACATGCGGCGCTCGCCAACTGGTATAATTTCACCTTTCGCCCGATATTTCTGGGCGAATATGACGAGGTCACGAAGCTGGCGCTCCTCGCCAAGCTCGCCAGAAAACTCAAATCAAGCTCTCACCATATTGAAATTACCCCTGTTCCCGACGAGGATTCAGCCGCAAGCCTGACCGAAAGAGCGTTCGAGCAGGCCGGCTGGATCGTTTTCCGTTCCAAGGCGGATGACAATCACATATTGAATGTCAAGGGTCGCACGTTCGACCAATATTGGAGTGATCGCCCCGGCCAGTTGCGCAACACCGTTCGCCGAAAGGAAAAGAAGAACCTTGTGTCCGTCAGGATCGAAACGGAATTTTCCGACGAGGACTGGAACGACTATGTATCGGTCTACGAGCGCAGCTGGAAACCCGAGGAGGGCAATCCCGAATTTCTGCGAAAACTGGCCCGGCACGAGGCTGCTGCGGGCTGCATGCGCCTGGGCCTGGCCTATATTGACGGAGAACCGGTGGCCGCCCAGTTCTGGACGGTCGAAAATGGAGAGGCCCTGATCCACAAGCTCGCGCATATCGAGGATGCGACCAAATCTTCACCCGGGACGCTGCTCTCGGTCGCGATGTTCCAGCATGCGATCGATATCGACCAAGTGAAACTGATCGACTTTGGTACCGGCAATGACGGGTATAAACGCGAGTGGATGGAAGATGTGCGGGTACGCTATCGGCTAGAGTTCTTCTGGCCCAACCATCCCCTGTCCTGGCTACCAATTTTGCGACGCTGTCTCTCCGCCCTTGCCGGGAAGCGTGCTTCGCTTTAGGGAAGCGCCGTTATCCGGGATTCGGGGGTTTTTGATGAATAACAAGGTCGATTTGACGCCGGAAGCCGCCGTGCGTGCCGTGATGCGGGACATATTGGGCCTCAGCGAGGAGCAGGTCGCGGAATTTACGGCAGAAACCGAGCTTTTCGGCGCACTCCCCGAACTGGACAGCATGGCCGTGGCAGGGTTGCTCACCGAACTCGAGGATCGTCTCGATATCATGATCGAGGATGATGAGGTCGACGGCGAGCTGTTTGAAACCTTTGGCAATCTGGTCGCCTTTGCCGAGATGAAAGTCACGGAGTGACCTCGGTACCCGCATTCGTCGATTACGAATTTGCGGTTCGCCGGGAACTTTGTTTGTGCACCGCTTCCGGGTCGTCTCGCCGGGTGTTGCTGGTCCCGCCGCTGTTCGACGAAATGAACCGGATGCGCAAGATGCTGGTCGACGTCATGCATGCTCTCGAACTCGAGGACGTGGGCAGCTATCTGCCGGATCTACCGGGCACAAATGAAAGCCTGGCCGCTCCCGAACAGATTACATTATCCGACTGGCAACGCGCCATCCAAGCCTGTGCACAGCAGCACGCAATCTCCCATGTCGCTTCCTTTCGCGGAGGTGCCTTGGCGGTCGCGGCGATGCCCGAGGCCAGTCACTGGATTTTCAGCCCGGTCAAAGGTGCGACAATCTTGCGGACGATGATGCGGACTAGGGTGGCGGCTGACCGCGAGGCCGGGCGGAATACCAGCCTCGCCGAACTGACGGAAGAGGCCGCAGCCGGGCCGATCGAACTGGCCGGAAATATGCTCGGCCCCGCGCTTTTTGCACAGCTGAACGGTGCGGATATCCCGTATATGGCCCGTCAGCGGATCGTCCGCCTCGCGTCAGACAGCAAGCCCGCCGATGGCCAGATTCCCGGGTCAGCGCTTTGGCTTCGTGCCGAACCGGATGACGATCCGACTCTCTCCACCGCCATCG
>Ga0209024_1002058_pt1 | contig 13112 bp, 11 predicted proteins | sample AutmiccommunBRH5_FD_187380 | JGI IMG/M metagenome (GOLD analysis project Ga0209024, IMG submission 187380) | Deep subsurface microbial communities from Mt. Terri, Switzerland - Autotrophic microbial communities BRH/5 (SPAdes) (version 2) | ecosystem: Environmental > Aquatic > Deep subsurface >...
CTTTGGTGAACGAGGTGGTGATCGGTTTGAAAGACAAAGACCGCTTTAACGCCTCCAAGCCCAGTGGCGATGGCCAGTTCCTGACCTATGTGTCCAACCCCACCTTGCCCCAGCTGATCAGCCTGGTTCTTACTGGCAACGCTGGTGCAGCGCCAACCAACTTCCCGCGCACCGATTTGCTGAACGTGTTTCTTGCCGGCATTGGTGGCGTGAACCGCCCAGCCAACCTGGTGTTGTCTGAAATGTTGCGTTTGAACACTGAAACAGCACCCACACCGATTGGGTCGCAGAACAAGCTTGGCTTGGCTTTTGGTGATGCAGCAGGATTCCCCAACGGTCGCCGACCCATTGACGACGTGGTCGACATTTCGTTGGTGGCAGTGATGGGTGGTTTGTGTGTGGCCAACGGCAGTGGCAATGCCTTGGGTTTAAACACCGTGCCAGGCACCACATTAAGTTCTGATTGCAGTTCAAACAGCGTGCCCTTGGGCAATACCTCGCTGAACATTCACGATGCTGTGGATCAAGGTCGCGTGCCATTTATGTCGCGCTTTCCGTTCCTGAGCACACCCACACCGGGTTCAGGCGCACCAGCACCCACCCAGAACTAAGGAGTACGCAATGAATTCGAAGCAGAAACTAGGATTGGCTGCGGGCGGTGTATTGCTTCTCACGCTGGCTGCATGTGGTGGGGATGGCTCGCTTTTCAACCTTGGCTCGGCTGGCAGTGATGGAAGCATCAGCTCGACCGAAGCGGGCACTTTGTTAAGCACAACCTCTGAAACTGGCGATCCCGAGAATGTGAGCAATTTGACTTTGGCCACATCGGAAACAGACGAGCCGTTTGATCTGGCTGACTAAGCGAAAACTCATGTAGTGTATGGAAAATCCTGCAGCTTACAAGGCTGCAGGATTTTTTTATTTCGGGTCTAGAATGACCGACAAAAACTGGCTTTTGTATTGCTGCCCGTTTTCCTCCGTAACCAATGTTCGAAGCAGTGCCTTGGACGTGGGTTGCAACAGCAACTTGACCTTGCCATCTGCATCTGTTTCAGACCACAAAGTGACAGGCGTTTCCGGGTACTCCAGCCCCACGGGCTGCTTGCTCAAGGGTTTGCCGTTTCTGTAAACATAAATGGATTCAGGGTCGTTTGCCTTGATCACAAACTGCGCAACATCCACGTTGTAAAGTGGGCCGTCAATCTGGATCGGCTTGATCTGGGCCAATTTGAAATATTCCTCTTCAAATTTTTTGCTGCCCCGAACCTTGTCGATCAGGTTTTTGCTGACCTTGCTTTCCTCAAAGTGCTGTGCACCCTGGCTTGGGGACAGTTCAATCAAACTGGTTTTAAGTCGGGCCACGCAGTTGGCCGGTTTTTGCGGATAAATGTAGCGAATGCTTTTTGTGTCAAATGAAAGATTGAACACGCTCTGGTTTGCATCCACGCATCGAATGGATTGAACGTATTCACCCTTCACCGTAATTTCCTTCGAGGGGAAATTGTGCCCTGTGGACAGCCCCATGCTTTGTTCGCCGGCATCGATCCAGGTCAGGTGTGCCATGGCTGGAGCGGCTGCACTAATAAAGTAGAGGGCAATCAGTTTCTTGATCATGGGGGTTTTGGTGCTGCAGGTTAGAATCATCCAACATTACTACACATCGGGTCGATCATGGTGAAAACAAACGCGGCTGTGCCCAGTGATCTGGCTGCACAATTGATGGAAGCCGAGGTCGCTTTCTGGCTTCAAAACCTGAAGGGAAAAAAATTCCAGGGCATGCTGGCCGATGAAGTAGGGCACATTCTGGATCGTTTCGAGCACATCAAACTTCGCGATGCCGTGGATGAAAAAAAGGTCAAGGCCACAGCCCAGCGCTATGCGGTGGAAATGGAAATTGGTGGCGCCATCCCCGAGCTGTTTGGTGAAATTGCCAATCGTATTTTTGAGTTTCCTGCCAGCCAAACCACAAAAATTGGCGAAGTAATTTCCGATTCGATCGCGACCGATTTCATCGAGAAGATTTTTGAGCAAGACGGTGTGCTTGACCACGCCGTCACCAACATTCGAAACAGCACGCCGTTCCGCCATTTTTTGTCCGATGTCATTTTCACGGTGCTCAAAGGCTATGTGTTTGAGCAAAATAACTTGATGAAGTTTTCAACCGTGGCCAGCAGCACGCGCAAGGTGCGCGAGTGGTTGAGCACCAAGGCGCCCGATTTGTCGGAAGGCCTTGAGGACCGTGTTCGAAACCTGATGGAAAGTGGTGTGAAAGGTTCGCTGGAAATGGTGGATGAAACACTGGACAACGAGCAATACCGGGAAACCGCCATGAACAGCGCCCTTGCTTTTTGGGACGTGGTACGCGAGTGGCCCTTGACCGCCTACCGTGATTATTTGAGCGAGCAGGACTTGCAGGAATTCATGGTGATGGGGTACGAGTTCTGGCTTGAATTCCGCAACACGAATTATTTGAAATCGTGCATTGATCTGGGCGTTGATTTTTTCTTTGAGAAATATGGTGAGCAGTCGCTTCAAGACCTGCTTGATGACATTGGTGTGAGCCGTGAAATGATTCTCGATGAACTGGACAACTACATTCCTGACCTGGCGGTTCTGATGATCAAGGACGGTGTGGCTGAAGGATTTTTGCGCCGCCACCTTCAGCGTTTTTACAGCAGCAAGAAGGTGCTGGAAATACTGGCCTAAGAATTACTGGCCAGTATTTGAAAGTCTTTCGCCCAGCCTGCCGCGCGCTCCGCGGCATTGCTTCGCTGTTCAGCGTTCGCAGCGTTCAGCACAGCTACCACCAGGTCTATGGTGGTTTTTTGTCGATATTCGCTGTCTGCTTTTTCAGTGGCACTGCCTGGTGTTTGCCAGGCGTTGAGCAGCACGGACACTTCCCGGCTTAATGTGGCTTGATCAATTTGCCGGTTGGCTGCTTTGTTGACCAGAATCATGAATTGTTTTTGTCGCTCCAGCCTTTTTTGGTAGCGGTCTTCCGAGCGGCCTGTGTCCAGTCTCGACCACCGCGCGATCAGGTCTTTCTGCGTTGGGTTCAAGTCATCCAGCCAGCGTTCGAAACGCTCTGTCATGCGTTCTGCAGATTTTTTTTGTCGCATCTGCTGATTTTGCATCAACCTTTCTTCGCGGTATTCGTCGTTGGCCCGATTTAGCGCATCTTGAATTTCCTGAACCTGATTGGGCCACAACCCCAACATGTTTTTCGCAATCAAGGGCGCGGCCTGATTCGCAGTGCGGCGCAGTGATGCCTGAACAGACTGGTTCAAAGCCTGAACCTGCACTGCGCTGACCCGTATCACGGTACCGTTTTGCGGTGCGAGCACACGCTGTGCGGCCTCCAGTTCCGTGGCCAGCCGGGGAAGTTCATTGTCGCGGTGCCATTGCACCAAGTCGCTTAAACTGGCTTTCAGCAAGGCCGATTGATCTTCATCAAAACTGACTTTGTTGATCAGGTAAGTGTGCGCAATACTGGCCGAGTTGTTGTAACCCAACTTGACGGCACTGCAGGCACCCAGCAAAAGAATTGCTCCAAGCGCAAACCATGTTGTTGATGGGCTTCGGAAGTTCATTGGTGACCTGCCTGACGCATGAGTTGAATGTTGAATGGGTGCTTTTAGGACATTCATTGCCAGTATTCGTTCACTGTGTTTGAAAAGCCTGTGCCCAATCGGGAAGCGGGTCGATGAACGTATTCAAATGACCAGCCTGAATGCGCAGCACTTTTCGGAATGGATCCACAGCACTTGAATTGTCGAGCACCCACACATCGTTGCACAAGGGCAGGGCGTTCAGTACATTTTGTACTGTGCGTGGAATGCGGTTTTCAACTTTGTCGTCAGGCACGGCGTGCCCGCCAGTTTCAATGCGTTGATACACACGGGCCTTGTTCAAGCTTGTCTGTTCAAGGTGTATGAATACCATCACCACGTGATAACCCAGGGCTTTGGCCTTGGCCACAAAGTCTATTTTTGAGGGGTGAGAAAACACGGTTTCAAAGCAAAAGTTTTTGCCTTGCTCAAGCAGACTGTTGCGCAGGTTCTCCGCAATTTTTGCGGCCTCGTAGCTGTGCTCCTCCGGAGCTTGGGGAAATACATCTCGGGCAATGTCGTCGGCGTTTACAAAAGGCATGCCCAAGGGTTTCAGTTGGGTGCGGTAGAAAGTTGATTTGCCAGCGCCATTGCCGCCCACCAGCAACCAAAGTTGTTTCATGCCAGTTTGATGGGCTTGAACACGCCGTTGTCGAACTGCCCAAATTTCACTTTGCCTTTGGTGTCAATTTGTTCCAGCAGGCCGGGGTGGGTTGTACTGGCTTGATAACGCACCTTGCTTTGGCTCACTTCGCTTGTCAGTTCACCCGTGCTGCGTTTCATCTCCAGGTTGCCAAACACCATGTCGGCATTCAGGGCCGGGGCGTTGACTTGTTCCAGCTTTACCCGCAACAAGCCCGCCTTGATTTGCAGCAGGCTTTCCGGGTCAAGCAGGTTTTCTACCTTCTGGCCAATGCTGGCCCAGTATTCAATTTGCTCGGCCGCACTGCGGTGGTTCAGTTTGCCCAAAACGGTGGCATTGCTCATCAAATCGGATTGAATTCGGATGGGTGAAGAGGCTTTGGCCATGGTGTGCTTCCTTGGTATGTTCCCTGTGAATGCTTTTTAATTGTAGCAAAATGCTACAAAATGAGCAAGTTGCAGGGCGTTGCACCTTAAATGTTCCGAAGCACGAATTCCTTGATGGCTTGGGCGCACAGGTATGGCGCTTCAATCATTGGCAAATGCCCAACACCGTCAAACAGGTGCATTTCTGACCGCTTGATAAGGCGTTCAAATTCGTAGGCGCAGCTTAAGTGCAGCACATCGTCTTCCTTGCCCCACATCACCAGTGTTGGCGCTGCAATGTTCTCGAACGTGGCTTTGGTGTAGTCGGGGCGGCGGCTCAACATTTCCTGAAACAGGAACCCGTTTACATCGCGCCGATGAATCAATTCCGATGCTGAAAAAAATGCGGCAGACGCAGCCAGAGCGCGGTTGTGGAACACCAGCTCGGTCAGTTTCATCACATCCATTGCATCGCGCGGCACAAGGCGGTTTTTACCCCGCAGCACTTCGCGAATAAAGTCGGTTTCCTCCGTCCCGGGCAAGCCCAGCGCATCCATTAACACCAGGCTGGTGACCATTTCCGGAAAACGCGCACTCAACAAACCTGCCAGGGCACCGCCCATGGAATTGCCCACCACGTTGACCTTGCTTACGCCGATACCAGTCAACCATTGGTGCAAACGTTCTGTTTGATCCTCAAGCCCGTAGTGCCGATCCGGGTTGAACCCACTTTCGCCCCAGCCGGGCAGGTCGGGAATCAGAATGCGAAATTGCCCGGCGAAGAAGGGCAACAATGGCAACCAGTGTTCCTTGGCCGCCGCAAATCCGTGCATTAACAGTAAGGCAGGGCTGGATTCGCTGCCAATTTCAAGCCACACCAGTTTGTCTTTGCCCACACCAATGCGTTTGCGGTGAACGCCCACCAAACCGCCATACCACGGGTTCAAGCGTGTAAAGCTGAACAGCTTGGGTCGCCAGTCTTGAAGTTTCTTTGGATCGATTTCGGGCGCGTGGCGCAAAAACGCCTCACCAACGTGATCAAAATATTGATCAACCAGTTTCGCGCCTTCGCTAATCGGTGTGATTTCTTTGCCTTTGGATTTCCGGACAGGTTTGGCCAAGTGGAGCCTTTTATTTTTAGTATTGATGCATGATTACCAAAGCATACAATATCGGGGGTAACGCTTACACTGTCCTTGCAAGCGTTCCCCGCATGGTTTTTTTTAGTTCACAGTCCTGAATTCCTCTGGAATACCCAGTTCATAAGTAACACCCGTGCCGGGCAGATTGGGCGCGCCGGGCAAGGCAGGCACGTTGGGCCCGCGTTGTGAACTGAAGTACAGCCGGGATCCGTCTGCGGTGAAGGCAGGGCCTGCCAGTTCACTTCCTCCGCCGGTAATTTGAAGCAGAATTTTTGCAGGCTGGTTTGGAATCATGACCATCAAGCGCATGCCATCGCCGTCCTCCGCCACAATCACGTCGCCTGCCGGGCTGATCACCAGGTTGTCAACATCGTCAAAGCCAGCACCCTCGGCCAGCTGGCTGTTGTCGAATACTACTTCGATCAGATCGTTGTCAATGTCCAGTGCATACACTCGGTTGTCGCCCTTGCAGGCAAAGAAGACCACGGCACGCATGGGTTTGGCCACGCCACTGACCGAAGGTGCTTGCCCTTGTGGGAATTCCTGAATCCAGATGCCTTCGCCGCCACGAAACACCGTGCCCGGAACTGACAAACCTGCCGTGCTGGTGCGGCTGCGCACATCGGCTTGTGGATTCTCGGGTTCCAGGGCATCCACCCACTTCACGCGGTGAACGCGTTGGGCAACTGCAATGTCTTCCTGATAAGCGCCCGCCTCGAAGCCGACAATTTCCAGCACCTGCAATTTGCCCTGTTCCATGTTCAGGCCCATTTGTCCATTCACGGCAGGGCGAAGCTCACCCTCCGACACGAAACGGTACAGGCGGCCATCGCCTGCATCCTCTGTCAGGAACAGCGTTTTTGTGGACATGTCGACAGCCACCGCTTCGTGATTGAACACGCCCAAGGCGGGCAGGGCGCGTGCGGTGGCTGTGCTGCCCATCGGGTCGCATTCCCAGGTCACGCCCGTTGCAGTTTCTTCACAACTTAGCCAAGTGCCCCACGGCGTGGCACCGCCTGCGCAATTTCTCGAAGTGCCATTCAAAATCCGATACGCGGAAGTAACCGCACCTTGTGCATCAAAACGCAAAGCCCCGACCCCACCTTGTGGTGCCTCTGTTTCGCTGTTGGACACATACACCCAACCACCATCATCAGCAGAAAATACAGCACCACCGTCAGGAAAAATGTGCCAGTTGTAACCAGTCAAACTCAATGGATCTGGCGTGCCCAGAACCGGGTTTGATAAATGTCTCGCCACCGCGCGCACTGAGAATCCTGCCGGTGCAAATATGTTGTCCAGCCCTGTTGCAACCAGCTCCCCGATGTTGGCCAGCGGCCCTGCCTCCAAAGGCAGTTCCATGGCCAGTGGCCCCAGCTCGGGCGGGTTGACCACCGGGTTCGGCGTGTTGCCACTTTCGTTGGGGGCGGTTGGGCTTGGGTCGGCATTGCTGGAATTGGAATCTGATCCGCAGCCACCAAGTGCCAGGGGCAGTACGGTTGCACCGGCACCTAAAAACATGGCGCGAAGCAAGGATCGACGTTTGAATGAAGGAACAATTGATTGATTCATGGCAAAACCTACGGCTTGAGAGTGAAAGTATTCTGTTTTTATACTTGCCGTCCTGCCGCATGGTTTGGGTAAAAAACTCTGTATGAAATGCCTTTCAGTTGACACATGACAAAGCGGCGACATGTCATGTAGAAGGTCTGTTTCAATCCTGTTGACGCCAAACGAAGTACAAGTGAAAACAACAAGCAACAGGTGGTCTGGATGAAGCGGCGTGATGTATTGAAAGTGATGGCAGCAAGCACCTTGGTGGGCTGCGGCAGTGGTGAAGATGTATTTACTGGTAACTCCGCAGGGCCGGTGAGCCCATCAGACCCCGGCACAGGCACACCCATTGCAAGCAACGAATTCGGGCAGACTTTGCCGCAACCTGGTTTTGAGCCGGCAGGCTTTGACTTCCCCATGGTGTTGGCCATGCCCTTTGCGCACGGCGTGGCCAGCGGCGACCCCTTGGCCGACCGCGTTATTTTGTGGACCCGAGTTACTTTGCCAGAATACCCGCCCAAAGGTGTGCAGATTCGCTGGCTGGTAAGCACCACGGCAGACATGCAAAATATAGTGCGCCGTGGTACCCAGCGTGTGGTGGAAGAAAACGATTACACCTTGAAAGTGGATGCGCAGGGTTTGCTGCCCGCCACCACTTATTACTATCAATTCAAAACCGGGCCGCACAGCAGCATTGTTGGGCGCACCCGCACAGCACCTGCCGACATGGTTTCTGCAATTCGGCTGGCTGTGGTTTCATGTTCCAGTTACTGGTCAAGTACCTGGAGCGGTTACGGTGCAATTGCGCAACGTGAAGACCTTGATTTGGTGGTTCACTGCGGCGATTACATCTACGATTTTGTGGATGAAGACGAACAGGTTCGAGCACGCCGAAACATTGAAGACACAGCTTATGTGGACTATCGCGACTGGCTGAACATCGACGAGTGCCGCAGGCGTTATGCGCTGTTTCGTTCAGACCCCAACTTGATGGCAGCGCACCAGCAACACCCCTGGTTTATTACTTGGGACAACCACGACATTGACCCTGGTTTTGGCAATGAACTACCCACCACTTTGCCCGAAGGTGTTGAGTCAACGTGTACTTTGCAAGACACCACGCGCGCCTTTTGGGAATGGACTCCTTCACGCCCCGTGAAAGCCGATGGCAGTGGTGAATTCATTTTTTATCCCGACACCGAATACCCCGCACCCGTGAATCCATTGCTGGTCTACCGCAGTTTGAACTATGGCCCTCTGGCCAGCATTCGTGCACTTGACACGCAAAGTTATTTACCGGGCTACGGCCTGCAAGCGGATGCTTCGCATTTGCCAGAGGGCACACCTAGCCTGTTTGGAAAAACACAGTTTGACTGGTTGCTTGCACAACTGCGCAAGGATGAAACCGAGGGCGTGGTGTGGAAGGTGTTGAACAACCAAACCTGGATTGCGCCCTGGGTGGTGCCCAATGTCGTGGGCTCGCCGGTTGTGCCCTTGCCTGTGCGCTGGAACGATTACAACACCGAGCGAAATTTGTTGATTTCGAAATTGCGCGGTGATGGAGAAACGCCCGCCGTGAATGGCACCGTGTTTGTTTCCGGTGACATGCATGGCAACTGGATTTCTGACGTGGTGGAAGACGATCAAACCGCCTTGTTGAACGATTATCAGGTTGCACCACCCGTACCCACTTTGCGGCAAGGCACAACACCAGAAAATATTGCCGCAGGTTTTCAGCGGGCTTCCACAGCCAATTTGCCGGGTGTTAATTTGCGCGCAGCTTCAGCGGCTGTTGAGTTTGCACCTTCTTCAATGGGGCGGGGCGGGGCCGATGAACTGGTGGCCAACGCAGCACCTGGCAGTCCGTTTGCCGTGCATGTGGCAGCAAGCCGTGCGATTGAAGCAGCAACCATGTTGGGCAACAAGCATGTGCAATTCATGGAATGGGTTGAACACGGTTACGGCATTGTGCAATTGGAGCAGGACAAAGCCGTGTTTGAATGCTGGTGGCAAAACAAGTTGCAAGAAAACGCGCCCGATGTGTTGGGTGTTCAAATGGTGAGTTTTGCAAATGATGAGCCCACACGTTTGCCCACACCCCGATTCAAAAACCAGGTCGATTCGGTAACCCTGCATGGCATGGCCGTTCAGCCAAGCAGCAGTTCACGAACAGCGCCTTTGGCACCCATGCCTGCGCAGGTGTTGGCGCGTTAATTGCCACAGTAGATGTTGATGTTTAATGCAGCAGCATCTGCACCAGATTCAACACCAGTAAAACCACAGCCAGCACCTGCCATATCACCACCGGGTTTTTTTCAATCAGTGGTTGCCTGGCCACGCTGGCTTCCAGCTTGGTGTTGGGCACGGTCAGGTCTTGCAGAAATTCGCTCAGCGCATCATAGCGGTAACGCGGGTTGGGTTGCAGTGCTTTGCGCAGGCACGCCTCCACCCACAAGGGCAAATCGCGGCGCGGGTGGTTGGCGGGAGTGTAGCGCAAATCGCTGTAGCTTTTCAACGTAACTTGCTTCACCGATTTCTCAGCGAAGGGCAGGGCGCCAGTCAGCATTTCATACACCACCACGCCGAGCGAAAACAAATCAGATTTGAATGTACCCACTTCACCCATCAGGTATTCCGGGGCCACATAATTCACGCTGCCTTGCGGCACCGATTTGTCCAGTGGTGAAATCAGTTCATCGGCACCGGCAATCAGCACCGTACCAAAGTCGAGAATTTTTACGCAGCCTGTCGAATCAATCATGATGTTCTCCGGCTTGATATCCTGATGCACCATGTCTGCACGCTGAAATGCACGCAGCCCGGCCACCACCTGCTTTACAATGCGCCGCACCGCATCCATGCCGGGTTTGGGGTTGTCGTACATCCATTCCCGCAGGTTAATGCCCTCAATGTATTCACCCAGGTAGTACAAAAACTGCTTGGGGCGTTTGGGCACATGGGTTCGCATCACGTTCACGTGTTGCACGCTTTGCCCCACCCATTCTTCACGCACAAAGCCGTTGAGGTACATCGCGTCTTCTGCGAAATTCAAGGACGGAGTTTTCAGCGTGAATTGTTCGCCGGTTTCCATGTCGCGCACCCGGTACATGTGGCTGCGGGTTCCGCTGAAAATGATTTCTTGCACTTCATAGCCATCTATTTTATTGCCCACCTGCAACACGGGCGGTATGGGCAATTGCGTTAGTTTGCGGTGCACCTCGTCCAGCGTTTCATGGGGCAGTGCGTCCACTGCCATCAGCAGCACGGTCAGGTTGTCGTCGCTGCCAGCATTCAAGGCAGCTTGCACCATGCTTTGGGCAAGAAGCTCCAGATTGGTGGTGCCATATTCTGCAATCAAACCAAGCATTTCTGGGCGCTTTAGTACGCCGTGAACCCCATCGGTGCTTAGCAGCACCAAGTCACCCACCTGCAATTCATGGGTGCTGTAGTCCAGTTCAAGATGCCGGTCTGCACCCAGTGCGCGCGACAAATATTCCTGCCCGCGTTCGGTGCGAACGTGGTCTTGGGTAAGCCGCTCAATGGCGTCGCCACGCACGTGGTAAATCCGCGAATCGCCCACATGGAAACAGTGCAGGGTATTGGACTTCAATACCACTGCGGAAAATGTGGTCAACAGGCTGTCGTTGTGGCTGGCCCGGTTGGTGTTCTGTTGGTAAATCCAGGCGTTCAGGCCAGAAATAATTTGCCGGGCCGACTTGTGCACGCTCCAGGTGTAGGGCGTGGAAGAATAGTCGTCGAGAAAACTGGTCACTGCTGTTTGGCTGGCCACATGGGAATCGGCGCAACTGCTCACCCCATCGGCAATAGCTGCCGCTGCACCTTTCAGCAAATTCGATTCAGCCTGTCCGTACCAGGCGGCAAAAGCATCCTGATTCACAGGCTTTTGGCCTGCGATGGAATAACCACCAAACCGAACTTGCAGTGTGCTGCTCATGGTGCCTTTGCCTACCTTTGTCCATTTAACCCACGCGGATCAGCTCAACTGTACCGTCTTCTTTCACCTCAGCCATGTGGCCCTGTGGTTCTTCCATGAACAGCAGTGTAATAAAACCCACCACGGCTGTTAAAGCAATCACGAAAAAGAAAGCCTGATAACTTACGAAAGAAAGTACCGTGAGGTAAACCACCGCGCCCACATTGCCATAGGCACCTGTCATGCCGGCAATTTGGCCAGTCAAGCGGCGCTTGATCAAGGGCACTGCTGCAAACACGGCACCCTCACCGGCCTGCACAAAGAATGAACAGGCCATGGTTGTTACAACAGCCAGCCACAGGGGCCAGCTTGATTCTGTCAAACCCATCAAGGCGTAGCCCACAGCCAGCCCTGCAGTCAGGATCAGCAAAGTACGCTTGCGACCAAATTTGTCGCTGATCCAGCCGCCGCCAGGGCGCGACATCAAGTTCATGAAAGCGTACATGGACGCCACCAAGCCTGCGTACACTGGGCTTAACGCGAATGTTTCCGAATAGAACAGCGGCAACATGGACACCACGGCGAGTTCAGAACCAAATGTGGCGAAGTACAGCACATTCAACACAGCCACTTGTTTGAACTTGTAGCGGTGCAGCTCGGGCACGGGTGTTTTGAAAATCTCGCTGTTCACCTTGTAGGCACCGTAGCAGTCGTACACCAGTATCAACATCAGGAAGCCATAAATGGTGTTGGCAGCAGCGCTGCTCAGCATGCTGACGCCTTCGGGTGACAACTTCCAAGTTAACAAGGCCAGCGCTGCGTACATGGGCAGTTTCATCAGCAGCATGAAGTAGAAATCGCTCACGCTGGTCACTTCCATGCCACCGCTTTTTTTCGGCTTGAAGTAGGTGGAGCCTTTGGGTGTATCAGTCACGTTGAAATACCACACAAAGCTGAACAGCAGGCAAATTACACCGGTGATGGCAATGGCGTAGCGCCAGCCATCAGGCCCGCCCAGCAACAAGGCCAGTGTGGGAAGCAGCATGGCAGCGCCCGCCGAGCCGAAATTGCCCCAGCCACCGTAAATGCCCTCGGCAGTGCCCAACTGGTGGGCCGGAAACCATTCGCTGACCATGCGAATGCCGATCACAAAGCCAGCACCGATAAAGCCCAGCAGGAAGCGGGAAATGGCGGCCTGTGCAAAATCGGTTGAGAACGCAAACATGAAGCAGGGGATAGCCGACACGAACAGCAACACTGCATATACCAGGCGCGGGCCAAATTTGTCGGTCAGCATGCCAATCAGTATTCGTGCCGGAATAGTCAGCGCCACGTTCAAAATCAACAGGGTTTTGACCTGTTCTTTGCTCAGGCTAAGGGATTCAGCAATCGCACCCAGCATGGGCGCGTGGTTGAACCACACAAAGAAGGTGATGAAAAATGCAATCCAGCTCATGTGCAGGATTTTCATTTTTCCGGCAAAAGAGAACAGATTCAGTTTGGCGTGGTCGTTCATGGCGAATGGCTCTTTTTGAGTTCAAAATAAAAAGCGCCCACCGTTTAAACGAACCTGTCGATTCATTCAAATGGTGAGCGCCGTTGCCCGTTTTTGCTGCATGGCGGAATTCATGGCACTTAAACGGTGCAAAAAACCCCTGGAGCTGGTGCAAGTTCCCACTTTGGACAGCACAAAGCCCCGAATGCATGTTGCAATGCAGAAACCGTGCCAAGTGTTTTTGTTGTGAACCTCGGTGATCTGTCGCTGTCTATTGATTATCGATAAAATGGTGCTTTCATCGTCAAGCAGTAAAAGGTGATTCAAATGCGTGTGTTCAAATTGTCAACATGGGTTGCAGTGGGTTCGGT
>Ga0209024_1002061_pt1 | contig 13108 bp, 7 predicted proteins | sample AutmiccommunBRH5_FD_187380 | JGI IMG/M metagenome (GOLD analysis project Ga0209024, IMG submission 187380) | Deep subsurface microbial communities from Mt. Terri, Switzerland - Autotrophic microbial communities BRH/5 (SPAdes) (version 2) | ecosystem: Environmental > Aquatic > Deep subsurface >...
ATAACACGCCAATACCAGTGGGGCCATACATTTTATGACCGGAAAATGCGTAAAAATCGCAATTCAAGGACTGTACATCAACTGGCAAATGCGCCGTTGCCTGTGCACCATCCAATAACACCAGCGCACCATGGGCATGCGCCATTTCAATCATTTTTTTAACCGGATTTACCGTGCCTAAGGCATTCGAAACATAATTAATCGCAACAAACTTGGTGTTAGTGGATAATTTTCTTTCAAATTCATCCAGTAATACTTCACCATCGAGTGAGATCGGTGCCACACTTAATTTTGCACCGGTTTTTTTGCAGACCATCTGCCAGGGAACAATATTAGAGTGATGCTCCATGTGCGTGACCAAAATTTCTTCCCCAGGCAATATGCGAGGCGCTAAAAAACTTTGTGCTACCAGGTTAATAGCCTCAGTCGTGCCGCGAACAAAAATACATTCACGGGCAGAATAGGCATTAATAAAACGGTGCACCTTCTCACGCGCTGCCTCAAATTGCTGGGTGGCTCGTACACTCAAGGTATGCACACTGCGGTGTACATTGGCATTGTCATGGCTGTAAAAATCAGAAATTGCATCAATTACCGCTTTTGGCTTCTGTGTTGTCGCTGCATTATCAAGATAAATCAATGGCTTCTCATTCACGCGCTGATTCAAGGCCGGAAAATCACGACGTATGGCGTCTATATCCAGTGTTTCAATCAACTTACTCGCTCTATCCATGATTCACCCCAGTTGTTGTGTTAATAATTTGCTTATCCAGGTCGCAAGCGCTGGGTTCGCAAGGGTTCGCAAGTTTTCCGTGGTAAATGCCTGGATCAAAAAGCGACTCGCTTCAGCTCGACCAATACCGCGGGTTGCCAGATAAAACAAGGCGTCTTCATCCAGTTGGCCTACCGTGGCACCATGCGTACACACCACGTCGTCGGCAAAAATTTCCAACTGCGGTTTGGTGTCTATTTCTGCATGTGCTGACAATAATAAATTTTTATTTTGTTGTTTTGCCAGGGTTCGCTGAGCATCTTTTACCACCACAACTTTGCCATTAAACACAGCGCGCGATTGGCCGGTCAAAATGCCCTTATAATCCTGCTCACTCAGGCAATCAGGCACCTCATGCGTTACCAACGTATGATGATCAATATGCTGGCCTTCTGCCGGTGCATAAATGCCATTCATCAAACAAGTCGCACGCGGCTCATGCAGGCGTATCGTGATATCGCTGCGCACAAGTTTCCCGCCAATGCTAAAGGAATGACTGCTAACCTGGCTGTCTGCCGCCTGCATAACGGCGAGATGGCCAATGTGGTAAGCCTGTTTTCCCTCGCGCTGAATTTTATAATGCTGAAGCTTGGCATGTGGGGATGCATAAATTTCTGTGATGGTATTGGTAAAGTAGGGGCAATCTGCTACACCTTGATAATCTTCTATAATACTTGCCGCACTATTTGCTTCAGCAACAATAACATGACGAATATAGGTGGCCTGATTGGCATTATCTTGCCAATGAGCCAGCAACAAAGGTTCATCAAGACAAACGCCTTCGGGTAAATAAATAAATAACCCTGCTTGCAACATCGCCGTATTTAACGCATGAAAACCATGTTCTTGTTGCAAAATAGCACCAAGATGTGGTTTGATTTTTTCAGGGTGCTCAAGCAGTGCTTGCGCCAGCGGTTGGACGATAACGCCTTCTGGCAAGCTTGCGGCAAAAGCCTCAGCGCCAGCAATCATACCATTGATCAATGCAATTTTTTGACCAACTGGCACATCGTTTTGGCTTGCATCGACATTGGCTGTGCCCAGTTTATCCATGACAAAACGCTGTTGGAAAAACGAGTCGACTGCGGTGTATTTCCAGTCTTCAAGCTGGCGTGTTGGAAAGCCAAGGCGCGCAAAATCGGCCAAGGCATTTTCCTGTAAGCGTGCAAGCCAAGGTATGTTGGAAAAGCCAGTAGCAGCTTGCTGCTGTTGATAAAAATCCAGGATTTCGCTCATGTCTGCTCCGTTTGCTCCAGCCAACCGTAGCCTTTATTTTCCAGCTCCAGCGCCAGCGATTTATCACCTGATTTAATAATCCGGCCATTGGCTAATACGTGAATAAAATCCGGTTCAATGTAATCCAGCAGCCGTTGGTAATGCGTCACCAGAATAATACCGCGATCGTTGGTACGCATCGCGTTGACACCTTCAGAAATAACCCGCAGTGCGTCAATATCAAGCCCTGAATCCGTTTCATCAAGTATAGCCAGTTTTGGCTCAAGGGCTGCCATTTGTAATATTTCATTGCGTTTTTTTTCGCCGCCGGAAAAACCTTCGTTGATGCTGCGGTATAAAAAACTCTCATCCATGTCCAATAGTTTGCATTTTTCCCGAATAAAACTCAGAAAATCAATCGCATCCATGGTCATTTTCCCCTGCCCTTTGCGCACGGCATTCACGCATGCTTTGAGAAAATTTATATTTGCCACCCCGGGAATTTCCACAGGGTACTGGAACGACATGAAAATACCTGCCTGGGCGCGAGCCTCAGGTGATAAAGGCAGCAGATCCTGTCCTAAATAAGTGATCTCCCCGCTTGTTACCTCATAAGCAGGATGCCCTGCCAATACTTTTGACAGCGTGCTTTTACCCGAGCCATTAGGCCCCATAATGGCATGCACTTCACCCGCACGTACGTGAAGATCGATGCCTTTTAAAATTGGTTGCGCGTTAATCGCAACGTTTAGCTGATTGATTGATAACATATTAACCTACTGCCCCTTCCAAACTGATACCTAACAACTTAGTCGCTTCCACGGCAAATTCCATGGGTAACTCTTTCAACACTTGCTTACAAAAACCACTAACGATCATCGACACGGCATCTTCCGTTTCAATGCCGCGCTGCTGGCAGTAAAACAATTGATCTTCACTGATTTTCGACGTGGTGGCCTCATGCTCTACCTGTGCTGACGGATGTTTGACCTCAATGTAGGGAAATGTATGCGCAGAACATTCACTGCCCATCAACATCGAATCACATTGGGTATAATTTCGTGCATTAACGGCCGTTGGTGCGATACGCACCAACCCCCGATAAGCATTATGAGAGCGTCCCGCACTAATGCCTTTAGAAATAATGGTCGAGCGGGTATTTTTACCCAAATGGATCATTTTAGTACCCGTATCCGCCTGCTGTCGATTATTAGTCACAGCCACTGAATAAAATTCACCCACCGATTCATCGCCCTGTAAAATCACACTGGGGTATTTCCAGGTAATGGCTGAACCCGTTTCTATTTGCGTCCAGGAAATTTTTGAACGCTTGCCGCGGCAAGCTCCACGCTTGGTAACAAAATTATAAATACCTCCGCGACCTTCTTTGTCGCCAGGATACCAATTTTGCACAGTCGAATATTTGATTTGCGCACCATCAAGCGCCACCAGCTCTACAACTGCCGCATGCAGCTGATTTTCATCACGCATAGGGGCGGTACACCCTTCAAGATAAGACACATAACTATCGACATCAGCGACAATCAAAGTACGCTCAAACTGGCCGGTTGATGCGGCATTGATACGAAAATAAGTCGACAGCTCCATCGGGCAGCGTACCCCTTTGGGGATATAGACAAAAGATCCATCACTAAATACGGCTGAATTAAGCGCTGCATAAAAATTATCCCGGTACGGCACGACAGTACCTAAATATTTACGTAGTAAATCAGGGTGCTCTTTTGCCGCTTCGGAAAAAGGGCAAAAAATCACGCCTTTTTCAGCTAATTTTGCTTTAAACGTGGTAGCCACAGACACACTGTCAAACACCGCATCGACCGCAACCCCGGCAAGCATTTCCTGCTCACGCAGGGGAATGCCTAGTTTTTCATACACACGTAATAATTCCGGATCGACTTCATCCAGGCTTTTAGGACCATCTTTGATATTTTTAGGGGCCGAATAATAGGAAAGCGCCTGATGATCAACTGGTGGGTAATGCACACTAGACCATTTAGGCGGGCTGAGTGTTAGCCAATGTTGATAGGCTTTTAACCGCCATTCCAGTAAAAATTCAGGCTCACCTTTAATGGCTGACAAACGACGAATGACGTCTTCATTCAAGCCTGGCGGAAAGGTATCCACTTCGATATCGGTTACAAAACCATGCTGATATTCCTGCTCCAGCAGGGTATTGATTTGTGTGTTATTTTTAGCCACGACTGACTCCAGTTGCTAATTGTTTGATTCGGTCAAGATCAATGGCATGCAGCGTTGGCTTTGCTAATGCCTCCAAACTTACGCTGGTTAAAGCGGACTCTATTGCTTGACTAATCAATTGCCAATTACCTTGAATATGACAAACACTTTGCAAAGAACATTCATTAGGTTGCAAACTGCATTCGGTAAGACCACGTTGTTCTTCCAGTGCATAGATAATTTCAGCGACTGAGATATCGCTTGCAGCTCGTTGTAAACGATAGCCGCCAGCCACACCCCGCGCCGAATTCAATAATCCTGCCGCAGTCAAACGTTTTAATAATTTACTTACAGTTGGCACGGTTAAATGGGTATGCAAGGCGATGTCGCGAGCATTGCACAATTGATGTGAACGCTTGGCAAGATACACCATCACTACTGTTCCATAATCGGCCAATTTACTGATGCGCAGCATATCATTCTTACCTTAAATTATCTAGTACCAGTTAAGTCTTGATTACGATTACTATAAATATAGTACTAATTTGGTTCTATTTAAAGCCGGGCCGCTAATAATATACTAATCACGCCTATAATTCGAGTGTTGTAATGTTTATACGGGACACAAAATGCTACCTCCTACATCCCCCCCTTTGCAAAAGGGGGGTTAGGGGGGATTTTTTTAAATGTTGAGCTATAAGCAGATATTTGTTGCTAAATGGTGGTTCCGTTAAATCCCCCCCGGCCCCCCTTTTATAAAGGGGGGGGTATTGATAGTGCTACCTCCTACATCCCCCTCTTTGCAAAAGGGGGGTTGGGGATATTGATAATGTTGCCTCCTACATCCCCCCCTTTGCAAAAGGGGGGTTAGGGGGGATTTTTTAAATGTTTAGCAACAAGCAGATGTTTGTTGTTAAGTGGTTGTTCCGTTAAATCTCCAGCCTCCCTTTGTATTTTATAAAGGGGGGATATTGAAAAAGGGCATGAAACAAACGCCGCATACCCTGTACTCATTAAATAATGACATTACCATCATTTAATTGCTCAGCAGAAACACCCAACACAGTGATGGTTTGATTGTTAAGCGCCGTTAGATCTATCACTGAGTTACCCTGTCCATCATTATGAATATCAACCGAATCACTCGTGATCCAAAATTGTTGCAAATCAACCTTGTCTTCTGCAGGATTAAAGCCACTAATAACCTTGTTACTGCCCCAATCCCAGGTAAATTTGAAGACATCATGCACACTGTCTTGGCCAACCAAGGTATTTTCATTGACAGGATGCTCAACAACATCAAGTTCCGCAGGCGTTTGATCTGTTCCAGAATTTACCTCAGTATTGTTGTTATCGGGTACTGATTCACCAGTCGATCCAGTCAACGCATTGCTAAACGAGCCACTGACCCCAGTAATATTTTCAGCGGATAGGTTGGCACTTGAAACACCTTGCAAGGTAATGGTTTGATTGTTCAATCCAGTCAAATCAATCATTGCATTCCCGTCTTCGTTATCATAAATGCTAATTTCATCATAGCTAGTCCAAAATGATTGCAAGTTAATCACATCCTGACTCACATCAAAGGCTTGTACTATGTTATTTGCTCCCCAATTCCATGTATATGAGAAAAGTTGGCCATCGGTGGTTTCATCCGTCGTTGGCGGATTTTGTATATCAGGATCAGGAACCACTGGATCAGTATTCACTGGATCAGTAACCACAGGGTCAGGAGAAACGGTGTTATCCGGTGTTCCATTATTAGAAGCATCAATTTGCATTGTGCCAGACAAGCCAACAAAATTGGCCGATGTCAAACTGCTAACTGATACGCCCTCTATTGTAATGGTTTGATTATTAATGGCTGTTAAATCAATCACGGCATTTCCTTGCGCATTATCACGAAGGTCAATTTCAGAAAAGCTTGTCCAAAAATTTTTTAAATCAATTATATCGATCGATGCATCAAAATTTTGAATCACATCTTGTGCGCCCCAATTCCAGGTATAGGAAAACACATCGCTACCTGCGCCTCCATGTTGTGAATTATCCACCTGAGTACTGCCATCTTGACCACTGTCATCCGTTGGATTTGAGCTGGTTTCACCTGAATCGGCGGGAGGGGTATGATTAGCCTCTGCACCAAACACTGCCGTGGCAAAATCAACCGGCGCTTTGATGAAACTGGCAGCGCTTAACTCCGCGAGTGGTATTCCTTCCAGGACAATGCGCTGATTATTACCGACAATATCGATAATGGTTGAGCCTTGTTCTTCATATAGGGTCAAATTACTGCTCGCAAACGCATAATTCAGATCAATCACATCATATTTTACATTAAAGTTATCAATGATCCTGTCACCACTATTTGCGTCCCAGGTTATTTTATAAGGACCATAAACAAATTGCTCAGCTCCCACATCCTCAGCCATCACATTTAATAAACTCAATGTTTGACCATTTGGGAAATTAATTTGCGCGTGACCATCGACGTTGGTAATCACCAAACCCGCAACGGTCAATCCTGGAAATTGGGCAAGCGATATGACATCCATATTAATATTAAAATCCTGGATAACATCGCTAGTTCCTGCCTGATTAGTAATAATAATTTTGTCAAACCCATCGCCGGTTTGGTAAACATTATGACCAGCCCCGCCCATAAACGTCTCGCTGTAGTCACTGCCACTAAGAAAGTCATCGCTTTGTGAACCAAATGGGGTGCTGTACCCGGCAAATTTGTCCATATAAAACAAAATATTGGTACCATACTCATCACTACTTGCAATGTTATTTAAGAATAATTGCGCAACCCCTCCAGGACCTTGCAAATGCGCGCTGGCTAAAATACCAGACATGGTTACCGAAGCGACATGCGTTTCACCTAAACGTGAATACGAGAACTCCTGGCCTAAGAAATCATCAACGGTTTTACCTGCTTGAGCCAGGTAATCATTGATAATCCCGACATTCATATCAAATGCTTCGCGTATTGCCAATTCTTGTACATTAGTCATGAAATCAGCTTGACTGTAAACACCATTTTTGCCAGTCCAGGTTCCCTGCCATTCATTGGTGGCAGTTGATCCATAATACCCCGTTGCGGCTGGCACGTAATAACCTAAATCAATCAACAACGGCTCACCAAACTGGTATTTTCCCATAAAGCCAATGGTGTTAAATACGTGATACTGCAACAAGCTCAAATCCTCAGGATTGCTTATATCAACTGTAGCAGGATCCACATTGCCAAACTGAGGATCAAACACACGCAGGTATTCCATCCAGGAAGATGTTTGCGGTTGAGTGGTATCAATGCCTGATTCAAACGCACCAAGAGCGGTTAAAAATTCTGTGAAATCTTCATTACTCATCATGTTTCTCCTCAATAGTTGAGAAACATCCGTGTAATTACTCTCCATGACCACATTAAAACAGTAACGAACTATCACTCTCCGCAACACCAATCAAACATTGAAAGCCAGATATTTGCCAAGAGGTAACTCTAAATATAGACTGTATGCTCAAAATAACAACGGATATTGCATGGATAAATAGTAAAGAATGTGAAAAAAATAATTTTGCTCAATAAAAACCTCTTTCGAAACTAGCAAATTAGTCATTTTTTGTTAAAGGAGCGGTAAGGAAATACCCGCAAATTCAAAGATTAGAGGATTAGAGGAAGAGAAATTTCGTCGACTTACTAACGTCAATCGTAGCACATTTGAAAAAGAAGAGTAGGTAATCATACTAGGGTCTGTTGACAATTCATTTTGCGAAGCGAAAATTTGAATGATTGAGCACCATGTTGTGTTTGAGTGAGGCGAATAGCCAGCCCTATTTAACGAATTCAAACGCAATATGGTGCCAATCAGTCGAATTTACAGCCGTGAAATGAATTGTCAACAGACCCTAATGCACCTAAAGTTTGAACCCCTGTTTGCTGCTACCGCAGAGAAGCTCATAAGTTCACGCACCAAAGACCTTAGTAAAGCAAAAGATTTAGAAAAACCGCCGGCTTTTAATAGCCGGCGTAATGGATGCAGCAATGAGCTGTTAAGAGCAACTACCGTCACCGTCAGGGCTAGTCACTCCACTGCACTTCTGCCCCGTGCCTGGATTTTCCTGGACGGTGATTGTGGAGTTTGTAACCGTTCCACTCAGGGCCCTCACACCTTCCGCCTCTGCATTACCAGTGCTGCTTTCGGCTATCGCTTTAATGATCGCGCCATCTACGCTTGCTTGGTTGTTAGCATTAACCCCCCGCGCCAGGGCGTTGCCTGCATTGGAGTTTGCTTCTACCGTATGCGTACCACCCATAACTGTGGCATCATTGAAAGCTCGGATGCCGAAGGCATTAGCGTTCCCATTCACTGTGCTTACCTGTGCCGTATGCGTACCACCGGTAACCGTGGCGTTGTTGAAAGCGAAAACGCTAAAGGCTTCAGATGCTCCTCCACTGCTCGCAGCAACCCCAGAGGTGTTGGCGTTTTCGACTATAGCGTCGTGACCGACAAAGATGCCGACAGCAGCACTAGTACCCCCTGCTACTGTACTTGCCTGCGCCGTATACGTACCACCTGTAACCATGGCGTTGTTTAAAGCGCGAACACTAAAGGCTTGAGAGACTCCTCCATTGCTCGCAGCAACCCCGGAGGTATTGGCGTTTTGGACCGTGGCATCACGATTGGCAATGATACCGTAAGCAATAGATTCTCCTGCCTCTGAAGTCGCTCTCCCCATCTGACTTCCTCCTACAACACTGGCATCATTAAACGCATAAAAACCGGCAGCAAACACGCGAACATCACCCTCACCCCGCGCTAGTGCATCCGTGCGGTTTGCCTCGATATTTTGCCCAAATAAAGCTAGCGGTGTTAAATTGTTTGATGCCACCGCTGTCGTTGCAACAGCCGTAAGGGAGCTATCATTGGCTCTCATCGTGCCTGCAGCGCCTGCTGCAATGACAGCATCGCGACTAAACCCTGAATTATCCGCAGCCACCAACTGATTGTCATTGACAACAACCATATTATTTAACGTGCCATTGGCAAAATCACCTATAGAGGCATCACCCCAAAACAAGCCGCCATTCACGACCGGCCGATTTGCACCAAAAGCTGGACTAATCCAGCCTAAATTCCTTCCCAGCACGCTTTGCCCATCATGAAGATAGGCAATTCTTGGTGAGCCTTCTGGAATGGTATAGCTTCCGGTTTCAAATAAAAGATTAGCACCTGGGTCAAGTTGCTGAATACGCAATGCCGTCGGGCTATCAATGGTTAAACAGGGATTTTCAGCTGTACAGTCTTGAAACGTGGTCGCCTCACCCTGTGGTGCTGTGCCCTTGGGGCTAAAAAACCAAGCATTGCTGACCAGATCAAATGATGCGCCTGAGCGTTCAAAATTTAATCTTATCGGGTCTTTCTCTCCATAAGATTGGCGCGCCTGATGGCGAATAATTGGTGCAGTCATGCGGTGCTCCAGTGTGTTTTTAGCAGCTTTAGCACCACCAAAGCTTGCTCTTAAGCCCACTGAAAAGCGGTTGTGATTTTGGTTGTCGTAATTATTCTGCACAAGCAACGACACCGTTTGATTCAGCGGCATCTCAATATTTGCCTGCACACCGTATATATCATCTGCATCTTTAAAACCAAAGTGATAAGCACCAATTCGAACCCAGCTGTCTTGCTCCAAACCAAAATGAAAACGTTTGCCTGCCTCCACCTCAAAGCCTGGGCCAACCTCCTCAACCAAGGCGACCGGTGTATCAATTATTCTATGCCCAGTTGCGCCAAATAAATCGCTCGCTGATTTTTGGGATTCGTTGGTAGCGAAAGCGGGGATTGTGCTGGCTAACGTATTTGCAAAGCGCTGACTTTTATCATTAAGAGGTAGGTAGCCTTGTAACCTTACCTCATGGTTTGTCGTCAACCATTCCACACCCGGGTTCAGCTGCAAAAATTCATTGTTTCTTGCCGTATGGTAATAATCTACAAACGCGAAAGCACCAACAATACCTTGGTGTGATGGTTTTTGATAGAGACTTCTTGCCCCTAATCCTGCACTGTATGTTTGCCGTTGACTTTGTCCTAACATTGCCGAGGCATCGGCAAACCAAAAACGGTCCGCCCGTTGCCATACTGGAATCATCGCATCGGCAAAGCCACCTAATTGCTGCTCCCCGCCTGCAAGAAATTGACCCGTTACTCGGGGCTGATAAAGCGCTGAATCACTTAGCGTAAGTGATTCCAATAGGCCGGCCTGAGCTGTTGTGGCGCTGAGAATAGAAGCAGCTAAAAGCGTTTTTTTAGACAATGATAAGGAAGTTGACATTGGCATTTATCTGTCCTTGATAAAAATCACGAAAGGAACGTGTAAATCGTTTAACTTAACCGTGTTGCAATAAATGAGTCAAGTGATTGAGGACTGCAATTTACATATATGGAGTCGGAGTAGGTGGTTTCCAGGGATGAGCGCTTAGATTGCGTTTAGATTTAATTGATTTTTCGCACAAAAAGCGCAGGACTAGCAGGGCTAATTCGAGCATTTTTGTGTGAAAAATCAATTAAAGATGAATGCAAGATAAGATGTTCATCCCTGGATTTAATGTTGACGAAGCACTAGTATGAATCAATACATTATTTTGGATGAAATCAGGGTGCGCTGCTCAATACCTATTGTTCTTATGCTGTATTTCGCTCAAGCTTTCGCACAGCCTGCTAATTTACTAAGCTGTTTTGCTGATGCGGCAGACAATGATCCTGTCTATCAAGCCCAAGTGGCAATTTACATGGCCAGCCAACAGGCATTGCCTGAAAATGTATCAGCCGTATTACCGCAAGTCACCTTAAGTGGAGCCATTGCAAGAGAATATGAAATGATGGGGCAATTGGGTGGAGGAACATTCAACACAAACAGTTACAGCCTTCAAGCTAACCAAACCGTTTTTAATTACACCCAATTTCGACAAATCAAACAGGCAAAATATTCAGTTAAACAAGCGTTTGCAACCCTTTCTGCCCAACAGCAAGATTTGATAATTCGCACAGCACAAGGGTATTTTGACGTTTTAAAAGCGCACGACTTACTCAATTTTGCAAAACAGCAAAAACAGTACATTTTAAAGCAGTTAACTGCCACAAAAAAACTCTTCCAGCACCATGATGCAACGATTACCGACCTTGAACAGGCCCAGGGTGCAAATGAATTGATTGACGCGGAACTTTACGCCGCCCAGATAAATTTATATGACGCAATTCAAACATTAGGCCAGACTACGGGTGTTGTTTACCAAGACTTTACTTATTTGAATAACCACTTCGTGTTAGTGAAACCTAATCCAGATAACCTTGATACCTGGCTGCAAACTGCTAATACACAAAACTGGTATTTATGTGCGGCGCGCCTGGGCGTTAATGTTGGAAGAGAAGCACTTAAAGCCATCCAAGGTAATTTTTTACCAACGCTCACCGCTACTGGGGGTTTTACCAGAGCCACTGTACCGAGCCTGCTCTTGGTGGATTCTGTACCGAATAATTCTAATATTGTTGGATTAAATGCCAACTGGAACATTTTTCAAGGGGGGTTGACTATAGCACAAGTCAAGGCTGCAACAGCTAACCTCCAACAATCTGAAGCCAACATGCGCCAACAATACCTGCAAACAATGGCCGATACTCGCAGAGCCTACAACAATATTTTAGTTGGTGTTTCACGCGTAAAAAGCGCTCGCGCATCACTGGTTGCCAACACCAAGGCATTAAACCACGCACAAGAGGCTTATCAAGCAGGCGAAATTACCATCACCGAAATTCTACAAATCCAGTTTCAATTGCATAGAGCACAAACCCTTTATACCGAGTATGTTTACAATTACCTCATGAACACGTTGTTGTTGAAACAAGCAGCGGGCACCCTGACGGTGGGCAGTCTGATACAACTCAATTGCTGGTTAAATCACCCCAAACAAGATAAACATCAGCCCGAACGGATCAGGGGTAATCATAAAAAACTGCGGAATCAAGTATAAAACACCAATAGGGTCTAAACTAAAATTAAATCCATCTATTACTAATAAACCATATATGGACAAAGGCGATAAGCGAATTGGAAAAATACTGGCTGCAAGTCGCAGTGCATTTGCCTATGTCATCCTGTTTAGCTGTTTAATTAACATACTAATGCTAACCGTTCCGCTCTATATGCTCCAGGTTTTTGACAGGGTTTTACCCAGCCAAAGCCCTGACACGCTTATTTATTTAACTCTAATTGCCGTGACCGCGGTGCTTGTCCTTGGTTTACTGGATTTTATCCGGGGGCAGGTATTAACACGCATAAGTCATTGGATTGACAACATGCTCAGTCCTCTGGCCTTATCACACAGCATAGACCACACATTGCTGGGCGGTACTTATGGTGCTCAATCCCTGGCAGATATTACTACGTTACGCCAGTTTTTAAGCAGCACCAGCATTTACGCTTTTTTTGATGCCCCTTGGGTGTTTATCTACCTACTCATTATTTATTTGCTTTATGTACCACTCGGTGTAGTGGCAACGATAGGTGCGGTTATTTTGTTCTGCCTTGCCCTGCTTAATGAAATGGTTTCAAGAAAACCTTTAGAAAACGCCAATATAACCTACCTGAAAAATCAAGAATCGATTACCAGCAGCATGAAAAATGCCGAAAGTATTCAAGCGATGGGCATGATGCAACCTATTATTAGCAAATGGCTGCACCAAAATGAGTCGGTACTTGCCATGCAAGACATAGCGAGCGATCGATCAGGCATGGTTTTATCTAGTTCTAAAGCTATTCGTATGGCATTACAAATTTTTATATTAGGCCTTGGCGCGTATTATGTAATACAAGGCGAACTAACCAGTGGTGCCATGATCGCTGCATCCATTATTATGGGCC
>Ga0209024_1002062_pt1 | contig 13102 bp, 11 predicted proteins | sample AutmiccommunBRH5_FD_187380 | JGI IMG/M metagenome (GOLD analysis project Ga0209024, IMG submission 187380) | Deep subsurface microbial communities from Mt. Terri, Switzerland - Autotrophic microbial communities BRH/5 (SPAdes) (version 2) | ecosystem: Environmental > Aquatic > Deep subsurface >...
TGCTTGACGCCCAGGCTGATGCGTTCTTTTTCCATGTCGACGTCAAGCACTTTGGCTTTGACGACGTCGCCTTTGTTAAAGTCCGCAAGGGCTGCTTCCGGCGCCTTGTCCCACGACAGGTCGGACATGTGCACCATGCCGTCAATGCCGTCTTCCAGACCGATGAACAACCCGAATTCAGTGATGTTCTTGATCTCGCCTTCCACTTCAGAACCAACCGGGTAGCGTATGGCAAAACCTTCCCAAGGATTGTCCATGCATTGCTTGAGGCCAAGCGAAATACGCCGGCGCTTTGGATCGACGTCCAGAACCATCACTTCGACTTCCTGCGAAGTGGAAACGATCTTGCCAGGATGCACGTTTTTCTTGGTCCAGCTCATTTCCGAGACATGCACCAGGCCCTCGACCCCAGGTTCCAGTTCAACAAAGGCGCCGTAATCGGTTATATTGGTGACACGGCCCGTGAAGCGGCCCTGCAACGGATATTTGACGTCAATGCTATCCCACGGATCGGACTGCAACTGCTTCATACCAAGGCTGATGCGCTGGGTTTCCGGATTGACCTTGACGACCTGCACCTTGATGGTCTCGCCAATCGTCAGGGCCTCGCTGGGGTGATTGATGCGCTGCCAGGCAATGTCGGTGACATGCAGCAGACCATCGACACCGCCAAGATCGACAAACGCGCCGTAATCGGTGATGTTCTTGACAACGCCGTCGAGCACCTGGCCTTCTTTGAGATTGATCAGCAATTCAGAGCGCTGCTCCGCACGGGCCTCTTCCAGCACGGCGCGGCGCGACACAACGATATTGCCACGGCGCTTGTCCATTTTCAGAATCTGGAACGGCTGCGTCTGACCAAACAGCGGTGTTACATCGCGCACTGGACGGATATCGACCTGGCTGCCGGGCAGGAACGCAACGGCGCCATTAAGATCAACTGTAAAGCCACCTTTAACGCGGCCGAAGATAACCCCGTCCACCCGCTTGGCGTCCGTAAAGTTACGTTCAAGATCGGTCCAGGCTTCTTCGCGACGGGCCTTCTCACGGCTGAGCACGGCCTCGCCCATGGCATTTTCGATGCGCTCAAGAAACACTTCGACGGTGTCGCCGATCTTGATGGTGGGGGCCTGTCCGGGAGCCGCGAATTCCTTCAGCGGAACCCTCCCTTCAGTTTTCAGCCCCACATCGATCATGGCAAAATCATTTTCTATCGCGATGACCTTACCGTTGATGACTGAGCCTTCTACACTGCGCTGCTCTGAGAAACTCTCATCAAGCATCGCAGCAAAATCTTCTTTCAGGGGCATCGCGTGCGACGCCAGGTTTGCGTTAGCCAAGTTGTTCTCCTAAAACGACATTTTTATCTGGCCGGCCGGTTGGTTCCGGCGGTCTTCAACATTCACATATAATCGGGCTGCACCAATAACGACTTTCATTCCGGGGGAAGTCAGCCATTAGAGCAATATTCAATCAAATAGCACAGAATTTTAATTTGATTGAATATTGCTCTAAGTGGCAATTTTGCCAGAAATAGCAGCAAGCGCAACCGCGAAGGCGTCGTCTATAGCTAAATTCGTGGTGTCAAGCAAGTGTGCGTCTTGGGCAGGACGCAACGGGGCGCTGGCGCGGGTCTGATCGCGGGTGTCACGGGCCTGTAAATCCGCCAACACCTCAGCCTCCGCGACCGCCTCACCCCGCTCGATAAGCTCCAGATAACGTCTACGGGCGCGGGCAAGCGGGCTGGCCGTGACAAACAGCTTTACCGGGGCGTCAGGACAGATCACCGTGCCGATATCCCGGCCATCCAGCACGGCCCCAGGCGCATTACCGGGAGGATGGGCGGCAAACTGGCGCTGAAACCCTACCAGGGCCTGACGCACCTCTCCAAGGGCGGCAATACGCGATGCAGCGGCCCCTACCCTGTCTGTACGCAATTGCGGATCGTCGAACCGGCTGGTATCCAGGTTTTGCGCCGCCGTGACTGCCGCTGTGACATCCCCCGGATCGGCCCCGGTCAGCAGCAATTGCAGCGCCACGAGGCGATATAGCGCCCCCGTATCCAGATAGGCATAACCGAGATGCGCCGCCAGTCTACGGGCCAGCGTTCCCTTGCCCGCCGCAGCGGGGCCATCAATCGCAATGACGACAGGCGCGCTCATCCGGCATCTTCGATGGCGGCGCCAAGCCCGTTCATCAGGTCGCGAAAGCCCGGGAAACTGGTGTTGATCGTGGCGCCGTCATCCACGGTCACCGGGCGTTCAGCGGCCAACCCGGCAACCAGAAACGACATGGCGATGCGATGATCCATATGGGTGGCTATCGTAGCGCCCCCGGGGATCGGCCGCACTTCTCCGCCGCGTCCCTCGATAATCAGCCCGTCGGGGAGTTCCTGCACCGTGACGCCGCAGGCAGTCAGCCCTGCGGCTATGGCCGCCAGCCGGTCGCTTTCCTTGACCCGCAATTCCGCCAGCCCACGCAGTTCGGTGCGCCCCTGGGCGCAGGCCGCAGCAATCGCCAGAATGGGATATTCGTCAATCATGGACGGAGCGCGCTCCGGAGGCGGCGTAATCGCACGCAGCGGCCCCGCACGTGCGGTGATATCGGCGGTTATCTCGCCCCCCTGCTCACGCTGGTTTTCCACGGTCAAATCCGCCCCCATCTCTCGCAGGCAGTCCAACAGCCCGGTGCGCAATGGATTAATTCCTACGTTGGTTACGGTCACAGCGGATCCCGGCGTGATCAGAGCGGCGACCAGCAGGAAGGCCGCCGAAGATGGGTCGCCAGGAACCTGGAAATTGGTCGGGCGCAATTCGGGTTGTCCGTGCAGGCAAATCCGCCGTCCGCCACCGGAAATATCTTCAACCGTTATGTGCGCCCCCATATGGCGCAGCATGATCTCCGTATGATCACGCGTGGGTTCCGGCTCGATCACCGTGGTTTCGCCCCGGCTGTTCAGTCCGGCCAGCAAAATCGCCGATTTTGTCTGGGCAGAGGCGACCGGCAACTGATATTCGATCGGCATTACCGGGTCGGCGCCGGTTATCGTCATGGGCAAACGGTGGCCTTCGCGTCCCGCAAATTGCACGCCCATGCGGCTTAACGGTTCGACAATCCGGGCCATGGGGCGGCGGTTTAGCGACGCATCGCCGGTAAACGTCACCGTTACCGGATGCCCCCCGGCAAGCCCCATCAAAAGCCTGGCCGATGTGCCGGAATTGCCCATGTACAGAACGTCACCAGGTGAACGCAGGCCACCGACGCCGACGCCGTACACCCGCCATTCGCCAGGACCAACACGAACCGCATCACCGCCCAGAAGGCGGATGGCGCCGGCCGTGCGCATCACATCCTCGCCCTCCAGCAGGCCCGTAATGCTGGTTTCGCCGGCCGCCAACAGCCCGAACATCAGCGCCCGGTGGGACATGGACTTGTCCCCTGGCACCTGTGCGCGGCCACAAAGCGCCTGCGTTTGGCCGCTGCGCAAAGGCGCCGGGCGGCTGTGATCTGTGTTAAATGGGTTGCTCAATGCCAAAACTCGTCTATTACTGCCTGAACGGATGGATAAAGGTTGTTTAGCACAGACTTTGTGGACGGCGATAAGCCCATAATGAGGGGGGGTGCTAATTTATCTTTGACATACCGGGCAACCCATGGCTATGAAACGCGCCTTATGGCGCATCAGCCGTAAAACCTACAGAAAGAGGAATTCGTGGCGAAACCGGAATGGGGAACCAAGCGGCAATGCCCAGTTTGCGGCGGGCGTTTTTATGATTTAGGCAAGGCGGATCCCGTCATTTGCATTAAGTGCGAACATGCGTTCGAACCGGAAGTGCTGCTAAAGCCACGCCGTGGGCGGCCTGATGACAAACCGGTTACGGACATCAAATCCACCACCGCCGATGACATCGATGATGATGACGATGATGATGACGATACGATCTCGCTTGAGGAAATTGATGAAGAGGATTTGGACGATGATGACGCCGCTGTTATTGCCGTTATTCCCGATATCGAGATTGATGATGATCTAGATGGCGAGGAGGACAGCGACGATAAAACGCTGCTGGAAACCGATGATGACGACGACGGTCTTGACATCCTGCCTAAACCAAAAAAAGATGATTAGACCGCCAGTCTAATCATTTGGCCGGAGTGCTGTGCTGCACGGCATAGACATACAAGACGACAACGCAGCGGCGGCCGGTGACAGGCCGCAATGCAGGAAGATATGGGGCCGTAGCTCAGTTGGGAGAGCGCTTGAATGGCATTCAAGAGGTCAGCGGTTCGATCCCGCTCGGCTCCACCAGTATTTGTCTCACGGCGCGAAGCGCCTCTGACGGGACGGGCGGGCCGCCCAAAGCGCTGTCGCGCATTTGCTTTTCCCCGTTCGAACACTGTCCCCCAGGCCCGCACATCCGTCACCATCCATGCGCCTTATATTCGTCTGCACTGACGCGATCAGCGAGACTGTATGGATGAGCGAGACTGTATGGATGAGCGCCGCTGGTCCATCAGGAACCGAATTTTTCAACTGAAACATCCAGACAGGCAATATTTCAATAATCTGTGAGCCCTAATAACCTATAAGGCTAATACGTATAAGAGTATCAGGTCACACGCCTGATGTCCGATATTCGTAACCCTAATGAAGCCGCCAAATGGAAAATAAAACGCGCCCGACTATGGCGAAAGATCTTTATGGCAGCGTAGCGCGAAGCTCTGCCTGGCTGATCGCTGGCCGCTGGGGCTCCCGCGTTATTGGCCTGGTAAGCACCGTCATCCTGGCCCGGCTGCTTGCGCCGGACGATTTTGGACTTGTCGCGATCGCCAGCCTGCTAATTGGATTTGCTGATCTGCTGACCCAGCAGGGTCAACGCCTGGCTGTTCTGCAGAAAATAGATCCCGATGATGACTTCATCAATTCCGCCTGGACCATAACCCTGCTAACCGGCATAATTTTAGGTGCCATGGTTTTTGCGATGGGGCCGGTTTTTGCCTATTATTTCGCAGATCCACGCGTCGAACTGGTTATATATGTTTTGTCTTTCAGAATATTTATACTTGGTTTCGACAATATAGGTATGACACTATATTTAAAAGAGTTTAATTTTAGAACAGATTTTTACTTAAATATATATGAGAAAATACTCCCATTCATCGTTACATTGACATTAGCTTTTTATATTCGCAATTACTGGGCTCTGGTGTTTGGCGTCATTATTGGACATGCCGGCGCTATAGTCATGACTTATGTCCTGCATCCTTACCGCCCGCGATTATGTTTCAAGAGGGTTTCTGAAGTCTGGTCGTTTTCGGGCTGGGTGCTGATTGAATCCGTCGGACACTATTTTACCATGAATGTGGATCGTCTTTTTGTTCCCGGCGTGGGATCCACTTCCACGATGGGGCACTATCATGTCGGCGCCGAGCTTGCGCGCATGCCCACCTTCGAATTATTCATGCCTCTCAACAGGGCATTCTTTCCTGCCTATTCCCGTCTGCAGGGTTCCGCCAGCGAGATGGCAAATAATTTTGTGAACATCCTGTCCGTGGCCGCGATTATCTGCATCCCGGTCAGTGCCGGTTTTGCCCTTGTCGCCGGCGACGCCGTGCAATTTATCTACGGCGAAAAATGGATACCGATGATCCCCGTCGTCCGCTGGATTTCCGTGAATGCGGGCGTGCTGGCAGTTCTGAGCACGTTTTATCCGGTGTTGCAGGCCAGCAACCGTACCCGGCTAGCCGCATCAATAACCTTTGTCCATGCGGTGTTACTGGTTGCCGGCCTGTCCCTGTTTCACAGTTCGTATAACAGTATCGACGGTATCGCCATGACACGCACCCTGATCTCTTTCGCTGTTATTCCGTTTGCCATTTACTGTCTGCGCCGGGTTATTCATGTCTCTCTTGCTCAAATTTTTGGGGCCGTTTGGCGGCCATTCCTGGCAACCGGCGCGATGAGCGCGGTGATGCTTTATGTATTGCCGGAATATCAGGGGCTTGCCGCGGGTGTGTCGTTGGCGTTACGTATTACGGCCGGTGCTGCAGTGTTCACGCTATGCCTGGGTTTATCCTGGCTGCTGGCTGGCCGCCCGGCCGGGGCGGAGCGGGCGCTCACCCGTCTGATTAATGGGCGTCTGGTTTCGAAATCAGGGTGAAGATAAGAGTAAGGTGCTTTCATTGCACCCATTAAAGTTGAGGTCCCCTTTGGAAATTGCCGTCGCCATACCAACTTATAACAGGGCAAATTTTTTACGCGAGGCCATAGATTCCATACTTGGCCAAACCCTAAAACCACACGAAATTTTCGTGTGTGACGATGGGTCGACGGATGACACGCAATCTATTCTTAATTCCTACGGAGATAAAATACGCTGGACGACTATCGAGAACTCAGGCCCGGCGATGGCCCGCAAAACAGCAATCGAAAGCACCACCGCGCCCTGGGTGGCGTTATGCGACAGCGATGACATCTGGATGCCGGATCATCTGGAGCGGTTGATGGGGGCCGTCGAAATATGGCCGGAAACTGATATCGCATTTTCCAACTTCATTGACTTCAACGAGGAAGGAGTTTTCGGTGATCCAAAATTTCATACTGCTCCGGCGGGCTGGTGGGACACGTCTATTGAAAAAATCCAAGGCTCCTGCCGAAGTTATGGCAACCAGGCTTATCCGGCATTTCTGGTCTTTTTCCCTGCTTTGCCAACGGCCATGATGTTCCGGCGTAGCCTCTATGATCAGATCGGCGGCATAGATAAATCGGTTGCGCGGGCGCGGGCGGAAGATGCGCATCTGACTCGGCGGCTGGCGGCGCACGGCATCGTTTCCTGTGACTGGAAGGTCACGGCGCAAAGAAGAAACCACGAAGAAAATTACTCAAGTGATTCGATTAAAGTTGCTGAAAGCGACGTTGAAATACTCAAGATGTTTTTAAACGGCGGGCTGATTCCGGATCGCTTTTTTGACTGTACCAGGCTCGATATCAACCGCCGGAAAATGCGGCTTTTTCATTCCCATTTTTGGGTGCGCGATTTTCGCAAGGCGCGCGCCCTCGCCTGGGACACGCCGCGCAATGAACGCAACGCAATGTTTTATATAAAATTGATGATAGCGTATGCGGCGATGGGAATAGGAAGATGACTGCCCGGCCAATTTATTATTGTGGCTTGAGTTTTCAATAAAACATCATACGAAAAGAAAAAAAATGACCGGCGAATCCAATATCAAAGACGTACTGATGATATCGCCTTGGATTCCCGACAAAACCGGTTTTGGATCTCAAAAGAGGTGCGCCATGCATCTCAGCGTGATCGCCTCCTTATACCGGGTTCATCTGATTATTTTCACGCATACCCCAATAAATTCAGCGGCCCTTCCAGAGTCAATCAAGGCGATCTGCGCAAGCATTCAAATTATTCCAGTCGCACCGCCACATTCCCCATCGGGGATATTCCGCCTCCCGCTTGCCGCCACGCTCAGGGAGTTTGTCCAGCCGTCATTGTACCGTATAAATACGACCGATGATGCGCTTCGCAAGGCGGTCGACGCGCTTCACATAACTAAATTTCATATTGCCTTTTGTTTTCGTATTCCATCCGCCGTTCTGCTCGGCCGCCTGATGCAGCTTACTTCGATTTCCGCGGAACGAACGGTTGTCGATTTCGATGACATAGAATCTATAAGTCTTTCGCGCGCACAAAAATTCACACATGACGGATTCGAAAAAGCGATCATCAGCAAAATTTATTTGCGGCGCCTGATAAAATTTGAAAATTATCTTTTGCAGACTTACGACGATGTTCTTGTATGTTCAGATGACGATAGAAAAGTTATACAAAACAGAGATCATCGCGCCACGATTCATACCATACCAAACAGCGTTCCGCTGCAACCCGCCCCTCAGGTTTTGCAGGACCGCGACGTCCTGAATATTCTTTTCGTCGGGATCATGACTTACGGACCGAACAGAGATGGCGTTATATGGTTTTGCCGGGACATTCTTCCGCTGATCCGTAATCAGACAAAAATCAGATGCGGCGTATCGTTAGTAGGGTTTGACCCGCAAGCCGACATCCAGGCACTGGCCAGCCTCGACAGTGTAATTGTAACCGGCGGGGTGGAGAGCGTAAGACCCTATTATGAGAATTGCGATCTGGTGATTGCCCCCATCCGTTATGGCGCGGGCACACGCATCAAAATTCTTGAGGCCATGAGTTTTCAAAAGCCGGTTGTCTCGACAACGATTGGAGCAGAAGGTATCGACGTCGAAGATGGCCGCAATATCCTGCTTGGCGATAACCCCGATGCATTCGCTAGGGCATGCGTGGAATTGCTGGAAAGCGCCGCAATGCGCCAAAGCATGGGGCGGGAAGGCCGCAAATGCGTAGAGGAAAAATACAGTGAGAGCGTGGTTGCTGAAAAACTTAATCAGCTTCTGACTTCGCAGCTAATGCGGTAAGTGTTCTAGCACGCTACGGAATTAAATAGACGGTGGATATATGAAACTCCTTTTTTTGACTTCCAATAGCTTCCTGCCAAGTTTGCGCGGCGGGTCGGAATTGAGCATGGATAATCTGGCACATAACTGCATTCGCGTTGGCCATGAACCCATCGTGTTATCGAGTTTTAGCAAAACGAAGAGCTGGTTCGAATTAAAAAGCAGAGCCTGCGCAAAATTTTCTCCAAATGGTTTTGCATTGGACCATGTCTGCGGCTATCCGGTCTATCGTGTCTGGAATCCAGTTGCGACCGTCGACTATATTGTTCAGCACAATAAACCCGATGTTGCCGTCATTCATGCTGGTGGACAAAAGAATCTTTTAGCGCATGCGGCCCTCGCCGCACACGTGCCCACTGTTTATTATTTGCGTGACATTTCCTTCACTTTTCATGAAGAAGACCGTCCCGTCCTGGAGCAGGCGCAGTTCATCGCAAATTCAAATTTCACCGCGAACATTTTTCGGGAACGCACTGGTCGCGAATGCGCTATTATTCCACCATTGGTCGAACCTGATAATTATCGCAATAACGCGCCTGGCAACTCGGTGTTGTTCGTCAATCCTCATCCTTGGAAGGGGCTTGATGTAGTGTTGACCCTCGCCGAACAGTGCCCCGACATACCATTTGTCTTTGTTGAAAATTGGGAAGTCTCAGAAGAGGAGAAGAGGGCTTCCATTCAACGCAAGGCAAAGCTTCGAAATGTAGAATGGTTGAAACCAACCGGTGACATGAAATCGCTTTATGCCAGGGCCAAAATCGTCCTCGCCCCTTCCGGCGCCCCCTATATGGGGAAACCGGTTAATTTTGTCGAAGCGTGGGGCAGAATTGCGACCGAGGCGCATTTCTCCGGCATTCCCGTGATTGCCTCCAATCAAGGCGGGCTTCCTGAATCTGTGGGCCCCGGCGGAACACTTATTGATACTGACGCTGAAATATCCGTTTGGAAGGCAGCACTACGCAGCCTTTGGGATGATCCGCAACGCTATCTCGAAGTTTCACTCCAGGCGCTTAAATATAGCCAGCGACCGGAAATTAGTCCCCAAAAGCTATTTGACGAATTCATCTCAATTTGCCAATTGGCGATCAATAAGCAATCCTCTAAGGTAGAACGGACATTGCGAACGTAAAATTATTTACGAAATAAAAATATAGGGATCATTCTGATCAATATTTCTGCTTTGACTTGCGGGCGCAACGCCATTTCCTTAAGGAAGATCGTACGGCGTGTAAACATTTAGACACCGGATATGGATAAAATGATGATTGAACCAATATTTGTCCTCCAGATCGTTATACTCGCGGCCATCATATACACCGCACGAAAGGCCATATGGGCTGTCCGTGCCGCTGATTCTTTGCGGCTGAGCATGCCCTACATGATCCTGAGTGCGACCCAGCAACTCGAAGGTCTTGACGGGCTTTATCTCCGGCTGGGTCTGCCGCGCGGGTCCTTGCCCCCGTCACGCGGCTGGGCGGCGTCGCCGGATTTTCTGAATATTCTCTATGAGCATCTGATTACGCACCGGCCGCACACACTCATTGAATGCGGTTCGGGATTGACGACAATTGTCACTGCACGGGCGCTGCAACAGCTTGGCGGTGGCCGGCTGATCAGTCTGGATCATGACGCTTATTTTGCCGGGCGGACGAGAGACACCCTGAATCAGCTGGGCTTGCAGGATTTCGTGGACCTCCGCGTCGCCCCGCTGGCGCAGCAAAAGATCGATGGCGAGATGCGCCTTTGGTATGATCTGTCAAAGATCGAGATCCCGGACGCCATTGACCTTATCACTGTCGACGGCCCGCCAGAACCTCTTACGGGAGAAGGTGGCCGCTACCCCGTAGCCCCCGTTTTCTTTAACCGGCTTGCCATCGGTGGCGCGGCGTTGTTTGATGACGCCAGCAGGCCCGGAGAAAAGAATTTTATAGAAAAAATATTAAGTAAGTTTCCCTATTTTAAGAAAGACGATATTCCTGCGGAAAAGGGCTGCACGAAACTGACCCGAATAAAACAGTAGACTGAGAGCTGCATGGAAAACATGACTATTGGAATATATTCCCGCGCACATCGTCTTTTATTTCTGGCGCGGTAATGGCGCTGCGCCGCGCGTTTTTTATCAGTTTTGGAAGAGCGGGGGGGCAGTTCATTCTCGCCTTCGCCGCCAACATAATTCTGTCCCGGCTTCTTTTGCCTGCAGAGGTTGGCGTTTTTTCGGTCGCCGTGGCGGTAACGACAATCCTGCACGCCTTGCGGGAATTCGGCATTAGCGGCTATATCATCAAAGAACGTGAACTTACCGACGATAAAATACGGACTGTCTTTGGTGTCGCACTTTTGTTCAGCTGGAGTGTCGCGGCGCTGATTTATTTTTCCCGCGGTGCGATTGCCGAATTCTATTCGGAGCCGCGTGTCGCTGACATCTTCGCGCTTTTGTCGATTAATTTTATCATGTTGCCGTTTGGCCAGCCCGCATTCGTATTGCTGCGGCGCGAGCAGAATTATTCGCGTCTGACCATGATCATGCTTAGCTCGGCATTTGCGGGCGCAGGCACATCCATCCTTTTTGCCGTGCTGGGATATGGGCCCATCGCGCTCGCCTATGGGGCCCTGGCCAGCACTGGAATTAGCGTCGCGCTATCCCTGCTTTCCCGGCCAGGACACGTTCTGATGCTGCCTTCCCTGAAAGAATGGCGGAGCGTTTGCGGATTTGGCGGAAAGTCTTCCCTGACCACAATTATCGTACAAGTTGGCGTGCAAGCCCCCGAGCTGTTGATGGGCCGGTTTTTGGGATTTACTGCAGTTGGCCTGTATAGCCGCGGGATCGGCATAGCAAAATTAATTGAAACGTTTTTTGTCAATGCCGTGTCCTGGGTAACGGGCGCCGAATTCGGGGCTTTGCATAGATCGGCGCAAAGTCTTGCCGATCTGGTTCTGAAAACCACCAATTACACTTTGGTCATCTGCTGGCCGGCCCTGATATTTCTGGCGTTGAAATCAGAGACCATCATCTGGATATTATATGGCGAAACATGGCTGCCGGCCGCGCCTCTGGTACAGGCCCTATGCCTGGCGCGAGGCTTACAGATGATTGTCTCACAGGCCCCGTCAATTTACGAGGGCACAGGCGCCATAAATCTGCGGTTGCGTAATGAGATCATTCTGCAAATCGTTTCGGTAGGGTTATTGCTCATTGGCGTACAGTACGGTTTGATAGCTGTCGCCTGGCTGCGTGTTCCATTGGGAATTATTGTTGTCGCGGTGCATTTATCGGTCTTCCGGGGATATGCGGATATCGGGGTTCGCCGCATGTTTTTCGCAATTTGGCGCTCAATCGCCGTGGCGCTTGGCTTCGCGGGCGCGCTTGCGGGTCTTATTGCGCTTGAACCCGCCGGAATGGAATTTAGCCCGCTGGTTCTCGCAGGTGAGGCCATTGTCGTGACATTGATTTATTTTCTTCTTGTCGCGATCTTCAGGCACCCGATCGGCGCCGAGATGCAGGCCACAACGAAATCGCTGTTATCAGCTCTCAAAATCACCCCCTGAGCACCTATCATGTCAGTTTACTGAACGTGAAGAAATATGTATTAGACCATCAAAATGTAGCCGGAACGTACAGAGTGGGCCTCGCCCATAGGGACAGCATAAATGGGACATGGCATTACAGTTGCTAACAATACGCCGCTCGTCAGTGTCGTGATCCCCGCATTTAATGCTGCCGCCACTTTGAGACGAACGCTCGATTCTGTGTTTGCGCAGACATACGCCGCCCTGGAAGTTATTGTGGTTGATGACGCCAGTACTGATGAAACACCGGACGTGATCGCTGAGTATAGTCAAACGAATTTTCGATCCATCCGCTTGAGCGGTAATGGTGGTGTTTCTGCGGCCCGTAATGTGGGCATTGAGGCGGCCCAGGGCGAACTTATAGCTTTTCTGGATGCCGACGATGAGTGGCTGCCGGAAAAAATATCGCGCCAGATAGCTGAGTATAAGAGCCGGCCTAATATTTCACTCGTTTCTTGTTACGCGAATAATGTCACCTTGTCTGGGGAAATACTTGATAGACACAATGCACATAGAGAGGCCGTCACTGGCGCACGTGCCTGGTTAGCACTACTTAAATACCCATTTATATTCACTTCCGCCGTAATGATCCCGAAAGCCCTTCTAATCCAGACTGGCGGTTTTGATCCCAAGATGCGCGTTGCCGAGGATCAGGATTTATGGATTCAGCTTGCGCGAATGGGTGAGGTCGGATTCGTGCGTGAATCGCTTGTACTGAAGCGGTATGTACCACAAAGCCTATCGATTGGTGGCCCGGCGGAAGACCAGTTAGTATATTACTTACCCATGATAATGCGCCATATCGCAGCAGTCGGCAATGAAATCAGCAGTGCCGAGAGGCGGGAAATTTTAGCTGACCGATACCGGCAAATCGGCGAGAATTGCTATAGCAAAGGGCTATACGGGCCAGGGCTAGAATTGATAGGTAAGGCAATTCTTAATGGCGCACCGGTGTTGCGGTGCGTGCGCTTTATTGTCGCACACACCCCTCCGACTGAGACGCTGATCAGATTACTGAGAGGCTGAAACTGT
>Ga0209024_1002067_pt1 | contig 13090 bp, 13 predicted proteins | sample AutmiccommunBRH5_FD_187380 | JGI IMG/M metagenome (GOLD analysis project Ga0209024, IMG submission 187380) | Deep subsurface microbial communities from Mt. Terri, Switzerland - Autotrophic microbial communities BRH/5 (SPAdes) (version 2) | ecosystem: Environmental > Aquatic > Deep subsurface >...
GACTGGATGCATGCGCAGCAGCCCCATGCAGAGGAGGTAGCGGCATGACCAAAACCGTTCTCATTGCCGAAAAATTTCAGAATGGGGCTGGACTGTCAGGATATGTCGCGGAATTGACCTCGGTGTTCCTGGGTCAGACGCTCGGCTTCACGGCGCATACGCTGGAGATGAATGCCGCCTACCTTTACAACTGGTTGCGCGTCCTTCGGTCGGACAAGGGTGCGATCTTCAAGCACGCCGCGGACGCACAGCGCGCTTGCGACTATCTGATCGCCAGATCGGAGGCAGGCAGGGCAGGGCGCAGTGCCGAGGCCGCCTGACCACACACAGAACGGAGACTCGCATGTCACGTAAGGAACCCAAGACGCTGCGGGTGGCCTGCTTCAACGACGGCCGCCGCAAGATCATCACCTTCAAGCGCGGTGCCTATTGGTGGAGCGCTGCCGAGGGCGCTTATCCGCTCTCGGCAGCGCTCGAGAGCATCAAAGAACAAGGCGGCTGGATCGAAACCATCCCCAACCCGAATTACAGACCCAAAGGGCTGTTCGGGTAGGGCGGCTTCGGCCTCGATTCATACGCCAAGCAGAAAAGAAAAAGCGGGCTTTGAGAAGGGTGTTTCAAACCTCTCAAAGGAGATCCCCATGTCCATGAATGTTCAACCCCAGCCAGACCGTCCGGATCCGACCGTGATCGCGGTGCAGAACGACGCGTTTCGCAAACTTGCATGCCTTGGGGTGCCGCCCGCGCAGCCCATCCAGGGCCGGATGCATGTAACCCGCGCGCTTGTGGAGGCCGGTGACGGCTTCATGGCCGAGGCGGTGAAGGCGACCGGTGAGTTTGCCACATTCGAGCCTGAGAATGATCCCGAGGGATGGCACGATTTCGGGGCGGTCGAGATCCGGGGAGAGACCGTGTTCTGGAAGATCGATCTCTATGAAGCAGACTCGGACTTCCGCTACGGGGCTGAGACCCCGGACAATCCTGCCACCACCATGCGCGTGCTGACCATCATGCTGGCGCGCGACTGGTAGAAGGGCAGGGGACTCCTCCCCCTGACATTTCAGCCGATGAAGGCCCGCTGCCCCTCAAAAAGGCAAAGCGGGCTTTCTGTCGTGGTGATCCCTGAAGCCGGGGATTGGTCACGCGCGTGAGCGCGCGGGCCACACCTCACCCACCTGGAAGGATATCCCATGACCACAAGCTTTGCCCCTCTCACCGTCGCCATCGGCGATCTGGTCCCGCATCCAGCCAACGTGCGCAGCAACGCGCCGGAAACCTATGACCCCGAGAACATCGTCCATCTGAAGGCCAGTATCGCTGTGCTGGGCCTGCTCCAGCCGCTTCTGGTTCAGAAGCTTGACGGCAACTATGCTGTCCTCGCCGGTGGCCGGCGCCATGCAGCCCTGAAGGAGCTGATCGCTGACAAGGCCAGCAAGGGGTTCACGGCGAAAACCAAGGTGGACTGCCGCCTTGTCCCTGAGGAGTGCGACGTCACCACGGCACTGTCGCTCGCCGAGAACATCACCCAGGCACCGATGAATGCCATCGACGAGTTCGAGGCCTTCGCCCGGATGATGGAGGTCGACGGCCAGACGCCCGAGACCATCGCAAAGACCTTCGGCGCCACGGTGGCGGCCGTGAAAGGCCGGTTGCGCTATGGCCTTATCCACCCCGACATCCGCGCCGCGGCCCGGGGCAAGGTGATCACGCTCGACACGATGAAAGCCTTCGCCGAGCACCCGAGCCAGGAGGCGCAGCGCGAGGTCTTCGAGGCGCTCACAAAAGACGGCGGCTATCTGCAGGCCTACACGGTCCGTCAGGCGCTCAAATCCCGCGGTGTGCAGGTCAGCGATGATATCGGGGCTTTCGTGCGCGCGGACTACGAGGCCCGCGGCGGCGCCGTCGCGGCTGACCTTCTGGAAGAGCATTCCGTGCTGGAGGATGCAGCGCTGGTCGAAACCATCCTGCTTGAGAAGCTCGGTGCAGCCGCCGAGGACGCCCGTATGAGGCTGGGCTTTGCTTGGGCCGATGCGATGGTCCGCTATGATTACGCGACCATGGCCGACTACGGCCGCGTCTATCCCGGCCCGATCGAGCCTGATGAGGCTGCGCAAAAGCGCGTGGATGAAATCAGCGCCGAACTCGAGAAATTGCAGCTCGAGATGGAGGATGAGGGGCTCGAGGACGGTGCCTACAATGCCCTTTACGAGCGCGTGGACGCCTTGGAAGAGGAAGCGCGCGATCTGCAGGAAGCCTACAGCGCCGAGGACCTCGCGCGGTCTGGGGTGATCGCGTCGTGGCAGGGTGGGCAGATCACGCTCCATGTTGGTCTCGTCCGCCCGGACGACACCGTCAAAGAGGAGGGCGCGCGCGGCTCCTCGGCCAATCCGACCGGGGAGGAGGCCCCGGACGCCGGCGAAATCACTTATCCGGCCTCGCTGGCCGAGGATCTCAAGACCGAGCGGGCCATGGCACTGGGGGCCGCGATGGCGCTGCATCCGGAAGCCACGCTTGATCTGACGCTCTTCAAGCTGGTCAGTGACGTTCTGGCTAGCGGCATGAGTGTCACGCAGGCGATCAAGGTCGAGGCCCGCAAGGAATACCGCAGCCATGCCAAGATGGACGAGATCGACGAGACCTCGCTCGAGCAGGTGGCGGCGGCACATGATGCGCTTGATCTGTCCTGGCTCGATGACACCCGCGCGCCCGCCGATCAGTTCGCGGCGTTTCGCGCGCTGGAGGCAGGGGAGAAGGCCAAGCTCGTCGCCTTTGCAACCGCCAGCACCACGCAGTCCTGCTTCGCGCGGGACCGCCAGCGCGACAACCTGATGCATGCGTTCGAGATCGAGATCATGCCCGACATCCGCGCCCACTGGACGCCGAATGCTGCACTCTTCAACCGCTTCAAGAAAGCCTGGCTCCTGAAGATCCTCGGCGAGGATCTGGGTCTGACCCAGGAGGCGGTGACGCTGGCCTCGTCGACCAAGAAGGAGATCGTCGCCTTCTGCGACAAGCTCTTCGCCGAGCCCTTCGCCACACTCACGGACGCGCAGCGCGCTGCCGTGGCCGCTTGGTGCCCGCCTATGATGCAGACCGCCGGTGTCGCCTGTGATGAGGCGGAGCCCGCTGCGGACACCCCGGAGCCTGACAGCGAGGTCACGCAAGCGGCCTGAGCCATCACGCGACCCGCGCGTGGGCCATGCCACCCGCGCGGCTCGACCCTTCCAAACCGAACAGAAAGACATCCCCATGGCTATTCTCAAGTTCTCTGCCTCCGCTGTTGCGGCGCAAATCGCACATGCGCGCGCCTGCAAAACCTTCCTGCCCAACTGGAACGGTCCCGTGGACAGGCCGGCCCTGATCCTCATCGTCGGCAATGGCGTGCATCTGCGCTCAAACGGCATCGATGGCACGACCACCCGTATCGTCACGACCGAGCAGGCCGATCCGTCCTTTGCTTTCGCCGACGGCATGAACCCGTTTCGGGATACCGACTGGATGGCGCAGCGCCGCATGGCGTTTCGCGATCTGACCGGCCAGTTCTACACCGACATCCTGGATGACGTGCAGGTGCTCATCGACCGGGGGCGGGGTGCGATCCGGCTCGCCACCGATGGCCACAGCATCTGCGTCCTCAAACGCCGGGCCTCGGACTATCTCATCGGCGGGACCTACGAGGTGCCCTCGGGTCTCGGCGGCACCTTCCGGGTCATTCTCAAGGATGCCTGCGACACCTTCGCAATCGTGCAGAACTGCGGCAATTGCGAGGATTTCGACGCGATGCAGCCCTACCGCGTGCCGCTCGATGCCCTGATGGAATTCGATGACCGGAGGGCGGCGTGATGGGTTGGCTCTTCTATACCGATTGCCGTGTCCAGACCTACGCGGATGAGAAAGCGGAAATCGCCCGGCTCTGCACCTCTCATGGCGACACGCGCAAAACCGAACTGGTGAAAGCCTGCAAGGTCGGCTCCACCTGGTATGCGGCGGCAAGGGTCACCAATCGCGACGGCACCCCTGTCGAGGACGCGACCTATGTGACCGATGCGGATGGCTCCATCACCTTCGGTGCCGTGTTCCTCACCGCCTACGACGATGGCTGTTGGGGCTACAAGGACATGGAGGAAAGCGCTGGCCCGAACGAGTCTCGTGCTCCCCTTGGGCTGATCGAACTCCTCTCCAACCTGAAAGACCCGGACAGCTACGCCCAGGACTGGCGTCAGCGCTGCCGGGATTGGGCATCGATTCCAGACTACCAGGAAGGCGACAAGATCAGGCTCGCCGCGCCCGTGACGCTCACCGATGGCAGCTCCTGCCAGATCGTCACCGCGACGCACTACAAGCGTGGGCGGCAGAAACGCCGCTGCTACCGCATCGAGGAATCCGGTGGGCTCGTGCGCCTGTCGAAAGCGACGCTTGTGGGCTCGGAGCTGCTCAGCGCTGCAAAGGGCGAGGCCAGTCCTGTGTTGGCGGAGTGTCTCGCGGGGCGAAATTAGGTGCTGCGCCGGACGGTTGATCGGCCTGCCCGGCGACAGCAGACCCTGCGGCTTGTCTTGACAAGGCAATGCAAATGCATTACCTATCGCGGGCAGCAAAGACCTATTTCTTTCAGGAGACTGCCATGACAGCGCTCGCACAAGATGTCTCGAAACTCACGGATCGGTATCAGACGACCGTGCCGGCGGGTGTGCGCAAGCAGCTCAAGCTGGGCAAGGGCGACCAGATTCGCTACTGCACCGAGCCGAGTGGCAGGGTCTATATCGAGCCCGTGCGCAGTGACGAGGAAGATCCCGCACTCGGAGCCTTTCTCGATTTTGTCGAAGCCGATATCAAGGCGCATCCGGACCGCATTCGGGCGTTCGATGGGGCTTTGCGTGACCGTCTTGCAGCACTGGTCGGAGACGTTGACGTCGATCTCGATGCGCCGCTATCGCTCGAGGATGAATGACGGGCGATACCGTGCCCGCCCAAGCGCCCCTTGTCGTAAACGGATGGTCGATTTATGCGCATCCGCTCTTTCTGGACCAGCTCGAAGGGCTGACCCTGGAGGTCGAGGCGCATAAGGCATGCGATCCCAAGACCTGGCGCAAGAAAAATTCCACGAAACGGCTGGCCGCCATCTTCAAGCTGGTGACCGAGGCCATACCGGCAGATCCGGGTGCCGCAGTCTTCCGGCAAGGCCGCACACTCGGCGATCATCGCAAGCACTGGTTCCGGGCGAAATTCTTCCAGCAGTATCGGCTGTTCTATCGGTTCAACAGCGATGCGAAAGTCATCGTGGTGGCCTGGGTGAACGACGACAAGACCCTGCGCGCCTATGGCAGCAAAACGGATGCCTATGTAACATTCAAAGGGATGTTAGAAGATGGCAATCCACCTGACAATTTCGACGCGCACTTGAAAGAAGCTGCAGCGGCGGACCAGCGGTTCGAAACTTCCCTTGAAGCGGTGCCCGATCGGTAAGTGTCTTGTAGCTAAAAAAGAATAGCTTGCGGCACTTGGGGCAAGGGTGTTGAGTTTCACTCTACATATTCCACAGGGCAACTCGCATGAACGGAAGACGCAAAATGCGGACTCGGGACTGGATTTGCTCGAGTATGTATGTTGCCGTTGGCTTATTGAGTGTACTGACAGCCGAAGGATTGGCCATGCTAGTTGTGACCGAATATTGGCCACTGGTACTGGTCGTCCCGATTCTCATCGCGAGCCCAGTCCTATTCGAAAAGGTTTTCAAAGAATTGATCGATTCGGTATTCCCAAGGAATGCCACATCCCCGCGTGGGTCTGATTCGAACGGTGACACACCTGTTGTGCGGCTCCTTAGCCTACCATTTGGCGTCGCTTTAGGGGTGGTCTTTGCACTACTCGGTTGGACTGACGCAGTTTTTTGGTGATTTGATGCCTTCTGTAAACTGGTCAATTTGGCTGTGGCCGCTCTTTCCGGCACTGATGCCCATTATGTCTTAGCCCCTCTTCTCGGTCGAAGACGAGGCGTCAACTACATCAGTTTAGAAATGAAACTGAGAATGGTGGCATAAGGTCGGCGGCAGCAACCCAGTGATCATGAGGAGAACACTGAGCAGTGAGTGTCGATATCTTGATCGCTAACGACAGAGCCTGTATGCGTGTGGTACGTTCAGGAACTCAACTGAAAGGTGTTGTTGATTTAGATGGGAAGCAACAAACTGATACGGCGCTACTGTATAGTCGTAGCAGCGGTCTCAGGTTCAGTGTTTTGCGTTGGGTCGGTTCAGGCAGATGGGACATTCATACAGCTTGATGCCGGTAGAAACGCGTTGAACGGCGTTTTGAGCGTATCGCAAGGACCACTTACCTTTGGAGGGCTTGTCGCGGATTACGACGGTGGAGCAGTCGCATCGCTTAGTGTCACCTATCAGGTTCCGGGGACGGGGGACGTCGCGGTAAAAGTCGGTCCCGTTGTCTCGCTCGTGAAAGACGACGACAAGTCTGACGAGAGCGTGAAAGGTGGTTTGAAGGTTTCGTTGGACCGTTACACAGCAACAGACTTCGGCTTTCTTTATCTCCTAGGTGAGGTCAACAGCATTGACCGAAGTTGGTTCGTCCTCTCGCAGTTTGGCTTGGGTCAATCGGGCTATGCGGTAGAGTTTTCCGCCGGTGGAAGTGATGCCTATGACGAGCGTTCGGTCGGTCTGTCCAAGAAGTTGGGAGAAGGTCCAATCTCCTTGAGGGCCGGATATCGTTTCGTCGAAGAGGAGATCTTCGTCGGAGTATCCTATAATACATTCTAGCGGACGCGATGATATGGAACCCAGAGCCGATCTTCCAAGCCTGACTTTAAGTCGCTCTCTCTACGGGTTTGTATTTGTGGCACTGATCCTCACCAGCTTGGTCGGTGGGCTTTCACTGACTACTCGCCTCAGAGGCGTGGTTGATGACACGCTTGACGAATTGGTCCGGATACGCACCTCTGCGGCCGTGGAAATGTTGCTCCGCAGTCTCTATTCCGATTGGCAGGATCTGGATCACGCAGCGCAGATGCTCGGTCGGGACAATCTCTCGGGGGCGCAAGCGCTGATCGAGGGAATGCGCGGAAGTGGGGATCACATCTCTTGGATCGGGTATGCGAATGCGAACGGGATCGTGCAACTCGCATCGGACGGGTTGTTGGTAGGTAAAGACGTTAGCAAACGTCCATGGTTTCGCAATGGATTAAGTGGGAGAGTGGCGGAAGACGTGCATGATGCCGTTCTTCTCTCTCAGGCGCTTGCACCTGACGCGGAAGAGCCAATGCGCTTTATTGACCTGGCAATCCCTATCGTATCCCAGTCGAACGAAACTCTTGGAGTCTTGGGGCTACATATTGACGCCGCATGGTTCGAGCAGATGCTGAACGAAATCAGCGCATCTTTGGCCATTGACCTCTTCTTGCTCGATCCTGACGGTAACATCAGCTTTTCAACCACCGGCGAAACTCAAGAGGCCATTAGTCCGGAATTGTCGCGCGCGGCGCGCGCAGGCTCGGCTCTTGCGGCAAGAGTGACTTGGCCAGATGGCGCGGAATATTTCAGCTCCGTTGTCCCGGAGGTAGGCTACAAGTCATTGCCAAACTTTGGCTGGCGCGCGATCGGCCGATTGAGCCCGGAGACCTTTCGACCCCAAGTCAATGATTTAGCTTGGAAACTCGGCACGACACTGGTGATTGTTACCTTGGTTCTTTTCGGCGCGGCGCGTGTCTACGTCTATTCCTTCTTGCGCCCCTTGGAACGTCTGGCAGAAGAGGCCGGGCATGTCGCCTCGGGCAAGGAGCTATATCCTCTGGAAACACGCAGCACGCGAGAGGCCGCGCGCCTGTCTACGGCTCTGGCCCTGATCCAAGCAAGGCGGGTCAATGAGGATGACGGTTGAACGATAGCCGCCGGAGCAGGTCGCGCAGCAACGCGGCACTCTGAGTTTGCGCCACACCTGGCGCCGTGTCGTCCGCGGCATGAAAACGAAGCAGCAAGGCGTTCCGCTGAGTTTCCGACAGTTTGAGAAGCAAGCGTGCTCCGTCGGCCGTTTCCGCAAGAACGGTCGCATCAACCTGCCCAACATCCTGGATATCGAGGATGCCGGTTTTGCCCAGCGGCAGAACCTCGCCGCGCACCCGAGCGGTATCGAGCGTCAGAGAGGTCATCCAAAGTCGGAGTCTGGTTCCATCTGAGATGAAATCAACCCGTTCCGGACGATCTGCGATATGGCGCTCGCGTCGCGGCAACTCGATACAGGCTATGATCGTAACGGCCAGAACCAGAATGTTGTAGAGCGTCCAGAACAGTATGACGCCCTTGCCATCTCCGGCGTCATTGAACGCGAAACGGTCGGAGGCGATGCCAAGTGCCAAACCAAGCAAAGTCAGGAAAAGACAGGCCGCGAAAGGCGCGAGAATGCGCCATTGAACGATGATACCGGATCTGTCCCCGCCCTTGGCCGTGACGACAAAAGGGTGCCCCTTTGGCTTTAGAATCCCGACGAACGCCGCTTTCGTGATCGGGATAGCACCAATCAACTGGCTGACATCATTCAGAATTGGCACCACCATGCCACGGCTCAGATTATTGAGAGCCACCATGATCATGAGGTAGTAAGTGCCGAAATACGAGATGACGTCCGCGAGGCGCGCATCAACCACAGTGACATTCAGAAACCAATAGAGAAGTGGATAGACCAACGCGGCAAGGCGGAATGAAAAGGTCGTCGACCAGAACAACATGGAGTCGATGACGCTCCAACGGTCGCGTATCCGTAGATTGCTCTTTGCGAATGGGCCAAGCGACGAGCGCGCAATCTGCATCAGCCCAAGGCACCACCGCGCGCGCTGCGTGAGATATTCCTTCAAGCCTTCCGGTGCGAGCCCTTCTGTCAGCGGCTCTTCCAGATAGACAGTCTTCCACCCAGCGTTCTGCAGCTTGAGGGTCAACATGAAGTCTTCCGTAATGCTTTCGGTAGGAAGCCCTCCAATCTGTTCCAAGGCTGTCCAACGTGTGACCGACGACGTTCCGCAGCAAAACGCAATACCCCACCCATCGCGCGACGGTTGAACATGATCGAAAAAAAATCGTTGTTCATCAGGATAGGACCGGCTGATTCCAAGATTGTGCTGAATGGGATCTGCGTTGAAGAAATGCTGCGGTGTCTGGACAAGCCCGACATCTGGATCGTGAAAGAGCGCAAGCGTGCGTGAGATGAACCCGTAGTGCGGCACAAAGTCAGCGTCCAGGACGGCCACGAAATCTGGTTGCACAGCATCTGCTGCAAGACATTCCAGTGCATGATTGACGTTGCCTGCTTTAGACCCCTTGTTCTCGGATCGGCGTATGTATCGAACCCCGAGTTTCTCGCAGTAGTCGCGCAACCAGTCGCGGCGACCATCATCAAGCACCAACACCTCTTTGTTGCTGTGTCGCAGAGATTTTGCGCCGACGATCGTTCGTTCCAGAACCTCGAAGTCTTCGTTGTAGGTTGCAATGAGAATTGCAACACGCGGCACCTGCGCATCGCCCCACCAACCGAGATTGGCGTCGGCTTCGCGGCTGCGATCCTTGCGGCGGGTCATGATCAGAAACGCCGACATGTTCCCCAAGAGCGCAACGGCTTCCAACCCGAAGAGCGACCAACTGGCCAGCATGTCGAGCGTCCATCCGGGAGGCGCGAGCGTTTCAGTGGCGCGCCACCACGCGTATCGGGCGGCAAGAAGCGCCGCACATGCAAGCAGAAGCGTTCGGTGCATGTTCCGGTCGCGATCAAAGAACAACGGCAGCACCAGCGCGACGCCAAGCAACAGTATCAATTGAAGGGTCGCAGAGCCGATTTCACTGAGGAAAACAGGGGGAAGCATACTAGCGCAAAAGGTTCCGCAGCCAGTCCAGAGGCCGGGTTTCGAAGAAAACGCGACCAGTCCGGCCAATGGCGCAACCCAATTCCGGATCAGCGGACATCTCAGGCACCAGCAACGCGACATCGTAACGCTCAAGATGCTTTTGGCTCGGACGCACGGCAAGTTTCTCATAGATTGTAGCCGCGCCACTGCCCGCTAGACGCGTCACAGTTCCGTTAAAGACCTGATTGCTGCCCGTAAGACGGAACCGGGCGGACTGGCCATTCACAAGGCTGTTGTAAACAGACTCGGCGACCGAGAGTGTGACGAAGGAAGCGTTGCAATCGACCAGGCGAATCAAGGGGTCGCCGCGCTGCACATAGACCCCGTCAGCTTCCAGAACCTCCCACAGAAGCCCGCTCACAGGAGAGCGAATTTCGCCTCCGGCAAGACTGTTGATCTGCACCTGTTCCCGTTGAATGCGGTTCAGAATAGCGTCCAAATGCGCTTTGGCCTCTGCAAGATCAGCCTCAAGGCCAGCGATGACGCTATCCAGTTCCACCGCGCGTTGCTCTGAATTCGGCGCGTCATTGTATCCATCGCCTAGAAACACATGCTGCTCGGCGGCGCGCACCGCGGTTTCAAGGACTTTCACGCGCTCTCGGGCTTGATCAAGTGCGAAGCCTTCCGGGTCGGACATATTCGGCACGCGGTCGCTGTCGCCCTCCAGCCCTTGGTCCGGGCGTTGATCGTCCTCTTTCCCTGAATTCGCGCGTTCCGCAATCGAAAGTCTGGTGCGCGCATGGCTGAGTTGAATTCGCAACTCCTCGAGCCGATACTGACGATAGAGCCGTGTCCGTTCATTCAGATGCTGTCGGATGGACGTTTCCGTTTCAAGGCGTTCGGTGATGCGCCTGATGGCAGCCTCCTGAAAATCCCGCTCCATGCGCAGATCGTTGAGGCGGACCCGATCGACCAGAACGTTGTCGATTGACGCAACAACCTCGGTTTGGTTAACGCGTGCGCCGAACGGGCGATCCGGGATCGACAGGGACCCAGCTATGCTGGATCGAATGGTGATGACGGGCGCGTTGATCACCGCGTTCGCACTTACCCCGGCTATCTGTTCTCCGACCAGTATCCATAGTGTCAATGCGATGAACACCGCTCCGAACAGTAGTCGTGTATATCTCATGCAATCTAGCCTTGTATTGGTGCCAAGAGTATACCGCTATAACTGAATTCGTCACTACCTCGTGTCCTTGAAGGGCAAATTGCGCGGAAGACCGACGACAGGCTGACTTGTCCATCGACTAATCCGAGCGGCAGAGGCTTTCTCGAAACGCCACAGATGCGAGCATGTGCAGAACGGCCGGATAGTAGGGTTGACTGTTCATGGCATCACGATCGGGCACAATCAGCTCACATTCTGCAAGTCTTTCAATGGCGCGATAGCCAAGCTGATCACTCTGGGAAATGACCCTGCCAGTTGCATCCGTTTGTGTCGCAATGTGCCCTTCAACCGGTGTTGACCGAAGCAAGCGGAGCGCAGAGGCGACGGCGGCGTGGGCCGGATATCCGGACCAGATCAAGTAAAGAGGGATGCGTAACGCATCATAGCCCCATCGCAGCCCATGCTCATTCGACACCTCGAAACCCGCGCCCGTGACCAAGATCCAATCTGGCAGGAAAGGCATGGTGGCAAGCTCACGCAGGACGGCGTCACCGTGGTCGGCCGCACGGACAAGCTGCGCCAAACCAAAGGCCTGACCCAATTCGCGAAGTGCTCTTGGCATGATGTAAGAGGGATTCAAAAGCACCCGTTCCTCATCAGGATATGCCTCGGCAGATGGTTTGATGAGCATCTCCTCTGGAGCTCGAGGATCTGGGGTCAGACAGAGATCGACAACTGCGTGAGCGATAGCTTCGGCAGTGCCCAGGTATCCCGGCCAACCAGAGTCACGTCCTGCCCGCAGTAACGCCCAAGCACGAAAGAGATCGCCATCCGTCGCCGTGCGCCAATCCACCACGCCGCGCCCGTCAGGTTCCCAACGCCATGCCATAAGGCTGTCTTGTCTTATCGCCAGATTACGCGCAGACCAGTCCTCGATTGCGTCAAACCGAGCACGATCCCCCGAGGCTTGCGCAAGCAAAAGTCCGTAACCCTGACCTTCGGAGTGCGAGATGTCGCCCTGCCCGGTATCGACCACGCGACCCTCTGGCCCAACAAACCGGTCCGACCATGCCTCCCAGGCCATCGCATTCTCGGCTCGTGCGGCGCTCAGCCTGAAGAGACAGGCCGCACTCGCGCAGGCGATAAGAGTTCGTCGTTTGAAGCGTGGCGTCAACGGGTACTCTCATGGCAGTTTCCAACAAGAAACTTTGTTTATTTCAGCTTCCCTACGATGAAGTTCCAATGCACCTAAATGCAAGGGTTACTAGGGTCTTCTGGCGTTGCCGCCCATAGTTCAAGAAGCTTCAGATTCTGTCGGCGAGTGATCAAGTGCGGTCTTATGTTAGGCCTCGTGATGCGGCATATCCAGAAACTGCGGGCCGTGATGGTGATCGTTTCGACCTCGCCATCCCCGCGGAAAGGCAGGACCATGTTGCCCATAAGCCCATCAGAACATAGCCCGCCCAATGTTTGACCAGCCATTCACCGGTGAAGACTTCCTGAATTTGCGCCCAGTTACCTGCACTTGACGTACCACAGAGCGACGGCTCTTCCGCAAGGGCCGGAGCAGCCATCAATCACCATGCCAAAAACGCACAATATGTTTTTCATGTCGTCCTCCTTCTGCAACTTTTCGCGACCGTCATTCTTCGACAAAGAACGGTGTGTCGAACGCGCCCTCGATCGGGCGGCAGTTGTTGGGGTCGGCCTCGGACCCAAAGTCATCTGCCAGGCACAAAAGACCCCGGAAACTGCCAGCGGCGTGACCTTCGTCGCCCTCTACCGTCAACGTCGTGAAAGTCACTTCCAGCGGTTCAGGCGCGCCATCGGAGACCCAGAATTGCATCATTCCATCGGGAACAAAGGTCACGCTGGTCGAAATTGGTGCCGTCTCCGGTCCGGGCGCGTGCGACATGAAAGTGGCGTCAATGACGAAATTGCCGTCTTCTGTCAGTAGGCTCAGGGAGGAAAAATTATTGAGAGTCAGAAACAAATTGGCCGTCGGCGATACAAGATCACCATCGGTCACGATGACTGTTGAACGCTCGAAGGCTTCGCCATCAAAGGTGGCCGTGATCTTG
>Ga0209024_1002070_pt1 | contig 13082 bp, 24 predicted proteins | sample AutmiccommunBRH5_FD_187380 | JGI IMG/M metagenome (GOLD analysis project Ga0209024, IMG submission 187380) | Deep subsurface microbial communities from Mt. Terri, Switzerland - Autotrophic microbial communities BRH/5 (SPAdes) (version 2) | ecosystem: Environmental > Aquatic > Deep subsurface >...
TTGGTGTGGGTGCGCTGGCCGCGAACCGGCAGGTTCTTGCGGTGACGCAGGCCGCGGTAGCAGCCAAGGTCCATCAGACGCTTGATGTTCATCGTGGTCGCGCGACGCAGGTCGCCTTCCACGGTGACGTTCGCGTCGATATACTCACGGATCGCCAACACTTCTGCGTCCGACAGCTCGTTCACCCGGCGGGTGCGGTCGATGCCGACGGCTTCGCAGATCGTCTCGGCAACGTTGTTGCCGATACCGGTGATGTAGGTGAGCGCAATCGGGACGCGCTTGGATGTGGGAATGTTTACGCCAGCAATACGTGCCACGCGTTTGTCCTTTCGTTGCGGTTCCGTAGCGCCGGAACCTTTTTTCACAACGCAGGCCCGAAGGCATCGTGCCGGCGGGCCGCATCTGGTCTGTCTGATTCGGATGAATAAAATTCTGCCGGATCAAGACGATTCTCTTACGAGACGCCGTGACCTAGAGGTATTTTTCATCCCCGTCAAGGCGGGTAGCCCGGGATCGGCAGCGCCGCCCGGGGTCAGCTGGGCGCGGACTGCGCCAGCACTTCCGCAATCTTGCCCGCGACCTCATCGATCTCGGCCAGTCCATCGACGGTGAACAGGTCACCGCTGGCATAGTAATAGCCGATCAGCGGAGAGGTTTTCTTGTAATATTCCATCAGCCGCTGCTTGAGGCTTTCGGCATTGTCATCGGCGCGCCGCCGCAGGTCGGTCGATCCGCAGGCGTCGCAAACCCCGTCAACCTTGGTCGGGCGGGTCTGGTCATGATAGACCTCGCCGCAATTGCCGCAGGTGAAGCGGCCGGAAACGCGGCTGACAAGCGCCTCGTCCTCGACCCGCATCTCGATGACCGCGTCCAGTCGCTGGCCCCTGCGGGTCAGCATCGCGCCAAGCGCATCGGCCTGCGGAAGCGTGCGCGGGAAGCCGTCGAAGATGAAGCCCCCGCCCTGCCCCGCCGTATCGGCCGCGATCTTTTCTTCGATCAGGCCGATCACGATCTCGTCAGTGACCAGTTGGCCGCGGTCCATGACCTCGGCCACGCGCTTGCCCATGTCGGTGCCGCTGGTGCGGGCCTCGCGCAGCATGTCTCCCGTCGACAGCTGCACCATGCCCCGCTCTTCGACCAGACGGCGGGCCTGCGTGCCCTTGCCGGCGCCCGGAGGCCCCAGAAGAATGATGTTCACCATGGCTTGTCCCCCGCCCCGTGTCGTGTCGTGTCAGCGCCGCGCAGGCGGCTTCTTGGTGCCGGGCCGCTTCTTGCCGCGCAGCTGCGATTTCTCGATCAGGCCTTCATACTGATGGGCCAGCAGGTGCGATTGAACCTGGTTGATCGTGTCCATCGTCACCGAGACCACGATCAGCACCGAGGTGCCGCCGAAGTAGAACGGGATCGCCAGTTGCGAGCGCAGGATCTCCGGCATCAGGCAGACAAGGGCGAGGTAGCCAGAGCCCAGGACCAGAATGCGGTTCACTACGTAATCGAGGTATTCCTCGGTGCGCTTGCCGGGCCGGATCCCGGGGACAAAGCCACCCTGGTTCTTCAGGTTATCGGCCACATCCTCGGTCTTGAAGGCGACGTTGGCGGTGTAGAAATAGGCGAAGAACACGATCATCGCGGTGAAGAACAGCAGGTACAGCGGTTGCCCCGGGCCGAAATAGGCCAGCAGCGTCGACATGACCGGACCTGTCTGCCCGCCCGAGAAAGTGGCAATCGTGGTCGGCAGCAGCAGCAGCGACGAGGCAAAGATCGCCGGGATCACGCCCGCCGGGTTGACCTTGATCGGCAGATGGCTCGACCCGCCGTCATAGACCTTCATTCCGACCTGGCGCCGCGGATACTGGATATGGATCTTGCGCAGGGCGCGTTCCATGAACACCACGAAGCCGATGGTGACGACCACCATCACGATCACGCCGATGATGACCAGCGGCGAGATGGTGCCGGCGCGGCCCTGGCTGAAGAACTGCGCCATCGCGGCCGGGATCTCGGCGACGATGCCGACGAAGATGATGAGGCTGATGCCGTTGCCGATGCCGCGGGCGGTGATCTGCTCGCCCAGCCACATCAGGAACATGGTGCCACCGACCAGCGTGACCACGACCGACAGGCGGAAGAACAGCCCCGGATCATGGGCCAGATCGCCCGCCTCGAGGCTGACAGCCAGACCCCAGGCCTGGAACAGCGCGAGGCCGACGGTGGCATAGCGGGTGTACTGGTTGATCTTCTTGCGGCCCTGCTCGCCTTCCTTCTTCAGCTGCTCCAGCGCGGGCAGCATCGAGGTCAGCAGCTGGATGATGATCGAGGCCGAGATATACGGCATGATCCCGAGCGCGAAGATCCCCATCCGGCCAAGCGCGCCGCCGGTGAACATCGTCAGGATGCCGCCAAGGCCCGCGGCCGCGTCGTCCATGAACTGACGCAGCGCCAGACCGTCGATCCCGGGCACCGGAATATAGGTGCCAAGGCGATAGACGATCAGCAGGCCGATGGTGAACAAGATGCGTTGGCGAAGATCGGTCGCCTTCCCGAGCGCGCCCCAGGAGAGGTTCGCCGCCATTTGCTCTGCAGCAGATGCCATGTCCGGTCTCTTTCATGGACAGCGCCGCCGAACCGGTCTTCCGGTCGGCGGCGCCTGGAAAAACTTGAGGTCTATGTAAGCGGCACTCCGGCCGCCCACAACACCTTATTCAGCCGGTGCCGCCACGGGTGCCGACAGTTTCAGCGAGCCGCCGGCCTTCTCGACCGCCTCGATCGCCGATTTCGACGCGCCGGTGACCGACAGGTTCAGCGCGGTGGTCGCCTCGCCCTTGGCCAGAACGCGGATGCCGTCCAGCTTGCGACGCACGAGGCCCGAAGCGACCAGCAGATCCTCGGTGATTTCCACCGAAGCGTCGATCTTGCCGGCGTCGATGAATTTCTGGATCAGGCCGAGGTTGATGACCGCGTAATGCTTGGCATTCGGTTTGGTGAAGCCGCGCTTCGGCAGACGCCGGTACAGGGGCATCTGGCCGCCTTCATAGCCGCCGATCGCCACGCCCGAACGCGATTTCTGGCCCTTGATGCCGCGGCCAGCGGTCTTGCCCTTGCCCGAACCCGGGCCGCGCGCCACGCGCTTTTGCTTCTTGGCTGCGCCGGGATTGTCGCGGAGTTCATTCAGTTTCATGTCGCTATCTCCTATGCCGGAAAACCCCCGCCAGCGACGGATGGGGGCACACGGCGTTTCTTGTTGATTCTCGTGGGGGCGAACCGCCACCGGGCGCGTATAGACGCAGCGGCCGTTGCAATCAAGCCTAGTGGCAGTGCACCGTGCCGGTGGAGTTCTGCATATGGCAGCACTGGCCGGGGGGCGAGCTTTTGCGGCAGCCACCGCCATGCTCGACGACCGTGTGAGCCATCGCCGGTGCGGCGATGAGCGAGATCCACAGGCTGGCAAGCAGCGCGCGCGTCGAATGGGACATCTGGACCTCCTCAGGGTTAGCGTTAACGAATGTTAACAGCTTCCTCGCCTCAAGGCTTGTCCCAAACGCGAAACGCCCCGGAGAACCGGGGCGCTTCAATTCCGGGCGGGTTGCAGGGCGAACCCCGCAGCCTCAGCCGCGTTCTTCGATGATCTGCACCAGGTGCGGGATCGCGTTGACCATGCCGCGCACGGAAGGGGTATCTTCCAGCTCGCGGGTGCGGTTCATCTTGTTGAGGCCGAGACCGACCAGCGTTGCACGCTGGCTGGCCGGGCGACGGATCGGCGAGCCGATCTGTTTGACGACGATGGTTTTTGCCATGATCTGCGCTCCTTACGCTTCGACCGCTTCCGCGGCCTCGGGCTTGCGCAGGATGTCGGCCACCTTCTTGCCGCGACGCTGCGCGACCTGACGGGGGCTGGCTTCATGCTTCAGGCCATCGATGGTGGCGCGGATCATGTTGTAGGGGTTTTGCGACCCCATCGACTTGGCGACCACGTCCTGGATGCCCAGCATCTCGAACACGGCCCGCATCGGGCCGCCCGCGATGATCCCGGTACCGGCGGTTGCCGTCCGCATCACGACCTTGCCGGCGCCGTGGCGACCTTCCATGTCGTGGTGCAGGGTGCGGCCATCGCGCAGCGGCACACGAACCAGCGAACGTTTCGCCTGTTCGGTTGCCTTGCGGATTGCCTCCGGCACTTCCTTGGCCTTGCCCTTGCCAAAGCCCACGCGGCCGCGCTGGTCACCGACCACCACGAGCGCCGCGAAGCCAAAGCGCTTGCCGCCCTTTACCGTTTTCGACACGCGGTTGATTGCCACGAGACGTTCGGCGAATTCCGGGTTCTCATCACGACGGTCGTCGCGGCGATTGTCCCGGCGGTTGTCACGTTCTGCCATATCCGTCTCCTAGAACTTCAGGCCACCTTCACGGGCAGCGTCGGCCAAAGCCTTGATCTTCCCGTGAAAGAGGAAACCACCACGATCGAAATAGCATTCTTCGACCCCGGCCTTTTTCGCGCGCTCGGCAATTGCCGCGCCGATCTTGGCCGCCGCATCGATGTTGTTCTTGCCAACCAGACCCAGGTCTTTTTCCAGGGTCGAGGCTGCGGCAAGCGTCACACCTTTGACGTCGTCGATCAGCTGCACGCTGATGTTCTTGCTGGACCGATGCACCGACAGGCGGGCACGGCCATTCGCAAGCTTGCGAAGTTTGTTCCGGACGCGCAGGCGGCGCTTGAGGAACAGCTCTCTCTTGTTGTTCGCCATTTCTTGCGCCCCTTACTTCTTCTTGCCTTCCTTGCGGAAGATGAATTCGCCCTTGTAGCGGATCCCTTTGCCCTTGTAGGGCTCGGGAGCGCGCCACTCGCGGATGTTCGCGGCGACCTGGCCGACCAGTTGCTGGTCGATCCCTTCCACCACAATTTCGGTCTGCTTCGGGGTCGAGACGGTCACACCGTCCGGAACCTCGAAATTCACCTCATGCGAATAACCGAGCGACAGCTTCAGGATCTTGCCGTTGGCCGCAGCGCGGTAACCGACACCCTGAATTTCCAGCTCCTTGCGGAACCCGGTGGAGACGCCGGTCACGAGGTTGGACACCATCGACCGGGACATGCCCCATTGCTGGCGGGCACGCTTGGACGTGCCGCGCGGAGTCACCGTCAGCTTGCCCTCGTCGAGGGCCAGCGTCACGTCGTCGGTCGCCTTGAAGCTGCGGGTGCCTTTCGGCCCCTTCACTTCGACGGTCTGTCCCGAGATGGAGGCGGTAACCCCCTGGGGCAGCTCGACCGGTTTTTTGCCAATACGAGACATCTTGCCCTCCTCAGAACACGGTGCAAAGCACTTCGCCGCCAACATTGGCAGTGCGTGCATTTGCGTCCGACATGACGCCTTTCGGCGTGGAGACGATCGAGACACCAAGGCCGTTACGCGGGCTCGGGATATCCTTGACCGACATGTAGACACGGCGGCCAGGCTTCGAGATACGCTTCAGCTCGCGGATCACCGGGGTGCCTTCGAAGTATTTCAGGCTGATTTCCAGCTCGGGCAGGCCAGTGGCCGCCGTCTGCTTTTCATAGCCGCGAATGTAGCCCTCATCCTTGAGCACATCCAGCACCCAGGCGCGCAGCTTGGAAGCCGGCGTCTTGACGGTGGACTTGCCGCGCATTTGCGCGTTGCGGATGCGGGTCAGCATATCGCCGAGAGGATCGTTCATCGACATGTCCGGGCCTCCTTACCAGCTCGACTTGACCATGCCCGGGATCTGGCCGAACGAGGCCAGTTCACGAAGCATGATCCGCGAGAGTTTGAGCTTGCGATAATACGCATGCGGACGGCCGGTCAGCTGGCACCGATTGTGCAGCCGGGTTGCCGACGAATTGCGGGGCAGTTCAGCCAGCTTCAGAGTCGCCTTGAAGCGCTCTTCCATCGGGCGGGACTGATCTTCGATGATCGTCTTCAGCGCAACGCGCTTGCCGGCATACTTCTTGACCAGCTTGGCGCGCTTTTTCTCGCGTTCGACCATGGAAACTTTAGCCATGTGTTTCTCTCCTCCCGCGATCAGCTGTTGAAAGGCATGTTGAATTGCTTCAACAGCGCTTTCGCTTCCGCGTCGGTTTTCGCGGTGGTGCAGATGATGATGTCCATGCCCAGAACTTCGTCGACCTTGTCGAAGTCGATTTCCGGGAAGACGATCTGTTCCTTCAGGCCCATGGCATAGTTGCCGCGGCCGTCGAACGCCGTGCCTTTTACGCCGCGGAAGTCGCGGACGCGGGGCAGTGCGATGGTGATCAGACGGTCCAGGAATTCATACATCCGGTCGCCGCGCAGGGTCACCTTGCAGCCAAGCGGCATCTCTTCACGGACGCGGAAGCCGGCGATCGACTTCTTGGCCTTGGTGATGACAGCCTTCTGACCGGCGATGAGCGTCAGCTCTTCGGCGGCCTGCTTGACCTTCTTGGTGTCCTTGACGGCTTCACCAACGCCCATGTTCAGCACGATCTTGTCGAGCCGCGGGATCTGCATGCCGTTCTTGTAGGAGAATTCCTCCTTCAAGGCGTCGCGGATCGGGCCCTTGTACATCGCCTTCAGGCGGGGGGTATAGGTGGTTGCGTCGAGCATCAGATCGCCTCCCCGGTTGTCTTGGCGAAGCGCACCTTCTTGTCGCCATCCATACGGAAGCCGACGCGGGTTGCCTTGCCGTTGGCATCGAGCAGCGCGAGGTTCGACAGCTCGATCGGCATGGCCTTCGGCTGGCGGCCGCCCTGGGCGGTCTGCGATTGCTTGACGTGACGGATGGCGACGTTGACGCCTTCGACGACGGCTTTGTTGGCCTTCGGGTTCACGCTGGCGATCTCGCCTTGCTTGCCCTTGTCCTTGCCGGTCAGAACGACGACCTTGTCACCCTTGCGAAGTTTGGCAGCCATTACAGCACCTCCGGCGCAAGCGAGATGATCTTCATGAAGTTCTTGGCGCGCAGCTCGCGCACCACCGGCCCGAAGATACGCGTGCCGACCGGTTCACCTTGGTTGTTCAGGATGACGGCGGCGTTGCGGTCAAAGCGGATCGCGGTGCCGTCTTCACGGCGGACTTCTTTGGCGGTGCGCACGACGACGGCCTTGCGGACGTCACCCTTCTTCACGCGACCGCGCGGGATGGCTTCCTTCACCGACACCACGATGATGTCGCCGACGCTGGCGTAGCGGCGGTGGGAACCACCCAGAACCTTGATGCACTGAACTCGGCGAGCGCCGGAGTTGTCAGCTACATCCAGATTGGTCTGCATCTGGATCATTTGGTTTCTCCCGACCTTTGGGGACGGCACCGCATGGCGGCTGCCCCAGGGTTTCGATCAGAGCTGGAACGTGGCGAGCCTCAAGCGGAGGCTTCGGTCACCACGGTCCAGCGTTTGGATTTCGAGACCGGCGCGCATTCGATGATACGAACGGCATCCCCGGTCTTGAACTGGTTGGCCTCGTCATGCGCCCGGTACTTCTTGGACGAACGAACGGTCTTTTTCAGCAGCGGGTGCTTGAAGCGGCGCTCGACCAGAACCGTGATGGTCTGCTCGTTCTTGTCGCTCGTCACAACGCCTTGCAGGATACGTCTGGGCATGTGCGTGCTCCTTACTTCGCCGCCGCTTCCGCGGCCTTGTGGTTCAGAACCGTCTTCACGCGGGCGACGTCACGACGGACGACACGCATGCGGGCGGTGTTTTCAAGTTGGCCGGTGGCCTGCTGGAAGCGCAGGTTGAAGGCTTCTTTCTTCAGCGCAACCAGATCCTCGCGGAGCTGATCGGGCGTCTTGGTCTTCAGTTCTTGGGCGTTCATGCGCCTCATCCTCTCATCAGAAGTCGCCGGACTACCAGGTGGCCCCGGGCCGACGCTTTTCCAACAAAAACCAGAACCCCCGGCGGAACCGGGGGTCCAGGCTAAATTTCTTACCAGTCCTCTTTCGCGACGATCCGGGTCATGACCGGAAGCTTGTTCGCGCCGAGGCGGAGAGCTTCCCTTGCCACAGATTCGGCCACGCCGTCAATCTCGAACATGATCCGGCCCGGCTTAACTTTGGCGGCCCAGAAGTCGACGGAGCCTTTACCCTTACCCATCCGAACTTCGGTGGGCTTCGAGGTGACCGGGGTGTCCGGGAAGATCCGGATCCAGACCCGGCCCTGACGCTTCATGTGGCGGGTGATCGCGCGGCGAGCCGCTTCGATCTGCCGCGCCGTGACGCGCTCGGGTTCCGTGGCTTTCAGCGCGAAGGAGCCGAAGTTCAGGAGGAACCCGCCCTTCGCCTCGCCGTGGATACGGCCCTTGTGCAGCTTGCGGAACTTGGTCCGTTTCGGTTGCATCATAGCTGGTTACTCCTCAGCGATCGTTGCGGCGCGGAGGACGGGGGGCTGCCCCCTCCTGCGCTTCCGCATGACGGCGGTCATGGGCCTGCGGGTCGTGTTCCATGATCTCGCCTTTGAAGATCCAGACCTTGACGCCGATGATCCCGTACGGGGTCGTGGCTTCCGACAGCGCATAGTCGATGTCGGCACGGAGCGTGTGCAGCGGCACGCGGCCTTCACGGTACCATTCGGTCCGGGCAATCTCGGCGCCGCCAAGGCGGCCACCGACGTTGACACGGATCCCGAGGGCCCCGATGCGCATCGCGTTCTGCACGGCGCGCTTCATGGCACGGCGGAAGGACACGCGGCGTTCCAGCTGCTGTGCGATCGACTCGGCCACCAGCTGCGCGTCAAGCTCCGGCTTGCGGACCTCGACGATGTTCAGATGCAGCTCGGACTTGGTGAACGCGGCCAGCTTCTTGCGCAGCGTTTCAATGTCCGCGCCTTTCTTGCCGATGATCACGCCCGGACGCGCAGTGTGAATGGTCACACGGCACTTCTTGTGCGGACGCTCGATGATGACCTTCGAGACACCGGCCTGCTTGGCATAGTCATGGATGAAGTCGCGCATCTTCAGGTCTTCGAGAAGCAGGTTCCCGTAGTCCTTCGATTCAGCGAACCAGCGGCTGTCCCAGGTGCGGTTGACCTGGAGGCGCATACCGATCGGATTGACCTTCTGACCCATTATGCTTGCTCCTCGATCTGCCGGACCTTGATGGTCAGCTCGGAAAACGGCTTCATGATCTTGCCGAACCGGCCACGGGCACGCGGGCGACCGCGCTTCATGACCAGGTTCTTGCCGACCCAGGCCTCGGCGACGACAAGTGTGTCAACGTCGAGGTTGTGGTTGTTCTCGGCGTTGGCGATGGCCGACTGCAGGCACTTCTTCACGTCACCGGCGATGCGGCGCTTGGAGAAGGTGAGATCGGCCAGAGCCTTCTCGACCTTCTTGCCGCGGATCATCGAGGCGACGAGGTTCAGTTTCTGCGGCGAGGTGCGAAGCATGCGCGAGATCGCCTGTGCTTCGTTGTCCGCCACGCGGCGCGGATTCTTTTCCTTACCCATGGCGATTACTTCCTCTTGGCTTTCTTGTCGGCGGCATGGCCGTAATAGGTACGGGTCGGCGAGTATTCACCGAACTTCTGGCCGATCATCTCTTCGGTGACGGCAACGGGAATGTGCTTCTGCCCGTTGTAGACGCCGAAGGTGAGGCCGACGAATTGCGGCAGGATCGTAGAGCGGCGCGACCAGATCTTGATCACTTCCGACTTGCCCGAGTCGCGCGACTTTTCGGCCTTCTTCAGGACGTAAGCGTCGACAAAGGGGCCCTTCCAGATAGAACGTGCCATGGATCAGCGCCCCTTCTTCGCGTTGCGCGAACGGACGATATACTTGTCCGTTGCCTTGTTCTTGCGGGTCTTGTTGCCCTTGGTCCCTTTACCCCACGGGGTAACCGGGTGGCGACCACCCGAGGTCCGGCCTTCACCACCACCATGCGGGTGGTCGATCGGGTTCATGGCAACACCGCGAACCGCAGGACGCTTGCCAAGGTGGCGGGTCCGGCCGGCTTTGCCGAGGTTCTGGTTCGAGTGGTCGGCGTTGGAAACAGCCCCCACTGTCGCCATGCATTCCTGGCGCACCATCCGCAGCTCGCCCGAGGACAGGCGGATCTGGGCGTAGCCACCGTCACGGCCGACGAACTGGGCATAGGTGCCGGCGGCACGGGCCAGCTGGCCACCCTTGCCGGACTTCAGCTCGACGTTGTGCACGATCGTGCCGATCGGCATGCCCGAAAACGGCATCGCGTTGCCCGGCTTCACGTCGGTCTTGGCGCCCGAGATCACGGCATCGCCGACAGCCAGACGCTGCGGGGCCAGGATATAGGCCTGCTCGCCGTCGTTGTAGCGGATCAGCGCGATGAAGGCGGTCCGGTTCGGGTCATACTCGATCCGTTCCACGGTCGCCGGGATGTCGTGTTTCCGGCGACGGAAATCGACGATGCGATAAAGACGCTTCGCGCCGCCGCCAATGCGGAACGCGGTGATCCGTCCGGTGTTGTTCCGGCCGCCCTTCTTGGTCAGACCCTGCGTAAGGGACTTGACCGGACGACCTTTCCAAAGCTCCGAACGGTCGATCAGAACCAGCCCTCGCTGGCCAGGCGTCGTCGGTTTGTACGACTTGAGTGCCATGCTTTCTGTCTTCCGTCAGCTTCTGGGCCGCGGCGTCCGAAGACGCCCTGACCCGGTTTCGTAAATGATCCGCGGCCCCGGAAAACCGGGGCCGCGAGATTCGGCGCTGTCTATCAGAGGCCGGTGGCCACGTCGATGGTGTTTCCAGCCTCGAGCGTGACATAGGCCTTCTTCACGTCGCTCCGCTGGCCAAGCTTGCCGCGGAACTTCTTGACCTTGCCCTTGGTGATGGTGGTGTTGACCGCCTTCACCTTGACGCCGAACAGGGCCTCGACGGCCTCCTTGATCAGCGGCTTGGTCGCGTCGCGCCGCACCTGGAACACCACGGCATTGGCCTCGGAGGCCAGGGTGGCTTTCTCGGTGATGATCGGCTTGACGATCACGTCGTAATGTTCGGGTTTCGTGCTCATTTCAGCCGAGCCTCCAGTGCTTCGACGCCCGCCTTCGTGATCACCAGGGTGTCACGCTTGAGGATGTCATAGACGTTGGCGCCCATCGACGGCAGCACATCGATGCCTTCGATGTTGCGCGCGGCACGGGCGAAGTTCTCATCCACGGCGGCGCCGTCGATGATCAGCACGCGCTTCCAGCCAAGTTCCTTGGCCATCTTCGCAAGCATGCCCGTCTTGGCCTCGGCCATCACCGCGTCATCGAGGATCATCAGATGACCCGCGATGGCCTTGGCCGACAGCGCGTGCTTGAGCCCGAGGGCACGGAACTTCTTGGGCAGATCATGCGCATGGCTGCGCGGGGTCGGGCCCTTGTAGACGCCACCCTTCCGGAAGATCGGCGCCTTGCGGGAACCGTGGCGTGCGCCGCCGGTGCCCTTCTGGCGATAGATCTTCTTGGTCGAGTAGGACACGTCGGACTTGCCCAGCGTCGAGTGGGTGCCCTGCTGTGCCTTCGCGCGCTGCCAGCGCACGACGCGGTGCAGGATGTCCGCCCGCGGATCCAGACCGAAGATGTCGTCGGACAGGTCGATCTGGCCAGCCTTGCCGGCGTCGAGCTTGATCACGTCGAGTTTCATTGCTTGTCCCCTTCCGGCACGTCGGAGACGGCCTCGTCGGCCTGATCCGAACCACCGTCCTTGTCAGACTGGATCGAGGCTTCCGCTTCGGCCATCGCAGCAGCTTCTGCAGCGGCCTGAGCTTCGGCAGCGGCGGCGGCGGCGGCTTCAGCCTCGGCAGCAGCGGCGTGGGCGGCTTCTTCGGCCAGACGCTTGGCTTCCTCGGCGTGGCTGCGCAGCGCGGCCGGCAGGATCACGTTTTCCGGCAGCGGCTTCTTCACCGCGTCCTTGACCGTCACCCAACCACCTTTTGACCCCGGAACCGAACCCTTGACCATGATCAGGCCACGGTCGCTGTCGGTGCGGACAACCTGGATGTTCTGGGTCGTGACGCGCACGGCACCGAGGTGACCGGCCATCTTCTTGCCCTTGAACACCTTGCCCGGATCCTGGCACTGGCCAGTGGAGCCGTGCGAGCGGTGGCTGACCGACACGCCGTGCGAGGCGCGAAGACCGCCGAAGTTGTGCCGCTTCATCGCACCGGCAAAACCCTTACCGATCGACACGCCGGCGACGTCCACGAACTGACCCGCGAAATAGTGGTCAGCAGTGATTTCCTCGCCCACGCCGATCAGCGCGTCCGGGGAAACCCGAAACTCGGCGATCTTGCGCTTGGGGGCCACGTTCGCCTTGGCGAAATGGCCGCGCATGGCGGCGGTGGTCCGCTTGGCCTTGGCCGTGCCCGCGCCCAGCTGAACGGCAGTGTAGCCATCCTTCTCGGCCGTGCGCTGTGCCACGACTTGCAGATTGTCGAGTTGCAGCACGGTCACCGGGACCTGCTTGCCATCCTCGAGGAAAAGCCGGGTCATGCCCAGCTTCTTGGCGATAATACCAGAGCGCAACATCCGTGGATCCTCCTCAGACCTTGATCTCGACATCGACGCCGGCAGCCAGGTCGAGCTTCATCAGCGCGTCCACGGTTTGCGGCGTCGGGTTGACGATATCGAGCAGGCGCTTGTGCGTGCGGATTTCCCACTGGTCGCGCGACTTCTTGTCGATGTGCGGACCACGGAGAACCGTGAATTTCTCGATCTTGTTCGGCAGCGGGATCGGGCCGCGAACCTGCGCGCCGGTCCGTTTGGCCGTATTGACGATTTCCTGCGTGCTGGCGTCCAGAACGCGGAAGTCGAAGGCCTTCAGCCGGATGCGGATGTTGGTACCTTGCATGGGTATGCCTCTCAGAGGGGCTTGGTTGAGAGGCAGGCCGAGCCTCATGCCGGGCCTGCATCGAACCGTCGTCAGCGGAAGGCGCGGCACTACACTGCGCAGATCCGTAATTCAAGAGCATTGGGGGCCCGGACCTGCCGGGCCCCCGAAATTCTTCCCGAAGGTCTTACTTCAGGATTTTCGACACGACGCCGGCGCCGACGGTGCGGCCGCCTTCGCGGATGGCGAAGCGCAGTTTTTCTTCCATCGCGATCGGGGCGATCAGCTCGACTTCGAACTTCAGGTTGTCGCCC
>Ga0209024_1002071_pt1 | contig 13081 bp, 16 predicted proteins | sample AutmiccommunBRH5_FD_187380 | JGI IMG/M metagenome (GOLD analysis project Ga0209024, IMG submission 187380) | Deep subsurface microbial communities from Mt. Terri, Switzerland - Autotrophic microbial communities BRH/5 (SPAdes) (version 2) | ecosystem: Environmental > Aquatic > Deep subsurface >...
GGAAAATGAAAGGAGAGAAACATGTCAGTCATGTTGATACCACGGCTGTATCTGCGCTATCGGATCTACTTGCGCGAACGTGTGAACGGAGCTTTGCTCCCTGAAACAACGTTCGAGTGCGATGCAGAAGATTCGCTACATGCAATTGAGCAAGCTCGGGATAAGTATCCTGCTTGCTGGTTGAACTACGCATCATCTTGTCGTGTTTACTCAAACGGCGAAGAGGGTGAGTTTGTCTGACTAATGCTACTCGTCGTGGTTAACACGGCGAGCGCCTAAAACCCGGCTGGGAAACTCCAGTCGGGGTTCTCCAGCATCAAAAATGAATGGAGAATAGACATGTTTGCAGGCTCAGTTGTTTCTTACCCGGATCGTGGTCACTGGGGCAAGTCATCCTATCGCGGTAACTGCACAGGAAGAATTATCAAAGACTTTCTGGAAAGTTACATGAAAAGAAAAGATGGCCTGGTCGTAGATCCGAGCATCGGTGGCGGTACTAGCGTCGATGTTGCTAGGGAGATGGGACTGCGATTTGTTGGCACTGACCTACATCAGGGCTTCAACTTGCTTACGGACGACCTTGCGTCGTACATCGGTGAGATGGCTCACGTTTGCTGGTGGCATCCCCCATATGCGGGAATGCTCAAGTATAGCGGCGAAGAGTGGGGGGAGCCAAATAAGTGGGATATGTCACGGATGAATTTCCAGGACTTCACTGAAGCACTGGAACTTGCCGTTATGAATATCCACGACGCAGTTGAACGTGGCGGCGTATATGGAATCCTCATGGGCAACATGCGCGCCAAAGGTACATACTATAACCTTAGTTCACTCGTGGAACGAATTGCGCCGGGCCGGCTGATCGATGAGGTCATCAAGGTCCACAATTGTAAAAGTGACTCAAGCTCCTACAAAGGAAACTTTGTCAGGATTGCCCACGAAAAGTTACTTGTTTTCGCTAAGCGTGAATCTTCGTTGTTCCTTATTGGTTCAATGGAAAAGCGCGCTGCTGCGATGACTGGTATTACGTGGAAAGCAGCGGTTCGGCGTGTGCTTCAAGGCAACAAGATTCTTCATCTGAAGGATATCAATGATGCATTGGAGCCCTATGCTAAATCGCGTGATAACCAACACTGGCAAGCTAAGGTGCGTCAGGTTCTACAAGACGAGCGCTACTTTGTTCGTTTGAAACCCGGTGTTTACCAGCTAGCTGCATAAGCCGATACACAAACTAAATAGCCCCTGCGGGAGAAATCCCGCACGGGGTTTCTCTTTGCCTGGGGCACTTAACCAGGAAGGGAGAAAATTATGTCAACGGTCATCAACACTAGGATCGGTGAGTCGAAAAACGTAGCGCGCCTTTGGCTTGAGGGTCGAAAGCTCGAAAGGGCGGGCGTGAAGATCGGTGCGCGCTACCAGCTCGTGCAGAACAAGGCGATGGAGCGTTTGGAGCTTCGCGAGGCCCCGGCCGTAGCGAACGACCAGACTTTCACTGTCTCCAAGCGCGAGCGGCGTGGTGTGGTGGTGCCCTTGATTGAGGTTCGATCAAGGGTACTCAGCGAGGTGTTCGAGAACATCGAGCGGGTACGTGTTGCAATCCGGCGAGGTCGGATCGTGATCACAGCGCTGCACATCGAAACCAAGATCCGGGAACGAGTTAAGCGTTTGACGGAAAAGCTGCGTACCGGAGAGCCGTTGGCAGTAGCCAGCCTGTTCCATGGTGGTGGTGTTGCGGATAAGGCACTTCATAGCGGCCTTAGACGTGCAGGGATCAAGTCGTTTATCCAAGTCGGTGTCGAAATTGAACCGGAATACTTGGATTCGTCGTTAGACAACAATCCTGAGCTGTGGAACGAAAAGAGTGTTGCGATCTGCTCTGACGTGAGAGAGGTCAACTGGGGGCATAACCCTCTTCAGTGCGACGTTATCTGTGCAGGAATTCCCTGCTTAGGAGCATCGAAGTCAGGTCGCAGCAAGAACAAACTGAGCATGGCAGAGGAACACTCCAAAGCTGGTGATTTGTTTGTTGATTTTCTCGATGCGGTTAAAGCGCTGAACCCAAGCATTTGCCTGATCGAGAACGTACCGGAATATCAAACGTCTGCTTCTATGGTTGTTATTCGCGCGAAGTTGGTTTCTCAAGGCTATGTGCTGAAGGAAGCTGTGTTGAATGGCAACGACTTTGGCGCTCTTGAGCGTAGAAGCCGATTGGTTGTGGTCGCGATAAGTAAGGGGCTTCCTGACGTTTTCGATTTTAGTGAGCTAAGCAAACTGAAAGAGAAAGAGGGAAGTCTTAATGAGGTATTAGAGGATGTTCCGCATGATTCTGAGCGGTTCAAATCCTTCGACTATCTCGCAAATAAGGAAGTACGCGACAAGGCAGACGGCAAAGGATTCTCACGCCAACTGCTAAGTGGGGCTGAAGATTTCTGCGGAACAATCGGACGTGGTTATGCGAAGTGCAGGAGCACGGAGCCCTTCCTAGTACATCCGACCAACCCGCAACTGTCTCGGCTACTCACGCCTGTCGAGCACGCACGAGTGAAAGGCATCCCGGAGGTGGTAATCGCTGGGCTTCCTGACACGACTGCGCATGAGGTGCTTGGGCAGTCAGTGATCTTTCCGTTGATTGAGTCCGTTGGGCTCGAATTAGGGGTGTCGATCACTGCTGCTGTAAACCCCAGCGTGGTGAGTCTGCGACAGGAGGGAATTTCCTCCTACTGTGGGCAGATCTGCGGCGGTGGTAATTGCGGTGCTGGCCAGTTGTGCAGCTTCGGAATCAACTCGGAAAGCCAGATGCCAGGCCTGCCGGAAAGTGATCCCAACCAGGGTCAGTTCCAGCTCAGTCTGATGGTGGCGTAAAACAACCCCTGCCAGGGAGAAATCCCTGGCGGGGCTTCTCCTTGCATGGATGGAAGGAGAGGATCATGAGTGCAATCCTTGAGGCAGCACAGTTGCAAGGCAACGCGAGCATCATCCGCAGGGCCTGGGCAAAAAGGGGCAAGCAGAAGGTTCACCTCTGGGAGCTATCGACTGGGGGCGTCATTCTCCTGCGCCACATGGAGGGGGAAGGGTTCAAGCATCCGGTAAAGCTGCATGAGCCAATGGAGGTAATCGTTAACCGATTTCGCGAGAAAAACGGTCATCAGGTGATCTCTCCCCATGCAATCTGAATTCAACGCCCTTCGGGGCGTTTTTTTTGCCTGCATGCTTGAGGCTGGCAGGTGGATCGGTATAATCGACACATCGCTTCATGTTTCATCCCTTCGCGCCTCAGCGCACTAATCTTCGTCAAGTGCATGTTGCACTCGGCAAGAGCCTGTACCGATCTTCGGTCAGGCAAAAACCAGAGTCACTTTGTGGCCTGGGAAAGCTAAGTCGGAGCTTCAACCGGCCTAATCGAAAGCATTCAGAATCAACGTTCCTCTTTAGGTCCGTTGCGTTTTTGTTTGCACAACAAAACCCACGCGGGGATAACTCCCTGCCGGGCGTTTCTCCGTCTGCATTAAGCTAATGGAGAAACATAATGAAAGTTCTGATCATCGCAGTAGTGCTGATTGTTGGTGGCATCCAAGTCGGCTTTAAAGCGTTCGATTACGGCGTTGCTTCGGTTGAAAAAACTGAAACCGCCAAAACGATCAAAGCCCGTCAGGTGCTCTGATTGAAACAACCCTTTGGGAACAATCCCATGGGTTGTTCTCAATCATTGAGGATCTGCGTATGTACTTCCGCAACTTAATGACTGCCCTATGGATCGGTCAGGTATTTGCAGAAAGCACACAACGCCCTTATGCCCTTTATGGACATAAGGAGGGCTACATCGTAAGAAAACTGACTCGGGCTAACAGCTTGGAGTTGGAAATAATCAAACCCTGACGGGAGCAATCCCGTTATGGGGGCGCCTCGTCATTAATTTGCGAGGTGTAATATGTTTTTTAATAAAGTTCTTAGTTGGTTAAGGGAGACTGTCGTCGGCATTGGCTGTAGCTTGCTGGCTGCGGGGTTCGTCGGCATCATCACTCCAGGTTCGCATCCGCAAGCCATTGCGGTCAGCGTGGTAAGCGGCCTGGTCTTGATTGTCGGTGGTCTGGTGGTATCCTTTTTCCAGAAAGACAACGCAGGTGAATGAAATGGACACGACACAAACGCTCGTTTTGGCTATATCCGGCGTGCTGTTCACGATCACTGTGGCAGCGTGCGTCGGCATGATGCTAGCGAAGCACTTGGACAAGAAGCATGCTGCGCATGCGTCCAAGGTGCCCTGATCCACGAGATATTTGCGTCAATACCCTTCTGCTCAAGGCAATGCCTTGAGTAGGTAACCAGCTAGTCGCGTAACGTGGTCATCCCTTGTGGGTGATCCACCAGAGCCCTCCGCGTGAGGGTTCTGGGGATCACCCACCTGGAGAACATCAAATGCCACAACACGAAGAGCCAATAGCACTGTACTGCCCCGAACTCAAAGAGCTGATGATCGACTCCGGCCGAGTGTTCCTCGTCCCTGATCAGATCGCAGCAACAGTGAAGAAGGCCAACCCTGACACCCGCTTCGTCAAAGCATGGGCTGTGCTGCACCGCCTGATACCCGCATCAGGCGCAGTATCGGTTCTCGAAGCGCCTCAGTCAGCGGCGGCATGAGTGCCAACAAAACCCCAAACCCCGGCTGTTTCCAGCCGGGGTTATTTTTTTGCCTGCCAGAATCTGGTCAGATTCCACCGCCTTTTCCTCTCGCGTATCTCTAGCATCTTGGTACTCACCTTCACCAGGTAGCACCTATGCGACCCAGCTTCAAACATGCCCTCCGACGCTTGGCTGTTGGCGGCATCATCATGGTTCAGCTCAATACGGTTGCCTTCAAGGCGTGGGCCGATTCCATTGCTGCCAGCGCCACGCTAGGCAATCAGACCGCTCAAATGGGCATTCAGATGCTCGATCCTTCTGCGGCGCAGAAGACGCTTCAGGATCTGTTCCCTGACCTCCAAGGCGGCGGTACCGCGTCCTTGGAAGAGGTGTATGGAGACGACTCGGGCACTCTTGACGCTGGCATCCAGGCCAACACACGGCTGAGAAGTGAGTCGTCGATGGATGGCGAGGCATACAGGATTCTGGTTGATAGCGGCAAACGGCCTGCTGTGGATCTTTCGAATGATCCAATGTTTAACCAGACGGACGAGATTCGATCTAATGATTTCATGCAAGGTTTCAAAGAGAACTTTGCAGACTGCTCCAGAAAAGACGTTTTTGAAGAACGCCAGGCTACGTCTCACATCTCTGATTACCGCACCTGTGAGCGCGTAGCAAACGAAGGCGGCAATGTGACCTTCAAGCATGACTATTCGCTAGGAGTTGTCGAGTATGTTTCGGGCCAGCCAAACTACCAGTCATGCGGCAGAGGTTGCCTATATGTATGGGTGGGCACCGTTGGTAACGATTACTGGGGCGGTAAATGCGCGATCTACGAGGAATACACACGCTTCAGGGTTATCAATAAAGATGCCATCCTGTCTGCGGTTGTTGAACAAGCTACGTTCGATGACTACTTTCAGATCTACTTCAATGACTCTCTTCTATGGACCCACACGCCGGGCGTATTCCCTCCCGAGACGGCGGGCGCGTGCGAGAGAAGTACCAGTTGGAGAGTAAGTCCCAACAAGGATGTCACGAACGAACTAAAGCAAGACTCGGACGTAATTACATTCAAAACACGCACGTCAGTCACAGGTCGGGGCGAAGGCTATGCACGCATTCGCATTAATTACGATCCAGCAAAAGCGATCATTGACAATGGTTGGGGGCCTGAAGAGCGCCTTCCACTCCTCAAGATGATTAACGATGGTTTCTGCAAAGAGAGCAGCGTTGTTTGCACTAAAGCGCCGGCAGTAGATGCGTCTGGCTGCATTAGTGAGAATGGTGTGGTTGCATGCCAAGCAGACATGCAGCCATCCCCTCATCCCGACCTAGACCCCTTCTGCAGGGAAGCGGAAGTGACAGCTGACTGTTCTTTCTTCAAAGGGGATCTTGCCTGCTACATTGATGCCAATGGCAAAGAGCAATGCCCTGAGAACGGGGGGGATTCATGTGTTGTAAATCATGAAATAGAACTTCGCTCAACTGGTTTGGTGGGCAAATTCGCTGCTAATGGGCGGAATATAGCCAGGGGAGAATTTGATTTCGTCGCAGGCACATGGAAAGCTCTACCTGGCTCTGATGGGACAGTATTCAATGGCAGTGTAGCAAAGGTCGATTACGATGCTGTGTGTGCTAATGATGAAGGATACGTACAGTTATCAGATGCTGATGTTTGGGATGAGCATGGGCTTGGCGGGCAACTCGACACGTCAGTAAGCCACAATGTAATTACGTATCCGACATGCGCAAATGGACTTAAAGCTGTTGTTGAAATAAGGGATCAGCAAGGTGGTGATGATGGTGGTAAGTACGATCTTTCAGGTACGTTTACCTTTCGACATTCTAAGCTGGTCAAAGATGTATGGTCGCCGCAAAGTTGCATAGATCAGGGTCAAGCTGTACTGGAAGGTAAGTGCATCTCGGGGCAGATTACAGTCACCAAAGGTGTTCAGCATGAAGGAGAGTGCGCAACCATTTCAGGCATAAATATTTGCCCTGGTAATCCACTTTATGAACAAATCTCGGCGAGCCCATTGGGTACGTCAAGACTTGCAGAGCAGGTCCGTGTGCAGGGTTGCGGTGTAATCGAAGAAAACCTGGACACCTGTGAGCAGTACGAGAAAGACCCCAACTGCGGTTTCATCTCCCAGAGCTGTATAAAGGGGGCTTCTGGGGAGTCGGGAGGATGCTACGCCTACGAGGAGATATGGGACTGCGGCTATGACACCAGCTATCCCACGGTAGTCAATACCGGCACTCAGATCGAATGTCCTGGCGGCGCTAGGTGCATGGGAAGCGAGTGCTTCGACACCTCGAACCAGAAAAGCGGTGACTTTGCATACGCCGTCGCAATGCTCCAAGTTGCCCAGTTCGCTGAGCATGATCTTGATTGCGGTGGCGACGGATCGGATATCGAGGTTGCCAACGAGTGCAAGATATTCAAAGGCGAAGCAATGGAGTGCAAGAAAGCGCTCGGTGGCTATGTCGATTGTTGTGAGGCTCCCGAAAGCGTCAGTATTTACGATTATGTGAATCTGACAATGAACACTATGAAAATGGCTAGTGCAATGGAAGCGCTATCCACGCACGGGCTTGGGGGGAGCCTGAAGTATGGTTACTGGCAAGCAGGCACGAATGCCATCACGTCCGCTGGTAGTTCAGTCATAAAGGGGCAGTGGTCAACGATAGTTGACAACGCAACTGGTGCATTCAACAAAACGCTTCAGGGCACTGTCCAGGATACGCTTGTATCTCAGGTCCAGGAATGGCTAATGCAGAAAGCCTATGACGCCATGGTTAATATGGGCGCTGAGGTAGCCGCAAATGCTGTGTTTGTTCCAGCAGAAGGCGGCGGGATGATGCTTGGCCCTCAGGCTACGATGGTCGTCAACATCATTGGCTGGGTATACATGGTTTATGTGATTGTCGATCTTCTAATTAACATTATCTGGGAATGCGAAGAAAAAGAGTTCGAGCTTGGAGCAAAAAAAGAAACAAGGCAGTGCACGTTTGTAGGAAGTTATTGTGCCTCAGAAGCTCTTGGCTCTTGTGTTGAGAAACGAGAAAGCTACTGTTGCTATGGTTCGGTTGTAGGCCGAATCGTTCAAGAAGCTGCGCATGACCAGCTTGGTATTGAGTACGGTGATGTTGAAAATCCAAGTTGTGAAGGCATTACTCCTGACCAGATGGCCCTTATGGATTGGAGTAAAGTAGACATGTCGGAATGGATAGGCATGCTGAACATTGCAGGCCACCTTCCAACAGTGAACACGGTTTCACTTGAACAAGTTACAGGGAGTGGTAGCAGCCTTACGATATCTGAGGGGAACGTTCGGCAAAACTCGCTTAGTCGTAACGAAAAGCGGTTGGACGGATTTGATGCTGAAGCGGTCAAGAAAATGGAGGAAGACATAGCTAGGGGCGCAGTCCCCCAGTAAGTAAAAGGCCCCATCAGGGGCCTTTCGTTTATTTACCAATGAAGTAGTTTGGCGTTCCGCTTCTCAGCACTGCAGGCGGCAATTTATCGGACTTTGACCGTGTGGCCGATGTGACATAAATCAAAAACCAATCAGGCAGAGCTGCGGACAGCGCGACTGTGTTAGCCCGACTTTCGTGGATATTCCGAAACCCTGATGAATTGATAATGGATTCCTCAGTAACCTTGTGACCGACGATATGGATAGGACCATAGGATTTCGGTGCGGAAATGAATGCTGGACTCTCTTTCGCCTCTTCTGAGAACAGCACTAAATTCGAAGCCTTTGGCATTTTGCCACCAAATGATCGGCTATCCGACTCGGGATATGCTGTAGCGATAAGTTCCTGAGGAAGCTGCTTTTGGAAAACGGCGGCCCTCGATTTATTGAACTCATTTAAGGCAACCTGCACAGCTGCTTCCGGGGAGGAGGCCAGATCTGATGGGACCCATGCAACGACCTGCGGCAATTGAGCTGGCTGTGTAGGTCCGCCCCCAAGAAGCAAAAGTCCCAGGCCGACCCCGGCTACAGCGCCTCCGCTCATTCCCGATGGCGGCGCCACGGCACCTACGCCATAGGTAGCAGCATCGAGCACTCCCGTGCTGTTTCCACCTTCGGCCGGTTGTGAGGATGCATCGCCCATCATTTCGCGTGGCACGTCACGCATGCCAGAAATCTGCATGGCATTCATGTAGACCATTGCGTCGGACCACTTCGCTTTGGGTGTAGCAGCCGGGTCCGGCAACTGATCGAAGGTAACGGTATTGCCTGGTGATGAGCACCCTACCAAGGCGGTGAGGGCCGCAGTCATCGCGAGTGTCAGTTTGATTTTGCTGCAGTGAATCATGTCCGCTGTCCTTCCTGATTAAGTTATTCAAGGCTACCAGTGACGGCCGTGTTGCCAAATTCTTGGCTTTGGCGCGTCAACTCCGCAGCTGGTAGCGGCCCACAAAAAACCCCGCTTTGATGCGGGGCTCTGTTGTCGTCGGCGCTGGACTATTCAGTCTTTTCCTGGCTGGGCCAGCGATGCTGGCTGATTTCGCTGCTCTACCAGCTGGCCTATGGCTTGGAGCAATGCTTTCGCAGGCTGGGCGCCTTTGACCAGGATCTTCTGGCCATTGGTGTTGTCCACGACGACTGTTGCAGGCGTGCCCGTCACGCCCATAGCGGTACCGCGATCCATCTGATCCTGGATCTTCTGCTTGAACTTGCCGCTGGCCATGCATGCATCAAATGCCTTCGAGTCTGCGCCGACTTCTCGTGCCAACCGACCGATATCATCAATGCCTTGGCCGTTCATAGCGCTGCGCTCGAACCATTGCCCGGTGAATGCCCAGAAAGCCTGGTTGCCCGCAATTTCGCTGACACACTCTGCCGCGTGTGCAGCCTTTGCGGCCGTGGGGTTGTGGAACTGCAGCGGGTAATGCTGCCACTCCCAGTTGATCTTGCCACCGGCCTGCTCAACGAGTGACTTAGGTGTGTCATGGAAGCGTTTACAGAAGGGGCACTCCAGATCGCTGAACTCCACAAGGGTGAACTCGGCGTCTGCCTTACCGTAGATGTTGCGGCCTTTGACCTCGATGTCTGAGGCGGCAGACCATTGCGAAAGGATCTGTAGCTTGGCAGCCGCGACCTCGGCCTGTTCTTTCGCGTCAAGTGCAGCGGCGACGCCAGCCGGCAACTGCTCAGCTATCGCTTGGTTGATCGCATGCTCGGTGTACATGACGCTGGCGCCGAGGGCGGCCACTGCGAAAAGCGCGGAAAGACCTACGGTCAAAGGGAGTCGGTTTTTTGAGCTGGGCATGGGGTTCACTTTGAGAGGCTGTTGAAGGTCGGTTGTAGACGAAGTGGTACGTCCTTGGGTGTGCCATGCACTAGAACTTCCCACTCTTCGTAGGTGAGGCGTTCTGCGCCGCTGCAGAGCTTGTTGCGAACGCGGATATAGTCACTGACCGATCCGGTGCTGTTCGCCAGTGTCACGATCTGAGTTACGTCTGCGGGACCACTGGGCGTCATAACGCGGACGTGATCAGGCGTTTGATTCTCCTCCGGTTGATCCAGGCAGGTTCCAGACCGTAGCGCCGGTGGTACAGCGATGCTGGCTGTAACCTCTTGCGCGATGTTCTGCAGCTCTGGGTGCAACTTGCCAGCGCGTGTATCCAGCTCATCCGGGCTGCCGAGTACGGGTTGATAGGACGGCTTTCTCAGTGCTGCCCCTCCACGGCCGGAGTGCCCCCAGCTGGTGTGGTGACCGCGTAGATCCGGCTCGTACTGCTGGACCTCAAATGGGGTGCCTGTATAAGGCTCGGGTGCGGGCTCTTTGCTAGAGCAGCCTGAGAGCATGCCGAGGGCTGCGGTGATTGCCAGCGGTATGCGCAGTCGAGAGAAATGCATCGGTTGAACCTCGATCCGGGGGATGAGGTATTTTGTGGGAACCAGATCGCGATGAGGCGGCTAAACCTACACGATTCTTGTAAGATAAAAAAATTCTAAGATCGTGGCATACCCTCTTGCGCATTAGCGCGATTGGGGGCATGCTTTCGCCAAGCCTTAATGGCAATAACCTCAGAAAGCGCAGCTTCACTCTCGCGCCTTGGGCCACGAGCCTGTCAAGATTCTCCAAATTAAGTCGTTCTGCATGTGCAGATCGATTTAGTCATGCACTTCGGTGCATGGTCGGCAAGTTGGCCGTCTGTCAAATACAACCTAACTAATTGAAATGAAAACCTTTCGGGGCAGCGATATTCCCCGTCAGGGGTTTACGTCGCCCTGTGTTTTACTCTGAATGGAGAATAATCATGGCTCGTGGCGTAAACAAAGTAATCCTTATCGGCAATGTTGGCGGTGATCCTGAAACTCGCTACATGCCCAACGGGAATGCGGTTACCAATATCACATTGGCAACTACCGATAGCTGGAAGGACAAACAGTCTGGTCAGCTTCAAGAAAGAACCGAGTGGCACCGTGTTGTGCTATTTGGGAAGGTTGCTGAGATTGCCGGTGAGTACCTTCGTAAGGGCTCGCAGTGCTATATCGAAGGCAGACTACAAACCCGCGAATGGGAGAAGGATGGAGTCAAGCGTTATACCACTGAGATTGTGGTTGATATGCAAGGCACCATGCAGCTCCTTGGCGGTAAGCAGGCAGATAACGGTGGTGATGGTGCTCCTCGCTCTAGCGGGAGGAATCAAGCACAGCGTTCTCCGCAGCAACCCAACCGTCAACCGACTCAAGCGCCGACTTCTGATCCGCATTACGATTCGTTTGACGATGACATCCCCTTTGCGCCCATTAGCCGAGTTCTTCTGAACATCATCTAACGGGTCAATCAGTTGCAAATAAATACGCGCCTTCGGGCGCGTTTTTGTTCAGGGGGTTTCATAATGTCTAGTGCTAACTATCAAAACGCTGTAGCCGTAATTGCAAAGCAAGAGGATAAGTTTCTTGAGTTGGTGAAGGCAGCAAAAACAGATGTCGTGTTCAAGCAAGAGATGCTTTATGCAGCTCAAGCCATGATGAACAATGACTACCTGTGCACTGTCGCTATCAACAATCCGCTGTCTCTTCGCAATGCATTTGGCCAAGTGGCCGCCTGTGGCCTAACGCTGAACCCTGCAAGGGGTTTATGCTACCTGGTGCCACGGGACGGGCAAGTGGTTCTGGATGTGTCATACAAAGGCATGATCAAAACCGCTGTAAATGACGGCGCAATACGTGACTGTATTGTTGAGTTGGTCTACTCGAATGATCAGTTTAAGTACAAGGGTAAGCGTCATAGCCCTGTGCATGAATTCGATCCGTTCGACACTGAAGAGCGCGGCGAATTCCGTGGTGTCTATGTGGAAGTAACCCTGCCTGATGGCCGGGTCCATGTGGAAGCTGTAACAGCCAAGGAGATCTACAAAGCGCGTGATGCAAGTGATTTGTGGAAGCGCAAGAAGAAAGGCCCTTGGGTTGACTTCGAAACTTCCATGTTCAAAAAAACCGGCATCAAAATCGCTAAGAAATACTGGCCCCAAGTCGGCGAAAAACTCGACACGGTTATTCAGTATCTCAACACAACGGCAGGGGAGGGGTTTGCATCTCATGATGTCCCGATCTCTGTTGTAGAGCGTTATATGGGTGCAGCTGAAGTAGTCGATGAAGCCCAGCCACTCCCGACCTCGAATGAGGTTGAAGAGCAGGTGCCGGCATCTGAGACAACGCAAGTTGAGCCTGAAGATGCTCAAGCTCAGGTCGCAGAACCGCTGGAAGGCGAAGTGCTTCAGGCTTCAAATGATGAGAGCCAGGCACCTGTAGATCTACCTCCCAAAGTCCTGAAAAAGACTCAAGCGGTGGTCAATCGGGCGCGTGAATCGCAAGGCTGGAAAGCTGCGCGTGATTATGTAAGTGCGTGGCCTGCTGAGGCTCGTGATTACGCTCTGCGACTCCTGTCTGCAGCGGAATACCAAGCTGCTCAGGGTGAGTGACGATGGTTCATCTGTCGATTAGATCCCTGTTAGAAGGCAATACCTTCTGCAGCCAGACACGATCAGAAGTGTTCAGAAAGGGAGAAGAGGTTTTTCACCCCAATGTCCAGCTTCTGGAAAAGACTGGCTACAGAAACAAAATCTGCTCCGAGTGTCTTGCGATTTGGGATAACCCGGAGTCTCCAACCAACCCTGTGCAGGGCATCCCTTTGCACAGGGCTGCTGCTGGCAATAAATGAGGAAACTGAGATGGCTGAGATTATTATCAACCTGATCATGCTGTTCTTTAACTAAGAACAGCGAACTCACAATAAACCCTGACGGGGCACCTGCCCCTCAGGGGTTAGTTGCCTTCGTCGTACTGAAAAGGAAAACGAAATGGCAACTGCTAACTCAAGCTGCATCATCAAACTCGTCCATGACCATGACGCAGAAAGTCCGCGTGAATGGGACAACCTAGGATCGATGGTATGCGCTCATCGGCGCTATCGTTTGGGTGATGAGAAT
>Ga0209024_1002073_pt1 | contig 13067 bp, 10 predicted proteins | sample AutmiccommunBRH5_FD_187380 | JGI IMG/M metagenome (GOLD analysis project Ga0209024, IMG submission 187380) | Deep subsurface microbial communities from Mt. Terri, Switzerland - Autotrophic microbial communities BRH/5 (SPAdes) (version 2) | ecosystem: Environmental > Aquatic > Deep subsurface >...
AATGACATTGCGCAATTGGCGCACATTTCCGGGCCAGTCATAGGTCTGCATGGTAGCTACGGCGTCATCTGAAAGTCTGCGCGCGGGCGTACGCAAGCTGACAGAAAGACGCTGCATTAAATGCGTAATCAGCACCGGGATGTCTTCTCGGCGCTCCGTCAGTGGCGGGACGCGTACCGGCACGACATTAAGCCGGTGGAACAGATCTTCACGAAATGCGCCTTCCAGAATTTTTTCCCGCAGATCAACCCCCGACGACGATACAACGCGCACGTCAACCTGAACCTGACTGCGCCCGCCTATACGCTCAAACTTCTGATCAACCAGGATGCGCAAAATCTTGCCCTGGGTCTCCATCGGCATTTCGCCAACTTCATCAAGATAAAGTGTGCCTCCGTGGGCGCGTTCGAACAAACCGATCACCGGCAGGCCGCCATTCTCGGCTTCTGCGCCGAATAATTCCTTCTCCATCCGCTCGGGCGCCATATTCGCGGCGTTTACGATAACAAATGGTCCGCCTACGCGCGCCGACTGGTGATGCAATAGCCGCGCAACCACTTCCTTGCCCGACCCCGCCGGGCCGGAAATCAGCACACGGCTTCCGGTGGCGGCCACCTTGGCGATGATCTGACGTAACTGATTGGCGGCGGCGGATTCTCCGACAAAGCTGGTCTCGCCGCCAGACATAATACGCAGTTCGCGATTTTCCTGCTTCAGCCGGGATGCTTCAATCGCGCGATCTATTGTCACCAGCAAACGGTCTGTCTGAAACGGCTTTTCAATAAAATCATAGGCGCCATTCTTGATGGCCGACACCGCAATCTCGACATTACCATGGCCGCTAATAACGATTACCGGAAGTTCGGGATCGTCGCGACGCAAGCGCTCCATTAGCTGCAGGCCATCGAGTTTTGATCCCTCAAGCCAGATATCCAGCAGCACCAGCGAAGGACGGCGTCCAGCGATCGCGGCAAGGGCCGTATCCGAGCAGACGGCTGTGCGTGGCTGATATCCCTCATCCTCAAGAATGCCGGAAATTAGTTCGCAAATATCTGCCTCATCATCAACGACAAGAATGTCACGCGACATTAAGCACCTGTTTTAAAAATTGAACCGATGGCTGTGTTGCTTTCGTCACTCATAACAGATTCGCGGTCGTTCGCCACATCGGACGGATCATTGCGTATCTGTGGCGGGAAAATAAGTTGCACAATAGCTCCGGAATCCCCGAAACCCGGATGCTGAGCAATCGCGCTTTCAGCCAGATCCTGTATGCTGATGCGGGCGCCATGATCCTCGGCAATCTTGCGCACAATGGCAAGCCCCAGACCGGTGCCTTTTTCGCGTGTCGTGACATAAGGCTCCGTCAGCCGCCGGCGAATTTCGCGCGGTAGTCCGCAGCCATTATCCAGAACCGACAGAATTATGCGCTCCTCATTGTCGACAGTGATGCGAACCTCGATGTGTCCTTCAACGCCGTCCATCAGCTTTCTCGTCTCAATGGCCTCGGCAGCATTCTTTATGATGTTAACCAAAGCCTGGCTGATTTGCGCACGATCACAAAATATTTTTAACGGCGTTTCAGGGTGCGTAAAGTCAATATTGATTAGCGGCGCGGCCAATTGCTGCTGAAACACCGCCTGGCGCGCAAGTTCAACGAGATTTTCCTGACGCAGCACAGGTGCAGGCATGCGGGCGAAAGAAGAAAACTCATCAATCATGCGGCCAATCTCACGCACCTGGCGGATGATCGTTTCTGTGCAGCGTTGAAAAACCTCCGGGTCGGACGAAATTTCATGGCTATATTTGCGGCGTAACCGTTCCGCCGAAAGCTGAATGGGGGTAAGCGGGTTTTTGATTTCATGAGCGATCCGTCGCGCCACATCGGCCCACGCCGCAGTGCGTTGTGCCGAGACCAGTGCGGAAATATCATCAAACGTCACCACAAAGCCCGTGCGTCCATCGTCCCCCGAAATCAATGCGGCGTCGTCGCGTTCAGTGGCGTCACCAACCGTCGCTATCCGGACCAGAAGGTTGCGCGCGGCGTCACCGCTGCCAAGACTAATTTCGCCTTCAACAACACGCCCTTGTCGTGTCCGCGCGTCCAGAAGCAATGGTTGCATTTCCGGCACTACCTCTTCAAGGCTTAGTCCGGCAAGATCTTCCCCTCGGCTATCAAGTAAATTCATCGCGGCGCCGTTGGTCAGATTTACCTTTCCGTCGGCGTCCAGTCCAATCACACCCGACGTAACACCACCCAATACTGCTTCTGTAAAACGGCGCCGGCGGTCCAACTGCAAATTGGCGCCCACCAGTTCGCTGCGTTGCCCTTCCAATTGTCCCGCCATGCGGTTGAACGCACGGCTCAGCGCACCGATCTCATCATTACCCTGCGTATCTTCCACACGGGCCGTCAGATCGCCATCGCGCAAGCGCTCGGACGCCACCGCCAGACGGCCTATAGGTTCCACAACCCGGTTGGCAAGCCAGATGCCAATGGCAATAGCGGCAAGAAGGACGAGTAGCGCCAGCGCCAGATAGATCAATGCAAAGGCAATCTGAATGCCCCCGCGCTGCCCTTCAAGCGCCGCATAATCGCTGGCCGCCCGGCGCGCCTGCATCGCCGTATTGAGCACCCTTGGATCAACAAAGCGGCTCACATACAAATATGCGTCCAGAAACCGGTCAAGCTTCAACAATGCGCGCACCTGGGCGTCACGCTCGCTGGCCAGGATCACCACGTCACCTTCCGCCGCGCGGGCGATCGAACTCGCGGACGGGGGCGAGAAAATTCCTGAAAAGCTCATCCCCGATTTTGCCAATATGTCGCCACTGCTGCTGATCACATAGGCGTCAGCAAGTGAACGTAAATGCGCCTGCTGATTAACAAGATCAGAAAAGCCGTTACGGTCTTGATAATACAGGGGCAAGGCCCGGTTGAGATCGTTCCCCATGGCCAGAATTTCTGCGCGGATCATCATCTTGTGTTCTTCGACATAGGCCTCGGCAACACTCACCGACGCTGTGACGACTTGCGACACACGCTCGCCGAACCAGGCCTGAAAACCCAGATTGATGGTCAGCGTTGAGTAAAGCGCCATGATGATGGTTGGTGTAATTGCGACAAGACCAAACAGCGTCACCATACGCACGTGCAGGCGCGACCCGGCGGTGCCACTGCGGCGCGCCATCCATAACGCCACAAGCCGCCACGCCACCAGTGTGGCCAGAGCCAGCAGCAGCACCAGATCCAGCAGCAGCAACCCCAGCACAAGCCGGGGGCTGGTCTCGAAGGGCGAAAAATCGGAAATCGCCAGATAGGTGCCGATAGCCGACAACAGGGCAGCCAATCCAAGACCGAAGGTTACCTTGCCGCTGGCGATTGTATCCGCATGGCGCTCGATAAAGTGGCGCAGTCCCCCAACGAAATCCGTCATCCTGGATTTGCGGGGCGCCGTGGTATTATCTGCGCTGCTTTGCGTTTGGATTTCCATGCACGCTATAGATTCTCTCTATCTGTGTTGCATTGAAACCTAGCATCTTGTTGTAAAATAGCAACGCATATCGCCGGTATAACTCGGCGAGGATGAGCGCCCCGCTTATGTCAAGTCGAGCAACGCGATCCACGCCACGCCCATCCATGACAAGGCGAAGAGTGAAACCAGAGCCAGCGTGTCTTTGAGCCATATTTGCATGATCGTTCTCCTTATTTTCTTTTTATGTATCCTATATGTTCTTTTGCTGTCAACGATAATATTCACACCTGCGTAGTGTCCGTAAATGAGCGTGGAAAAGTCAGCCCGGGACCACGGTGCCTTTGTCGAGCCTCAGCACCCGGTCCATGCGCGCGGCCAACGCTGGATTATGCGTGACGATCAGCGCCGCCAGGCCCTCGGTGCGCGCCGCCGCCACCATGGTGTCAAAGACCTTGTCTGCGGTTTCTGAATCAAGATTGCCGGTCGGTTCGTCCGCCAGCAGCACCGCCGGACGATTGGCAAAGGCACGCGCGATCGCCACCCGCTGCTGTTCACCACCAGACATTTCAGCGGGGCGATGGGTGGCGCGCGCGCCTACCCCTAATTTATCCAGAAGCTCCTGCGCGCGCGCGGCGGCGGCGGCCTTATCCACACCCGCAATGATCTGCGGCATGGCGGCGTTCTCCAGCGCACTGAACTCCGGCAGCAGATGGTGAAACTGATAGACAAAGCCGATCTCGCGCCGCCGCGCCAGGGTGCGCGCCTTGTCGTTCAGTTTCGAACAGTTCCTTTGGTTCAGAATAACGCTGCCTGACGCGGGGCGCTCCAACAGGCCGGCAATATGCAGCAGCGTGGATTTACCCGCTCCGGAAGGCGCAATCAGCCCCACCACCTCGCCGCGCGCAAGCGAGAGCGAGACCCCCTTCAATATATGCAACGGCCCAACAGGCGTGGCATAGGCGTGATCAATATCCTGTAATTCAAGGGCGATTTCCATTGCGCTTACTCGTACCGCAGCGCTTCGACGGGATCGAGCCTGGCTGCGCGGAATGCGGGATATAATGTCGCCAGCATCGACAGCGTCAGCGCCATGATAATCACCGAGAACACCTCCTTCGGGTCCATCTCGGCGGGCATCTGGCTGAGGAAATAGATTTCCGGCGAAAACAGGGCGGTTCCGGTCAGAGTTGAAATCCATTGCCGGATGGCTTCGATATTGGCGCAGAAAACCGTGCCCGTCAGCACCCCGGCAAGGGAGCCCAGCACCCCGACACTGGCCCCGCAGATGAAGAAAATCCGCATGACGCTGCCGCTTGTCGCCCCCATGGTGCGCAGGATGGCGATGTCATGCCCCTTGTCCTTCACCAGCATGACCAGCCCCGAAATCATGTTCAGCGCCGCCACCAGAATGATCAGTGTCAGGATCATGAACATGACATTGCGTTCCACCTGCAGCGCGCTGAAAAAACTGGAATTGATCTGCTGCCAGTCCACCACATGGGTGTTCGGGCCGGCCGCGCGCAGGACCGTGTCGCGCATCTGCAGAACCGTATCGGGGTTCGCGAGCATGATTTCCAGGCCGCTGGCCGCATCCCCCAGCCGGAAATATTGCTGTGCGGCGGCCAGTGGCATAAATATGAACGTGCTGTCATATTCCGACATGCCGACTTCGAAGACTGCCGCAACCGGATAGGCGAGCACCCGCGGCGCGGTGCCAAACGGCGTCGCGGTTCCGCGCGGCGACAGCAGCGTAATATTGTCGCCCACGCGCACACCAAGTTTCTGGGCCAGACGCACACCAATGATGACGCCGCCCTCGGGAGAAAAATCGTCCAGCGTTCCGGTCATGATGCGCCCGGCAACCATGGCCTGGCGCGCCAGATCGCTCTGGCGGATGCCGCGCACCAGCGCACCGCTGGCCGCGCCGTCGCGCCCGCTCGCCATCACCTGCCCCTCGACAATGGGCGCAACCCGCACCACCCCGTCCACCAGACGGATGCGTTCGGCGATGGGATCGAAATTGTCCAGCGGCCCGCCCAGCCCCTGCACCACCATATGCCCGTTAACGCCGAGAATGCGCGCCAGCAGGTCAATGCGAAATCCGTTCATCACCGCCATGACGATGATCAGCGTGGCGACCCCCAGCGCGATGCCGATAAACGAAATCGCGGTAATCACCGACACAAACCCCTCGCGCCGCCGCGAGCGCAAATAGCGCCCGGCCACCAGCCATTCAAATGCGGAAAAGGGGCTAAGTGACACGCGGGTGGCGCCTCTCTATTTGGGGACAATATATCGTTAATCGCCGATTTTCTCAGCAAGCTTTATAGCTTGCAGGACCAAAACGCCATACTGTAGCTGATTATTCCCAAGGCTATCGCATTTGAAAATTTAGTTCCTTCATCATGGCGTCATGGCCTCCCTCTCCCCTTGTGGGAGAGGGTCGGGGTGAGGGGGGCCACGCAAGAAAGCCCTTATATTACGCGCATAAATTATTACGCGCATAAATGCGCGTACCCCTCATCCTGACCTTCTCCCACAAGGGGAGAAGGAAAAAAGACGCATTTTCAAATGCGATAGCCGTGGACTCCAGGGCTATCCGCCACCCCCCTGACTTGGCGAGGATGGCGCGCAATAGCGGCAATGTCACCATGCGCCGCGTGGCGAGGGCGGATTGAGGTTTGGGAATGCAAAGCTTGTGAAAAACTGTCATGTCAAGACCTAACCCCGGTTTTTCGGATCAGGCTGGATGGCGTCAGCACCGAGGCTGCGGCAGCATAAAATTAGGCAGCCTCTGGCATATTCCAGACTTTACGCGCTAGACTGCCTAAAATCTGCTGCCTCTTTTCTATAGAGGCAGAATCCCATGTCTCAAAGGACACCAGATCCTGAACCGCTCTGTTCAGGCTGGTGTTCTGGCCTATCTGGGGTTTCTCGGCTATGGATTTTGTCAGCAGGAACGATGATTGCTTGTAGCCTGGTATCTTTTTATCGTAAGCCCCATTCGATATCGACGTATTGATGGTCTTTTCCAGAAGCGTCAAATTACCAAGTTTCACTATGTAATCGTTGTACTGCGCTGGCTTATCAAACGTCTCCCGGACACTTGCCTCTGGCGACTGCGGCAAAACATGCTCAATATGAACAGACTTGTCAGTGTAACCGTTCAGCTGCGAATATTTAGGACTGCCCCATGCATTTTCTTCAATATGCTGCGTCAGTTTGGCAAGAACATATTTCAGCCTGTACTGCTGCATGCTGTTGGTATTTAACTCCCTTAAAGCCAGATCAAATCTGCTCGATCTTTCTGCCATGTCTTTGATGAAATTCTTTTGCAGGAAATCATCGAGCTGCTGCTCTGTCTGAACGCTTAGCAATTCGCTCGACCATTTTGCAAAATTGCGCTCAAAGCTCTTTGTAGGTTCACGAGTGATGAGGTAGCAGAAAATCAGATTTTCGATAGCGCAACATAGTTTGTCAAACTGTCCAGCATCCAGTTTTCGTGCTGCGATAAGCAGGATGTTCTGCTGCCTGAGCGCGCCGCCCAGCAACATGATATTCTGGAGAAAACGGTTCTCTTTTCCATCTGCGCTTTTGCCGACAACAAAATTCTCGTAAGCCTTGGCGCATTCTATCAGTTCCTCACAAAACCCTATGGGATCTTTGTCGATGCCACACCGTTCAGTATTGTTGATGAACCATTCATAAATTTCATCTTCCCGAATGCTTTTATGATAGTCGATAGGATGATTGGCCATGATGTAATAGCGTAGGAACCGCAGCGGCTTTTCTCCGCTCTCATCGAGAGAATCAATAATCGCCTTCCATTTCTGTTTCAGTTTTGGATAATCCGCTGATGATGTCTTCATAAAGAGAAGGTTTTTAAGCAGGTCCATCGCGTTCAGGCCAACGCCACGGTCATTGATGGTTTCAAAAACCTTCAATGCGTTTGTAATTGACGGCGTAACAATTCGGATGAGTTTTATTCTATTGGTAAAGGCAGCAATGAATTTTTTAAGCTCATCTGGCTTCTGGTCAAAATTCTCTTTGTAAAAGCTGGTGATCGTGTAATAGGCGTTCAGAATGTTTTTTACGGAGTCCGTCTTGGCTTTTATGCTGCTGATCGGGGCTGGCTTAATGACAATTTTTTCAAGAATGTCGTCGCTGTCTTCATATTGCAGGGTCAGGCGGTGACGCTTGATGTCATCCCCTGTTTTGGGATCAAGATGGGCGCTGGTCAATTGTCCCTCAAGAACCTGCGATGGCTGCATCCCCATATCCAGCAACGTATCTCTGGCCGCGCATAGCACGAGATAAAGTGTCGTCATGCGCTGCTGGCCGTCAATCAGTTGATAGATGCCGCCTTCCTTGCAGCCGACAATGGTTCCAAGGAAATATTCCGGCCCGTCCACAAGACGGCCATCCTCATTATAAAATTCGTCATGCACATCCTGGAGTAGCTTTTCGACGTTCTCTGGCTTCCAGACATATTCCCGCTGGAAATCAGGAACGGAGTAAAAATCCTTGAAAATATCGGCAATGGTCAAATCATGGGATTCAATTTTAAAACTTTCGCTCATTCTGATGTCCTGTCTATTTATTAGCGGCCAGAAGGCTTTTTGCCTTGCCTGACCACTTGCTGTCTATCCTATCTGATTGGGAGATCTGTTCCAGTGCATCATCCCGGCGGCCTTCGCGAATTATGCGTCTGGACTGATTGACCCTGGTACGGCTGCCGGATTCAGAAAACTTTTCTTCTTTCATCAGAACATCCACGGCGGTGTCATTTGAAACCGAGGGATCGGCGAACATCTCGTAATATTTTACAAAACACGCCATTCCTATTGATTGTAGGCTTCTCTTTAATTGCTGGTCGTCCATTATGTATTTTTTCCCAGAAATCGGGGTCAAGTCTTGACATGACAGTTTACTGCTTCCCGTTAATCCACCCCCGTCAGTAGCTATTCGACGGGTGAGAACGCCGCGCGCCTAGCCCGCCAGCAGTTTTAGCGCGGCTTCGACGTTGAGTTCCTGGCGTTCACCCGTGGCGCGGTTCTTTATCTCGACGACGCCATTCTTGACGCCTTTGGGGCCGATGATGGCCTGCATTGGAACGCCGATCAAATCCATGGTGGCGAATTTCGCCCCCGCGCGGTCATCGGTGTCGTCATAGAGCACGTCTTTTCCAGCCGCCAGCAGCTTGCCATACAAATCCGAACAGGCCGCATCCACGGCCGCGTCCCCCGCTTTCAGATTGATCAGGCCAATGTCAAATGGCGCCACACCCGCCGGCCAGATAATGCCGTTGGCGTCGTGGCTTGCCTCAATAATGCCGGCCACCAGACGCGACACGCCGATGCCGTAGGACCCCATCTCGACAGTAACATCCGATCCATCCGGCCCCGTGACCGTGGCGTTCATCGCGGCGGAATATTTGGTGCCGAAATAAAAGATATGCCCCACCTCGATGCCGCGCGCGTTGCAGCGTTTGTCCTCGGGCACTTCGTTGGCATAGCGCACCGGATCATGTTTTTCGTCCGTCGCCGCATATAATGACGTCATGCCATCCACCAGGGGCTGCAAATCCGACGCGTAATCAATATTCTCCGCCGCCCAGTCCCGCGCCAGCGTATCGGCATGGCAGAACACTTCGCTTTCGCCGGTTTCGGCAAGAATGATGAATTCATGGCTGAGGTCGCCGCCAATCGGTCCGGTGTCCGCCGCCATGGGAATGGCCTTCAACCCCATGCGGGCGAAGGTGCGCAGATAGGCGATGAACATGGCGTTGTAGGAACGCCGCGCGCCCGCGGCGTCCAGATCAAATGAATAGGCGTCTTTCATCAGAAATTCGCGCCCGCGCATGACGCCAAAGCGCGGGCGGATCTCGTCGCGGAACTTCCACTGAATATGATACAGATTGCGCGGCAGATCGCGATAGCTGCGCACCGTATTGCGGAAAATATCGGTGATCATCTCTTCATTGGTCGGGCCGAACAGCATATCGCGCTCATGGCGGTCCGTGATGCGCAGCATCTCTTTGCCGTAATCCTCATAGCGGCCGCTTTCGCGCCACAGATCCGCCGATTGAATGGTCGGCATCAGCAACTCGATGGCGCCCGCGCGATTTTGCTCTTCACGCACAATGGTCTCGATCTTGCGCAAGACCCGCAACCCCAGCGGCAGCCAGGCATAGATACCGGCGCTCATCTGGCGAATCATGCCCGCGCGCAGCATCAGACGGTGCGAGACGATCTGCGCCTCGGCGGGGTCTTCTTTCAGTACGGGCAGAAAGAATTGCGATAGCTTCATGGGGGGCCTGCTTTCCTTACCGGATGTAAAGGAGACTTTTAGGCAATGGCATGCAGATAAGCAATCATCTGGCAATGCGGCATCATCAAAGCGCGGACGGCTACGGGTCCGGTTGCGCACATTCCGGCGAGGCGGTTCCCGGCGCGCTGCGGTACAGGGGCTGGCCATTGAAGTTCAGCGCCGTGTCACCCTCCAGGTCCCTTACTTCAACCCTGCCAATTTTTGCGCGGGGCTGATATAAGGCGGGGCCCTGCTGGCCAGCAACACTGCCGGACAGATCGGCGTCTATTTCGATATCAAAATTTTGTGGCGTGCCCGCCGCCATTGCCGATCCTTCCAGATCGGCGGGAATCACCGGCTCGCCGCCCACGACATCGCGTCCCGGCTGATAGGTTACGTCCGCATCGGGCACATGGCGCTCGATCACCTGGCATTTCGTGGTTTGTGTAACGTCAAGCTGCGCCGCCCGTACCGGCAGCGCAAGGACAACGATAAGGATTGATGACACGAAGAGTGGATTAGACATACGGCGCAATGTAAGCCAATTAAATTAATATTTTATGCACCCAATGTAACGAAGATGATGTTGCACTGCGCACACACGTATAAGTACAGATAGTGGCAGTAGTTTTTTGAACAGTATTTAGAAAATTACAAAAAAAATTACAAATATTCTGTTTTATTGCGTGACTCTTTCGAAAAGGCAGAATAAATTGCCTATTAACAAAGAGGCATTGCCACACAGTATGGCTGGCCCGAGTTTAGGGGGAAAACATCCGGGGGCGCGATAGCGGCCCGCCACTCTACGGACCTCAGGGTTTAATATCCCAGCGGCGCTGTTCTGGTGGGGGTGCAATAATAAGAATAACCCAACATATGCAAGGCTTTCGAGTCTTGCTTTTTTTTGCCTTATACTTTGGCTTTTATTATGGCCAGCAGAAGTATTCAGGTGAACGACGGTTATATATTGTTTGGGCGTTCCTCATTAAAACTTGTTTACGTGCTCCCTCATTCACCGCATCATGCACCAATAAAAAATTGCCATAACAAAAACAAGGGGAAGAAGAGATGTCGATTCAGTCGCATGTGACGCCAGGCGCGCTTGATGGGGTGCGGGTTATTGATTTTACCGGGGTCATTGCGGGCCCCTATTGCGCCCGCCTGATGGCGGATCTGGGGGCGGAAGTCATCAAGGTGGAAGCCCCGATCGGCGATCTGCTGCGCATGACGATGCCACGCCGCAAGGGCCGCAGCACCTATTTCGGCCAGCTTAATGCCGGCAAAAAAAGCATCTGTCTGGATCTGAAAGACCCGCGCGCCGTTGAACTGGTATTGACACTGGCTGAAAAAAGCGATGTCGCGATACAAAATTTCCGCCCCGGCGTGATGCGCGGTTTTGGCCTGGGTTATGAACATATGAAGGCGCGTAATCCGAAGATTATCTATTGCAATATGTCCGGTTTCGGCCAGGAAGGCCCTGCTGCCGACTGGGCCGCGTTTGCGCCCATCATTCATGCCTCCGCCGGGCTGGATATGGCCATGATGACCTGGCAGGAAGACAAAACCAAACCCATTAACGGCTCCGTCCCGTTCGCGGATTACATGACCGGCGTACATGGCAATGCCGCGATTATGGCAGCGCTGTTCCGGCGTGAACGCATCGGCAAGGGAGAAGAAATCGATATTGCCATGACCGAGGTGATTTTCAACGCACTGACCAATGAATTGCAGGAAGCCAATTTTAATACGGCGGGCGCGCGTCTGGTTTACCGGGCGTTGAAAGCCAAAGACGGCATGTTTGTCGTCAATCCATTGTCGCCAAACAATTATGCCGATCTCAGCAAATCCTGCGGTCACCCTGAATGGCCCTCGAAATATCCGCTACAGGTGGCGGAACGTTTGCAGAACTGGATCAACCTGCTGAACGAGGTTGAGGAATGGGCCAAAGACCGTACCGTTGACGAGGTCGAAAGCATTATCCGTGAAGGCGGGTGCCCGGTGGGGCAGCTACGCCGTGTCGAGGACGCCTTGCGCCAGCCGCAATCCGTGTTACGCAAAAGCGCCGTGGAAATCGAAGATGGCGCAGGTTCGTTCCTGGTCGCCAATACGCCGCTGCGCATGTGCGATTCTGAATCGCGCATACGCGAGCATGTACCGTTTCTGGGCGAGAACAATACGGAAATCCTGAGTGGTCTGCTGGGGTTATCACAAGACGAACTTGCCAAACTGGTGGACGAAGGCGTCGTGCAAAAAGAACGGGCGCCCGCATAGACATGGAAGAATTCCGCAAGAAACTTTACGCAAGTTTTGATTTTGTGCTCATCCCGATTGCGGATTTTTTGATCCGCAATCGGGTCACCCCCAACAAATTGTCCGTTGCCGGCCTTGCACTTAATTTTGTCGCCGCTTTTTGCATTTTGACCGGTGGTTTGTTCATTGGCGGCTTTGTATATCTGCTGGCGGGGCTTATTGATCTGTTCGACGGCACGGTCGCCCGCCGGGGCGGACTGAGTACCGAATTTGGTGGCTTTCTCGATTCGAACTTTGACCGTATCGCGGAAGGTGTGGTGTTTGCCGCCATTGCCTATCAGTTTGCCGCCAGCGGCAACGCGGTTACCGCATCGGTTGTCGTATTGGCGCTGCTCGGGTCGTTCATGGTCAGCTATACCCGCGCCCGGGCAGAAGCATTAGGCCTGATTGGCAAAAGCGGCTTGGCCTCGCGTTTTGAGCGGCTGTTGCTGATTTCCGCAGCTTTGATGGCGGGGTTTCTGGAACCCGCAATTTATCTGCTGACAGTGTTCACGCTTATAACGGTCGCGCAGCGTATTTGGGCAACCTATTGGCAACTGGAAGAAAAAAGAACGGGGATTGCGCCACCGCCGTAATCCAATTTGCTTTATACAACTCCCGGTGACGTTTATCCTATGCCTGGACGTCGGCCTGTCACCCGGAATTTGTCCCTGGGGGACAGGCTGAGGTGGCCTTTCATATTCAAACATAAAGAAATATTTTTAAAATGACTGATCGTGTGCTGATTATCGATTTTGGATCCCAGGTGACGCAACTGATTGCGCGCCGGGTGCGGGAAAGTGGCGTTTATTGCGAAATCATTCCGTTCAATAAAGTGGATGCCATTCTCGACAGTTTTGCGCCCAGGGCGATCATCCTGTCCGGCGGCCCGGCCAGCGTCATCAAATCCGGTACGCCGCGCATTCCCGATCGTGTGTTTACATATGGCGTTCCGGTGCTGGGTATCTGCTACGGCCAGCAAGCCATGTGCGC
>Ga0209024_1002074_pt1 | contig 13063 bp, 13 predicted proteins | sample AutmiccommunBRH5_FD_187380 | JGI IMG/M metagenome (GOLD analysis project Ga0209024, IMG submission 187380) | Deep subsurface microbial communities from Mt. Terri, Switzerland - Autotrophic microbial communities BRH/5 (SPAdes) (version 2) | ecosystem: Environmental > Aquatic > Deep subsurface >...
GCTTTTGATCAATGCACCCCAGATAGTTGCACGCGTGCTGAGGTGCAACAAGTCATGACGCGCACGCATCGCTGGCTTAAACAATCAATGGACTATCATCAAGCCCATCCCACCTCTCGTTATGGGGCGCATCAGGCATTATTTGGCATTGTCCAGGGTGGAATTTATGAGGATTTACGTCAGGAAAGTGCCGACTTCGTTGCCGCAATGAATACCGATGGTATTGCTATCGGTGGCGAAACAATAGGTTTTGATATGCTCAAAACCGTCGAGGTAATTCGCTGGATACGGGCATCCTTGCCTGAAAATAAGCCCCGTTACACCATGGGGGTGGGGATGTCACCACAAGATTTATTAGATGTAGTGGCAGAAGGCATTGATATGTTTGATTGTGTTGCGCCCACACGTAATGCGCGTCATGGTGCGTTGTATTGTGGCGAGGTGGTGCGTGATGGGAAATGGTTGAAATTTGCCAGTGAACATGACAATGCCCGTATTCAAATTAAAAAAGCATGTTTTGCTGATGATTTGTCGCCGGTCATGGCAAGTTGTGAATGTTATACTTGCCTGCATTATTCCCGTGCTTTTTTACATCATTTATCCAAGCAAAAAGCCAATTTGTTTACGGCATTGGCCAGTATTCATAATGTTCATGTTTTACATGACGTTTGTGCTAGAATGCGCGCTTTAATAGTAAGTGCGTAACCAACATCAGGAGATCAAATGATTTTAATTACCACATCCAAGGGTGATATTCGTCTGCAACTGGATGAAGAAAACACACCAGATACTGTTGCCAATTTTCTAAATTATGTGCGCAAAGGCTATTACAATGACACGATTTTTCACCGTGTGATTGATGGGTTTATGATTCAAGGTGGTGGTTTAACTGCTGAGATGGAAACAAAAGCCACTGATGCGCCGGTTAAAAACGAGGCGAAATCGGCAAAGCCAAATAAACGTGGCACGGTCGCTATGGCAAGAACCATGGATCCCCATTCTGCAACAAGCCAGTTTTTTATTAACCTCGCAGACAATGCGTTTTTAAATTACAGTGGGGATCAGGCACAAAGCTTTGGTTACTGTGTGTTTGGTGAGGTCGTCGAAGGCATGGACATAGTTGATGCGATTGCAAAAGTTAAAACAGGCCAGCACATGGGACATGGTGACGTGCCGTTGGAAGTGATAACCATCGACACAATCAGCGAGATCTGAGGGATTTTAACCCCCTTACCAAATACCGGCTATAATTTATCATAATATGAGCATGCACATGGTTATTTGGTAAGGGGTTGTTCGTGTCAGTATGTCATTGCCAGGTTAACTTAAAAATAATACAGGGAGAGTATTTTGAAGAAAATGCTAGTTTCATTACTACTCGTTTTTTTTAGTGTTAGTGTATTTTCTGAGCGCGTGCTTCTGGTCGGTAAGCCAGTCAAGTTGTATTTGCATCGGGATTTTTATACTTTTCCTGCTCATTATAGAAAAGCGCATAGTGAGAGAGACTATCATTTTGTAACGATTATTGGCAAACACCGGGTATGTTATCTTGATAGCAAACCTGAACTGGCATCCCTTGATATGATCCAGATTTTTATTGAAGAAAATTACAAAAAATCAAAGTGGAATTGCTATCAGTATGACCCACGATTTTTTGAAATAGATTATTAGGATCTTTGGATATTCATATCCGTGGCTGCAATTTGAGCTAAATCATCTCAATTATCGCATGGCGAAAGTGAGTGCTCACAGGCGCCTGTGTTCTTCTGGCAGTATTACAGTGGTTAATCATGAAAACAATCAATCAATTTGAAGATGCCTGGCAACTTTTGCACGAGGGGAAAATAATTGCCTACCCGACTGAAGCAGTTTATGGTTTGGGTTGTGATCCGTTTAACCAAAAGGCTGTTGAGCAGTTACTGGCATTAAAGCGACGCGCAGTAAGCAAGGGATTTATTATTTTAATTGCCGATTGGTCGCAATTAACGCCATTAATTGATTCCTTGCCTGATAAATATTTAGCACCTGTCCGTGCCACGTGGCCTGGCCCTGTCACGTGGCTTTTTCCCAAATCAGACAGGATTCCCGATTGGTTATGCGGTAATCAAGAGACAGTGGCCATTCGCATGAGTGCTCATCCCATTGCGCATGGATTGAGTGCAAGAGGCCCTGTGGTTTCAACCAGCGCTAACATCAGTGCAGCTTCTCCTGCCCGTGATCCAGAGGAGCTGTTACGGCAATTTCCTGAGGGTATTGATGCGTTGTTGGCAGGAGAGCTGGGCGGTGCAAGTCAGCCCAGTGCTATTTATGATGTGCAAACGGGAGTGCGTTTAAGGTGATTTGTCGCTAAACCAATGGGCAACGTATCAAGCCGTGTTTTTAAAAAATTGGCTGTCACTCAGTGTGGTCATTTTATCCCGTATTTTTTTATTTATCGGGTAATATCGCCCTGGTCTAATTCAGGCAGCTAAGATCAAAAATCGAACAATACACAGCCAGGGTTTTGTGATAAGGTTAGCGTGCAACGAGTGTTTTGTGTCGTGGTTAGTCGCTGAATTTATTTTGTACGATTATTAAGGTTATCTTAAGCTTAGATCGCTTATAATAGCAGCACTCTGCCGCCAGTAGTTTAATTTCTAGTCACATATGTTTTTGCTCTGGTTATTAGATTAGATCTTAAACGATTTTAAAAATTAACGGCTTCGAGGTTTAAAGAAGGAATGCAATGAGCAATAGAAAACATACATTGACTATCTTTACGCTCACCATGATTACTGTGGGTTCAGTTGACAGCATTCGTAATTTACCGGCGACGGCCCTTTTTGGCAGCCAGTTGATTTTCTTTTTTATTCTAGGCGCGCTTTTTTTTCTAATTCCTACAGCGCTGGTGTCTGCCGAATTGGCATCCGGGTGGCCTAAACAGGGTGGTATTTATATTTGGGTAAAAGAAGCTTTCGGTAAGCAGACTGGTTTTTTTGCTATCTGGTTGCAATGGATAGAAAACGTCATTTGGTACCCGACGATTTTATCGTTTGTCGCAGGTACCGTGGGTTATCTGATAAACCCTTCACTGGCTGGGAATCCTTATTTTTTATGGTTGGTTATTGTCAGTGCATTCTGGGGTGCGACGCTGATTAATCTGCGCGGTATGAGTTCCTCGGCTTTATTCAGTAATATCTGTGCTATTTCGGGTTTGTTGTTGCCTATGTCATTGATTATAGGATTAGGTGCAGCATGGGTGGTTGGCGGCAACCCCATGCAGGTGAATTTTGATCTGCATCATATTGCACCGCATTGGCAGGACAGGTCAATGTGGGTGTCGCTGACCGCAATCATGATGTCATTTTGTGGTATCGAAATAGCGACCGTGCATGCCAACGATGTTAATGAGCCCCAGCGTGCTTTTCCAAAAGCACTTATCTATTCTGTCTGCATTATTCTTAGCACGTTGATTTTAGGCTCGCTTGCAATCGCGGTTGTTTTGCCGCAACAAGACATTAATTTGGTTGCCGGTATCATGCAGGCATTTGATGCTTTTTTTGCCCGTTATCATTTGGTGTGGTTGATGCCGGTGATTGCTGCCATGTTGGTGATGGGTGGGTTAGGCGGTGTGAGTAACTGGATTATAGCACCCACCAAAGGCTTATTAGTTGCCGCCCAAGATGGTAATTTACCCCCGGTGTTTCAAAAGACGAATCGCCACAATGCGCCTTTGATGATGTTGTTTGGACAAGCCATCATTGTGACCGTTCTTTCGAGTTTGTTTTTATTCATGCCCAGCGTAAACGGCTCTTATTGGTTGTTGACTGCATTAGCAGCCCAGCTTTACATGTTAATGTATTTATTAATGTTTGCCGCAGCGATTAAATTACGGATTACATCACCTCATCATCCCAGAGCATTTCGCATTCCCGGTGGCTTGCCCGGGCTGTTTATGGTGGCAGGGATTGGCATGGTGGGTGCATTAACCACACTGGTGGTCAGCTTCATCCCTCCAGAGGGTATTGATGTAGGCAGTGTTACTCATTATGAATTAACGTTGATAGGTGGTTTGCTACTGATGTGCTTGCCACCGTTTATCAGTACCAAATGGCAGCTTTACCGCACGTTGTATACCCCGCTTGAGAAGGAAGTCGCCTAACAACATCCAATCGGTAAAACTGATGTTATCGTGTGCTATGCGCGCTGATTGTTGCTACAATCTTAGTTAACTCTATCGTTAGAGTGTGTCGTCAGACGTATTTATGTCTGCAATTTGAGCAAAAAATCCCTATTTTCGCCTCGCGAATACTCATAATGACACGCTTTAGAATCATGCAGGTTTTGCTATGAATTTTATTCATGAATCACTACAAGAGTTGTCTGCACGTCTGCCTGAACTGGAGTGGAAGCTTCTTGCGTTGAATATTCCACTGAGTTCAAAGAAATTACCTGCCGGTCTTTTTCTTGAGCAATTTGAAATGACTGCACAAACCTGTGTTGATGAAGTCAAAGCCGATCTCCGAGCCTTGAAATCCCAAAAAAATGAACGCAGTGCACGCTACCTTGCCGAACGTATTCGGCAAAAAATCAATGTCCTGGTACGCTTGTGTCAATTGCACTCCAGCAAGGCGCCGCCCGAAGTAAAAGCAAATTTTTCCATACAGGCAATGAGCACACGCCAACAGTGGTTGCAAACAGTGCAACAGGATATTGCCATGCTTGCAGCGCAAGAGAGGGCGCTTCAATCGACACTTATCAAATTGCAAGCAAGTGGTGATATGCAAGCGCTTTTGAATTTACAATCAGACTTAGGTGAGGTGGAGCGTCGCTTGACTTTGGCACAAGAAACGTTTGCACGGGCCACGAATAAAATGTGAGCATGTAAACATGTGATCGTCATGAGGAGCCTGAATGTTTAAAAAAATTCTTGTCAGTAACCGTGGCGAAATTGCGCTGCGCATTGTGCGTGCCTGCAAGGAGATGGGGATTGCAGCTGTCGCTGTGTACAGTGAAGCTGATCGGTTTGCCTTGCACGTCAAACGTGCATCGCACGCGCATTGTTTAAGTAAAGATCCCATGGATGCATACCTCAATGGGCGTCGAATTATTGAGTGTGCAAAAGCGGCGGGTTGTGATGCGATTCATCCTGGGTATGGTTTTTTATCTGAAAATGCTGATTTTGCCAGGGATTGTGAAAAAGCCGGCCTGGTTTTTATTGGCCCAAGCCCTGCGGTAATTGCCACCATGGGGTCTAAAGTTGCGGCACGAGCTGCCATGCAGCGCGCGGGTATTCCTATCACTCCCGGCAGTGATGACAACCTTGAAACCGTTGATGAGGCTTTGGCTTGTGCACAGCGCTTGACTTATCCCGTGATGCTAAAAGCAACCTTTGGTGGCGGAGGGCGCGGCATTCGTATTTGCCATGATGCAGGCGAGGTTCGCCAACACTATGTGCGCGTGCAATCGGAAGCAGGCAAGGCATTTGGTGATGCTCATGTATTCATGGAAAAATACATTAAAAATCCACGGCATATAGAAGTACAGATTTTAGCGGATCAACATGGTCAGGTCGTGCATTTATTTGAACGCGATTGCTCCATCCAGCGCCGTCATCAGAAACTAATTGAAATTGCCCCAGCCCCGTCACTTGATAATACAACACGTGAAAAATTACATGCTTATGCGGTGCAAGCGGCAAAAAAAGTCGGCTACACCAATGCAGGCACGGTGGAATTTATACTTGATGAACACAATAACGTGTATTTTCTGGAAATGAATACCCGCTTGCAGGTCGAGCACCCTATTACAGAACAGATAACAGGGATTGATCTGGTCCAGGAGCAAATACGTATTGCAGCGGGAGAACATCTAAATTTGACGCAGGCACAAATTACCAGCCGTGGTTATGCCATTGAGTTTCGAATCAATGCAGAAGATCCACAAAATGATTTTTTACCAAGTTTCGGGCGCATTACACGCTATTACCCGCCAGGCGGTCCTGGCGTGCGCACCGATAGTGCCATCTACACAGGTTATACCATCCCCCCTGATTATGATTCTCTGTGCGCAAAATTAACTATCTGGGCGCTAGATTGGCCCTCTGTGTTACGCCGTGCGCGTCGGGCCTTGCAAGAAATGCGCTTGTTTGGCGTGAAAACCACCATCCCGTTTTACCTTGAAATGTTGAAATCAGACGCATTCCAGCAAGGGCGATTTAACACGGGCTTAATTGATGAAAATCCGCAGTGGTTACATTATTCCAACAAATCCTTGCCTCAACATAAAGCCGCTGTGATTGCTGCAGCGATAGCGGCCTCACGTCCTGAAAATTAAAAACATCCCAAAGGGCGTTTGGCTCATAAAATGCCTGGCACGCCAGTCATTTTATTTAATGGGTAATTATCAATTAAACGCACGTCACCAATTTTCACCGCGGCAAAACGCCGATTTTCGTACTCATCAATATACTCTACCGTAATGCCTATTTCGTTAAGCGCTGTGATTAACTGCTCTTGGGGTAGTGCTTGATGAAAGATGGCGGCGAATTGATCAGCAAGCTGACGCTGTTGATCATTTAAACGGCTATTACGAGAGCTGTAGGCAAGGCCGCTGGCTTCCCGGATGGTTGGGCAGACTTTAATGTCAATGTCCATGAAAAACGCCGCAACCATGTCGCGGATTAATTGAAATTGCTGGTAGTCCTTCTCACCAAAATAGGCACGTTGTGGTTTAACCAGGTTCAGCAGCTTCATGACCACGGTAAGTACCCCTGTGAAATGCCCTGGCCTTTGTGCACCTTCCAGGTGCAAGCTGTGCACAGTTTCTTGTAGTTGATAACGGTAATTATCTGCATACATGGCCTGTTCATCAGGTACAAGGCAATAATCCACACCATTGTCGGCCAGCAATGCCAGATCAGCATCGAGGGTGCGTGGGTAGTGTGTGAAGTCATCTGGCTGGTTAAACTGGGTGGGATTGATAAAAATACTGGCGATGGTGTGGTCATTTTCCTGTCGGCTCGTTGCAAATAAAGACGCATGGCCGGGGTGCAAATTACCCATGGTTGGCACAAACCCCAGCGATAAACTATTGGGCAGGGTACGACGCAGTTGGCGCCATTCATTAATGGTGTGAATGATTTTCATATTAAGCCCTTAGAAAGCATGGTCTGTGGTGGGGAAATGCGCGTTTTGCACTTGCTCAACATAGGCATTGATGGCGTGCAGTAATACCTCTTTTCCTTGGGCAAATTGCTTGATAAAACGGGGTTTAAATTCTGTTTGCAGGCCTAACATGTCATGCCAAACCAATACTTGGCCATCGGTTTCAACGCCAGCACCTATGCCGATAGTGGGTATGCTCAAGGCATGCGTGATGGTTTTTGCCACCTGAGCTGGAACACATTCAATCACCAGTGCAAAACACCCGGCAGCTTCCAACGCTTCAGCTTGTTGTAATAAACGTTCAGCTTGCGCTTGTTTTTTTCCCTGCACGACATAGCCACCCAATTGATGAATGGATTGGGGGGTAAGTCCGATATGCCCCATCACGGGGATGCCTGCTGCAACCAGGCGGGAAATGGTCTGACAAACCTCAGCATCGGCTCCTTCTATCTTCACCGCATGTGCGCCTGCTTGTAGCAACTGCTTGACGTTTTTAATGGTCTCTTCATGAGAAACACGATGGCAGAGGAACGGGATATCGCTGATTAAAAACTGCTGGTGTAATCCGCGGGCCACAGCGGCTGTATGCAGTACCATCATCTCCATGGTAGCCATGATGGTGCTATCGTGACCATGCACTACCATAGCGACTGAATCACCAACCAGCACACAGTCAACGTTTGACTCGGCAAGCATGCAGGCTGATGGGTAGTCGTAGCAAGTCAGCATGCTAATTTTGGCTTGCTGCTCTTTTTTGCGCTTAAAATCGTGAATTTTCATAATAGCCTCCCGTAATGGGGGGCAGGAGAATAGAATAATACAAAATAATCAGGTACCTGTCGCATGGATCAAGTCCTCCAAAAGTAAATCGTTCAATTTTGTATGGAACAAAAATAAAAAGAGTCGATCGTCGCTTCGATTACGCAGCGCTTCACCAAGACTACAATTTTTTGTTCCCTACCTAAAGATAGTTTAAAACGTCACCGCTCATACGAGTCGATGCAAGGCCCATGATAATGGAGCTAAAATAAAATACAAGTATTCACTGGTTTTTTAAAATCACTATCGCCGAGAGTCCAGCATTTATCTGTAATTAATCATTCATGGGAAGAACCTAATGCTGAATTCTAAAGAACAACTCATGAGTCATGTGCGGGCTAGTGGCTATAAACCAACTCTTTTTGAAAAAGAGAAGCGGGCTAATCAAAGTAGCGTTAACCGCTAGAAGCCTAATAGGGGTACAAGAAACTTGCATTTTTGTATCCCTCAGCCTTGGACGCACACTATCTTGTGTTTGGATTAGTCAACTGCATAGGCACGAAAATTATTATGCCCTTGTCATTGCCTGTGAAGCCTCATAGGAAGGTGGGGCTTGATTTGCTATATTTTCTCGTGAACTAAAAAATCCCAACTTACGGCTTAATGTATCGCTTGGACCACAGCAACAGCATACTATTAAATGAGCTGTAAATGAGCTGTCCGGGTCGAAATGGTTCTGATGGTTGTTGACTAGCTTGCTCTTCAGATATTTTCGGCAAAGACAAGATCAAATCACCTGTTTGATTATTTTTATAGTTATACTCATAAGCTTGGCATCCCAAAGACAGGACGCAGGGTATTGTCAAAGCACAGCCCCCCACTTTCTCAGCAGTAACTGAATATGGTTTTTCTTCATCATCAGTCTGATTAACTTTGCCTATTGACGCAGACTTTCTAATGGGTGACCCCTAGTGTCCTTTACCACATAATTGATCCGTTGATAGCCAAATACGCTTCAATGGCTCTAAATATAGATTAGATGGATATTTTTCTGGCCGACCTCGTGTCTCCTCTCCTTTCCTTTCTTTCCACCACGATTAAGATGTTTTTTACGTTGATTTAACAAACGTATCGCATGTTTTTTTATGATATCCACTTATAGCACAAAGCTCTTCTAATATTTCGCCCTTTTGGCGTCGATTAGCCGCCTTATATTTTTTGGCTATGTTGTCTAAATAAAGATCCATTGATAGCTTCCCCATTGTTATGTCCCTTTTTTCGTTCGGTAACATTATTTATGAGGCAACGAATCAAATTTTTTCTATTTTGGGTAAGATTTATTATAAGGCAACTCGATACTACACGTCCTATTGACATTTAATTGTCTATAATGCATAATTAAAGCACAAGTAAGCACTAATGGAGCAATTGATGCGTCTTTTTAAGAAAAAAGAAGTTCCTACTGTTGAACTCAAGGTACTAGTCTCACAACTAATGGATTTAACAGATCCCTCCAAAAAGCATCCCTTATGTTGGTACGATTACGATGGCGTTTATTCGTTAATGATGCGGATAAAAAGTGCTATAATTAAGGAATCTAAAGAACTAGACTCAAAACTAATAAATTTACAGGATCCCTCCACTGCAGAACGACATGCGGAATCAAAACAACAAATTGAGGAGAAGCGTCATGAGCTTGGTAGGGTACTGAGCTTGATTAATCACCATATCAAGATAAAGAAATATTTGGATCATATGAATACAGCATACAATGTAAGTTTGTTCTCTCCTGTGGTAGGTTGTCTAGCTGTTGTTGGCCTGATTACTGCCGCAGTAATTTGCCTTCCATCGCTTTTTTTGTGGATACTCATACCGGCTGTGCTAGTCACAGGTATCGGATTTGCAAGCGCTCCTTTCGTCGGAGAAGAATTTTATTCACATAAGGTTGAAAAAGAAATAGAAAAAACAGATAGTCTTGTTGGTAATGATGGGGAAGGTGAAAAGCAAAAAGATACGCAAGCTATAGATATGCCAGAATTAGCGGAGAGACTAAAGACAGTGCAGCTAGATAGACTTGGCAAATTAAATGACAAGTTCCAACAGTGTCGTCGTGATTTTTATAGTCTTTTTCCTGATTGTAACAACCACTACAGCCCACCTAGCAGGGGCGATATAATAGCAAGAAATAATAGATAGCGTCTTTTTTTCAGTGCGAGCAGAGTGCGCCACAAAAACACACTGAGCTTGGCTCGCATTGTAAAAAAGACCTAATTTATCCGCGTGTTGCTTAGAAAGCGCAATCTGACATAGGCCACCACCAACCGATGCGCTGTCTTTTAATATTTTTTGAAGCCTGTGTATTAACAGATTCGCCTGGGGCTGGCTCAGGCCCTTTTCAGCTAACCCACTTCTTAATGTCTTATTAATACTTGCTTTGGCCATATTTTTTGCAAAAAGATAATAACTTGCCGATGCTCGGTCACCATAGGACCCAAATGTAAACACATTTGTGCTTGAGCCCATATCGGGGTAATCTCCACTGCAATTATCAATTCCCCCTCCAGGTCGTCTAAAATGAGCCATAAACTCAGCCACAGCCACAGCCACAGCCACAGCCATAGGCAGGGGTCAAGTATAGATTTGACACTGTTATTGTTGTGTATATAACTGTCATTCCGCACCCAAGGAATAAATTTGATTAGTTAGTACATGTGCAATATTATCGGCAAATAAATCAAACAAATTGTCGGCAATAGTTGTGGACAATTAGATTGCTAGTTGGGCAAAAATAGAAATTCAAAATTTTGTATCATAGGGTGCGAAATGACAGATATAATTTTATTTTTTTACCTACTAGGTTGGAGATGCCAAGACCTTTAAGGTTGGAGTTTGTTGGTGCTTGTTATCATGTAATGAAACATTACAATACCTACCGATTAAGACGACACCTGCTCAAAAAGCACCTGCCCATCTGGTGGTGGAATTTGGTGTATTTCAGTAACGGGTGCACCAAACGGGTAGCAAAACAAAGAACAGTATGATGGAGGCCGCGGCTCGGACGCCGCTCTACCCACACTCGCATACAAAAACTGTCCCGTACAAAGGATTTTTACTCAAATTTTAATGCGACAAAGGTGAATTTTTCTGTGTAAATGTTTCTCAAACTGATGAATATGGTTTATTATGCGTTGGTTTTTTCTTCTTTAAAAGGTGCTTGCTTTGAGTTTTTTCAGTGTAAAAGTCAGGCGGTTATTTGCAGCCGAGGTACATGTGATTTCTTTCACGTGTGTGCTTGCCGCATATTTTAGTCTGGTTTTAAATTTCCCACTCCTCGCCAATATAACCCATGTCCTAAAAGGACTTGGAGAAACCAACATTGGGCTGATGCTCACCGTTCCTTTATCCCTTTTTAGTTTGTTGACGTTGCTATTCTTAGTCTTTACGGTCAAATACCTTGAGAAGCCTTTTTTTATTTTGTTGACACTGATCTCCTCTATAGTAAGTTATGCCACGTATCATTATGGGGTAATTTTTAATGCAGACATGCTGGATAATATTCTGCAAACCAATTATGGCGAAGGTGCGTCATACCTTACTGCGGCCGCGCTACTCTGGGTAGGGATTCTGGGTGTTTTGCCCGCCATTTTAATTGCCAGGACACGCATTATTCATCCGCCGTATTTACAAGAGGTGGGATTAAAATTGTTGTTGGCAATCGCGGCCTTATTGCTTCTTCTCCTGATTGGCGTGTGTTACTACAAGGATTATGCTTCGGTTATTCGTAACAATACCCAATTACAAAAAATGATAATCCCAACCCAATGGGGTAGTAGTGCGTTCGGCTATGTCAAAAAGAATTATTTTAGTCAGCCTGTTCAGTATAAATATATTGGCACGGATGCTAAAAACATGAATATTGGCGGTGTTGGAAAAAAAAACCTGTTAATCCTCGTGATTGGCGAAACAGCGCGCAGTAAAAATTTTTCACTCAATGGTTATCCGCACGATACGAACCAATATACAAAAAAACAAGACGTGATTTTCTTTAAACAAGTCAGGTCTTGCGGCACGTCAACATCGGTGTCTTTGCCTTGCATGTTTTCTAATTTAACGCGCCGAGCTTATTCGCACGTGCAAGCAGACAATCAGGATAATCTTTTGGATATAGTGCAACGAGCACAGGTGAATGTGCTCTGGCTGGATAATGATGCGGGTTGCAAGGGGGTGTGTAAACACATACCAACAATTGATATCAAGCCAACCCCTGGGCCATGGTGTGATGGCAGCAGCTGTTATGACCAAGCGTTATTAGAAAATTTGAATGAACGCATCAACGCTCTCCAGGGACAAGACAGTGTGATTGTATTGCATCTGATTGGCAGCCATGGTCCCAGTTATTTTAAACGCTACCCTGACGCTCATCGCGTGTTTACGCCAGATTGCCCTCGCAGTGATATACAAAATTGCAGCCAGCAACATTTAATCAATACGTACGACAATACTATTTTATATACTGATTTTATTTTAAATGAGCTGATTGGTGTTTTAAAACAGCAGCATGAGGCCTGGAATACCTCCTTGTTGTACCTATCAGATCATGGTGAGTCCTTCGGGGAAAAAGGCTTGTATTTGCATGGAGCGCCTTATGCACTGGCACCTGACGAGCAAATCGACATTCCTTGGCTAGCCTGGTTTTCTGATTCTTTTGCGGGTAGCAAATCGATTGATTTAACTTGCTTGAAAGACAAGGCTGCTAATGCCCGGTTTTCCCATGACAATTTATTTCACTCTGTGCTAGGTTTACTGGATATTCAAACGCGGGAATACCAGAAAAACCTCGATATATTCAACAGTTGCAGAAGTTAAGTATAATCCCTCCCTTTATAAAAGGGGGTGTTGCAGAAACCGAGTATAATCCCTCCCTTTATAAAAGGGGGGTGTTGCAGAAACCGAGTATAATCCCCCCCTTTATAAAAGGGGGGTGTTGCAGAAACCGAGTATAATTCCCCCCTTTATAAAAGGGGGGTTAGGGCTGGGGGATCCCCTCATATTTCTTCCCAATTCCACGACGGGGATTTTTTCAGCTCCTGAAAGGCCATAAAAATCGCTGATTTTATTATCCGTAATCTTTTTTTGACCACTCGGCAACCAAGATAAAA
>Ga0209024_1002076_pt1 | contig 13054 bp, 9 predicted proteins | sample AutmiccommunBRH5_FD_187380 | JGI IMG/M metagenome (GOLD analysis project Ga0209024, IMG submission 187380) | Deep subsurface microbial communities from Mt. Terri, Switzerland - Autotrophic microbial communities BRH/5 (SPAdes) (version 2) | ecosystem: Environmental > Aquatic > Deep subsurface >...
TGGCAAGAAGCTGGCCGCTGTAGCCGCAGACAAGGGCGGAAAAATTGACATTATTGTGCACAACGCAGGCATTACCCGCGACAAGATGATGCGCAACATGGCTGCCCACCTGTGGGACATGGTGCTGGACGTGAACCTGGGCGCGATTGTTCGCTGTAACGACCAATTGCTGGCTGGTGATGCGTTTGGCGCGAATGCGCGCATTGTGTGTATTTCATCGATTGGCGGCATTGCCGGCAACGCTGGTCAAACCAACTACGCAGCTACAAAGAGCGCTGTGATTGGTTATGTGGATGCCATGGCCAGGCAACTGGAAGGCAAGGGCATTTCCATTAACGCGATTGCACCGGGCTTTATCGAAACACAAATGACTGCAGCCATTCCAGTGGTAACCCGTGAAGTGGCCCGTCGTTTGTCCAGCCTGTCGCAAGGCGGCTTGCCAGTGGACATTGCTGAGGCAGTGACCTTCATGGCCAGCCCATTGGCTGCTGGTGTAAACGGTGCCACCTTGCGTGTGTGCGGACAAAACCTGGTGGGCGCCTAACTTATTCAATAAGCAAATACGCTGCCTGCAACTAAAAATTATTTGGAGAACATTATGAAACACGGTCGTCGCGTTGCCATTATTGGCGGTTCACGCATTCCATTTGCACGTTCAAACACAGCCTACATTGGCAAATCCAACCAGGACATGCTGACTGCAGCGTTCCGCGGTGTGGTCGACAAGTTCCAGTTGCACGGCGAAGAACTGGGCGACGTGGTTGCTGGTGCGGTGGTTAAGCACAGCCGCGATTTTTCCCTGTGCCGTGAATCTGTACTGGGCTCGGGCCTAAGCCCAATGACCCCCGCATTCGATATTCAACAGGCTTGCGGTACTGGCCTGGAAGCGGCCATTGTTGTGGCCAACAAAATTGCCTTGGGTCAAATTGAAGTGGGCATGGCTGGTGGTGTAGACACCACCACCGATGCACCCATCGCTGTAAGCGAAGGCCTGCGCAAAATTTTGCTGGAAGCCAACCGTGCCCGCGACACCAAAGGCAAGCTGGCAGCCCTGTTGAAAATTCGCCCCAAGCACCTGGCACCACTGCCACCCGCCAACGCAGAACCACGCACAAAAATGAGCATGGGCGCACACTGTGAAGTGATGGCACAAACTTGGGGTATTAAGCGCGAAGATCAAGACGAACTGGCAGTAAGCAGCCACCTGAAAGCTGCGAAAGCGTACGAAGAAGGCTTCTTTGATGACCTGGTGGTGCCTTTCAATGGTTTGACTCGCGACAACAACCTGCGTGCTGATTCTTCAGTAGAACGTTTGCAAGGTTTGCAGCCTGCATTTGATCGCAAAAGCGGCAAGGGCACCATGACTGCGGGTAACTCCACACCGTTGACCGACGGCGCTTCTGCCGTGTTACTGGCTTCTGAAGACTGGGCCAAGGCACGTGGCATTGAACCATTGGCTTACCTCACTTTCAGCGAGACCATTGGTGTTGATTTCGTTTCTGGCAAGGAAGGCCTGTTGATGGCACCTGCTTATGCCGTGCCACGCATGTTGAAAAAAGCCGGTGTAAAGCTGCAAGACTTCGATTTCTATGAAATTCACGAGGCGTTTGCCGCACAGGTATTGTGTACATTGAAGTCTTGGGAAGACCCCAAGTTCTGCAAGGAAAAGCTGGGTCTTGATTCTGCGCTGGGTTCAATTGACCGCAGCAAACTGAACGTGAAAGGCGGCTCGCTCGCGGTTGGCCACCCATTTGCTGCCACTGGTGGCCGTATTATTGCCACACTGGCCAAGCTGCTGAATGAAAAAGGCAGCGGCAAGGGTTTGATCTCTATTTGTGCAGCCGGTGGTATCGGTGTAACCGCAATTATCGAGAAGTGAAATCATGAGCGTGAATGACACCCTGAAAGCGGCGGCGAAATTTTACGAGCTGTCGGAGTTTCCAAATGGCAAGGCGCTGCTGCTGAAGGCTGCCACCACGTCGAATAAAAAACCAAAACCCGACACGCAGGCCGCGCGCCTGGGTGCCCGGGTGAAGAAAGTGTTCATCGACCGTGAGTGGGTGCGGCAGTACAACGCTGTGTGTGGCTTCAAGGAGGATGAAATTTCTTTGACGGCTCCCCAGGTGGTGGCTTCGCCCCTGCACATGTACTTGTTAAGTCGTCCCGAGCACCCCATGCCGATGTTGGGTATGGTTCATCTGCACAATTCGATTGAATGCATCAAGCCGCTGGAATATGGCACAGCCTACGACGTGTTGGTGACAGTGGGCGAAACCCGCAGTATTTCGCTGGGTTTGGAGTTTGATGTGCACACCGAGTTTTTGGTGGGCGAGGAAGTTTATTGGAGCAGTGTGATGACCATTCTTTGCCGCGTGAAGGGAATGCCTAAGTTGGCCAATAAGCCTTTGACGAAACCCGCACCTGTTGAGCCTTTGAGTGCATTGAGTGCGCAATATGTTGCTGTGAAAGTGCCTGAAAATCAGGGCCGCAAATACGCCAAGGTTTCAAACGATTACAACCCGATTCACCTGTATGCGCAAACCGCAAAAATGTTTGGTTTCAAGCAAGCGATTGTGCATGGCATGTGGACTGCAGCAAAAACCCTGAATATTGTTGAAGCCAGTTTGGGTGCACCTGCACGCAAGTTTGATTTGTCGTTCAAGCAGCCGGTGTTTTTGCCCTCGGGTATTTCGGTGAAGCATATAACAGCCGGTGGTACTTCGAAGTTTGAAGTACTGGCTGAGCGGGATTCGAAAGTGTTGATGGTGGGAAGTATTGCGGCTTGAGATGAGGCAACGCTGCTGCAATCCGCCACGGGTGCATCAACCCGGCCGGTTCAAGGCATGCGACTTCGCAGATGCCTGTAAACAAACCGGGCATTTGACTTAGCAACAGCTGCTATCGCTTGGAAAGCCCTGGCATCAAACTGGTTTCGATCAGCCTTTGCATGTCGCGAATCGGAATATCCGGGTGCTGGATCCACCACCGTGCGCCCGCTTCAACAGCACCCACCATGATGTTGGCCAAGGCAACGGCCTGAATTCCAGCTTTGTCGCCATTTTTGGCTTTTGATGGATCGTTCAGTTCTTCAATGGTTTTGGCGGAGGCTTCAATGAAACTGTTTCTGAAAAATGCCACCTTTTCTCCAACCGGGCCAACACTTGTCAGCGCCTCGTTGTACAACACGGACCAGCCTTCGCGGTGACGCTCAACAAAGGTCAAAAAGCTGTGCATGATCATTTTCAGGCGTTCTTCGGGGTCCGGGTTTTCCATCAACAGGCTTAGACCGGACATTAGGTGATTGCCTACCTGCGTAATGGTGGCCAGGTAAAGCGCGTCTTTTGAGCCGAAATAACGGTATAGCAGTGGTTTGGTTACGCCTGCACCTTCGGCAATCTGCTCCATGCTGGTGGAGTGGAAACCGTGACGCGAAAAGACGGAGCCTGCGACCTCAAGGATCTGGATCATTCTTTGTTCTTTGGGCACCTTGCGGGTACCCAGTCTTTTTGTCTCCGAACCCTGCGCTGTGGCTTTGTTTTTGTTGTTTGTTTTTTTCACCAATTTACTTGCCAGTTACATAGATATTTTGGAGTGTAACAAGCTTCTTTCATGTTTGTGAACAAAAAAGGCCCCACAAAAAATGTGAGGCCTTTTTGATAGTTGCTTGTCAGCAAATTACAGCCTGGATTTACTTGTAGCCCACACGGTCCATAATTTGTTGGGAAAGCGCGGTGTTGGCAGCCAGTGTTTTTGCAGGGGTTACGTCTTGCTTGAAAGGACCGAGCGAGTCAAGTGCAGGGTTGCTCACTTTCACGCCGGGTACGGTTGGCCATTCATTGTTGCCGTTGGCAAAGTATTTCTGTGCAGAATCGCTTGCCAGGTATTCAAGAAACTTCACTGCACTTTCGCGGTTGGGTGCGTACTTGGCCACAGCAGCGCCGGACACGTTCATGTGTGCGCCGTAGTTGCTTTGGTTAGGCCAGATGAAACCCACTTTAGAAACCACGTCCTTGTCTTCGGCTTTCTCGGAATTCAGCAGGCGAACCCAGTAATAACTGTTGGTCAACGCCACACCACATTCACCGGATGCAACCGCGCGAATCTGGTCAGTGTCGCCGCCTTTGGGGCTGCGTGCCATGTTGTCAACCACGCCCTTGGCCCAGCTTTCGGCGCCTTTCTCGCCCAAGTGGCTGATCATGCTGCTCATCAATGACAACATGTAGGGGTGTGAGCCTGTGCGTGTGCACACTTTGCCTTTCAATGCGGGCTTGGCCAGGTCTTCGTAGTTTTGGGCCAGTTTGGGGTCGATGTTTGCCTTGCTGTACACGATCACGCGGCTGCGTGAAGAAAATGCGTGCCAAAGACCGTTTTCGCCAGTGAACTGCGCTGGAATTTTTTCGGCCAGAACTTTTGATTTCACGGGTTGAAAAAGATCCTGTTTCTGTGCAGCGGCCAGGCGGGCTGCATCGACCAGCAACACCACGTCGGCGGGGCTGCGAGCACCTTCACTGCGCATGCGTTCCAGCAGGGCTTCGTCTTGCAGTTCAAGGCGTTTGACTTCAATGCCGGTTTGTTTTGTGAACTCCTGGTACATCAATTCATCGCCTGCGTAATGGCGGGCAGAATAGATGTTGATGGCGTTGTCTGCGGCCTGTGCTGCAGTGCCGAAACCCAGCGTGCCAGCAACAGACAGAACCAGCAATTTCTTGAAAGTGTTGCTCATGGTATGTTTACTTTCCTGAAGGTGAGTGATGTGAATTAACCCGATTAGTCTATCAAATAGTAATCGTTTATGTAACAAGAAGTGTTTTCGTTTAGCAATATTTTTTGGTGAAGTCAGAGTGCCGTAAGCGCGAGTTTCTACATTGGTGCAACTAGAACGAGGAGACAGTGCTGTGGGTGAGCAAATAAAATACCAATCCAGGGGGGCCTATCAAGACCTGTACGATGAATCAATTCGAAACCCAAAGGGTTTCTGGGCTCGTCAGGCTGATTTGATCCATTGGCACAAGCCGTTCGACAAGGTGCTGGATGATTCCAAACCACCGTTTGCAGCCTGGTATGTGGGTGGCCAAACCAACCTTTGCTACAACGCGGTGGATCGTCACCTTGACCAGTTGGGCGACAAGCCGGCGTTAATCTATGTATCCACCGAAGTGGATCAAGAGAAAACCTACACCTTTCGCCAACTTCACCAAGAGGTGCAAATTGCTGCGGCCATGTTGCAGAAAATGGGGGTGAAGAAGGGCGATCGTGTCTTGATTTACATGCCCATGATTCCCGAAGCCACATTTGCCATGTTGGCCTGTGCCCGAATTGGTGCCATTCATTCTGTGGTGTTTGGCGGGTTTGCTTCGCACAGTCTGGCATCGCGAATTGATGACGCCAAACCCAAAGTGATTGTGTCGGCCGATGCTGGTTCGCGTGCGGGCAAAGTGGTGGCTTACAAACCGTTGCTGGACGAGGCGATCAATAAGGCAAACCACAAACCCGACAATGTACTGATGGTGAATCGTGGACTGATTGCCTTTGATCGGGTGCATGGGCGGGATCAGGACTACACCACTTTGCGCAAGGAACTGGCCAACGCCAAAGTGCCCGTAACCTGGTTGCAGGCCACCGACACCAGTTACATTCTTTACACCAGTGGCACCACGGGCAAGCCCAAGGGTGTTCAGCGCGATGTGGGGGGGTACACGGTGGCTTTGGCTGCGTCGATGAAATACATTTTCATGGGCGAAGCAGGTAAAACATTTTTCGCCACCAGCGATATTGGCTGGGTGGTCGGCCACAGTTACATCGTTTACGGTCCCTTGGTGGCAGGCATGGCCACGGTGATGTATGAAGGTTTGCCCATTCGCCCGGATGCCGGTATTTGGTGGAAGATTGTTCAGGATTACAAGGTGTCGGTGCTGTTTTCAGCACCCACGGCTGTGCGCGTGTTGAAGAAGCAAGACCCCGCTTATTTGAGCAAGTACGATTTAAGTTCGCTCAAGGCTTTGTTCCTTGCTGGCGAGCCGCTGGATGAAACCACCTCACAGTGGATTTCCAGCGCGATTGGCAAACCGATTGTCGACAATTACTGGCAGACCGAGACAGGCTGGCCAATTCTGGCCGTGCAGCGTGGCATCGAAGAAATGCCCGGCAAGCTGGGTAGCCCTGGTGTGCCTGTGTTTGGTTTTAACGTGAATGTGTTGAGTGAAGACACCGCACAACCTTGCAAAGTAAATGAGAAAGGCGTGGTGGCCATTGAAGGGCCGCTGCCACCGGGTTGCATGCAAACGGTGTGGGGTGATGATGAACGGTTTGTGAAAACCTACTGGTCCAGCTTCAAAACACGGCAGGTGTATTCCACTTTCGATTGGGGCATTCGGGATGAAGACGGTTACTTCTTCATACTTGGGCGAACTGACGACGTGATCAATGTGGCCGGGCACCGTTTGGGCACGCGTGAAATTGAAGAGAGCATTTCTTCCCACTCTGCGGTGGCCGAAGTGGCGGTGGTGGGGGTGGCGGATCAAGTGAAAGGGCAAGTGGCGGTGGCGTTTGCAATTTTGAAATCGATGGATGCGCTGGATGCCGCGCAATCCAAAACGCTGGAAGCCGAGATCATGAAAGTGGTGGATGGACAGTTGGGGGCGGTGGCCCGACCCGCGCGTGTTTATTTCGTGAATGTGTTGCCCAAAACCCGCTCAGGCAAACTGTTGCGCAGGTCCATTCAGGCCGTGTGCGAAGGGCGCGATCCCGGGGACATGACCACCATTGAAGACCCGACTGCTTTGGAGCAGATCAAGGCGTCCATGAATTAAACTGACGCGGAAAGCGGGCTTTGTTCCCGCTTGGGTTTGAGCCTGAAAACATGGTTAAATGACTTGTGCCTGTACGGTGTGTGGGCACAACGTTGTTTTGGCATGCCTTTTCAGCGAGGGCTACTGAGTGGCAATCCATTCCCCTTCATCATTGCCCCCAAGCGGGCCTTCTGCGCGTGAACTTGAAGTGCTCAAGCTCAGCGTGTTGTTCGATAATCATTTTTTCGAGGGTGTTCCCACGCAGGTTCACTTCACGCAAAACACCGACATGGTGGGCACGTGGATTGACGAACAGGGCGCAGCCAATTTGAGTGTTGGGCTGGACCGCATCCAATTCATGTCCAGTGAACAACTGGCATTTTTGATTGCGCACGAGTACGGGCATCTGGTACTGAAACACCCGGATAAAACCACAGAGATTCAACAACAGTACGGTGTTAATTCCACGTATGACGAGTTTCTTCTGTCGTTTGACATGAAGCGTGAGTATTCAAGGCTGATGCGCGACATGGAACTGCAAGCCGATTTGTTCGGTGCAAAGCTCGTGTTGGGCTTGGGGCATGACCCGGTGTCGGGTGCTTCGTTTTTACTGGGCGAAACCAAAAGCATTCAGCACCCGGAAGGTACGTTGCGGATTGCCAAAATCAAGTCGAAACAGAATACGCTTGAAGCCGAGGATTTTTCCGGCACCATTGGTGGGTTGGCTTTACAGCTGGGTGATGCAGAGTTGCTGGCTTCACTGATCCCGGCCGAGGGTGTTAAGTTTGAAACCACCGATCTAACTGTGAAAGCAGTTGTTGAATATTGGCCAGCCCCCGTGGGCAGAACCGCCGTTGACACCCTGTACGGATTCGAAGTGTCAGCCCTTTTGACCGTGGCCATACTGGCTTGTGCGTTACCAAGGTGGTGGCGCAAAGCCAGCGTGGGCTGACGTTTTTGTTCTTATTCCACGCTGACCGGAATTTTTCCGATCTTCGCTTGCCATTCTTTTGGCCCGGTGTTGTGCACTGAAATGCCAGTGCTGTCTACCGCAACAGTAACAGGCATGTCCTTGATCTCGAACTCGTAGATTGCTTCCATGCCCAGGTCTTCAAAGCCAACCACTTTCGCGTTGGTAATCGCCTTGGACACAAGGTAAGCTGCGCCACCCACAGCCATCAGGTAAGCTGATTTGTTGTCGCGAATTGCTTCAATTGCCACAGGGCCACGTTCGGCCTTGCCGATCATGGCAATCAGTCCGGTTTTCTCAAGCATCATGCGTGTGAATTTGTCCATGCGGGTGGCGGTGGTGGGGCCTGCAGGGCCTACCGCTTCATCACGAACCGGGTCAACTGGACCCACGTAATAGATCACGCGGTTGGTGAAGTCGACGGGCAGTTTCTCGCCTTTTTGCAGCATGTCGGCAATGCGTTTGTGGGCTGCATCACGACCTGTCAGCATTTTGCCGTTCAACAACAGGGTTTGGCCTGGTTTCCAGCTGGCCACTTCCTCGGGGGTAAGTGTGTCCAGGTTCACGCGCTTGCTTTTCTCGGTGTCTGCTGTCCAGCTGACTTGTGGCCAATCTTCAAGATTGGGTACTTGCAGCTTGGCGGGGCCGTCGCCGTGCAAATGAAAATGCACGTGGCGAGTGGCTGCACAGTTGGGGATCATTGCAACGGGCAATGATGCAGCATGGGTTGGGTAGTCCATGATCTTGACATCCAGAACTGTGGTCAGGCCACCCAGGCCTTGTGCGCCAATGCCAAGCGCGTTGACTTTCTCGTAAAGCTCCAGGCGCAATTCCTCGGCCCTGTTGCTTGGCCCACGCTCGATCAATTCAAAAATGTCGCAAGGTGCCATCAGGCTTTCCTTGGCCATCAACATGGCTTTTTCCGGTGTGCCGCCAATGCCAATGCCCAGAATACCGGGGGGGCACCAACCTGCGCCCATGGTGGGCAAAGTTTTCAGAACCCAGTCGACGATTGAATCGGAAGGGTTCAACATCACCATTTTTGCTTTGTTTTCAGAACCGCCACCCTTGGCTGCGCAAATGACTTCCACATCGTCGCCGGGTACAATTTCATAATGAATTACTGCGGGTGTGTTGTCTTTGCTGTTTCTGCGTGCACCAGCGGGGTCAAGCAGGATTGATGCGCGCAGTTTGTTGTCCGGGTGCAGGTAGGCGCGACGAACGCCCTCGTTGACCATGTCTGAAACACTCATGGTCGATTCCCAGCGCACGTTCATGCCCACCTTCAAGAACACCACCGAAATGCCGGTGTCCTGGCAAATCGGGCGCTTGCCTTCGGCACACATGCGGCTGTTGGTCAGGATTTGCGCAATCGCGTCTTTTGCAGCTTCACTTTCTTCGCGGTCGTAGGCTTTGCCCAGAGCCTGGATGTAGTCCAGGGGGTGGTAGTAGGATATGTACTGGAAGGCATCAGCGATGGAGGTGATGAAGTCCTCTTGCTTGATTGTGGTCATGTCAACTGCTCCTGATCGATTGGTGGGCGTAGCCTGTCATTTTAATGTTTTTTGGGCGCGGCAGATTCATTAAGCAGTTTATCGCAGTACGCAATTGCCACAGCCGATAGCAAAAAGATCACATGAATTGATGCCTGCGCGATGATGGTTTTTTCATCGTATTGTTCGGCGTTGATGAACGTTTTCAGCAGGTGGATGGAGGAAATACCAATGATCGCCATGGCCAGCTTCACTTTCAACACGGAGGCGTTCACATGATCAAGCCACTCGGGCTGGTCGGGATGGTTTTCCAGGTGCATGCGGCTTACAAAGGTTTCATAGCCGCCCACGATCACCATGATCAACAGGTTGGAAATCATGACCACGTCGATCAGGCCCAGCACCACGAGCATGATGCCGGCTTCATCCAGCGTGTGGTTGGTGGCACCAGTGACCAGGTGCCAAAGTTCGATCAGGAAGTGGTAAACGTACACGCCCTGCGCCACAATCAAGCCGAGGTACAGGGGCAGTTGAAGCCATCGGCTCATGAAGATGAGGCGGGCGATGGGCGGGGGCGGGAGTTTTTTGTTTTGTTCCATTTTGTGACAAGTGTGCGGTGCAGCATTGGTTAATGGGATCATCGCGCAAATCATAGCAGAACAGTGTTGCCTCAGTGTGATGGCTGCTTGGCTGGAACGCGAATTGCTGTGGTGCGCCATGGTGTAAGGTGAGAGTAAGAGCTTTTGCCTATTGTTTATGCAAACTAAATTAATAGAAAATCAAGTAACTCTTGGAGGACAGGATGTCATCAATCGAATCAGTGTCACACGAAACACGTGTGTTTGAACCCAGTGCAGACTGGCAGCGCAGTGCCGCAATCGGGGGTATGGACGCCTACAACGCACTGTGCAAGGAAGCTGAAACAGATTTCGAAGGTTTTTGGTCGCGTTTGGCCCAGGAAAACCTGCAGTTTGCAAAGGCATACGACAAGGTGTTGGACGAATCCAACCCACCGTTTTACAAATGGTTCACCGGCGGCGAACTAAACGTTTCAGCAAATTGCCTGGACAAGAATGTGGACGCCGGTTTGGGCGACAAGGTGGCCCTGATTTTCGAAGCCGACGGCGGCGAAGTAACCAAGGTGACCTACAAGGAACTGCTGGGCAAGGTAAGCCGCATTGCCAACGGTCTGAAAAGCCTGGGCGTGAAAAAAGGTGACCGGGTTGTAATTTACATGCCCATGAGCGTTGAAGGTGTTGCGGCCATGCAGGCCTGTGCGCGCATTGGCGCAACGCATTCGGTGGTGTTCGGTGGTTTTTCAGCCAAGGCCTTGCAGGATCGCATTGTGGACACTGGCGCCGTTGCCGTGTTCACCGCTGACCAGCAGGTGCGTGGCGGCAAACAGTTGCCCCTGAAAGCCATTGTGGACGAAGCATTGAGCCTGGGTGGCTGCGAAGCCGTGAAGAATGTCATTGTGTACAAGCGCACCGGTGCCGATGTGGGCATGCAGGCTGGCCGTGATATCTACATGCACGACCTTTCTGAAAAGCAAAGTGATGTGTGCGCACCGGAAATGGTGGATTCCGAGCATCCGCTGTTCATTCTTTACACATCCGGTTCTACAGGCAAGCCCAAGGGCGTGCAGCACAGTTCTGCAGGTTATTTGCTGTGGGCCGCATTGACCATGAAGTGGACGTTTGATATCAAGCCCAGCGATGTGTTCTGGTGTACGGCCGACATTGGCTGGATTACCGGGCACACCTACATTACCTATGGCCCATTGGCTGTGGGTGCCACACAGATTGTGTTTGAGGGCGTGCCCACTTACCCGAATGCGGGCCGCTTCTGGGAAATGATTCAGCGCCACAGCGCGACAATTTTCTACACTGCACCTACGGCCATTCGGTCTTTGATCAAAGCCTGCGAGTCCAATGAGAAAGTGCATCCAAAAAGCTATGACCTTTCAAGCCTGCGCTTGATGGGTTCTGTCGGCGAGCCGATCAACCCCGAAGCGTGGATGTGGTACTACAAGAACGTGGGTGGCGAGAAGTGCCCAATCGTGGACACCTTCTGGCAAACCGAAACGGGCGGGCACATGATTACGCCTTTGCCCGGTGCCACACCCTTGGTGCCCGGTTCATGCACATTGCCACTGCCCGGCATTATGGCGGCCGTGGTGGATGAGGTGGGTGGTGATTTGCCCAATGGCCAAGGTGGTATTTTGGTGGTGAAGCGCCCATGGCCTGCCATGATTCGTACCATTTGGGGCGACCCCGAGCGGTTCAAGAAAAGCTACTTCCCTGAAGAGCTGGGCGGCAAATTATATTTGGCCGGCGATGGCGCAGTGCGCGATAAAACCAGCGGCAACTTCACCATCATGGGCCGAATCGATGATGTGTTGAACGTATCGGGTCACCGCATGGGCACCATGGAAATTGAAAGTTCACTGGTGGCCAATGAATTGGTGGCTGAAGCTGCCGTGGTGGGCCGCCCCGATGATTTGACCGGCGAAGCAATTGTGGCCTTCGTGGTGTTGAAAGGCGATCGCCCGACCGGTGAAGCTGGCCAGAAACTGGCGATGGATTTGCGCAACTGGGTGGGCAAGGACATTGGCCCGATTGCCAAGCCCAAAGAAATCCGGTTCGGTGACAACCTGCCCAAAACACGTTCAGGCAAAATCATGCGTCGCTTGCTGCGCAGCCTGGCCAAGGGTGAGCAGATTACACAAGACACGTCCACACTGGAGAATCCGGCCATTCTGGATCAACTGGGCAAGCCCAACTGATTGGCCCGGCCTTCTCCGTGAACGGGGATGTGTTTGGATGTTTAGAAACCAGTTCCACTTCGGTGGACTGGTTTTTTTCGTTTCGCAGGTTTGACAATTCTGGAGTTGGTGCATGAGTTTTACGCTAAGCCTGACCCGGTTTTTCTCGGTGCTTACCTTTGGCTTTTTGGTGTGCATTGCGGGTGCCGCCATTATGGAAGACTACGGCATTGGCCGCCAATGGATTGGTTACTTCTTTATCTTTGTAACCCTTGGTGCCTACGCTGTAATTGGCTTGCTCAGCCGCACTTCTGACATGCATGAATACTTTGTGGCCTCGCGCACTGTGCCTGCGGTGTACAACGGCATGGCCACTGCGGCAGACTGGATGAGTGCGGCGTCATTCCTTGGGGTTGCGGGCACTTTGTTTTACAGTGGCTTCGAGGCGCTCGCCCTGCTGGTTGGCTGGACAGGTGGCTTTGTGTTGATCGCCTTGTTGATTGCGCCTTACCTGCGCAAATTTGCGTTTTTCTCGGTGGGCGATTTTCTGGCTGCGCGGTATGCCGGTGGCGACAAGGGCAGGGCGGTGCGCCTGATCTGCGTGTTGGTCACCGTGAGTATTTCTTTTGTGTACGTAATTGCCCAAATTTATGCGGTGGGTTTAATTACCTCGCGCTTTGCCGGTGTTGAATTTGGCATTGGTGTTTTTTTTGGCCTTGCCGGTATTTTGGTGTGCTCGTTTCTTGGTGGCATGCGCGCGGTAACCTGGACTGCTGTTGCACAGTACATTGTCATGATTGTGGCGATGATGGTGAGCGTGGTCGCCTTGATTGGTTTTACCGGAAAGGGCAGCAGCGAGCGTTTTGTAGACGGTGGACCCACCAGTTTTCCAGAATACGTGCGCGCACAGGAACGAAAATTTTTCTCAGACCCAGCCGAAGCCGAGGTGCGCAGTGTTTATTTGCGCGAGGCGGACCGCTACCAATTGTTGATCGACACCTTGCCTTCCTCTTGGGCCGAGGGCTATGAAGCGCGGCGC